>VYKU01000059.1_pt1 | contig 52548 bp, 49 predicted proteins | sample 5114491 | NCBI WGS metagenome assembly VYKU01 (sample SAMN12291796, study PRJNA351875) | freshwater metagenome | isolation source: freshwater lake | place: USA: Michigan, Gull Lake | collected 2011-07-05 | reverse complement strand
AAGTGCGGCGGCGCTTGGCGCAAGCGGCGGGCGGCGGCGCTGCCGGCGGCGATTCAGCCGCGCGCAAACGCACGCTTGCCGATCCTGTGTGGGCGACCGGCAAAGGCGAGGCCGGCGAAGGGGCCAACGAAACCGTCGCCGACAAGGTCAAGCGCCTGCGCCGCGAAAAGAAGCTCGACGATGCGGCCGTGGCGGCCGCGGCACAAGCGGGCGAAAAACTCTTCGTGAAGCTTGCCCTTGCCGATCTCGGCGCTGTGCGCGCCGAGGCGATCGACAAGATCCTGACCGCGCGCTCGGCCAAGGGCATCGTCGCCGTCTGCTGGAAAGCGAAACTCAAACTCGCGACGGCCGTGACGATCCAGCAGAAGGTTCTGACGCTGCCGCCCAAGAGCGTGCTGACGGGCGCCAAATGGGACGGCTGGCCGCTCACCGAAGAAGAGCTCAAATGGCAGCTCGAGTTCTTCGGCGCGTGAGGCCTTAAGCCTGAACGACGATGCGGTACGTGGCTTTCAGCCCATCGCTGCCGTTTGCGTAAGGCACCGTCACCGAAGCGCGTTCGGCCTCGCTCAAACGGCGCCAGATGCCGTCGCGCGCATTGCCGGGATCGCCTTCGACATAGAGCTGCGTCGTCAGCAGCGCCTGGCGGCCCAGCTTGACCTTGGCGTGGATGTGCGGCGTGCGGCCGGAATAAGGCTGCGGGCGGATGGTGCGAAACCGGAAGCGGCCTTCGCCGTCGAGCGTCACACGGCCGAAGCCCTGAAAAGCGGGATCCATGCGCGATCCGTCGCGCGGATGGTCGTAGTGGCCGTCCGCGTCGCACTGCCAGATTTCCACAATGCCGCCTTTAAGCGGCTTGCCCGCGCGGTCCAGCACCACCCCTTCGACCCACGCCGCATTGCCTTTGGCGTAAGTGCGGCTGCCGTTGCGCAGCAGATCGAAATCGGCATCCGCCGGTTCGCGCAGCGGATAGAACGGCCCTTCCGATTGCGCCGGGGTCGGCAACAACGCCTGCGTACTGCCGGACTGTGAAAATGCGGGCGTGGACATCCAGGCCCCGCCTGCGGCGCCCAGAGCGAGCGTGCGCGCCATAAAGAGGCGGCGATCTTTATCGAGTCTTTCGTCTTTCATCGATACCTTCTTTCTGTCGCAGATCGCGCGACATTCGGCCGACTGTTTAAATGGAAATGTAGCGTGCCCCTGAAACTCGCCAAAAATTAGGCAACCTTTTTCCGCAAAAAATGGTTTATTAACTTTTAAAAGACTAATAGCTCTGTTCTTGATAATTCCTCAAGTTTATGCTCGAATCAGCCATCGCTACCGGGCTCGTACCCGGCGGCGTGCGCTGTTTGAAATGTGAAGAAAGAAGAGCAGCAAGCGGCTCAAAAACCGGCCGCTGCAACATGTAACCCGTGAATCGTCGCCGTGGTTACATTTGTTGAAAATCAATGGCTTAAACCGGTTGCGGTCGCCGTTTGTCGCCTTTGGTAACCTATTTTGTCAGGCGATCTCGGCGGCAAGTTTGTGCAGAACCGCATCGGCAAAATTCGAAAAACTGCGCGCCGGCACCACGAACGCGCCGGGGCCGCCGATCACCTCGCTGCGATAGACGGCCGCGAGGTTCGCTTCGTCCGTCAGGATCGGCAGGCCGTTGATGCCGACGCCGGCCGCCACCGCGTCGTCGCGGGCAAAGCGCGGGAAGCGGCCCTGGTTGTTGCGCCCGTCGCCCGACACGTCGATCGTGCGGCGGGGTGCTGCAAACGGGCATTGGGCCAGGATGCGCACGGCATGGTCGATGGCCGCCCCGATCGCCGTCGCGTCGTCGTCCACGAGGCGCGGCTGGGCCTCGAGGCGGGCCGCAAACGCGTCGATGGCGGCCTCGGCATCGAGCAGCGTCCAGCCCAGCGCTTGGGTCTGCGCGAATTGGCCGCCCCATTGCGTCATCGCGACCGCAATGCGGCGCGTGGGTCCGCCCAAAATCGCCCGGCGCACGCGCGCGTGGCGGAAGGCCGACGCATAGCCCTCGGCCTGCAGCCGGTATTCCTGGCCGTCGATCGAGCGCGAACAATCGACCGCCAGCACCAAGGCAAGGTCGGCCGCGGGTGCGCCGAACGGGCGGATTGGATCGGTGTTCGCGGTTTGGGGACCGGCCAACGCGGGCACGCCAAAAGCCGGGGCCGCCGCCGCGAGGCCGCCGGCCAGAAATGCGCGCCGTGTCGGGTCGGGTCGGGCCATCGATCCCCCTTGGACAGCGCAAATCTTGGCACCGCCGCCGGGACCGCCACAAGCGACATTGCCCAGCGCCCCGGAATTTGCGAGTTTGCGGCCCGTTTTGTGACAACGCCCATAACACCGCCCGGAGCCACGCCCATTCGCGTCCTGCATGTCATCGCGTCGATCGCCCAGCGCACCGGGGGGCCTGCCAAAGCCGTGGTCGATATGGCAGCCGCGGTCGCAGCACGCGGCCATGCGGTGTCGATCTATACGACCGACCGCGAAATGTCGGACGCCGAGCGGGCCGCCATCGGCACGCCCTCCGCCGATGGCGTTGCCCGGCACGTGTTCAAGCAGCATTGGCCGCACACATTCGCCGCGAGCTTCGAACTCGGGGCCGCGCTCGAAGACGCGATCCCGAAGGCCGACATCGTGCATTTGCACTCGCTTTATCTCTACCATGTGTGGAAGGCGGCGTCGGTCTGCCGCAAGGCGAAGGTGCCGTTTCTCCTGCGCCCGCACGGCACGCTCGATCCGTTTTTGTGGCGCCGCCATCGGGGCCGCAAAAAACTCGTCGAGCTCGCGTTCCAGGATCGCGTCATTCGCGATGCGGCAGCCCTCCACTACACGGCGGAAGAAGAGATGCGCCTCGCAGCCCCCTACGTGCATGGTGCGCCCGGCGTGGTGGTGCCCAACGGGCTCGACATGCGGGCCTACGCGGAAGTTCCGCCGCGCGGCGCTTTTTTTGCCGCACATCCCGAATTGGCCGGCACCAAGCCCATTTTGTTTTTGAGCCGCATCAATTTCAAAAAGGGGCTCGACGTGCTGATCCCGGCCTTCGCGAAGGCTTTGGCGGCGGATCCGGCGTTGCGTCTGGTGGTTGCAGGCCCCGACGACGGCTATCTCGCGACCGCCAAAGGTTTCGCCGAGAGCGCCGGCGTCGCCGACAAAGTGCTGTGGCTCGGCATGCTGTCGGGCGAAGCCAAGAAAGCCGCATTCGCCGACTGCGCGGCGTTCGCGTTGCCGTCCTGGAGCGAGAATTTCGGCATCGCGATCGTCGAGGCGATGGCGTGCGAAGCGCCCGTGATCGTGTCGGACCGCGTGAATATCTGGCGCGAGATCGAAGCGGCGGGGGCCGGCCTCGCCTCGCCGCCGGAGGTGGATGCGGTCGCCGCCCATATCTTGCTGCTGGCGGGCGATCCTTTGCGCGGCCGACGCATGGGCGAAGCCGGGCGCAAGCTTGCGGCGGCCAAATACGATTGGGCCACGATCGCGGTCGAACTCGAACGGGTCTATGCCCGACTGGCGGCAAAATGAGTCCGGTTTCTGTCGTCGTTCTGACGTTCAATTCCGAAGCCACGATCGGCGCCACGCTCGATTCCGTGGCGGGCCTCAGCGACGATGTGCATGTCGTCGATTCAGGCTCGACCGACGGCACGCTCGCGATTATCGCGGCCAAGGGGGCGAAGCTCGCGTCGCATCCGTTCGAAAACTACGGCAGCCAGCGCAACTGGGCCATCGACAATCTTCCGTTGCAGAATGCCTGGCAGCTCCATCTCGACGCCGACGAACGCGTCACGCCGGAGCTCAAGGCCGAGATCGAGAAATTGCTGGCGGGCAATGTGGCCGACGATATCGGCGGCTTCTACATCCCCCGCCTCGTGCATTTCCACGGGCAAGCGCTCAAGCACGGCGGCATGTATCCGATCTACCATATGCGCCTGTTCCGCCAGGGCCGCGGGCGCTGCGAGGCGCGCAAATACGACCAGCATTTCCATGCCCAGGGTCGCAGCGAAAAACTGCAGCACCCGATGATCGACGACATTCGCCTGAGCTTCGGCGAATGGACCGCGCGGCACAATCGCTGGGCGGACGCCGAGGTCGACGAGATCCTCAATCCCGGCGGGGACGGCGTGATCCAGGCGGGCTCGGGCGATCCGGTCGCCGAGAAGCGCCGCGCGCGCGGCTGGTACTATCGCGCACCGTTGTTCTGGCGCGCCTTCATGCTGTTTTTCTACCGCTACGTGGTGAAGCTCGGCTTCCTCGACGGCAAGGAAGGGCTCATCTTCTACGTGCTGCAGACCCTGTGGTTCCGCTTCCTCGTGGATGCCAAGCTCTACGAACGCCGCAAGCAGATCGAGGCCCGCAAATGAGCGATCCGTGCCTGTTCTGCGGGGCCGCCACGCACATGGCGTTCCCCGACATCGTCGACAATCGCTTCGGCTCGCCGGGCCATTATGCGATCCATGCATGTACGGCCTGCGGCGGTCGCCAGACCTTCCCGCGCCCCGACCAGGCAGCGCTCAAAGCTCTCTACGAGCGCTACTACAATTACGGCGGCAAGACCGACGGGGCGTATGCTTCGTTGCGCGAGAAGTTCCTGTTCTCGCCGTTCTATCGGCTGATGCTCGCACTCGACGGGGACGTATCCTTCCATCTGCAAAAGGGTTCGGGTCGCCTCATCGATATCGGCTGCAACGAGGGGCGCGGGCTAAGGCTCTACAAGGCCAACGGCTTTTCGGCCGAAGGGCTCGAGCTCAATGCGCATGCGGCCGCCGCGGCCCGCGCGCACGGCTTCGCGGTGCACGAAAAACTCATCGAAGATTTCGTGCCCGCAGCGCCCTACGACGTCGCCGTGCTCTCGAACGTGCTCGAGCATGCGCCCGATCCGCGCGCGATGCTGGCCGATGTTTCGCGCATCCTCGCGCCCGGCGGCGAAGTTTGGATCAGCCTGCCCAACGTCGATTCCGCCATGGCCAAGCTCTGCGGCCGCGATTGGATCAACTGGCATGTGCCGTTCCACATCGTGCATTTCAGCAGCACACGCCTCGAAAAGCTTCTGGCCGAAGCGGGCTTCGAAATGAAGGCGTCGCGCAATGTCACGCCGGCTTTGTGGGTCGCCCAGTCGCTGATCGCTTGGGCCTGGCGGCGCGATGCAGCCGCCGCCATTCGCCTGCAGCGCAAGGCGCCGCTGGTCGCAGGGCTCATGGCGATCGCGCGCGGCCTGTTCTTCCCGCTGCTGTGGGCATGGAATTCGAGCGGGCGCGGCGATTGCCTCGTCGTGCGGGCGCGCAAACGCTGATGCGCATTCTCGTGCACGATTTCCCGGGCCATGCCTTCCCGGTGCAGCTGTCGCGGGCCTTGGCGCATCGCGGGCATACGGTGCGCCATCTGTGCTTCCCGGCCTTCCAAGCGCCCAAGGGGCCGCTCGCGCGCCGGGCCGACGATCCTGCGAATTTCGACGTGGCCTTCCTCGAACTCGACGCGCCCTTCGAGAAGCACAGCTTCGTCAAACGCTGGCGCCAGGAGCGCGAACTCGCGCGCCGCACGCAAGCCGCGATCGCAAGCTTCGCGCCCGATGCCGTGCTCGCGGGCAATGCGCCGCTCGATGTGCAGGCCGCCAGCTATCGCGGGGCGCGTGCGGCCGATGCGGCCTTTGTGTATTGGCTGCAGGATCTGGTCGGCTTCGCGATGCGCAAGATCTTGGGCCGCAAGCTTGGACTTCCCGGCACGCTCGTCGGCATGGCCTATGAGGCCAAAGAACGTCGGCTCCTGTGCAAGTCCGATGCGGTCGTCGCGATCACCGACGATTTCCGGCCGCTGCTGGCCGATTGGGGCGTCGCTGCCGACCGCCTGCATGTCGTCGAAAATTGGGCGGCGCGCGCGGAAGTGGCCCCCGCCCCGCGCGACAATGCGTGGGCGCGCGAACATGGTCTCGTGGGGCGCACGGTTTTTCTCTATTCGGGCACGCTCGGCCTCAAACACGATCCGAGCCTGCTGTTCGATCTGGCGAAGTCGCAGCCCGATGCGGCCCTCGTCGTGAATTCCGAAGGGCTGGGGGCCGAGTGGCTGCGCGCGCGGGCAGCGGAAGCGCCCAACATGCTTATCCTGCCGTTCCAGCCATTCGAGCGTTTGGGCGAAGTGCTGGCGTCGGCCGATATCCTGGTCGCGATCCTCGAGCCCGATGCGGGCGTGTTCTCGGTGCCCTCGAAGGTGCTCACCTATCTGTGCGCGGGGCGCCCGCTGCTGGTCGCGATCCCGCCCGAGAATCTGGCCGCGCGCCTCGTGCTGCGCGAGGGTGCGGGCTTCGCAGCCGCCCCCGGCGATCGGGCGGCGTTTTTGGCGGCGGCCGCAACGCTCGCAACCGATCCGGCAATGCGCGCCGCCATGGGCGCCAAGGCGCTGGACTACGCCGCAAAGACCTTCGATATTGCGGCAATCGCCCGGCGATTCGAGGCGATTCTCGAACAAGCGATGCGGACGCGAAAAAAGTGAGCCAATCCTTCGACAGCGACCGTTTCTACGAAGCGGAATTCGTCGAGCATCGCGCGGTCGCGGAAGCCACGCACCGCGCGCTCAAAGCCGCGTTCAAACAGCTTCTGGCCCAGGCGGTCGCAACGCTCCAGAACGGCGGCAAGATCCTGCTGTTCGGCAATGGCGGCTCGGCAGCCGACGCCCAGCATTTGGCGACCGAGCTTACGGTTCGCTACATAAAAAATCGCCGCGCGCTCGCCGCGATAGCGCTCACGACCGACAGTTCGGCGCTGACCGCGATCGGCAACGATATCGGCTTCGAGCGGCTGTTCTCGCGCCAGATCGAAGCGCTCGGCCGCCAAGGCGATCTTGCGATCGGCATCACCACGTCGGGCGCTTCGCCCAACGTGCTCGAAGCCTTCCGCGTGGCGCGCAAGATGGGCCTCGTCGTCGCCTGCCTCACCGGCAAGGACGGCGGCAAGGCCAAGGACCTCGCCGACATCGCGCTGATCGTGCCGTCCAACACCACGTCGCGCATCCAGGAAATGCACATCACGCTGGGCCAGATGATGTGCGGCGGCATCGAGCACGCGCTCGGCATCGCCGACGGCCCCGATCCCTACAGCCCCTAAGAATCCGGAAACGGCCGCAATGACCGTAAACGCCGATCTCGTAGCTTTGGTGCCCAAGCTCGCAGGTGCGCGCATCGTGTGCATCGGCGATCTGATGCTCGACCGTTTCGTCTACGGGCGCGCCGAGCGCATCTCGCCCGAAGCGCCGATTCCGGTCCTGCGCATCGACCGCGAAGAATCGATGCTCGGCGGGGCCGGAAACGTCGTGCGCAACATCGTCGGTCTCGGCGGCCATGTGGAATTCGTGTCGGTCGTCGGCCAGGACGCTGCGGGCCGCGAAGTGTTGAGCCTCGTGGCGGGCCTCGAGGGCGTGGAGCCGCATCTGCTGGTCGAGCGCGATCGCCCGACCACGATCAAGACGCGGTTCGTCGCCGGCCACCAGCAGATGCTGCGCGCCGACAGCGAAACGAGCGCGCCCATCGCCGCCTCGACCGCCGAAGACGCGTCGCGTCTCGTATCCCAGGCCATGAAGGATTGCGGTGTGGTCGTGCTGTCGGACTACGCCAAAGGCGTATTGCTGCCCGAACAGATCGCCGCGATCGTGAAAGCGGCCAAAGCCGCCAAGCGCATCGTGATCGTCGATCCCAAAGGCCGCGACTACGCGCGCTACAAGGGGGCCACGATCCTCACGCCCAATCGGCGCGAACTTGCCGAAGCGACCGGCCTGTCGGCCGAGGGGGACAAGGGCGTGGAACTCGCCGCCCGCCGCCTGCTCAAAACCACGGGGGCGGAAGCCATCGTCGTCACGCGCGGCGCCGAAGGCATGAGCATCGTGCCGGCCAAGGGCAAGGTCGAACATCTGCCCGCCCTCGCACGCGAAGTGTTCGACGTTTCGGGGGCCGGCGACACGGTCATCGCAACCCTCGCGACGGCACTCGCGGGCGGACTCAAGCTGCTCGATGCCGCACGGCTCGCCTCGGTCGCGGCGAGCGTGGTGGTGGCGAAGCTCGGCACGGCCGTCGCCTACTCGGCCGATCTCGTGCGCGCACTCCGCCACGACGACATCGCGGTCAGCGAAAACAAATTCGTCACCGATGCGCAGGCTGTCGACCAGGTCGCGATCTGGCGCCGCCAGGGCTTGCGCGTCGGCTTCACCAATGGCTGCTTCGATCTGCTGCATCCGGGCCACGTGTCGCTGATCGCACAGGCGCGCAGCGCTTGCGACCGGCTCGTCATCGGCCTCAATTCGGATGCCTCGATCAAGCGCCTCAAAGGCGAGAGCCGCCCGGTGCAGGGCGAAGCCGCACGCGCGGCCGTGCTCGCGTCGCTCGGCCAAGTCGACCTTGTGGTTGTGTTTGCCGAAGACACGCCGATCAAACTCATCAAGGCGCTGAAGCCCGAGATCCTGGTCAAGGGTGCGGACTACACCAAAGACAAAGTGGTGGGGGCGAGCGAGGTCGAAGGCTGGGGCGGCAAAGTGGTGCTGGCCAAACTCGTCGAAGGCCAGAGCACGACCGCCACGATCCGCAAGATCGGGCGCTAGAGCGCTTCGAGTTTTCCGGCCACCGGCAGCGGGGCGAGCGCGCTCGAGGCCGGGCGCGGCAGCCAGCGTGCCATCAGCCGCTCGATGTTCTCGAGCCCGTCGAGCAGGCCCGGAATGACGGCCGCCGACGGCGGCGCTTGGTGGGCAAGGCCGCGCAAAGCCGCCACCATCGCCTCGGCGTCGCGCACGCCGTCGTCGGGCAGCATGCGCGTGAGGCCCACGCTCTCGGCCCGCTCGGCGCGGATGAACTGCTCGAGACGCGGCGCCACGCGCGGCACGATCACGGCCGGTTTGTCGAACGAAAGAATTTCGCAGAACGTGTTGTAGCCGCCCATCGCGACGATGCCGGCCGCGCGCGTGATGAGCTGCTCGAGGTGTGCGTCGAACGTGATCGCCTCGACACGCGAGGACAGGCGCGCCGCACGCTCGAGAAACTCCGACTGTTTTTCCGACTGCATGAACGGGCCCAGCACCAGCAGAGCGCGGTGCGGCAGCGAAGCCCCGCTTTCGTAGGCGCGCAAAACCCAGTCGATCAGCGCGTCGCCGTCGCCGCCGCCGCCGGTGGTCACGAGCACGTAGGGCTGCTCGCGCGCCTCGGCCATTTCGACGGTCGAGCGCGGATTGCCCTGCGGCATCATGCGGTGCAGATAGCCCGTGTAGCTGATCTTGCGGCGCACGCTCTGCGGAATCGCGAGGCCCGCAAGCGGATCGCAGATCTGCGGCAGGCCGTAGATCCAGATGTCGTCGTAGAGGTCGCGCAAGGCGGGCACGGCCTTCTTGCGCTTCCATTCGGGCCCCAGCAGTGCGGGATCGTCCATCACGTCGCGCAAGCCCAGCACCAGCGGCACGCCGCGCCGCTTGAGGAAATGCAGCGTCTCGGAAACTTCGCCGCGCAGGCCCAGAGGTTCCTTGTCGACGAGGAAAAGATCGGGGTCGAACGCCTCGGCCGTGTGGCGGATGATCGAGCCGCGGATCGACAGGGTCTGGGCGATGTCGATATGCAGATTGAGCGAGGTGTATTCGCCGTTGCGCAGCTTGATAACGCCCGGAATGCGTACGAAATCGACACGCGCCTTGAAATCGAACGAGCCGATGATCGGCGAGCCGGACAGGATCAGCACGGACAGATCCTTGTCGGCCTGCACCATCGCATGCGCGATGGTGCGGCAGCGGCGCAAATGGCCGAGGCCCATCGTGTCGTGGCTGTAGATGAGAACCCGCCGGTCTTTGCGGAACAGCCGGCGCGTCGCAGTCCTCGTATCGCTCGCCATCCCCGTCTCCCGCGCTGCCGGCATGCCATTCTGCTGCTGCACGCCTCGGCGAACGGCACCTTATGCGAGATTCAAGGCCGCTGCCAACAAGCATATTGCGGCGCAACCGCCACGATAAGGTCCGTAAATACCGTCATAATTCGGCCCCGTGACATTGTCGCGACCGGCCGATGGCAATCCCTTGATTTCTTGCCCCCGGCGGCACGCTCCATATAGTCTCCAACCTGCGCAGCACGCGCAGGATTGGCGAAAAGGCTGCAAGAATGTCGACACGTTCCGGAGATGGGCTCGAGCGTTCGATCTATCGCTTCGTCGTGCGATTCTCGCTGAAGGACACGGTCCTCATCTGCGCGCTCGTCGCCCTGGCGCAGGTCTTCTACTACATCTCCCTCGACCTGCCCAAAAACATCATGAACCAGGGCATCCAGGGAAGCGGGATCGCGTTTCCGGTCGATGTTGCGGGCCTGGGCCTCCTGTCGCTCGACCAGGTCGGATACCTCATGTGGCTGTGCCTGCTGTTTTTGCTGGCCGTGCTTGTGAATGGCGGCCTCAAGCAGTTCGTCAACTCGCTCAAAGGCAAGCTCGGCGAAAGGCTGCTGCGGCGCCTGCGCTATCTCCTGATGGCGCGCATCCTGCGCTTTCCCGTCGCGCATTTCCGCAAGACCTCGTCGGGCGAGCTGATCCCGATGCTGACGGCCGAGGTCGAGCAGATCGGCGGCTTCATGGGCGACGCGTTCGTGCAGCCCTTGATGCAGGCGGGCATGCTGCTGACGATCGCGATCTTCCTGTTCGCGCAGAACCCGATCATGGGCTTTGCGGCGATTTCGCTGTTTCCGATCCAGGCCTACATCGTGCCGGTGCTGCAAAAGCGCGTCAAAGAGCTCGGCAAGGAACGCGTCAAGACGGTGCGCAAAATCTCCGAGCGCATCGGCGAAACGGTGGGCGGCATCCAGGAAGTGCGCACGCTCGGCACGGCCGCCTGGGAGCGCGCGGACTACACCGAGCGCTTCGGGGCGGTCTACCGCATCCGTTTTGCGATCTACCAGCGCAAGTCGCTCGTCAAGTTCATCAACAACACGCTGAACCAGTGCGCGCCGCTGATGTTCTACGCGATCGGCGGCTATCTCGTGATCCACGGTTCGCTCAGCGTGGGCGCCCTCGTGGCGGCCCTGTCCGCGCACAAGGACATGACGGCCCCCTGGAAGGAACTGCTCGACTACTACCAACAGTCGCAAGATGCGCAGCAGAAATACGAGCAGGTCGTCGAACAGTTCCAGCCCGACAATCTGCTGCCCGAAGGGCTGCACGCACCTGCCGAAGCCGCAGCACAGGCGTTCGACGGGCCGATCGTGGCCAACGCTCTTACGGTGCAGGAAGACGCGCAAACCAAGCTTCTCGAAGGCGTGAGCTTCGACCTGCCGCTCGGCACGCATGTGGCCCTCGTCGGGCCGTCGGGCGGCGGGCGCGAGGCTTTGGCGATGACGCTTGCGCGCCTCTACCAACCGACCAGCGGCAGCTTGCGCATCGGCAGCCGCGACATGGCGCAGATCTCCGACGCCGATCTGGGTGCGCGCATGGGCTATGTCGGGCCCAACGCCTATGTGTTCTCGGCAAGCTTGCGCGACAATCTTGCCTATGGCCTGCGCCAGCGCGTGCTGGCTCCGCACGAAGATGCCGAACGCGAAAAGCTGCTCGTCGAAGCCGAACGCGCGGGCAATCTGGCGCTCGACGTGGAAGCGCAATGGATCGACTATGCGGCCGCAGGTGCCGCCGACGCGGCCGATTTCGACCGCGTGGCGACGGAAGTGCTGGCCAAGGTCGATCTCGCCGAAGACGTGTTCTTGCTCGGCCTGCGCGGCCAGATCGATCCTGTGCGCCGCAAGAACGTGGCCGACGCGATCTTGACCGCACGCGCTGCGTTCCGCCAACGCCTGACGGGCGCGCAAGCCGATCCGGCATTGAAGGGCCTCGTCGAAACGTTCGATCCCGAGCGCTACAACGACAACGCGACCTTGGGCGAAAACCTGCTGTTCGGCACCGCCCTCGATTCGAGCCTTGCGGGCGACGCGCTCGCAGCCCAACCCGATTTCCGGCGCATCCTGGAAGAAACGGGGCTCGGCGCCGAGCTGCCGATCATGGGCCGCAAGGTTGCCGAAACCATGGTCGAACTCTTCGCCGATTTGCCGGCGGGGCACGAATTCTTCGACCGTTTCAGTTTCATCGCCGCCGACGATCTGCCGGTTTTCCAGACGGTGCTGGCGCGCACGGTGCCGCTTGCCGACGGCAGCCTGCCCGCCGACATCAGCGCCGAAGACCGCGCACGCCTCGCCAGCCTGCCGCTGAAACTCGTCGATGCGCGCCATCGTCTCGGCCTCATCGACAAGGCGTTCAAAGAACGCGCGCTTGCAGCCCGCAAGGCCCTGCGCGAAAAACTGCCCGAGAAGCTGCGCGCCAAGATCGCGTTTTTCGATCCTGCGATCTACAACGCGGCCGCCTCGATCCAGGACAACATCCTGTTCGGGCGCATCGCCTACGGCCAAGCCAAAGCGCAGGCAAGCGTGGGTGCCGCCATCCGCGAAGTGCTCGAAGCTTTGGGCTTGCGCGAACGCGTGTTCGAGATCGGCCTCGATTTCCAGGTCGGCGTCGCAGGCGGGCGCCTGTCCGCCCCGCAGCGCCAGAAACTCGCGATCGCGCGTGCACTTGCCAAACGGCCCGATCTGCTCGTGCTCAACGACGCGGTCGCCGCCCTCGACCGCGCCGGGCAAGCGCGCCTGCTCGAGAGCCTGCTCGCCGCCGTCGGCAGCACGACGCTCGTATGGGCCACGCAGGACACGGCAAGTGCCGCACGCTTCGCGCGCGTGATGGTGCTTGCCGACGGCCGCCTCGTCCAGGACGGCACCTATGCCGATCTGGTCGCGCGCGAAGGTACGCTCAAGGAGTTGGTGGCCGCCTAGCCTTTCGGCCCCTCACAAGGAACGAACCCATGTCGCTCAAAGAAGAGACGGAAGCCCTGCGGCGCATCCCGCTGTTCCAGAATCTGGATCCGGCGAAACTCAAGCTGCTGGCCTTCATGAGCCAACGCCTGACCTTCGAGCCGGGCCAGGCGGTGTTCGCGCAAGGCGATCCGGGCGACGCCGCCTATATCGTGCTCGACGGCGAAGCGGTCGTGTCGATCGAAACGCCAAATGCGCGCATCGACATCGCGCGGCTCGCGCGCAACGACATCGTGGGCGAAATCGCGATCCTGTGCGACGTGCCGCGCACCGCGCATGTGACGGCGGCGGGCGACAAGCCGCTTATCTGCCTCAAAATCGAAAAGAACGACTTCATCGGCATGCTCACAGAGTTCCCGAATATGGCCGTCGAAATCATGCGCGAGCTGGCACGCCGCATCGTCAACACCAACCAGCAGCTGCGCCAGGCCGTTGCGGCCAAGGGCTGAGCAGATGAGCCGTCTCGACAGTTTTATCCGCCGCCTGCAAGCCCAGCGCATCGGTCTCGATTGGGCCTGCGCGGAACTCAAGCCCGGCCCCGGCCTCGTGCTCGAACTCGGCCTCGGCAACGGGCGCACCTACGACCATCTGCGCAGCCGTCTTGGCGACACGCGGGCGATCCATGCATTCGACCGCGCGGTCGCCGCCCATCCCGACTGCGTGCCGCCGGAAGACCTGCTGCATCTGGGCGACATTCGCGACACGCTGCCGGCCTTCGCCGGTCAGTTTCCGCACAGCACGGCCCTCGTGCATTCCGACGCGGGCTCGGGCGTGGCGGCCGATACCGCGGCGCTCGCCGCCTTCATTGCACGCCATCTGCCCGCGATCTTGGCGCCGGACGGGCTCGTGGTCGCCGACCAGCCGATGCACAGCGATGCGCTCGCCGAATTGCCGCCGCCGGCCGGCATCAATCCGGGGCGCTATTTCTTCTATCGCCGACGCTAGGGCAAAAAATCGATCGCGACGGGCACGTGGTCGGAGGGCTGCGTCCAGTCGCGGGCCCCGCGCAGAATGCGGAAGGCTTTGATCTTGGGTGCGAGATCCGGTGTGACCCAAATATGGTCGAGACGGCGGCCGCGATCGGACTTGCGCCAGTCGCTGTTGCGGTAGCTCCACCAGGTGTAGAGCCGTTCGGGCTCCGGATGGCGCAGACGCGCCACATCGACCCAGCCGCCCGCGTCCCGCATGCCGCCCAACGCCGCGACCTCGACCGGCGTGTGGCTCACGACATCGAGCAGCTGCTTGTGGCTCCACACGTCGGTCTCGTAGGGCGCGATATTGAGATCGCCCACCAGGATCGCCGGTCCCTTGCGGGCGCGCTTTTTCCACACGGATGTTTGGGCCGCGACAAAATCGAGCTTGTGCTTGAATTTGTCGTTGGCGACCGGATCGGGCACGTCGCCGCCGGCCGGAATATAGACATTGTGGAGTGCAATGCCGCCCGGCAATTCGGCCGACGCATGGCGGCAATCCTCGCGCCCGCAATGGTGCAAAGGGGCAGGCTCGGATATCGGCACGCGCGACAGGATCGCGACCCCGTTGTAGCTCTTCATGCCGTGCGCGTAGCGATGCGCGAAACCGAGCTCGGCAAGCCCGTCATGCGGGAATTGGTCGTCCGGGCATTTGGTTTCCTGCAGGCACAGAATGTCGGGCCGCGCTTGCGCCACCAGCTTGGCAACCAGCGGCAGGCGCAAGCGCACAGAATTGATGTTCCAAGTGACCAGCCGCAAAGCACCGCGGGCGGGCTTCGGCAACGGATCGTTTTCGACGTACGGGGACGGGGCTTCGCTCATCCGCCCCCTATAGCCGAGATTCGAAAAATGGGGGGCCAAAAAGGGAGACGCCCGAATGGAGGGGGTCCATTCGGGCGTCAGGCTCCTAGGGGAAGGAGCGTGTCGGGCCGCCAGGGGAGACGGCCCAGACGACGACCCGGGGGCGGATCGTCACTCCTTGCAAATGGCCCCGCTCCCCCAGTTCAACAAGAGGGCCATGCTGAAATAAACTTCGAATCGCGGTAACTAAACACCGTTTTCGACGATTCGGCCGAATTCCGCGAAAATATTGGCCGAAAACAGGTCGGTTTTGACGTGCCATTCGGGGTGCCATTGCAGGCCGAGGGCAAAACCAGGCCCGCCAGTCCAACGCACGGCCTCGATCGTTCCGTCTTCGTGCGTGGCCTCGACGGTCAATCCGTCGGCCAGCCGATCGATCGCCTGGCCGTGCAGCGAGTTCACAAACGCCCGCCCGTCGCCGCCATTGAGCCGATGCAGGAGACCATCGGGTGCAAGATCGACCCAATGGCGGTGCGCGTAGCGCGCGTCCATGTCGTCGCTCTCGGGGGCGCGATGGTCGATGCGGCCGGGCAGTTCCTGGACATGCTGGTGCAGGCTGCCGCCCAGAGCGACGTTGAGCTCCTGGTGGCCGCGGCACAGGCCCAGCACGGGCAACCCGCGCGCCACGGCCATACGCAGCAACGGCAGGGTCGTGGCGTCGCGCGCAATGTCGTGCAGCGTGCCGGGGCGCGACCGGCCGCCATATTCGCCGGGCTCGACATTGGACGGGCTGCCGGTCAGCACGAGCCCGTCGAGGCGCTGCAGGAGGGCGGCGATGTTCTGGGCAGGGCCGATGGCCGGCAGCAGCACCGGGACGGCGCCGATGCCCGCGACCACAGCTTCGACATATTGCGCGCGCACGATGTGCTGCAGGCCGCGCGGGCCCTGCTGCAGACAGGCACTGATGCCGATGACGGGCGGTTTCTTCATGGGTCCAACCGCTAGCATGAAGCCCGGATTCGCGCAAAAAGGCCGATTGATCCTGCGCAAAGTGCGGGCCCGGTGCGGTCTGGTAAATTTGACTTCTCGATCGAACAAGGGGGTATCGTTCCATGAACCATTTCCATGCCGCCGTTTGGCTCGACCATGCGCATGCCAAGATCTTCCATTTCGATGCGCATGTTTTCGAAGCCAAGAACGTCAAATCCGCGCATGCGGACGCGCATCTGCACCATAAATCGGGGGCGGTGGGTGCCGGCCACGCCGCCGAAGACCTCAAATACTATGCGAGCGTTGCGACCGCCTTGGCGGACGCGCAGGAGATCCTCGTGACGGGCCCGGGGGCGGCCAAAACCGTGTTCGGCAAATATCTCGCCGACCACAATCCGGCCCTCGCCAAGCGCGTCGTCGAAACGACATCGAGCGACCATCCAAGCGACGGCGAGATCGTCGCGATGGCGCGCAAGCATTTCAAGATCATCGACCGCACGACGCCGCAGCGCGCCTGAGCGTTGCCAAACAGAAAGGGCCGGCAAGGGAGTTTCCCTTGCCGGCCCTTTGCCGTCTCAAGTTCGCCGTTACTTGGCGTGGGCGACTTCGTTTTCGCCGCGCGTCTTGTAGAGCGAGTAGAGAATGCCCGACGTAATCATCGTCACGGTCACCGACAGCGACAGCCAAGCCGGGAACTTGCCGATGATGCCGACCAGGAAGATTTTGCAGCCGATGAACACGAGCACGCCCGCCAGCGCGTATTTGAGATAGCGGAAGCGGTGGATCATCGCGGCGAGCGCGAAGTAGAGCGAGCGCAAGCCCAGGATCGCGAAGATGTTCGACGTGTACACGATGAACGGGTCGGTCGTGATCGCGAAGATCGCGGGCACCGAATCGACCGCGAAAATCAGATCGACCGCTTCGACCAGCATCAAGCACAAGAACAAGGGCGTCGCCCAACGCACCATCTTGCCGGTGACGGGATCGGGCTTCTGCACGAAGAAATCCTGGCCGTGCAGCTCTTCGGTCACGCGCATGCGCTTCTTGAGGAAGTTCAGCACCGGGTTTTCGCCGATGTTTTCTTCCTTGTCCGCCATGATCAGCATCTTCACGCCCGTGAAGACGAGGAACGCGCCGAAGATGTAGAGCACCCAGCTGAATTCCGAGACGAGGGCAGCCCCGAGCGCGATCATCGTGCCGCGCATGAAGATCACGCCGATGATGCCCCAGAACAGCACGCGGTGCTGGTATTTGCGGGGGACCGCGAAGTAGGTGAAGATCATCGAAATGGCGAACACGTTGTCGAGCGACAGCGACCATTCGACGAAGAAACCCGTGTAGTATTCAAGGGCCGATTGCTGGCCCATGTACCACCACACCCAGCCGCCGAACGCCATGGCGAGCGCGAAATAGAAGCCCGACAGCTTCAAGCTCTCGGCGACTTCGATCTCTTTGTTTTCCTTGTGCAGGACGCCGAGGTCGAACACCAGCAAGGCGACGACGATGGAAAGGAAGCCCGCCCACATCCACACGGGCTTGCCCAAGAATTCGTTCGCGACCAGAAAATCCATTTGCCCCATCCTAAAAAGACGCGGCGGTCGCCGGGTATCCCGGAGGCCGCATCCGCGTTCCACAATGTCCCATGGAAGTCCGACATCACGGCGCCAACGAATCTCTCCTTCCCATCGGGACAAAAGAAGAGACCGGAAAACGCGCCGCCAGAGGAGCCCGGACTGTTGCAGTGCAGCAAGTGGGGATGCGGGACAGCCAATGCAAGAGGGGTGAGGCCCGATTTAGGCGAAAAGAAGGCAGCCGCTGCCGTTTTGTGGCCCCATTTTGCTATTGCTGCAAGAACGGGCGTGCCGCTTGGACCGCCTGGGCACAATTCGGGTCGAGATCGGCCAAAACGGTCTCGATGCGCGCCGTTCCGATCGAAATCCGGACAACCGTCGTGACGATCCAACCTGGATCGGCAAGGCCCTTTTCCGCCAAAATCGGCCCGCCGCGCCGCGCGCAATCGCCGATTTGGCGCGCGATTTCCTGCGGTGCACGTGCGGCTGCAAGCTTCTCGCGCGCGGCCACCTCGAACGGTTCGACGAAGAAAATCGTGAAAATCCAGGCGATCAAATCGGCAAACATGGCGGTCCTCTTATGAATGTCGGTCCGCCCGCATGACGGCAACAGCCATCCCCATTTGGGCGTTGTCGGCACTTGGCGCAAGTGCGAAAGAAAATCTAGATTCAACGGCTTAGGCCTGTTGATTTGGGGCGCTGCCGACTCGGAATTTTCATATTGGCGCCCTAAGAAAGCCGAAATCGCCTTGCATTTTGGCGCCATGATCGACAGCGGCGAATTCACCTGCGCGCGTGTCGCAATGCGCAACCAACGTTTGGCATTGTGGGCAGGCCGACAGCTCGGCTACGGCGAACCGTGGCTCGCCGCCTATGTACAAGAGGTCGTAACGGCCGACTACGCACTGCCCGGCAGCGAAGATGTGGTCGCGAAAATCGCCGCCGATTTCGCCGAGCATGGCGTGGCGATCGACGCTGCCGCGATCCGACTTCAAATCCGGCGCCTGGGCGGCTGAACGCGCTTACTCGGCGAACGCTTTTTCGCGCAAACGGCGCAGCGACGGCGCGAGCACGGCGATCAGCAGCACGACCGCCATCGCGAGCAGGGCTGCACTGATCGGGCGCTCGATGAAGATCGCCGGATCGCCGCGCGACAGGCGCATCGCCCGGCGCAGATTTTCTTCCATCATCGGCCCCAGAATGAAACCGAGCAGCAGCGGTGCAGGCTCGCAGCCGAGTTTCACGAACAGATAGCCGAGCACGCCGAAGCCGAGCGTCAGATACACTTCGAACACCGAGTTGTTCAGCGCGTAGACGCCGATGCAGCAGAACACGAGGATGGCGGGATAAAGCAGCCGATAGGGGACGCGCAGCAGCCGCACCCAAATGCCGACGAGCGGCAGGTTGATCACGACCAGCATCAGATTGCCGACCCACATGCTGGCGACAAGGCCCCAGAACAAGCCGGGCTCGCGCGTCATCACCTGCGGGCCCGGCACAATGCCGTGAATCGCCATCGCCCCGATCATCAGCGCCATCACGGCATTGGGCGGAATGCCGAGTGCGAGCATCGGAATGAACGAGGTCTGCGCACCCGCATTGTTGGCCGACTCGGGCGCTGCCACGCCCGCCACCGCCCCTTTGCCGAAACGCGACGGATCTTTGGCGAGGCGCTTTTCGAGCGTGTAGGCGGCAAAGGCGGCCAACAATGCGCCCCCGCCCGGCAGCACGCCCAGCACCGAACCCACGGCCGTACCCCGCAGCACGGCAGGAACAGCTTCTTTAGCTTCCTCGCGCGTCGGCCACAGACTTCCCATCTTGGCCATCGTATCGCGCACAAAATGTTTTTCGAGCTGGACGGCGATTTCGGCGATCGCGAACAGCCCCATCGCGAGCGGCACAAAGCCGATACCGTCGGAGAGTTCGGGAATGCCGAAGGTGAAACGCTGCGTGCCGGAATTGACGTCCGTTCCGCACAGACCCAATAGCAGCCCCAGCACCGTCATCGCGATCGCTTTGGCGACCGAGCCGTGGGCGAGCACGATCGCAGCCACAAGCCCGAACGCCATCAGCGAGAAATACTCGGCCGCACCGAACAGCATCGCGAATTTGACCATCGCCGGGCTTGCGACGGCGACGATCAAGGTCGCAACGGTGCCCGCAAAAAACGATGCCAGAGCTGCAACGGCAAGTGCCGCCCCGGCACGCCCGCGTCGCGCCATCGCAAAGCCGTCGAGGCACGTGACGACCGACGAGGATTCGCCCGGCATGTTGACGAGGATCGCCGTCGTCGAGCCGCCATACTGGGCACCGTAATAGATGCCCGCGAGCATGATGAGAGCACCCACCGGCTCGAGTTGGAACGTGATCGGCAGCAGCATCGCGATCGTGGCGACAGGCCCAATGCCGGGCAGCACGCCGATCAACGTACCGAGCAATGCGCCGAGCAGGCACCAGAACAAATTCGCGGGCGTGAGGGCGACCGAGAAGCCCAGCAGCAGCGGATCGAAAAGCTCGCTCATCGCGGCACCAGCGGGATAGGCAAACCCAAGCCGATCACGAAGACGAGCGCACCGGCTGCCGCCAGCCCGCCGCCAAGCACCGCGACCTCGCGCCAGCGATAGGGCCGCTCGGCCAGCCGTGCGACCGCCACGCATGAAGCGATGGCGACAACAAGCCCGCCGCGCTCCAGCAGCAATGCAAAGGCCGCCACGCCGAGCAGCAAAAACAGCAGCGGGCGTGCGTCGCTCTGGGGCACGGCGTCGGCGTCGCGCGCGAAAAAGCCCGCCAACGCGATCGCGAGGCCCAACGCGACGAGCCCCCAACCCAAGCCGGTCGGCACGAAGCCCGCCCCCATGCGCGTCGGCGTGCCGTAGGGATAGTCCGACGCAAACCAAATCGCGGCCGCACCGAACGCGGCGAACAGCAGGCCCGCCAGCGTTTCGGCGCGGTTCAGACGTTCAAACACTCAATCGATCCGCGCACCCGACAAGCGGACGATCTCGCGATATTTGGCATGCTCGGCCGCAACGAAACGTCCGAATTCGGCCGGCGTGTTGCCGACCGGTACGACCGCAAGGCGCGCCAAACGCTCGACCGTGGCCGGATCCTTAAGCGAGGCGATCGCGGCGTCGGCAAGCCGGGTTACGACATCGCCCGGCACGCCCGCTGGCACGAAGATGCCGAACCACGTGCTGATGTCGAAGCCCGGAATGCCGGCCTCGGTCATCGTCGGCACATTGGGCACCTGCGGGCTGCGCTGCGGCGTGGTGACGGCAAGGGCGCGCACGCGGCCCGCTTCGATCTGCGGAAAAGCGTTGGCAAGATTGTCGAACGTGAACTGCGTTTCGCCCGACAGCAGCGCGTTCAATTGCGGGGCGCCGCCTTGATACGGGATGTGCTCGATCGGCACGCCGATGCGGTCGGCAAACAAAGCGCCGGCGAGATGCCCGCCGCTGCCGTTGCCGCCCGAGCCGTAATTGAAGGCTTTGGGATTGGCGCGAATGTCGCGCGCCAATTCCTGCACGTTTGCGGCTTTGACCGAGGGGCCGACGATCAGGATGTTCGGCACGTCGCCGATCTGCGTAATCGGTGCGAGATCCTTCAGCGGGTCGAACGGCATGCGCGCGTAGAGATGCGGATTGACCGCGTGCGTCGAGAGCGCCCCCATCACCATCGTGTAGCCGTCCGGTGCGGACTTGGCCACGAGATCGGCGCCGACATTGCCGCCCGCACCGGGGCGGTTCTCGACGACGACCGGCTGGCCCAGCAGCACGGTCATGCGGTCGGCAACCGCGCGCGCCGACACGTCGAGCGAGCCGCCCGGCGGAAAGGGCACGACGAACCGGATCGGCCGATTGGGAAAGCTCTGCGCAAAAGCACCACCGGGGAGCAAAGCGACGGCCGCAGCGGCGGCCAAAACATGACGACGCGACATTTCCATAGGGGGCGTTCTCCTCGAAAAGACAGACAGGCCCGCAAGGCGTTGGATCGCCTGCTGGGCCTTGTTGGGGCTAGTTTAGGCGAAACGGCGGCGAGCCGTCACCCGGCATATTCGCCCTTGGGGGCCAGCACTTCGCGCTTGCCGACATGGTTGGCGGCGCTAACCACGCCGTCCGCCTCCATGCGTTCGACGATGCGCGCCGCGCGGTTGTAGCCGATCTGCAGATGGCGCTGGATGAAGCTCGTCGAGCATTTGCGCTCGCGCGCCACAAGCGCGATGGCTTGGTCGTAAAGCGCGTCGCCGCTGCCCTCCCCGCCTTCGCCGCCGCCCGCCCCGCCTTCGCCCAAGGCCGCAGCCATATCGCCCTCGGCGTCTTCGGTCACTTCTTCGATATAGGCAGGCTCGCCCTGCGCCTTCAGATGCTGCACGACGTGTTCGACCTCGCGGTCGGACACGAACGGCCCGTGCACGCGCGTAATGCGCCCGCCGCCCGCCATGTAGAGCATGTCGCCCTGGCCCAGCAGCTGCTCGGCCCCCTGCTCGCCCAGGATCGTGCGGCTGTCGATCTTGCTCGTGACCTGGAACGAAATTCGCGTCGGGAAGTTCGCCTTGATGGTGCCGGTGATGACGTCCACCGACGGGCGCTGGGTTGCCATCAGGATATGGATGCCGGCCGCGCGCGCCATCTGCGCCAAGCGCTGCACGGCCCATTCGACCTCCTTGCCCGCGACGAGCATGAGGTCGGCCATTTCGTCGACGACCACGACGATGAAGGGCAGCGGCGTGGTGTCCAGCGGCTGGTCTTCGAACACGGGCTTGCCCGCCTCGTCGAAGCCGGTCTGCACTTTGCGCGTCAGCGACTCGCCGTTTTTCTTGGCGTCGGCCAGGCGCTGGTTGTAGCCCGCAATGTTGCGCACGCCGAGCTTCGACATGGCGCGGTAGCGCGTTTCCATCTCGCGCACGGTCCATTTGAGGGCCACGACCGCTTTCTTGGGGTCGGTCACGACCGGCGACAGCAGATGCGGAATGCCGTCATAGACCGAGAGTTCGATCATCTTGGGATCGATCATGATGAAGCGGCATTCGGCGGGCGACATTTTGTAGAGCAGCGACAGGATCATCGTGTTGATCGCGACCGACTTGCCCGAACCCGTCGTGCCCGCGATCAGCAGATGCGGCATGCGCGCGAGATCGACGATGATCGGCCCGCCGCCAATGTCGCGACCGAGCACAAGGCTCAAACCCGGCTGCTTGTCTTCGAAGGTCTGTTCCAAAAGATCGCGCAAGAACACGGTCTGGCGCTCGGCATTGGGGAGTTCGATGCCGATCACGTTGCGCCCCGGGACGACCGCCACGCGCACGGCAAGGGCCGACATCGAGCGCGCAATATCGTCGGCAAGGCCCACCACGCGCGCGGCCTTGGTGCCGGGGGCGGGCTCGAGTTCGTAGAGCGTGACGACCGGACCCGGCCGCACTTTTACAATCTGGCCTTTGACGCCGTAATCGTCGAGCACGCCTTCGAGCAGGCGCGCATTCTGCGCCAAAGCGCTTTCGTCGATCGCGATCAGCTTGACCGTTTTGGGCTTGGCCAACAGCTCGATCGACGGCGCCTGATATTCGCCCTGCACAGCCAAATCGAGATTGGCCTGTTTGGGTTTTTTCTTGGTCTCGGGCTTCGCCTTCTCGAGCACCACCGCGCGCTCGACGAGTTCGGCAGGCGTGGGGCGCGGCTTTTCGGGGAGGACTGGTGCGAGTTCCGGTTCCGGATCGGGCGTACCGTCGAGCGACGGCTCGAAGCGGTCGCGTTTGAGTTCTTCTTTTTCGCGCGCGCGCGCTTTGGCGGGATCGCCGCGGCGCAGCTTGGCCACCAGAGCCGTCGTCGCGATGTAGAACGCCGCCGTCGTTTTGGCGGTCATGCGCGCAACCCAAGCCCCTGCGATCGCGGCCGTGCGGTACTCGCCCCAGGTGATGGCGAGCACGAAGACGAAGGCCAGCATCGCAATGCCCGCCGCCATCGCGGCCAGCATGTCCGCACCGCGTCCGAAATCGGCCCCCAGATCGAGCATCGCCGCCAGGAACAAGCGCCCGACCACGCCGCCCAATCCCAAATCCAGCGGATGCTGCCAGCCGGCCGGCGTGCCCCACGTGGACAGCGCCATCGCCGCCAACAGCACGCATGCCGGCAGAAGCGCTATGCGCAGCCACCAAAGCGGCAGATTGCGCGCGCGCATCAAGCGCCAACCCCATGCGGCAAGCGACACCGGCAGCAAAGCCGCCGCAATGCCCAAAGTCTGCAGCATGAGATCGGCCGCAATGGCGCCCGGCAGCCCGAGCAGATTTTGCGGACGCAGATCGTTGGCGTTGCTCAAGCTCGGATCGCTGGGCGCATAGGTCGCCATTGCAGCGGCGAGCAAAGCGCCCGCAACAACGAGCGCAAAGCCTGCGATTTCGGCAAGGCGCTTGCGCACGAATGCGCCCGCACCCTCGGGGAAAAGGCCTGTCGGAATGCGCGATGCGATCGCCATGGAAGGGTTCCTTTAGAGCAAAGCCGCAATGCGGCTCAGTGCACGCTCGACCGTGTCGAGATCGTGCACGAGGGCAATGCGAATGAAGGGAGCGCCGATGTTGCGCCCGTCGGGTTCGTTTTTTGCGATGTAGCGGCCGGGCAGCACTTTGATCCCCGCCTCGCTCCACAAGCGGCGCGTGACGGCCTCGCCGTCGCCGACATCGATCCACAAGAACATGCCGGCTTGCGGGGCCGCGAAGCCTTTATGGCCGCCGAGCAGGCGGGCGGCCGCATCGAACTTCGCTTTGTACTTTGCGCGGTTTTCAAGCACATGCGCTTCGTCGCGCCACAAAGCGGCGGCCGCCATCTGCATGGGTACGGGCGTTGCCGCACACGAATAGCTGCGCAGGCGATTGAGTGTCGCGATGTCGGAGGGCGTGCCCACGGCAAAGCCCGAGCGCATGCCCGCGGCCGAACTGCGTTTCGAGAGCGTGTGGAAGCACATCACATTGTCGAGCGGGTGGCCCTTGGGCCCACGCCCCAGCGCATAGGCCGCTTCCACGCCGCCGGTCGGGGCTGTGCTGCCGTAGTAGAGTTCGCTGTAGCACTCGTCCATGACGAGCAGAAAATCGTATTGGCGCGCAAGGCCGATCGCTTTTTCGATATAGGCCTTGGACGCGACCGCCCCTTCGGGATTGCTCGGCGAGCACAGATAGAAGATCGCGGTGCGCGCGAGCGTGTCGGCCGGGATCGCGTCGAGATCGGGCAGGAAGCCCGTTTCGCGCGTTGCCGGCAGATAGACGGGCTCGGCCCCCGCCATCACGGCGGCACCGTAATAGATCTGATAGAGCGGATTGGGCATCAAGGCGGCGGGCGTCTTGCCGCCTTTGTGGCGGCCCACGGCCAGAAGTGCCACCACGAACAGACCCTCGCGCGAGCCCGCGATCGAGGTCACTTGTGCGGCCCGGTCGATGGTCTGGGGCGCAAGCTTGTAGCGTTGCTCGAGCCAAGCGCTGATCGCCTCGCGCAGTTCCGGGATACCGATCTGCGAGGGATAGGCGTTCCACTTGTCGGGATGCTGGGCGACGATTTCGGCGGCGAAAGCCGGCGGCTGGTGCTGCGGGTCGCCGATCGACATCGCCAACGGTGCTTCGTTGGCGCGCGGGTTCAAATCGGCAATCAGGCCCGCCAGGCGCGTAAAGGGGTAGTCGTTGAGTTGATCCAGCCGTTCGTTCAGCATTGCAAACCAGTGATTTGAGGGGACCTACAAGATTTTGCGCAAAAAGCTGGATACCAGCACCTGCAAGGGTGCAGGTACAAAGATGAAACAACAATAACCCGGCCACTCTTAAAGTACAAGATTAAGAGACCGCGACCTACTCCGCCTAGCGGCTCAATCCGATGTTCCCCACGAAATACCCGAGTCGCCCCGATTCGCAGAGGGAGACCGAAACATAACTGGAACAAATCGTGGCAACGGCTTGAATTTGGACGATTTTGCCGATTCTTTGTGCAACGCCGCACGACACTAATTCTAGGGGGTCAGGATTGTCGGGAAATCGGCGGCAATTTGTGGGAAAAGACCGGCATGAAAATTCTGTTCGTGCTGCATGACGGCGATACCGGTGGGGCCACGACCCCCATCCTCGAAACGATCGATGCGCTGGCCGGGAAAGACTTTACCTTTGCCGCGCTTGTCCCGCAGCCGGGCAGCCTGTCGGCGGCCCTCAGCCAGCGCGGCGTGCCGTGGAAGGCGCTGCCCCTCCCGCTTTGGACCTCGACCAAAGGACGGCGGCGCTTTCGCAACATTTGGGACAATTGGAAGGCGATCCCGGCGGTCGTCAACGCCATGCGCGCGATCGAACCCGATCTGGTGCTGTCCAATTCCTCGACGATCGGGCTTGGCAGCATGGGTGCGGCCCATCTCGGCATCCGGCATATGTGGTGGCTGCAGGAATTCGTGTGGGAGGACCATCAGCTCGCCTTCGATTTCGGCTGGAAGCTGACCGGCTGGCTCATGGACCAGCGCAGCGTTTTGGCCCTCGTGCCGTCCAAAGCGATCGGCGCCAAATGGGCGCCCTATATCGCGCCGACGAAACAGGTGCTGATCGACTACCACATCAAAGACCTGCCGCCGGCGGACGATGCGCCCGCCTTCAAGCCGGCAGGGGCGTTCCATCTCGTACTGGCGGGCTCGCTCAATCCGCAAAAAGGCCAGATGGACGCGATCAACGCAATGGGGCGGCTGCATACGCGCAATGTGCATCTGCATCTGTTCGGTACCGGCGGGCGCGGTTATTCGGCACGCTTGCGCGCGCGCGCCGAAACTTTGGGCCTCAATGAGCAGGTGCATTTCCACGGCCATGTCGACGGCGTGGGGGCGCGCCTGCAAAAAGCCAATGCGATCCTGATCACCTCGCGCTGCGAGGGGCTCGGCCGCATCACGATCGAAGCGATGCGCTCGGGCGTGCCGATCGTGGCGACCAATGCCGGCGGCATCCCCGAACTTGTCGAAAACGGCCGCACGGGCATTCTCTATCCGCCGGGCGACGCGGCGGCCCTTGCCGAAGCGATCGAACATCTGATCGCCAGCCCGCAATATGCCGCAGGCCTGGGGGCTGCCGCCAAACAATGGGCGAGCCAGCGCTACGGTGCTGCCCAATTCGCCGAAGCGATCGAAGCCGCCCTCCGGCGCGCCGACGCCACCGAAATCGCGATCCGCACGAGGTAACATGGCCTTCCCGCTGCTCGCCGACCAATCGACCAAAGCGCTTGTCGGGCGCCTGCTCGATCGCCATGTGCGCCGCCACTGGCGACGGCTCGCCTTGGCCGCGATCTGCATGGCGCTGACGGCAGCGGCCACCGCCTTCAATGCCTGGATGATGGAACCCGTGCTCGACAAAGTGTTCGTCGAGCGCAACACGGGCATGCTCTATCTGATACCGGCCGCCGTGGTAATCGCGGCGTTGATCAAGGGCCTGTCGAGCTACGGGCAGGGCGTGCTGCTCAACCATGTCGGCCAGCGCATCATCGCCGATCTGCAGCTCAAGCTGTTCGCCCAGACCGTGCGCGCCGACCTCGCCTTCTTCAACGAAAACTCGGCCTCGAAGCTCACGATGCGCCTGTCGCACGACGTGGCCCTGATGCGCCAGGCGATAACCCAGGCAATCACCGGCATCACCAAGGATACGCTGACGGTCGTGTTTCTGGTGGCGCTGATGTTCTACCAGGATTGGCAGATGGCGCTCGTCGCGTTCGTCGTGTTCCCGATCGCGATCCTGCCGATCGTGCGCTTGGGCAAGCGCATGCGCAAAGTCTCGACCTCGATGCAGGGCGAACTTGGCGGCTTCGTGGCGCTGATCGACGAGGCCTTCCAGGGCATTCGCCACGTCAAAGCCTACGGCATGGAACAGGTCGAAACCGCCAAGGCGCAGCTTGCGACCGAGCGCATTTTCGAACTCACGCACAAGGGGGCGCGCACGCGCTCGGCCGCCTCGCCGATCATGGAAACGCTGGGCTCGTTTGCGATCGCCCTCGTGATTTTCTACGGCGGTTTTCGCGTGATCGAGGGGGCCACCACGCCCGGCACGTTCTTCTCGTTCATCACCGCACTGCTGCTCGCCTACCAGCCGGTCAAGAGCCTCGCCAATCTCAACACGGCCCTGCAAGAAGGGCTTGCGGCGGCAGCGCGCGTCTTTGCACTCGAAGACATGCAGCCGCAGATCGTCGACCGGCCGGGTGCCGTGGCGCTGCCCGCCGTGCGCGGCGAACTGCGCTTCCAGAATGTCGGCTTCGGCTACGGCCCCCAGCGCCGCACGCTCGACGGCATCGACCTGTTCGTGCCCGCCGGCAAGACCGTGGCGCTTGTCGGCCCCTCGGGCGGCGGCAAGACGACGATCCTCAATCTGCTGCCGCGCTTCTACGACATCGACACCGGCAGCATCCGCATCGACGGCTACGACATCCGCGACATCCGCGTCGACTCGCTGCGCAGCCACATCGCGCTTGTTACGCAGGAAACCAACCTGTTCCACGACACGATCCGCGCCAACATCGCCTACGGCAAACAGGACGCCGACGACAACCAGCTGCGCAACGCCGCCCGTGCGGCCGGGGCGCTCGAGTTCATCGAAGCGCTGCCCGAAGGGTTCGAAACGGTCGTCGGCGACCGCGGCGTCAAGCTTTCGGGCGGGCAGCGCCAGCGCATTGCGATCGCGCGCGCCTTCCTGAAAGACGCGCCCATTCTGCTGCTCGACGAGGCCACGAGTGCGCTCGACAACGAGTCCGAGCGCGTGGTGCAGGCATCCCTTGCCGTGCTGATGCGCGGGCGCACGACCGTAGTCGTCGCCCATCGCCTGTCGACGATCGTGGATGCCGACATCATCTACGTGATCGAAGGCGGCCGGGTGGTGGAAAGCGGCGCGCATGCCGAGCTGGCGGCCGCGGGCGGCGTCTATGCGCGCCTGCATGCGCTGCAAAAAGAAGCCCCGGAAAGCGGCGCTTCCGAGAGCTGAAAACGAAACGGGCCGGGTTCGAAAACCCGGCCCGCGCGTTTGCCGTACCCTTGAAGGGCATCGGCGTTACTGGACGCTTTCGCCGTGCAGCGACAGGTCGAGACCGTCGCGTTCGGCTTCTTCCGAGACCCGCAGGCCGACGATGAGATCGACGACCTTCAGGAGGATGTACGAGCCGATGCCCGAGTAGAGCAGCGTGGCGATCACGGCGTAGAACTGCAGCATCAGCTGTTCGGCGTTGCCGTCGAGCAGGCCGCTATAGCCGTCGGGCGTCGAAGCCGAAGCCGAGAGCACGCCCACCGCGAAGATGCCCGTCAGCAGCGCGCCGACGATGCCGCCCACGCAGTGCACGCCGAACACGTCGAGCGAGTCGTCGTAGCCGAGCATGCGCTTGAGGCTCGTCGAGGCCCAGAAGCACACGATGCCCGCCACGAGGCCGATCGCAAGCGCGCCGCCCGGGAACACGAAGCCCGAGGCCGGCGTGATCGCAACGAGACCCGCAACCGCACCCGAGATGATGCCGAGCACCGACGGCTTGCCGCGCGTCGCCCACTCGGCGAACATCCACGCAAGTGCCGCAGCTGCCGTGGCGATCTGCGTGACCGCCATCGCCATGCCTGCACGCGCACCGGCGGCACCGGCCGAACCGGCGTTGAAGCCGAACCAGCCCACCCACAGCAGCGAGGCGCCGATCACGGCCAGCACGAGGTTGTACGGCGAGAAATTCTCGGTGCCGTAGCCCTTGCGCTTGCCCAGAACCAGAGCCGCAACGAGACCCGCAATGCCGGCGTTGATGTGCACGACCGTGCCGCCCGCGAAGTCGAGAGCGCCCATCGCGAAGATGAAGCCGTTCGGATGCCAGACCCAGTGCGCCACCGGCGAGTAGATCAGCACCGACCACAGGCCCACGAACCACAGCATCGCCGAGAACTTCATGCGGTCGGCGAATGCGCCGCAGATGAGGGCCGGCGTGATGATCGCGAAGGTCATCTGGAACATCATGAAGATGGGTTCCGGAATCGTGAAGGCGATGGCGCTGTCGCCCGAGCCCAGCGTGAAGGGCGTATCCCACGCCATGTTGGCGAGGAAGAAGCGCGAGAAGTCGCCGACATAGGCATTGCCTTCGCCGAAGGCGAGCGAGTAGCCGACGATCATCCACAGCACCGTGACAAGGGCCGTGATCGCGAAGGACTGCATCATGGTCGCAAGCACGTTCTTCTTGCGCACCATGCCGGCATAGAACAGGGCCAGGCCCGGGATGGTCATCATCAGCACGAGTGCTGTGGAGGTCAGCATCCACGCCGCGTCGCCGGTATCGACCTTCGGCGTATCCTCCGCGAAAGCGGGGGCCACAGCGCCCAGCATCGCCACGGTTGCAAGCGCCCCGATGCGCGCCAGCTTATCGATTTTGCTCATTTCTCGTCGTCTCCTGGCTGCCCCAGCACGATGCCGGGATGTTTACGCCGACGGACCGGGGGCCCGCTGGATCGTCTCGTAATAGTCAAAAATCGTGCCACACGCGCCGCCTTATGCTGCGGTGCAAAATTAGTTGATTCGATTGCGTTTTTTGGAAATTGCGGAGAGGTCCCAGCGCCGCAAAGCTTGGCGGCAGCGGCAGCTCGCAAGCGAGCTGCCGCTTTTTTAGGCCATGCAGATGATCAAAATTTAGGCAATCGGCTCAAAGCGCTTCGACATTTGTTTCGCCCGTGCGGATGCGCACGGCATGGCTCACATCAAGCACGAAAATCTTGCCGTCGCCGATCTTGCCGGTGTTGGCGGCCTTTTGGATCGCTTCGACCACGCGTTCGACCAGCGGGTCGGCGACCGCCACTTCGATTTTCACTTTGGGCAGGAAATTCACCGAATATTCGGCACCGCGATAGATCTCGGTCTGCCCCTTCTGGCGCCCGAAACCCTTGACCTCTGTCACGGTCAACCCCTGCACGCCGAGGGCCGTAAGTGCCTCGCGCACTTCGTCGAGTTTGAACGGCTTGATAATCGCCATCACCATCTTCATGACCCGTACCCTCCGACTGAACGATGCGCGACAAAGCGCCTGATACAGCGCTGTCGTTTCAAGAAACATGCCGCACGGCGGAAGGCCAGAGCAACAAGATTCGCCCGTCCGCACGCCCCCAATTATGCCGCCAATCTGGACCGCAGCGCCGCCGTGCCCTAGGTTTGATAGGCAATGCCCGATCCCCAAACCAGATGCGACGTCGCGATCGTCGGCGGCGGCCTTGTCGGCCTTACGCTTGCCATCGCCCTCGACCGTGTCGGCTTGCGCGTGGTTTTGGTCGATGCCGACGACCCGGCCAAACTGGCGCGCGACGAATTCGACGGCCGGGCGGCAGCGATCGCGACCGGCTCGGCGCGCGTGCTGCAGGGCATCGGCGTGTGGAAGCTGATCGCCCCCCACGCCGAGCCGATCCGCGACATCCGGGTGTCGGACGGCGATTCGTCGCTGTTTTTGCACTACGACCATCGCGAACTCGGGTCGGACCCGTTCGGCTACATCGTCGAAAACCGCTTCACGCGCCGCGCCCTTTACGCCGCCTTGCGCGAGACGGCGGTCGATCTGCGCGCACCCGCGCGCGCGACCGCGACGGCGACCGACGCAACGCTCACGCTCGACGACGGCACCCATGTCGCGCCCCGGCTCGTCGTGGCGTGCGACGGGCGCCCGTCGCCCTTGCGCAAAGGGGCCGGCATTCGGGCCCTCCGCTGGGACTATGCGCAAGCCGCCATTGTCTGTGCGATCCGCCACGCGCGCCCGCACGACGGCATTGCGCACGAGCGGTTTTTGCCGAGCGGCCCGTTTGCGATGCTCCCGCTGCCCGACGGGCCGGACGGCAGCCATCGCAGCTCGATCGTCTGGACCGAGCGCGCCGAACTTGCCGACCATCTGATTGCCCTGCCCGACGACGAGTTCGCCGACGAAATCCACGAACGTTTCGGCTGGGGCTTGGGCGCCCTTGCACCGGTGGCACAGCGCTGGCGCTATCCTTTGACCTTCGTGCAGGCCGAGCGTGCGACCGCCCCGCGCCTCGCCCTTGCGGGCGATGCGCTGCACGGCATCCACCCGATCGCGGGCCAGGGCCTCAATCTCGGCCTGCGCGACGTCGCGGCCCTTGCCGAAATCCTGGCCGATGCGAACCGGCTCGGCCTCGACATCGGTGCGGCGAACACGCTCGACAACTATGCGCGCTGGCGCGGCGTGGACACGGTCGGTCTTTCGGTCGTGACCGACGGGCTGTTGCGGCTGTTCTCGAACGACATCGCCCCGCTCAAGCTTGCGCGCGGACTGGGGCTCGCCCTCGTCGACCGCATCGGGCCGCTCAAGCGCGTTTTCATGCGCGATGCGATGGGCATTCTCGGCAAATTGCCGCGGCTGATGCGCGGCGAAGCGCTCTAGATCGCCGCAAGTGCTGCCGCCCAAAGGCGCTGCTTTTCGGCGCGGCCGATCCGCGCATGCGCCGGGCTCGTGGACGGCAGACAGATCTGCGTCAAACCCGCCCATTCGGGCGGCAAGTCCGGCAGCACGAGGCGGCGATAGAGTGCTGCAGCCGTCGCCCCGTTGAAGGCCACGCGGGCAACGAAGCGATGGTTTTCGAAGAAGCCGGCAAAATCGTTGGGCTTGATCGAACGGCGCACGAGCGCGCTGTCGAGACTGCCGGGCCGCGCCGCTGCGCCGCACACATCCCAGACGGCGATACGCGCCGCAAAAAGCGCGGCGACGCGCGACGCGTAAGGTGCGGCCGCATCGAATCCCAAATGGGCCGCCAGAATGGGCCAGAATGCATTGTGCGGATGCGCATAGTAGCGTTGGGCGGCAAGCGACGCCTGGCCCGGCAAGGTGCCCAAGATCAGCAGCTGAGCGTCGCCCTGCGCCAACGGCGCAAAGCCGGTTGAAAGCGGCGCCGACAAACGCAAATTTTGCGGCATCGAGGTTCCTTCAGAAACACGCATTTTGCCCGCACTGCGATTCCAGGACAAAGCAATAGGCGCTCGCGCCAAAAGACGATAGAAAAACATTGTTTTCCGCTCCAATGCGAAAACAGGCTGGTTCAATGGTTCAGCGCTTCGCAGCAATCGCACTCGTGTTGATCCTCCTGGCCCTCGGCGCGATCGTGCTGGCGGCCAATCGCTTTGCCGAATCGGCCGTCGTACGCGCGGGCACGCATTCGGCCGAAGTCGTGGCCCAAGCCTTCACCAATTCCGTGTGGCCGCAGATCCGCAACGACGTGCTCGGCCAAGTCGATTTGAGCGCCGAAGCGCTGCGCACGCGCCCGCAGACGCGCACGATCGACGGTTTCCTGCGCGGCTTCCTGGCGGGCACCGACGTTCTCAAGGTCAAGCTGTACGACCTGCGCGGGCGCGCGATCTACTCGTCCGAATTCGCCGATATTGGCCAAGACAAGACCGCCCAGCCGCCCTACGAAGATGCGCGCCGCGGCATCGTCGGCAGTGCGCTCGCCTTCCGCGAACAGATGAACGGCTACGACGGGCCGCGCCAGAAAGTCTACATCCTCGGCACCTACGTGCCGATCAAGGCGGCCGACGGCACGGTCGAAGGCGTGCTCGAGTTCTACGCCGACCAGACCGCGGTCGTCGCCGAATCGCGCGAGCGGCTGCTGCTGCTGGCAGCCGCACTGACGCCGATCCTGCTGGTGCTCTACGGCGCCTTGTGCATCCTCGTGTGGCGCGCCGACCGCTTGCAGCGCCGCCAGACGGCCGCGTTGGCAGAGCTCGCCGAACAGCGCCGCGCCATTGCCGAGCGGCTGAGCCAGGAGCAGCAGGAACTCGTCGCCGCCAGCCGCAGCAAAGAAGCGCTTCTGGCCGAACTCGGTCATGCCAAATCCCAGGCCGAAGCGGCGAGCCAAGCCAAATCCTCGTTCCTGGCGACGATGAGCCACGAGATCCGCACGCCGATGAACGGCGTGGTGGCGATGATCGATCTCCTGTCCAAAACCCCGCTCGACGCAACGCAGAAACGCTATGTCGAAATCGTGAGCCGATCGGCCGACATCCTGCTCGCCGTGGTCAACGACGTGCTCGACTATTCGAAGCTCGAGGCCGGCGCCATGCGCGTCGAGTCCGTGGCGTGCGACGTGCGCCAGATCGTCGAACAGCTCGTGGCCCTGATGAGCGGGGCGGCGGCCGGCAAGAATATCGGCGTCTGCGCAGACTTCGCAGCCGACCTGCCGCAGCAGGTGCGCACCGATCCCGCGCGCTTGCGCCAGATCCTGCTGAACCTGCTCGGCAATGCAGTCAAATTCACCGACCAAGGTGCGGTCACGATCGCGGTCGAGACGAAGCCGACCGAGAACGGGCGGTTGGAGCTTGCCATCGGGGTTGCCGATACCGGCATCGGCATTCCGACCGAAATGCTGCCGTCGCTTTTCAACCGCTTCAGCCAGGCCGACGGCTCGCTCACGCGGCGTTACGGCGGCTCGGGCCTCGGTCTTGCGATCGCGCGCCAGCTTGCGCGCACGATGGGCGGCGACATCGAGGTCGCCTCGGCGCACGGGCAAGGCTCCACCTTCACGCTGCGCCTGCCGGTCGATCAAATTCGTCAGCCGACGGCGGCGATGCAATTCGATGTGCCGGCTGCGACGACCGATCTTCTGAAAGGCCCGCCTGAAGGACCGAAGCTCGACGTGCTGGCGGCCGAAGACAACGAAGTGAACCGCACGGTCATCAAATATCTGCTCGCAAGCCTCGGCCACAGGGTGACGTTTGCCGCCAACGGGGCCGAAGCGCTGGTGCTGTGGCGCCAGCACGATTTCGATCTGATCTTGATGGATATCCAGATGCCGGAAGTGGACGGCGTGACGGCCACGCGGCATATCCGGGCGGCCACCGGCCCCAAAGCGCGCATCCCGATCGTGGCGCTGACGGCACATGCGATGGATATCGAGCGCGCCGAATATCTTGCCGCCGGCATGGATGCGGTCGTGACCAAACCGATCAAAATGGGCGATCTGCGCGCCGCCCTCGAACTTGGGCGCCGCCACGCCGCAAGTGCTGCCGACTGAGCAGGCGGCGGCCGGGCGCTTGCGTCCCTATTCGACGACCGGCGCCTGCAGAATGACGCCGTACCAGCCGAGGCCTTTGTAGGTCTCGTAGCCCGGCGTCAGCGCGAAGCCGACCATCGTGCCGTCCGACATTTGATAGGCGCCGCTGGGCTTGCCTTCGGTCTACAACTCGAACGTGTCCTCGAGCACGCCGCGCCCGTCCGAGGCCGCAAGGATGCGGCCGCGCGAGTCGAGCAGGAGGCTGCGCGTACGCGCGCGTTCTTCCGGCGCCACGCGTACACCTTCGACGACGGCCTTGGCCTGCGGCTCCCAGTCGAAGAAAATACCGATGGCACCCAGAATCTTGCCGTTGGCTTCGCCCTTGGCGCGGATGGCCGTCGCATAGGTCGCGACGGCGCGGCGGTCGAGCATTGCGTTGCGCGCCACGTCGATGGCCGCATAGTCGTTGCCGCTCTGCGTTGCCATCGCCTGGCGGAACCAGCTTTCGCCCGCAACGTTGACGCCGGCGGCACGGAAGCGGGCCGGGCGCCCCGACGCCACGACGTTGCCGTTTGCGTCGGCAACCCACAAATCGAGATAGACCGTATAGGCGTCGAGAATGACGCCGAGGCGCTGGCCGGCAAACGCCGCGGCGTCCGGCGTTGCCGTTTCGAGGGCGGCGACCAGAGCGGGGTCGGTCGCCCACCAGCGCACGTCGCACGAGCGTTCGTAGAGATTGCGGTCGATCACGTCGATCATCGCGAGCGACAGATCGGCCAGGCGCTGGCCGCGCATATTGGCGACCATGTGCGATCCCAGCGTCACCAACTCGTCGGTGGCGGCGGCAAGATCGCGCGACAACGCCTGCGAAATGCGCGCGACCGTTTCGGAAACCTCTTTGACCTCGTTCGCGACGACGGCAAAGCCGCGCCCGGCTTCGCCCGCGCGCGCCGCCTCGATCATCGCATTGAGCGCCAGGATCTTGACGCTTGCGGTGATTTTGTTGATTTCGCCGATCTTTGCGGTGGCGATTTTGCCGACATTTTGCGACAGCGTGACGATACGTTCCGGTTCGGCCATTTCCCTTCCTCGCAAGAGCACGCGTGCGCCACGAATCGAAGCACGCACACGCGGCTGTAAGCAAACCATGCGCCAAGCAAGCGCTCGCGATGCAGCCGAGGGTAGCAGCCGCGGAAAAACAACGCAGTGGAGGTTTAGGCGGCGGCGAGTTTCGCGGTTGCGATCTCGATGCGCGCGGCGAGTGTGCGGCGTTCGCCGTCGTCGGAAGCGGCACCGAGCTTGGTGCGCAAGGCTTCGATTTCCTTGCCCACCGCCGCCTTGTCGATGTCGGCGATGCGCGTGGCTTCGTCGGCCAGCACCGTCACGCGCTCGGCCGAGGCTTCGGCAAAGCCGCCGGCCACGAAGATGCGGTCGGTGATCGCGCCGCCGTTCCACACGTCGATGGTGCCGATGCGCAAGGTCGAGATGACGGGCGCATGGCCCGCCATCACGCCGAAATCGCCTTCGGTGCCCGGAACCACGACCATGTCCACGTCCAGCGACGCGAGCAGGCGTTCGGGTGCGACCAGTTCGAACTTCGTCTTGTCGGCCATGGTTCGGCGACGCCTCTTCCGGTTAGGCCGCTTCCGCGGCCATCTTGCGCGCCTTGGCGCGGGCTTCGTCGATCGTGCCGACCATGTAGAAGGCCGCTTCCGGCATGTCGTCGCAATTGCCCTGGACGATTTCCTTGAAGCCCTTGATCGTGTCTTCGAGCTTCACGAGCACGCCCGGCGTGCCGGTGAAGACTTCGGCCACGTGGAAGGGCTGCGACAGGAAGCGCTGGATCTTGCGCGCGCGCGCGACGACGAGTTTGTCTTCTTCCGACAATTCGTCCATGCCGAGAATGGCGATGATGTCCTGCAGCGACTTGTAGCTCTGCAGCACCTTCTGCACGTCGCGGGCGGTCTGGTAGTGCTCTTCGCCGATCACGCGCGGGTCGAGCATGCGCGACGTGGAGTCGAGCGGGTCGACGGCCGGAAAAATCCCGAGCTCGGCGATCTGGCGCGACAGCACGGTCGTGGCGTCCAAGTGCGAGAACGAGGTGGCGGGTGCGGGGTCGGTCAAGTCGTCGGCGGGCACGTAGATGGCCTGCACCGAAGTGATCGAACCCTTCTTGGTCGAAGTGATGCGCTCCTGCAACGCGCCCATGTCTGTCGACAGCGTCGGCTGGTAGCCGACGGCCGACGGGATGCGGCCGAGCAGCGCCGACACTTCGGCACCGGCCTGCGTGAAGCGGAAGATGTTGTCGACGAAGAACAGCACGTCCTGGCCTTCTTCGTCGCGGAAATATTCGGCGACCGTGAGGCCCGACAGAGCGACGCGCGCGCGGGCGCCCGGCGGCTCGTTCATCTGGCCGTACACGAGCGCCACTTTCGAGCCCGGGCCGTCGGTCTTGATGACGCCCGATTCCATCATTTCGTGGTAGAGGTCGTTGCCTTCGCGCGTGCGCTCGCCCACGCCTGCGAACACCGACACGCCGCCATGGGCCTTCGCGACGTTGTTGATGAGCTCCATGATCGTCACGGTCTTGCCCACGCCCGCACCGCCGAACAGGCCGATCTTGCCGCCCTTGGCGTACGGGGCGAGCAGGTCGATGACCTTGATGCCCGTGACGAGAATTTCGGCTTCCGTCGATTGGTCGATGAAGGCCGGTGCCTGGCGGTGGATCGGCAGCGTGCGCTTGTTGCCGATGGGGCCGCGCTCGTCGATCGGCTCGCCGATCACGTTGATGATGCGACCCAGCGTTTCCGGGCCAACGGGCATCGCGATGGCGTTGCCGGTGTCGACGGCTTCGTTGCCGCGCACGAGGCCGTCGGTCGTGTCCATCGCGATCGTGCGGACGGTCTGTTCGCCGAGATGCTGGGCCACTTCGAGAACCAGCTTCTTGCCCTGGTTCTGCACTTCGAGCGCGTTCAGAATCTTGGGGAGTTCCCCGTCGAAACGCACGTCGACGACGGCACCCGTGATCTGGACGATGCGGCCGACATTGTTGTTCGCCATTGTTGCTGCTCCTGGTGAATCAGACGGCTTCGGCGCCGGAGATGATCTCGATCAATTCCTTGGTGATCGAGGCCTGGCGCGAGCGGTTGTAGTTGAGCGTGAGTTTCTTGATCATGTCGCCGGCGTTGCGCGTGGCGCTGTCCATCGCCGACATGCGCGCCCCCTGTTCGGAGGCGCCGTTTTCCAAAAGCCCGCCATAGATCTGGACCGCGAGATTGCGCGGCAGCAGGGCGGCGAGGATTTCGCCTTCTTCGGGCTCGTATTCGTAAGCGGCACCCGTGTCGTTCGCGGGCGCTTCGCTCGGCACGAAGGGAACGAGTTGGAGGCGCGTGGGGATCTGCGAAATCGCCGACTTGAAGCGCGCATAGTAGAAGGCGCACACGTCGAATTCGCCCGCGTCGAACATCGCCAGCACCTTGTCCGACACGCGCGTGGCGTCGGCGAAGGAGAGGCGCTTGCGGTTGAGTTCGTCGATCGAGCCGACGATCAGATTGGCGTAGTCGCGGCGCAGCTGCTCGCGGCCCTTGCGGCCCACGCACAGCAGCTTCACGGTCTTGCCTTCGGCCTGGAGCTTGCGAATGTCGCTGCGCACGAGGCGCACGATCGTCGAGTTGAAGCCGCCGCACAGGCCGCGGTCGGACGTGGCGACGACGAGCAGGTGCACCTTGTCCGCACCCGTGCCGGCGAGCAGCTTGGGCGCACCGGCACCCGCCGCCATCGAGGCCGCGAGCGAGCCCAGCATGCGGCCCATGCGCAGCGCGTAGGGGCGGGCAGCTTCGGCCTGCTCCTGCGCGCGGCGCAGCTTGGCCGCCGCCACCATCTTCATGGCGGACGTGATCTTCTGCGTCGACTTGACCGACGCGATCCGCATCCGAAGTGCTTTGAGAGTGGCCATTGCTTGCTCTTCTAGCCCTGTCGGATCAGGCGGCGAACGTCTTGGCGAAGGCTTCGAGCACGCCGCGGAGCTTCTTGTCCGTCTCGGGCTTGATCTCGCGGTCGGTGCGCACGGCGTCGAGAATCTCGGCGTGCTTGGCCTTGATCGTGGACATGAACTGGGCTTCGAACTTGCCCACGTTCTTGACTTCGATCCCGTCGAGATAGCCGTTCACGCCCGCGAAGATCGAAACGACCTGCTCTTCGACCGGCATCGGCGAATATTGCGGCTGCTTCAGAAGCTCGGTCAGGCGCGCGCCGCGCGCGAGCAGCTTCTGCGTCGAAGCGTCGAGGTCGGACGCGAACTGCGCGAACGCTGCCATTTCGCGGTACTGGGCGAGCTCGAGCTTGATCTTGCCCGCGACCTGCTTCATCGCCTTGATCTGGGCGGCGGAGCCCACGCGGCTCACCGACAGACCGACGTTGATGGCAGGACGGATGCCCTTATAGAACAGGTCGGTTTCGAGGAAGATCTGGCCGTCGGTGATCGAGATCACGTTGGTCGGAATGTAGGCCGACACGTCGCCCGCCTGGGTTTCGATGATCGGGAGCGCCGTCAGCGAACCCGCCTTCATTTCGTCCGACATCTTGGCCGCGCGCTCGAGCAGGCGCGAGTGCAGGTAGAACACGTCGCCAGGATAGGCTTCGCGGCCCGGCGGACGGCGCAGCAGCAGCGACATCTGGCGGTACGACACGGCCTGCTTCGACAAGTCGTCGTACACGATGACGGCATGCATGCCGTTGTCGCGGAAATATTCGCCCATCGCACAGCCCGTGTAGGGGGCGAGGAACTGCAAGGGAGCCGGGTCCGACGCGGTCGCGGCGACGACGATCGTGTAGTCGAGCGCGCCGTAGTCTTCGAGCGTCTTCACGATGCGCGCGACGGTCGAACGCTTCTGCCCGATGCACACATAGATGCAATAGAGCTTCTTGGATTCGTCGTTGCCGGCGTTGATCGTCTTCTGGTTGAGGAACGTGTCGATCGCGACGGCGGTCTTGCCGGTCTGGCGGTCGCCGATGATGAGCTCGCGCTGGCCGCGGCCGACCGGCACCAGGGCGTCGATCGCCTTCAGGCCCGTCTGCATCGGCTCGTGCACCGACTTGCGCGCGATGATGCCCGGCGCCTTGACTTCGACGCGCGTCATCTTGGCGCCCGTGAGCGGGCCCTTGCCGTCGATCGGGTTGCCGAGACCGTCCACGACGCGGCCGAGCAGCGCCTTGCCGATCGGCACTTCGACGATGGCGCCCGTGCGCTTGACGACGTCGCCTTCCTTAATGTCGCGGTCGTCGCCGAAGATCACGATGCCGACATTGTCGGTTTCGAGGTTCAGCGCCATGCCTTTGATGCCGCCCGGGAACTCGACCATTTCGCCGGCCTGGACGTTGTCGAGCCCGTAGACGCGCGCAATGCCGTCGCCGACGGAGATGACCTGGCCCACTTCGGCCATTTCGGCCGACACATCGAACTTGGCGATCTGGTCCTTGAGGATCGCGGAAATTTCGGCCGCACTAATGCCCATCGTTCTGTTCTCCGATAGAGTTCAGGCCCGGCCCGCCAGGGCCAGGTGAAGACGCTTGAGTTGGCCTTGCAGCGAGGCGTCGATCAGGCGGGAACCCACCTTGATCTTGAGGCCGCCCAGCAGGGCTGGATCGATTTTGAGGTCGAGTGTCACTTTGCGGCCCGCGGCTGCGCGCAGCTTGGCTTCGAGCTCGGCCAAACGCGGTGCCGACAGAGCCGAAGCCGCCGTCACTTCGGCAACCGTTTCGCCGCGCGCTTCGGCGAGCTGCGCGCGATACTGCGCTGCGATCTCGGCGAAATTGGCGAGGCGCCGGTTGCGCGCGAGCGTGCCCACGAAGCGACGCACGAGATCGCCGACGCCGAGCTTCGCGCACACCGCGAGCACGGCTTTTTCCTGGGCGACGCGCGCAAGGAGCGGGCTGCGCATCACGCGCTTCAGATCGGCACTCGAGGCCAGCGCTGCTTCGACGGTTTTGAGATCGGCTGCCACCGCATCGAGAAACTGCGGGTTGGCAAGTTCGTACAATGCGCCCGCATAGCGTTGGGCGATTCCGGCGGAAGAGGCGTTCTTGGCGGCCACGCGCGGTTCCTATGGTCAGCGGTCTGTTTTTCGGCGACCCCGGCAGCGGCACGAAACCTTGCCAAAGCCGCGAAAAACAACAAAAAAGCCCACACGAAAGAGACGTCTCTTGCGCGTGCGGGCGAGTAGCTACCACAGGCTTTTGCGCGATGCAATATCCCCTCGGGGGGCCAGGCTCGGGAAAATCGCTAAAGGAAACTGTAGGGGTCGATATCGAGCTGCAGGCGCACGCTATTGGGCAGTTTCGTCTGCGCCAGCCAATCGGCGACGATCGCTTGCAAATTGGCGTCGCGCCGCGTTTTCACGAGCAAACGGCGGCGATGGCGACCGCGCAAGATCGCCATGGCGGCCGGTGCGGGTCCCAAAACTTTCACATTTGATCCCTGTGGTGCTGTTGCCCCCAAACGGCGGGCGACGCGATCGACCAATGCCTCGTCTTCGCCCGACAAAACGATCGCCGCCAAGCGCCCGAAGGGCGGCCAGCCATGGCGCTCGCGATCGGCGCGCTCGGCGGCCAAAAACTTGTCGCGATCGCCCGCGGCCAGCGCTTTCATCACCGCATGGTCGGGCATATGCGTTTGCAGCAGCACGCGGCCCGCATGTGCGGCCCGCCCCGCGCGGCCCGCCACTTGGTGCAAAAGCTGCCAACTGCGCTCGCCCGCGCGCAAATCGCCGCCCGCGAGACCCAAATCCGCATCGACGATGCCGACCAAGGTCAGCAGCGGAAAATGGTGGCCCTTGGCCACGATCTGCGTGCCGATCAGAATGTCGATCTCGCGCGCGGTCATGCGGCGCACGAATTCCTCGGCCGCCGCCGGGCCCGTGACCGTATCCGACGTCATCAATTCGATGCGCGCATCGGGGAACAGGGCGCGTGCCTCCTCGGCGACGCGCTCCACACCGGGACCGCAGGCGACAAAACTGTCTTCGGCCAAACAGGCCGGGCAGGTTTTGGGCAACGGCGCTGCGTAGCCGCAATGGTGGCATTGCAGGCGCCCATAAAGCCGGTGCTCGACAAGCCACGCCGTGCAGCGCGGGCATTGCAGCCGATGGCCGCAAGCCCGGCACAAGGTCAGCGGCGCATAGCCGCGCCGGTTCAAGAACAGCATCGCCTGCTCGCCCGCCGCCAAAGTCTGCGTCAAGGCTTCGCGCAAGGGCGGGCTCAGAAACGATTGGCGCGGCGGCGGATGGCGGCGCAGATCGACGAGCGACACGTCCGGCAACGCCGCTCCGCCATGCCGCGCGGGCAAGGCCACGCACGCATAGCGGCCGCGCGCGACGTTTTCGAGCGTTTCGAGCGAGGGTGTGGCCGAGGCCAGCACGATCGGGCAGGCTTCGAGGCGTGCGCGCACCACGGCCATGTCGCGCGCATGGTAGATCGCACCGTCCTCTTGTTTGAACGCCTGTTCGTGCTCTTCGTCGACCACGATGAGCCCAAGTTCGCAGAACGGCAAAAACAGCGCCGAGCGCGCACCCACCAGCACGCGCACGCGGCCCACGGCCACATCGCGCCACACGCGCGCGCGCGCCGTGCGGCCCAATTCCGAATGCCACGCAGCCGGTGCCGCGCCGAAGCGGGACGCGAAGCGCGCGAGCCACTGCGCACTCATCGCGATTTCAGGGAGCAGCACCAGCACCTGGCGACCGGCAGCAAGGGCGGCTGCAACAGCCTCGAAATAGACTTCCGTTTTGCCCGAACCCGTCACGCCGTCGAGCAGCGTCACGCTGAAGCCATTGCCAACGGCAGAAGCCAGCACGCGCGCTGCGTCGTCTTGCGCCGCCGACAGCACGGCGCGCGGGCGGCTGGGATCGGGGGCGGGATCGGCGTCGGGCTCGGCCTCGAAGCGCGCGAGCCAGCCTTTGTCGGCCACACCCTTGGCGACGGCGGGCGACACTTGTGCGGCGCGCGCAAGTTCGGCCAAGGGCCGCGCGCCCGCACTTGCCTCGAGCAGCAGGCGCCGACGTGCGGGCGTGAGAATGCCAGGCTCGGGCGAATGCGGATCCGGTGCTTCCGCTGCGAGGCGATAGAACGCGATCAGGCGCGGCGGGGCCAGCGCTTCGGGCACGCTCATCGCCATGCGCAACACATTGCCAAGCGGGGCAAGCGTATAGGCGGCAACCCAAGCGACGAGCTTGCGCAATGGCTCTGCCATCGGCGGCGCATCGAGCTTCGCTTCGATGTCTTTGAGTTTGGCTTCCGGCAGATCGGCGTCGGCGGCTTCGTCCCACACGACGCCGACCACATAGTTTCGCCCGAGGGGTACGCGCACGAAATCGCCCGGTGCGACGGACAGATGCTCCGGCACGCGATAATCGTACGGCCCGAGCGGCAGCGGCAGGGCCACGCGCACGCGCATGCTGGCAGACGACTCGACCATCGGCTAGACTCTGGCCGTTCGAGTCGCACTTGCCTAGAGCCGTCCTCGCAAACGCGCCGCAACAGGGAAAGCCCGCACGACATGGCCGACAGCGACACAGCAAACGCCCTCGCGGGTGCCGCACCGATCACCAGTGCCGCGGTTGCCGACTATCTGCGCAAACACCCCGATTTCCTGATCGAGCATCCGGATCTCGTGTGGGTGCTGACCCCGCCCGCCCAGCGCAGCCAGGACGGCGTGGTCGACATGCAGCGCTACTTGGTCGAGCGCATGCGCACCGACCTTGCCAAGATCACGGCCGCACAGGCCGAACTCATCGCCACCAGCCGCGGCAATCTCGCCACGCAAGGGCGCATCCATGCCGCCATCCTGGCCGTGCTCACGGCAAAGTCGCTGCCGCATTGCATCGACACGATCGCGGTCGATCTGCCGATGCATCTCGAAGTGGACGCGATCGGCCTCGGCTTCGAATCGCTCGAGCACGTACCTGCGGGCGAGACCGCGCAGAATCTGCGCATCCTGCCGCGCGGCACGGTCGACCGCTTGATGGGCGAACGGCGCGACATTCTGCTGCTGGCCGACGAGCCCGGCGATTCGAGCATCTATGGCGGGGCCGCCACGCTCGTGCACAGCCAGGCCCTGCTGCGCCTGCAGCTCAAGCGCGACATGCCGCCCGGCATCCTCGCCTTCGGTGCGCGCACACCTTCGAAATTCCACTCGGGCCAAGGCACCGAGCTGCTCAATTTCCTCGGCCGCGCGGTCGAAGCCGCCTTGTGCGGATGGTTGACGCGCCAGCGCTGAGTTTCGCGGCGGCCACCGACGTCCAGGCCGCGATCGCCGCGTGGACGGCGCGTCTCCAAAACGAACGCCGGGCGGCTGCCAACACGCTCTCCAACTATGCGCGCGATCTCGCGGCGTTTTTTGCCTATCTGCAGGACCATCTCGGCGGCCCGCCGAGTTTGGCCGATCTCGCCGCCTTGCGCCCCGCCGATTTTCGCGGCTTTTTGGCCAAGCGTGCGGCGGCCGGCCTTAAGCCCGCGTCGAATGCGCGCGCGCTTTCCACCTTGCGCGGCTTCTTCCGCCATCTCGCACGCAGCGGCCTGTGCGACAATCCGCACGTGGCCGCCCTGCGCGGCCCCAAATTGCCGCGCAACCTGCCCAAAGCGCTGAACGCCGTCGATGCAAGCGTGGTGCTCGAATCGGTCGATGCGGTCGAGGACCGGCCTTGGGTCGCAGCGCGCGACCGCGCCATCTTCACGCTGCTTTACGGGGCGGGCTTGCGCATCGGCGAAGCGCTCGAGTTGCCGCGCAAAGCGGCCCCCTTGGGCGACATGCTGCGCGTGGTCGGCAAGGGCCGCAAAGCGCGGGACGTGCCTGTGCTCCCGGCCTGCCGCGAGGCGGTCGATGCGTATCTGGCTTTGTGCCCGCATCGCCTGGGCCCTGCCGATCCGCTGTTCGTGGGCGTGCGCGGCAAGCGGCTCAAAGCGGGCATGGTGCAACTGCGCCTGCGCAATCTGCGCAACACGCTGGGCCTGCCCGAAAAGACCACGCCGCATGCGCTGCGCCATTCCTTCGCCACGCATCTGCTTGGGCAAGGCGCCGATCTGCGCGCGATCCAGGAGCTGCTCGGCCATGCGTCGCTGTCGACCACGCAGCGCTACACGGCCGTCGACGCCAAGCGCCTGATCGAAGTCTATTCGGCCGCTCATCCGAGGGCCGGGAAATGACCGGCGACACGCGCAAAGTCTCCGAAATTCTCGCGACGCTGCGCGCAAGTGCGGGCGAACGCGTGAAGCTGGCCGACATCGTCGCCGAACTCGGCGAGCGCGCCTTCGGCGTGGCGATGCTGCTGTTCGCGTTGCCAAACGCCGTGGGCATCGGCGTGATCCCGGGCATCTCCACACTTTTCGGCGTGCCGCAGATTATTCTCGCACTCCAGATGCTCGCAGGCTTCGAGCGGCCGTGGCTGCCGGTATGGCTGCTCGAAAAATCGATCGCGCGCGCCGATTTCGAACGCATGATCGACAAAGGCTTGCCGATCCTGATCCGCGTCGAGCGCTATCTGAAGCCGCGTGCGGCGGCCTTGACCGGGCCGTTCGTCGAACGGCTGATGGGTTTGGTTTTTCTCGTTCTCGCCGCCGTCGTGTCGTTGCCGATTCCGCTCGGCAACCAGCCGCCGGCCGTAGCGATGGCAGTCGTCGCCCTCGGCCTTACGGCGCGCGACGGCGTGTTCGTGGCCGTCGGCTGCGTAATGGGCGTCGGAGCCGTCGCGATCGCCAGCCTCGTTGTGCTCGGCGGGGCGGCTGTGATTTGGTTTGCCGTTACGAATTTCGTTTTGGGGTGAAAACCATGAAACTCTACGGATCGCCCGGCAGTGCGGCGATGGCGCCGATGGCCGTTCTCGAACATGCGGGTGCGCCTTACGAATGGGTGCGCCTCGATCTCGAGGCGGGCGAACATCTGAAGCCCGAATTTCTCGCCATCAATCCCAAAGGCCGCGTGCCGGTACTGGTCGACGGCGCCATGACGCTCACCGAATCGGCTGCGATTTGCCTGCATCTGGCCGAGCGCTTTCCGCAGGCGGGCCTGCTGCCCGCCGCCGGCACGCTCGAACGCACGCGGACCTACGAATGGCTGTTCTATCTGTCGAACACGCTGCAGGTGGCGCTGATCGACTGGTGGCACCCGGTCTGGCTCACGCGCGACGCCGATGCGCAGGACGCCGTCAAAGCAGGGGCCGAAAAACGCATCGGCATCTGCTTCGAACTCATCGACGCGAAGCTGGCCGCTGCCGCCAACCCCTATTGCCTGGGTGCCCAACTCACAGTTGCCGACTATTTCCTGCACATGGTGGCGCGCTGGAGCCGCTATCTGGTGACGCCCGCCTACGCGTACCCGGCGATCAAACGCACGACCGACGCCGTACGCGTTTTGCAGCCCACGCGCCGCATGATGGAGAAACAGGCGATCGCCGAGGCGTGAGATCTAGATCGGTTTGCGGTCTGGGTCGGGGTTGGTGTATTCGATCGAACAGAAGCCGCCGCCTTGAAAGCGATCCCCGATCGGGTCTGGTGCCAGCTTCGCCTGCGCGCGCATCGCAATTTCCAGCATCGGCTCCGAGCCGTGCTTCGGCTTGTAGCCGAAAGCATGCGCGCGCGAATTGTCCCACCAGCCACGCGCATTGTCCGACGCGCCGTAGAAGACTTCGAACACGATATCCGGGTGGTCGAGACCGATGGCGATGAGCTGCACGAGGTCTTCGGGGTGCAGCAGTATCGACATGCGGCGCATGTCGAGCGGCGTCTCGCCGACATTTCCGATCCGCAGACACGCAACGCCGATTCCGTGCTTCATCGCGTACATTGCGCCCAATGCCTCGCCGAACGCTTTTGACACGCCATAGCGCGTGTCGGGCAGCACGGTCACGTCCTGCGCAATCTTTTCGGAGCGCGGATAGAACCCGACCACGTGATTGGACGACGCGAAAACGATGCGCCTGACGCCTGCGAGCCGGGATGCTTCGAACATGTTTCGGCAGCCCACGATGTTCGCCGACAGAATCGTCTCCCACGGGCCTTCGATGGAGTAGCCGCCGAGATGGACAATGCCGTCGGCGCCCGCAACAGCGGCTTGCGTCGCGGCCATGTCGGCAAGGTCGGCTCGAACGAACGGCAGACCATACGTATTCTCGGGCGGATCCAGGTCCGATAGGACAAGCCCTGGATAAAGCGTTTTCAGCATTGGCGTAATCGCGCGGCCGACACCGCCGGCGGCTCCGGTAAGCAATATTTGGCGCACTCTCAGTTCTCCTTGGATTCCGGATCAACCGCGCCGCGCGCAGCGGCATTGGCAAAGCTGCGATAGCGGACGGCCGCCAACACGAGATGTTCGCGCATCGCTCTTCGCGCGCCGTCGGCATTGCCGGCAGAGATCGCATCGACGATAGCGCCATGTTCGGCTTCGATTCGCGCGAGATAGGCAGCCTTGTGGTCGCTCGTCATGTTCCAGACGCGTCGATTGCGCCGCGGAATCACGATCGTGCCGAGAAAATTGAGAAACGCCAGAAATTGAGGATTTCCGGTCGCCGCCGCGATCGCAAGGTGCGTTGCAAAATCCTCGTCGGCGCCCGATTCGTCGCGGGAAACGGCGGCGAGCATCGCTCTGTGCGCGGATTGGATCTCCGCCAGCATTTGGGGCGTCGCGCGCGCGGCCGCGAGCCCTGCGGCCTCCGTTTCAACCGCCTGCCGAAGTTCCAGCACTTCAATGACCGAATCGAGCGAACGCAGCAGTTCAGGGTCGATCCGGAATTCTTGCCGCCGCGGCTGGTCGGCGACAAACGCGCCGGAGCCTTGACGCGTCGTAACGAGGCCTTGCGCCTTCAACACGCTGATCGCCTCGCGAACGACCGTCCGGCTGACTTTGCCCGACAAGGCCATCGCTTGCTCGGTCGGCAGCCGTTGCCCAGCGGCATAGCGGCCGCTCGCGATTTCCGCCGAAAGCCGTTCGGCAATTTCGCCAACCAGCGACCGGCTTTTGCGAACGCTCCCGAACAATTCCGTCGTGTCGGCCGGCACCCGCTCCGCAAGCGTCAAATCCGGTCTGGACTTTTGTTGTCTGGTCATCGTACAACTTTCTACACTGATCCGGAGAAGCCACGCAATACTACAAACTGGCGCCCGATATCAGGAAACAAACGAAGAAAAACCGTCGGACAAGGGAGGAAATACAGAATGAAACGCCGCACCTTTTTGGCTGCCACGGCAGCCGCATCGCTCTTGCCTGCCGCAACCGTCGTCCCGGCTGCCGCACAAGCCAAAATGATCCTCAAAGCGACCGACGTGCACCCGCTTGGCTACCCAACCGTCGAGGCCGTGGTGCGCATGGGTGCCAAACTCGAACAAGCGAGCGGCGGCCGCATCTCGATTCAGATGTTTCCGTCCATGCAGTTGGGCGGCGAGAAAGAGATGATCGAACAGGCGCAACTCGGCGCCGTGCAGATTGCGCGCATCTCCGTCGGGCCGATGGGCCCGCTGGTCCCCGAGATGAACGTCTTCAACCTGCCCTTCATGTTCCGCGACTCCGCGCATATGGAGAAGGTCGTCGATGGGGAAATCGGCGACGAGATCCTGAAGAAATTGTCGGACCATCCGACGGCCAATCTGATCGGCCTGTGCTGGATGAGCGGCGGCACGCGCCACGTCTACAATGCGCGGCGGCCGATCACGTCGGTCGCCGATCTGAGGGGCCTCAAGATCCGCATGATGGGCAATCCGCTTTTCGTCGACACGATGAATACGCTGGGCGGCAACGGCGTGGCGATGGGCTTCGACCAGCTCATCAGCGCCATGCAAACCGGCGTCGTCGACGGCGCCGAGAACAACGAGCCCAGCTACGCCGGCGGCCAGCATTATCGCTACGCGAAATACTACTCGCGGACGGGACATCTGATCATTCCCGAGATCCTCGTCTTCTCGAAACGCAGCTGGAACGCGCTTTCGGCGAGCGACCGGACGCTGATCTGGAATATGGCCAAGGAAGCGCAGAAAGAGCAGCGCCAACTCTGGCAGGCCGAGGAGGCGGAGGCCCTCAGAAAGATGATTGCGGCCGGCGCCGTCGTGAACGAAGTCGGAAACAAGCGGGAGTTCCAGGACGCCGTCAGGCCGGTCTGGGAAAAATACGGCGCCCAGCATCAGGCGCTCATCGCGCGAATCCAAGCCATCAATTGAAATCGAGCCGCTGCGGATCGTCGCGCTTGCACGGCGATCCGCAGCGAACTTGAGAGGCCGACAGCTGCACGATGCTTGAACTGTATTTCCGCACCATGGACGCGCTGCACAAGCTATGCGTCGTTATGGCTTCTGCGGCTCTTGCCGCGATCACGCTGATCATTCCGTGGGGCGTGTTCACGCGCTACGTGCTCGAGAGCGCCTCGTCGTGGCCGGAACCGCTCGCGGTCTTGCTCATGATCTGGCTGTCGTTCCTTTCTGCGGTCGTTTGCTACCGCGAGCATCTCCATATCTCGGTCGGGATGCTGCCCAACGCATTGGCGCCGGGCGCGCGCAAAATCTTGGGCTTCGGCGTCGAGCTTTGCATGCTTGCGGCAAATCTTTTTCTGCTGTGGTTCGGAACGAACCTCGTTCAAGTCACCTGGTACCAAAGCATCGCCGAATTTCCGGCCGTCTCGGTCGGCATGTCGTATCTGCCGGTGCCGATCGGCGGCGCGCTGACCGCCTTGTTCGTGATCGAACGTCTGCTCAAGGGGGACCTGTTTCCCCCGCCTGCCGAACTCGATCCGCACGAAACCATCTCGAGCGAATAGCGGCAACGAGGCCAGACGATCATGGACGCATTGGTTTTGCTCGGCGGATTCTTCGTGTTCTGCGCGATGGGCGTGCCCGTCGCCTATGCGCTGGGGCTTTCCGCCATCTGTGCCGCGCTATGGCTCGACATACCGCTTGAAGCGATAGCGCTGAAGACGTCCGACGGCATGGACGACTTCCCGCTGCTTGCAATCCCCTACTTCATCCTTGCCGGTGCCATCATGGCCGAAGGCGGGATGGCGACGCGGATCATCAACCTGGCCAAACTATTCGTCGGCTTCATCCGCGGCGGGCTGGCGCTCGTCAACATCCTCGCTTCGACGATGTTCGGCTGCATCTCCGGATCGTCGGTCGCCGACACGGCGTCGATCGGCAGCGTCATGATTCCGCAAATGATCAAAAGCGGCTATCCGCGGCTGTTCGCGGTCAACGTGACGATATCGGGTTCGCTGCAACCCCTGCTGATCCCGCCGTCGCACAATATGGTGATCTATTCGCTAGCTGCGGGCGGCACCGTCTCGGTGGCGCACCTGTTCGTGGCCGGAATTCTGCCGGGACTGTTGCTGGGCGCGGCATTGATGCTGCTTTGCCTTTACATCGCGTATCGCGACAAACTCCCGAAGGGCGAGGCGATTTCGCTTCGCCAAGCCGGACGCATCGTCTACGAGGCGGTGTGGGGTCTGGTGACAGTATTCATCATTCTTGGCGGCATCCTGTCGGGCGTTTTCACGCCGACCGAAAGTGCGGCGGTCGCGAGCGTTTGGGCATTGCTGGTGACCGTTTTCGTCTACCGAGACTACAGCCTGCGCGATCTGCCGCACTTGCTGGCGCGCGTGGTGCGCACGGTCGGCATGGTGATGATCATGATCGGCTTCTCGGTCGCCTTCGCCTACATGATGACGCTGATGCGCATTCCGGCGAAAGCGACGGAGTTGTTCCTCGCGATCGCGACCGACAAGTACTTGTTTCTGCTCTACACCAACATCCTGCTGCTGCTGCTCGGCACGTTCATGGATCTGGCGCCGATGCTGCTGATCTGCACGCCGATTTTCATGCCGATCATCGGCCAATTCGGCATCGATCCGGTCCATTTCGGGATCGTGATGATCTTCAATCTCGGCATCGGTCTGTTGACTCCGCCCGTCGGCCCAACGCTCGCAGTGGGCTGTGCGATCGGCAAAGTCACTATGGAACAGGTGTCGCGCTCGATCATGGTGTTCTACGTGCCGATGCTCATCGTGCTCGGCCTCGTCACCTACATACCGGCGCTGACGCTGTGGCTGCCGCGCCTCGTTCTCGGCTGAACAGACCCGCTCACATATGGATCGGGCGGCCGTCCACGGCGAGGGCTGCTTCGCGCACGGCTTCGGTCAAGGTCGGGTGCGCGTGGCAGGTGCGCGCGATGTCTTCGGACGAGGCGCCGAATTCGATCGCGAGCGCCATTTCGCCGACGAGTTCGCCGACCGACGGGCCGATCATGTGCACGCCCAACACGCGGTCGGTCGCGGCATCGGCAAGGATCTTCACGAAGCCATCGGTGTTGTTTTGGGCGCGCGCGCGGCCGTTGGCCGTGAACGGGAATTTTCCGATGCGGATCGCGACACCCTCGGCCTTCAATTGCTCCTCGGTTTTGCCGACGGAAGCCACTTCCGGCCACGTGTAGACGACCGACGGGATCGCGTCGTAATTCACGTGGCCGTGCTGGCCTGCGAGAATTTCGGCGACGGCCATGCCCTCGTCTTCGGCCTTGTGCGCGAGCATGGGCCCCGCGATCGCGTCGCCGATCGCGTAGATGCCGGGCACATTCGTTTGGAAATGCGCATCGATGGCAACGCGGCCTTTTTCGTCGAGTGCCACACCCGCTTCTTTGAGGCCGAGCCCGTCCGTATAGGGGCGGCGGCCGACCGCGACGAGCACGATATCGGCTTCGAGCGTTTCGGACGCACCGCCGGCGGCGGGCTCGACCGTCAAGGCGACGTTCTTGGCGCCGACCTTGGCCCCCGTGACCTTCGTCGAGAGCTTGAACGCCATGCCTTGCTTGGCAAGGATGCGCTGCATGCTCTTGGAAATCTCGCCGTCCATGCCGGGCATGATGCGGTCGAGGAATTCGACGACCGTGACTTTGGCACCCAGGCGCTGCCAGACCGAGCCCATCTCGAGGCCGATCACGCCGCCGCCGACGAGCACCATGGTCTTCGGCACTTCCGCGAGCGTCAAAGCGCCCGTCGAGGACACGATCTTCTTTTCGTCGATCGGCAGGCTCGGCAGCGACACGACTTCCGAGCCCGTGGCGATCACGATCGCCTTGGCGGCCAGCGTTTGCGTGCCGCCGGCGTTGAGGGCGACTTCGACCTTGCCGGCGGCGGCGATTTTGCCCGCACCCTTGATCCAGTCGATCTTGTTTTTCTTGAACAGGAACGCAACGCCGTCGACGTTCGACTTAACCGTCTTGTCCTTGTGCGCCATCATGGCTTTGAGGTCGAGCTCGACCTTGCCGGTCTTGACGCCGAAGGCGGCAAGGCCGTGCGAGGCCTCTTCGAACTTCTCGGACGCCTGCAGCAAAGCCTTCGACGGAATGCAGCCGACATTGAGGCAGGTGCCGCCGAGCGTGTCGCGTTTTTCGACGCACGCGACTTTCATGCCGAGCTGGGCGGCGCGGATCGCGCACACATAACCGCCGGGGCCGGAGCCGATGACGACGAGATCGTAGGAGGCTTCGCTCATGTCGTTCACATGTCCAGGATGAGGCGGGCGGGATCTTCGATGCATTCCTTGACGCGCACGAGGAACGTCACGGCTTCGCGCCCGTCGATGATGCGGTGGTCGTAGCTCAGCGCCAGATACATCATCGGGCGGATCTCGATCTTGTCGCCGACCGCGATCGGGCGCGGCTGGATCTTGTGCATGCCGAGAATGCCCGATTGCGGCGGGTTCAGAATCGGCGTGGACATGAGCGAGCCGTAGATGCCGCCGTTGGTGATCGTGAAGGTGCCGCCCGACATTTCGTCGACCGTGAGCTTGCCGTCGCGCGCGCGCCGGCCGAAATCGCCGATCTTCTTTTCGATGTCGGCGAACGAGAGAACGTCGCAGTCGCGCACCACCGGCACCACGAGGCCCTGCGGCGTGCCGACCGCAATGCCGATGTCGTAGTGGTTCTTGTAGACGATGTCGCCCGCGTCGATCTCGGCGTTGACGGCGGGCAGTTCCTTGAGCGCCACGACGCACGCCTTGGCGAAGATCGACATGAAGCCGAGCTTGATGCCGTGGCGCTTTTCGAAGGTCTCGTTGTATTTGGAGCGCATCGCCATCGCCGCCGTCATGTCGACCTCGTTGAAGGTCGTCAGCATCGCGGCCGTGTTCTGCGCGTGCTTGAGGCGCTCGGCAATCTTGCTGCGCAGGCGCGTCATCTTCACGCGCTCTTCGCGCGGGCCAAGCGCGCGCGGTGCTGCGGGTGCGGCCGGCGTCGCCGGCGGAGCCGCGGGCTTGGGAGCCGCAGCGGCAGCGGCCACGTCGGGCTTCGTCACGCGGCCGTCTTTGCCGGAACCGGCAACGGCAGATGCGTCGAGACCTGCTTCCGACAGCGCCTTGCGTGCGGCGGGGC
>VYKU01000057.1_pt1 | contig 53188 bp, 47 predicted proteins | sample 5114491 | NCBI WGS metagenome assembly VYKU01 (sample SAMN12291796, study PRJNA351875) | freshwater metagenome | isolation source: freshwater lake | place: USA: Michigan, Gull Lake | collected 2011-07-05 | reverse complement strand
GCAATTGGTGCTGGGCTTGGCTGGTTGGCGTTTTACGGACTGGGCAAAGCCGCCCAAGTCATCGCCCATCGTGCACCCCGCCCCGGTGGCGCTTGGGGATTGGGCCTAGCGGCACTGGGTGGTCCGGGTTCACTTGCACCGGCAGCAGCCCCAGCTTTAGGTTTAGGCCTCGCGCTTTTAGTGGCACTGGGACAAATCCAGTCCAATTTGGTTGCCCAAGTACGCGATACGGCCCCTGCCAAAGCGCCCAGCGTGGCCTATACCGAAATCCCCGATCTCAAGGCGTTTGCGTTTGATGCTTTGGTCAAAGCGACGGTCCCTCGGCTCAAGCCGGAGGATTACGCCCGTACGCCCGTGATGACGATCCGGGTCATCTCGCTCAACGGTCAAGAGATCGATGTGGAGAAGGTCAAACCGTCAGAGCGTTGGTTTGTTGAACAAGAAATCGGCTCTACTTGGCAAGCCAAACAGCCTGATGGCGTAAAGCTCACCGCTGGCACGTGGTGGCCGGAAGATTGGAACGACCCATTTGAGGCCAAAATCAGCCTTGAAGCCGAAGCTGCCGAGGGCATTGGGGCAAAAGTCGGCGATACGATCGGCATTTTGGTCTCAGGCCGTGAGATTGAGGCCAAAGTCGAAAACCTACGGAAAGTGGATTGGGGTGGCTTTGGCGCAAACTTTGCCGTCGTCTTCGCCCCCGGTGCGTTTGAAGGCGCACAATTCCGCCATTTCGCCATCGCGCGCCTGACGCCAAATGAAGAGGCGCAGATGACTAAAGCTTTGGCGAAGGACTTTCCAGCCGTTGGCATTGTGCGGGTGCGCGATGCTTTAGCTGCAGCCGGTGATCTGTTCGAAAGCCTCGCCATCGCCATTCAGGCCATTGCCGCCGTCGCGTTGGCGGCAGGCGCTGCTGCCGTCGCGGGGGCTTTGGCAGCCGGTAGCCGCCGACGACTTTATGAAGCTGCGATCCTCAAAAGTCTCGGGGCAAGCCGAGCCCGTATTGTGGGCGCGATGGCGATTGAACAGGCCTGTGCCGGTCTGATTGCGGCGCTGATTGGCGCAGGCCTTGGCCTTGGCGCAGCCTATGTGATCGTCATCCAAGTGCTGGAGGCCGATTGGTTGCTGAACATCGGACTGGTGGCTTCTATCGTCGGCGGTGCGGTTACGGTCTTCGCGCTGGCGGGTGTGGCGATTGGCTTTGCCGCCCTTGGTCGACCGCCTTATCGCGTGCTCTCAGCTGCTGCAGAATTCGGCTGAGCAACTGCTTATCCACCAAGCGCTTGCAGCTGGCCGCCCTGGCTTTTCAGCCAGGCGCGGGCTGGCTTCCAGTCGGGCATCAGGCGCGCTACATGGGCCCAAAAAGCTGGCGAATGATTGAGTTCCAGCAAATGCGCCATCTCATGAGCGACGACATATTCGAACACTTTCGGCGGGGCACCAATCAAGCGCCACGATAGCATGATGTCTCCGCGCGAGGTGCACGACCCCCAGCGAGAGCGCGTGTCACGCAATGCAATTGAGGTGGGCTCTTTGCCAAGGCGTGGAGCAAAACTCTGGGCGTAATTGACGGCATCAGATTGTGCGAACGCCTTCAGAGCCACCGCGACGCGGGCACTAAACCGGGCGGGTGTTGCGGCAATCACCAAGCGCGGCTCAACCCCATCTTGAAAATTCGGTGCCCCACGACCGGGCACGCGCACCAGTCTCGTTGGCCTGCCACGAAAGAGGATTTCAGCCCCCTCAGCAAAGGGCGCTGGTGCAGGTAAAGCATCCAAGCGCGCTTCGATCCAGGCTGCATTCTCCTGCACAAAGCCCAAGGCTTGCTTCTGAGAAACGCGCAAAGGGCCACTGACGATCACACGCCGTTTGATCGGGTCGACGCGCATGGTCAGACGTTTGGACCCACGACGGCCAGTAAAACAGGTTTCAACGCTGCGCCCCGATGGCAGGCTAAATTGGGCGATCCGTGCCACCATGTGACCACCAGCCCTTAGTTTGGCGTAACAGGGGCCCCAGATACAGGCGATCTTGTACCTTCGGCTGGCTTGTTTTCAGCCCGACGCGTGGTGACAGTAGGTGCGCGCTTTGGAAGACCTGCGGCCAGCAATTCATAAGCACGCTTCAGCTGATAATCTTCGGTTTCCTTCCAGCCGACCGGTGGCATTTCCGCTGGCATGTGCGGAGGTTTGCGCTTCACACCGCTTTCATTGTCGAGCGCGTGGGGTAGATCTTCCTCGCCTTGGAAAAGCGCTTTACGCTCTTTCAATTGCTCTTCTGTGATGCGGACAGCGCCGATCTCGATATCTGGCTCAATCCCTGCACCTTGGATCGAGCGACCAGCTGGCGTGTAATATTTCGACGTCGTCAGGCGCAACGCACCATCCCGACCATTGCGCAACGGGATTACGGTCTGGACCGAGCCCTTGCCGAATGAAGCCATGCCAACAATCGTGGCGCGGCCGCGATCCTGCAGGGCACCGGCCACAATCTCAGATGCAGAAGCGGTGCCTTCATTGATCAAGACCACCATGGGTACCCCGGCCAAACGCTCACCCGGCGTGCCATAATAGCGTTGAATATCGTCAGCGCGGCGGCCACGGGTCGAGACTACTTCGCCGCGATCCATGAAGATATCGGTCACTTCAATGGCTTGATCCAACAAACCGCCGCCGTTGTTACGCAAATCAAGGACAATGCCCTTCAAGCGGCCACCCAATTGGCGCTGAACATCATCAATCGCTTTATTGAGCCCTTCAGAGGTGCGTTCATTCACAAAAGTAGAAATGCGAATGTAGCCGTAATCACCTTGAATCTTGCTGGTCACCGGCTTCAGCACAATGGTTTCGCGCATGACTTTGGCGACAAAAGGTTCTTGGCTTTCGCGTGCGACCGTGATGTCGATCGACGTTCCAACCGGACCGCGCATCTTCTTGACGGCTTCATCCAAGGGCAGGCCCAGGATAGAAACGCCATCGACGGCAATCAATTTGTCGCCAGCCTTAATGCCAGCTCGAACAGCTGGGCTATCGTCCATGGGAGAGATTACTTTTACCGCGCCGTCTTCGCTGGTCACCTCAATACCGATGCCGCCATATTCACCCTTGGTCGATACCTGCATATTGTTGAAGGCTTCGGCATCCAAAAAGCTCGAATGTGGGTCTAGCGATTGCAGCATGCCATCAATGGCTGCCGCCACCAATTTGTCGTCCTTTGTTGGCACGACATAATCGGTGCGGACGCGCGCCATCACATCGGCAAAAATCTCTAATTGGCGCAGCGTATCCTCACCCTTAGTCGCTGGTGCGGCCGCATCTGGGCGACCACCGGCAGACCACGCCACCGCCGTGGCGCCCAAAGCAGCACCTAGTCCCAATGTCCCGGCCAAGACTGGCGCAATCCACCAGCGCTGTGTCTTTTGGGAATCTGTCATAAGCGGCTACTCCAAGTGGCTACGGCCATACGTACATCGGAAAACTTGCACACTCTATATAATCCAAGCAAAGTGGTTAAGCACCACCTACCACAGTTGATTGCGGTGATTTAATCTACAGTCGGACTGGGATGTCGAGCAGTCTTAGGTGCCGTTAGGCCGCTTTAGCCACAGATTGGGGTTTTGTGGCGTGCTCTGCTTGCGTACTTCCATATAAAGATCGGGCATAATGCGGCTGTCTGTCGCCATTTCGCCAATCGGCTCCCCTGCCAAAACTTCCTGACCGGCCTCAGCATAAATCGTCGCCATGCCAGCTAAAACAATGTGGTAGCCATTGCCGACATTCAAAATCATCACGCGACCATAGGAGCGGAAAGGACCAGCAAACTCAACCTCGCCATCATAGGGGGAAACAACTTGTGCTGAACGGCGGGTTCGAATGGTAATCCCTTCAGATCGCCCTCCACTGTCCAAAGCAGCGCCAAACCCGGTCACGACTTGGCCATAAGCCGGATAGGCCACTGTGCCCATGGCACGGTCAAAGCCGCGCGCGAAGTCTGATCCGTCTTGTTGTTGCTGTGGGTCAAGGCCCGGTACCGAGCCGCCTAGCCGGATCACCAGATCGCGTAAATCATTGGCACGCCGCACAATCTCAGAAATTCGCACCCGTTCGGTATCGGCATCGCGCATGATGCGGGCTTGGACCATGCGCCTTTCTTGGATCAATGACCCAATCGTTTGCCGGGCTATCATCAGACGGGTGTTACTGTCCCGATAGCTGGCATTCTGCATCAAAATCGACTCACGCAGGCTTTGCAGTTTCGCAATATCGGCAGCCGCTTGTTTTGCACGATTGTCGAGCAAGGGCGCAATTTCTCCCATCAAAATGGCCACGCGCGCGGCCTCTGCCGCATTTTTAGGTCGGACTGCCAGCGCAGGTGGTCGGTCGCGTTCCATGGCGATCAAGGCAATAACGACATCTTCCAAGGCATCGCGATTGTTGGCGAGCTTTGTATTCAATTGCTTTTCTAGCGCACGCATCTGGATCAAGCGCACTTCAGAACGCTCTACCTCGCGCTCTAACCGATCTCGATCTTCGGCAGCGGCAACGAGCTTTCTTCGAAGGGCTTCGGCATCACCCGCAACGCGATTGGCATCATCGACAAGCGCGCCAACGCGCTCTTCGCGTCGTTGGCGTTCGGCCTCGAGGCGCTTGAGCTCCTGTTCGGCAGAGCTTTGGCCGTAGACCGGCATGGCTGCGCCCAGCGTCACACACAACAGAAGGATCGCTCGAAATCTGCGCATGGCCCCAGAGATAACCAGATTTGAAGCTGCGGTCATCTGACTGTTACAGGCGGGCCTCGCCGCTCTAAACCCGATGATAGGGCGTACCAGAAAGGATGGAGACTGCACGATAGAGTTGCTCTGCCGCCATGGCGCGCACCAGTTTGTGCGGCCAAGTCCAAGAGCCAAAGGCGAGCTTCATCGAAGCGGCTTGGGTCAAGGCTTGGCCGTGCCCGTCCGGGCCGCCAATCGCTAGCACAATGTGCCTTTGGCCTTGATCGCGCAGGCTGGCCAGTCGGTTGGCAAAACCAACCGAACCAGGCGCTTCGCCGCGTTCATCGAGCGCAATAATGAAGCTACCCGTCTCTATCGCAGCCAACAGAGACGCAGCCTCTTTGTCGCGGTCGGGCTCCCGAAGACGCGGGTCAATTTCGGCGAGGCGGACGGATTTGATGCCCAATGGCCTGCCCATGGCGTCGGCACGGCCGAGCCAGTCCAAGGTCATCGCTTGTTCAGGTTCTTGCGCCTTAAGCCGCCCAATGGCAGCCAAAGTTACATTCAAGCAGCACCTGCTGCGTGACGGGTTTCCCCGGTCCAAATGCGCTCAATCGCATAAAAAGCGCGCACTTCAGGACGAAATATATGGGCGACAATGTCGCCAGCATCAATCAAGACCCAATCAGCATTGGGCAAACCCTCAACCCGCGCCTTACCAACGCCCGCATCTTTCAGTTTGCGCACGATATGGTCGGCAATCGCGGCGACGTGCCGCTGCGACCGCCCGGAAGCGACGATAATCGCGTCTGCAATGGAGCTTTTGCCTGTTAAATCAATGCACAGCACATCTTCTGCTTGGTCGTCATCCAAAGATGCGAGGATGATGTCTTTCAGATCAGGGTTTTGAGTATCACTTAGTTCGGACGACAGGGTGTTGGCCTTTCAGAAATTTGAAGGCCTTCCTAGCACACGTGAAGTCAAAATGCATGCCCTGTTGCAGACAGTGTAAAGCCACCGCGGAAAATGGTTTTTTAAGCCCAAGATGTTAGACGACCACTAAAGGGGTTTGGTGATGAAAGAGACCGTGGCGTTGGAACATGCACAGGCCCAGATGCGGCTGCCTGTAGCCATGGCCGATGCACGCGCCGCCACCTACGATCTGATCCAAAACCGCAGTTTGATCGTCTGGGGCGAGCATTGTTCTGAATGCGCTGCCCCCACGTGCTATACCGCCTGTAGCTTCTACACCCCACGCCCGGATGGCCATTGCCGCCGCTTTACGAAGGGCATTGAAACCATAGAAAGCGGGCCAGCAAACAAAACCCCTTTGACCAGGATCGCCTTCCGCCGCTGGGGTAAGTTGGAGGGGCGAGGACCAGTCCGCCCGCTGACCAAACAAGAAGCTGCCAGCGTAGAACAAGCCGCACGGCCTGCGCTGGGGTTTGGACTGGCCTTTTTGGCGCGTCGGGAGGCGCGTCAGCGAACAGCAGACCACATTGCCAAGGGCCTAGGCGCTGATGGCGACTTTGATGCCTTTTTGATCGAAGGGGCAGCCCTTTCTGCCAAGACGATCTCCTTCACGCTAACCATTGTCCCCGTCGACAAAACCAATCCTGCCCTATTCCAAGGCCAGTTCTCATTAGAGGCAAGCTGGACCCGGGTCTCAATCCCGGTCGCAGACATTGCGCGCACCATCGACCTCTCCCAAGGCTATCTGGTCCAGATTGAGCCGATGGGTGAAGCTGAAGGTCTTGAGGTCCTTTTGGGCCTGTGTGACTTTGTCACTTGGTCACAAGCGGTGACGCCTCCTTCAGTGCCAAACAGGCCCGCCGCCAAAGCCAAAGTCGTGGTCTGGGACCTCGACCATACGGTCTGGGACGGCATCTTGCTCGAAGACGGGCCAGAGGGCGTGATCGTAAAGCCGGGCATCCGTGAGATGATCGAAGCGTTGGACGCGCGCGGCATTTTGCAGTCCGTCGCCAGCAAAAATAATCATGCCGAGGCGGTGGCAGCACTCGCCCATCATGGGCTCCTCGACTTCATGCTTGCCCCGCAGATCAGCTGGGCCCCGAAAAGTGCGGCCTTGTCTCGCATTGCAGAGACGCTCAATCTCGGGCTCGACTCCTTTGTCTTCATCGATGATCAACCGTTTGAACGCGGGGAAGTTGGTGAAGCCCATCCAGCTGTGACGGTGCTTGCGGATACCGAGGCGCTTAGCTTGCTGGAGCGTCCACAATTTGACGTACCTGTGACTCCCGAAAGCCGGGGCAGGCGCGCGCTTTATGCAGTAGAGGCTGCGCGCGCCCTGGCAGCGGAGTCTGCGGCTGGCGATATGGACCAATTCTTGCGCGGTTGTGATCTCGTTTTAAGCATCGCACGCTTATCTCCAGAGGATGCTGAGCGGGTCTATGAATTGTCGCAGCGGACCAACCAACTTAACATCGCCGCGACCCGCTATAGCCGCGACGACGTTGCCGCCATGTTATCCGACACAAACGGGGCCGAGGCTTGGACTTTACGCTGTGCCGACCGCTTCGGCGATTATGGTCTGATCGGCTTTACCTATGGCGACCCGCAGACAGGACGCATCCGGGACTTCTTTATGAGCTGCCGCGTGCAACGCAAGCGTGTGGAAGCGGCCTTCTTTGCTTGGCTGGCCGCGCGGTATAGCACGGCAGGGGCTCCTGAGCTTACCATTGCTTATCAGAAGGCGGCCCGAAATGGCCCCGCATTGGACTTGTTTTTGGGCTTAGGGTTCACGCTGGACTCGCGTGATGATAGCCACGGCCAGTTGCGGTGCACCCTGCCCGCCAGCTTTGAGGGAAGCGACATTGTGCGCGTCGTGCACGCCGCTGATGAACCTATCCCTGCGCTTAACACGGAGGTTGTGTAGCTATGGCACCCAGTCTCCGCACGCGCATCGAAGGGGCCATTACCCGCGCCATCCCCTTAAACCCAATCCAATCACGGCTGACCCAAGCGCTTGCTTCGATTAGCTTTGACGACATCCCTCATTCTGCTGCACGCGTGGGTGCGCCCATACTCGAGCGCGCTGAAATCCAAGGTACCTTTTATATGTGTGGTGGCCACACCGGCCAGACCTTTGAAGACCGCGTCCAGCATGAAACCCATGACCTTTTGGCTTTGCACCAAGCGGGCCATGAGATCGCCTGTCACACCTTTGCCCACCCCTTTGTCACCAAACTATCGGACAAAGCGCGCGATCAAGATCGGCAAGCCAATGCGAACTTTATACGCGACACGCTGGGTGACGTGATGATGACCAGCTTTGCCTATCCTTATGGCGCAGTGAGCTTAGCGGCCAAAGCTTTTTATGCGCGCAAGTTCTTCACCTGTCGGGGCGTCTATCGCGGGCTGAACACGGGCCGAGTTGATTTCGCTGAACTACGCGCAATCGGGATTGAGCGCCGCCAGCACGATATCGGCCAAGTCCGCGATCTGGTGGCCGAGGCCAAAGACCGCAACGCCTGGATTATTTTCTTCACCCACGATGTGGGGCCAGACCCATCAGACTATGGCTGTACCCCTCAAAATCTAGAGGACGTGATCACAACCCTCAAAGATGCGGGAATTGGATCATTGCCAGTAAAAGCCGCAGCCGCAAAGGTGATGTTCGGCTAGGCTCGCAATGCGCGAATCCGATCAATCATCGCCACACTGGCAGGATCTCTTCGGTCGCTCGGGCCATTTTGCAAATCAAGGTCGATCTCACTAGCAATCACCTTGCCCAGCTCAACGCCCCATTGGTCAAAGGAATTGACGCCCCACAGCTTGCCTTCAACAAAAGTGCGGTGCTCGCAGAATGCCAAATACGCGCCAAAATTGGTCGGGCTCAAGCGGTCCATCAGCACAAAGCTGGACGGGCGATTGCCCTTGAAAACCCGGTGTGGGGCGATGGCGGCAATTTGCTCAGCGCTGGCCCCTGCAGCTTGCATCGTTTCAATGACCGAAGCCAAGCTCTTGCCATGGGTCAAGGCTTCGGCTTGGGCTAAGACATTGGCTAAGGTCATGCGGGTGCGAACCGGCGCGTCTTCGTCATCTTGGGCGATGGCGATGAATTCAACCGGGGTGACATCTGGGCTCTGATGCAAATGCTGGAAAAAGGCATGCTGGGCATTTGTACCTTCTGCGCCCCACACAACTGGACCAGACGTTTCAACGCTTCTTCCATCTATATTGACGGACTTGCCATTGGACTCCATCTCCAATTGCTGCAGGAATTGCGGCAACAGGCGCAAACGCTTGGCATAGGGAATGACAGCACGGCTTTTGAATTGCAGGCAGGTGCGGTTCCACCAGCCGATCAGACTGGCGACAACAACCGGGTTTTCTGCCAGCGGCGTGGTCTCAAACAAATTGTCCATCGCGGCCGCGCCTGCGTGCATCTCTGCCACGACTTCAGGGCCCAAAGCGATTTCACACGATAGGCCGACGGCCGACCAAAGCGAAAATCTTCCGCCTACCCATTCTTTGAAGTCAAACACACGATCAGGCCGGAAGCCGGCTGCCTTGGTCTTTTCCGGTGCCGCACTGATCGCAACCAGATGGGCGCTATCATCTGGGCCGATGGCGGCCTGCAGCCAAGCCCGGGCGGCTTTCAGATTTTCCAAAGTCTCCAGCGTCGTGAAAGTCTTCGACACACACAGGATCAACGTCTCACGCGGATCGAGGCCAACAAGCGCCGAAGCCAGTTCACCGGGCTCTATATTGGCGGCAAAGCGCAAAATGATGTCGCTGCCCGCTGTTGGGGCCAAAGCTTCATAGACAAGGCGCGGGCCAAGGTCTGATCCGCCAATCCCGATATGGACGATTGATTTGAACGGGCGACCATCCGTGGCCGCAATCGAGCCATCGCCAACGGCTTTGGCAAAGGCCGTTGCCGCAGCCCGGCCTTCACGCACGGCCGCGCTGATCGCTTCGCCCTTAGCCAAAAAGTCTCGGTTAGGTTGACGAAGGGCCATGTGCATGACCGCGCGACCCTCGGTCAGATTAATTGCTTTCCCAGCGAAAAGATCGGATCGTGCTTGTTCCAGCCCGATTTCTTGGGCATGGAGCAAAAGGGCGTCCAAATCAGTCTGGCTGAGAAGGGCGCGGGAAAAATCGAAATGCAATCCGTCAGCTTGAAAGTTCAAGCGTTTGTGACGCGCCAGATCGGGCAAAAGGGTTGATAAGGAGGCAATAGCTGCCGATTGGCCACGGGCGATCAAATCATTGTGTGTCATGGCTCCCCTCTGCCAAGACCGCTCGCACTTGTCGAGGCCTTAAGGCCCTGACTATCAGTCATCACGCGTGACCATTTTGAGGAAATCCAATGCCGCAACCAGTTCATGAGACAGAATTCGAAGAAGGCCATGGCACTTCTGGCCTCGGCCAGAAGATCGGCTTTGTCTTGGGGCTTGTGGTCGCAGCTATCATGCTTTGGATGGGTGCCCCTGAGGGCCTCGACCCCAAAGCTTGGAAAGCCCTCAGCTTGTTGGCTTTGATGATCATCTGGTGGGTGAGTGAGGCCATCCCGGTCGCGGCAACTGCCCTTTTACCACTGGGAGTTTTGCCGCTGTTAGGCGTTTTAAAGCCGGTTGATGCAGCGGCCCCTTATGCCGACCCCATCATCTTTTTATTCATTGGCGGCTTTATGATTGCTGCCGCCATTGAACAATCCGGCCTGCATCGCCGCATCGCCATCCAAGTCTTATCCGCTGTCGGTTCAAGTCCGGCCGCCATTGTGGGTGGCTTTATGATCGCGACCACTTTGTTGTCGATGTGGATTTCCAATACCGCCACAGCTTTGATGATGACGCCAATTGCCTTGGCAGTCTGCACGGCAGCGGCCCCGGCAGGGCCAGAGCGGCGCAAATTGATGGCAGCTTGCGTCCTGGGGGTGGCCTATTGCGCGTCCATTGGCGGGGTCGGCACGCCCATTGGTTCGCCCACGAATTTAATCGGGGCTAAATGGCTCGACGCCAATGGGGTGGGCCTGAGTTTTCCCGAATGGATGGCCATTGGTGTCGCAATTATTTTGGTGATGGTGCCCTTGGCTTGGCTGATCCTAACTAAGTTCGCCTATCGTTTGCCCGCCCATTTAGGGGATAATACCGCCCGCGAGGTGATCGCGGCCGAAGCCCGCGCGCTGGGCCCGATGAGCCCGAAGGAAGCACGCGTTATGGCCATTTTCCTCGCAGTCGCCCTCGCTTGGATCTTACGCGAACCTTTGAGCAAATTGCCCGGCCTGCAAGGCCTAACCGATATGGTGATCGCCATTTTGGGTGCCGTCGCTTTGTTTGTCGTCCCAGCAGGCGATAAAGCTGACCCCAATAAGGCCTTGCTCGGATGGGACGTGGCTGAGCGCATCCCTTGGGGCATTGCCATTTTGTTCGGTGGCGGCTTGTCGATGGCCGCAGCTTTAGAGGCAACAGGCCTGTCGACCTTTATTGGTGGCCATATGGCAGGCATTGGCGCTTTGCCGATCCTGCTTGTCGTTTTGATCCTTGTGGCAGCGACGGTCTTCCTCTCAGAACTTGCGTCAAACGTCGCCACGCTTACCGCTATGCTACCGGTCTTAACCGCCATCGTGGCAGGTTCTGGCGTCGATCCCTTTTTGATTGGGGCGTCAGCGACCTTTGCTGCTAGCTTTGGCTTCATGTTGCCGATTGCGACGGCAGCCAATGCCATTGCCTATGCAACCGGAGCCCCCAAGCAGTCTGAAATGCTGCGCATTGGTTTTGCGTTGAATCTGTTTGGAGTTCTGACCATTGCCGCAGCAATTGGCCTGATTGGACCGCTGGTTGCCGGTTAATTTCCTGCCCTTGCCCTTAACAAGCTAATCGGACCGCAATAAGGTAAAATTAGACCTTTTCTCGAGCATTTAGAAGGATTTGGTGTAACCCATGAGTGAGTCCATTCTAATCGGCGCCGGTGGGGAGCCGCTCGCCTCCATTGAGCTTTTGTTGAAGCGCGCCAACCGCCATGGCTTAGTCGCGGGTGCGACAGGCACCGGCAAGACGGTGACGCTGCAAGTCTTGGCTGAAGGGTTTTCGCGCGCGGGTGTGCCCGTCTTTGCCGCCGATATCAAAGGCGACCTGTCGGGCATGAGCCAATCGTGGGAGCCCTCGCCCCCGTTCAAAGCGCGCGCAGAGCAAATTGGCTTGACCGACTATAAGAGCGAATCGACCCCGGTCGTCTATTGGGACCTCTATGGCCAAAAGGGCCACCCCATCCGCACCACGATTTCAGAAATGGGCCCGACCCTGCTCGCCCGCTTGATGGAAGTCAGCGACGCGCAAGAAGGTGCTTTAGCGGTCGCCTTTAAGATGGCCGATGAGGAAGGCCTGTTCCTCCTCGATATGAAGGATCTCAAAGCCATCCTCGACTTTATGGCGGAAAACGATAGCGTCGTTTCGAAGAAATATGGCCTTGTCACGCCCCAGTCGATTGCTGCCCTTCAGCGCAAGATCATGCAATTGGATCAAGCTGGTGCTGATGGCTTCTTTGGTGAGCCCGCGCTCGATCTGCGCGACTTCATGCGGACAGACTTATCTGGCAAAGGCATCGTCAATATTCTGGCGGCAGACCGCTTGGTCCAAAGCCCAACGCTTTACTCGACCTTCCTCTTGTGGATGCTGTCTGAATTGTTTGAGCAATTGCCAGAAGTTGGCGACATGGATCGGCCGAAAATGGTGTTCTTCTTTGATGAAGCCCATTTGTTGTTCCGCGACGCGCCAAAGGCGCTACTTAACACCATTGAACAAGTTGTGCGTTTGATCCGCTCTAAAGGGGTGGGCATTTATTTCGTTACCCAGAACCCGCAAGACATTCCAGAGACGGTGTTGGCGCAATTGGGTAATCGGGTTCAGCACGCCCTTCGCGCTTATACGCCGAGCGAAACCAAAGCGGTGCGCATTGCCGCCGAGAGCTTCCGGCCCAATCCAGGCTTTAAGACCGAAGATATGATTACCGCTTTGGGCGTGGGGGAGGCTTTAGTCTCAACGCTCGACGCGAAAGGTATCCCCACCATGGTGGAGCGTACTTACATCCGTCCACCGCTGAGCCAAGTTGGCCCGTGTTCACCCGAGGCGCGCGCCCGCGTGATTTCGGCAAGCCCTATTGGCCCGCGCTATGATGCGGTAATTGACCGCGAAAGCGCGTTTGAAATCCTCGAGCGCAAAGCGGCAGAACTTGAAGCCCAACAAGCCGAACTCGAACAGCCTGAGACCGCACGCTCCAAGCCCACCCGTCAAGTGGAAGAAGCCCAAGACGATGGCGGGATCATGGGGATGATTTTCGGCACCCAACGTGGGCGCTCTGGCCGCTCGCGGCAAAGCTTGGCCGAGACTGCGATGAAAACCATGGTGCGGCAGGCCAGTTCCACCATCGGACGGGAATTGATGCGGGGCCTGATGGGGTCACTGCGCCGCCGCTAGGCCCTTTCCTGACGGCTCCTTGGCGTCCGCCGCGATAAAATTCATGTGTAGGTCCCTCGCCATGGCGTGTGGACCTTGGTATGAGGGGACCGCTACGCACAAGCTCCGATCAACGGGGTTGAGAGACGCAAAAAGGGAGTCTGCCATGATTGAACGCAAACAATTTTACATCGACGGCGCTTGGGTTGATCCGGTCACGCCGCGCGATCACCATGTCATCAATCCAGCAACCGAGGAAGCAATTGCCGTCATCTCCCTGGGTGGTGAGGCAGACGCCGTAAAGGCCATCCTCGCCGCGCGCGCAGCCTTCCCGGCTTTCTCCGAAACCAGCCATGATGAGCGCATTGCGCTCTTGGAAAAAGTCATCGCGCTTTATTCGGCCAAGCTGCCTGAAATCGCCCATGCCATCAGCCAAGAAATGGGCGCGCCCATGTGGCTGGCAACCGCCGCCCAAGCCCCCGCTGGCCTCGGCCAATTAATGGGTGCTTTGAATGCGCTGAAAGAATTCACCTGGGAGCATTCGCGCGGCAACACCCGCATTCGCTATGAAGCGATTGGTGTCTGCAGCCTGATCACCCCTTGGAACTGGCCAATGAACCAAATCGGCTGCAAAGTTGGTCCTGCTTTGGCTGCTGGTTGCACCATGGTGTTGAAGCCATCCGAACTCGCCCCACTCGACGCCATGATCTTGGCCGACATCATTCATGAAGCCGGCGTGCCTAAGGGCGTGTTCAACCTCGTCAATGGCGATGGTCCTGGCGTTGGCAGCGTGTTGTCGACCCATGAAGAAGTCGACTTTGTCTCCTTCACCGGTTCAACCCGCGCTGGCATTGAAATCGCTAAAAGTGCTGCGCCAACGGTAAAGCGCATCGCACAAGAACTGGGCGGCAAGTCCCCCAACATCGTTCTCGAAGATGCCGACATTCAAAAGGCAGTTTCTTCGGGCGTGATGCAAGTCATGACCAATTCGGGCCAGTCGTGCAATGCGCCAACCCGCATGTTCGTGCCGCGCGCGAAACTGGGCGAGGCAACTGCAGTTGCGAAAGCCACGGCAGAATCGGTTGTGGTAGCAGATCCTGCTGGCGACAAGCGCTTTGCCATGGGCCCATTGGCCAATGGTCGCCAGTTCGAGAAGGTCCAGTCCTTGATCGAAATCGGCATGAAAGAAGCCACTTTGGTGGCTGGCGGCATGGGTCGCCCTGAGGGCTTCAACAAGGGCTATTTCGTGCGCCCAACTGTGTTTGTCAGCGACACCAATGACACCACAATCGCACGCGAAGAAATCTTTGGCCCTGTGCTGACCATGATCCCCTACGATTCCGAAGCAGACGCCGTCGCGATGGCGAACGACACGGTTTATGGCCTGTCGGGCTATGTGCAGTCCGAAAACCTCGACCATGCCCGCGCTGTCGCCAAGCAAATCCGCGCCGGTATGATCCACATCAATGGCGCTAGCACCGACACGGTCGCACCATTTGGTGGCTATAAGCAGTCCGGCAATGGCCGCGAATGGGGCGACTTCGGTCTTGAAGAGTTCCTGGAAGTCAAAGCCGTTATGGGCTATGGCGCGGTCGCGGCGGAATAAGGTTTAGGCTAAATTCACATTGTCATCCCGGACGGCGAAAGCCGATCCGGGACCTTGTGCCGCAAAGCCTCTGGGGGTCCGCGCTCTGCGCTTGAACCCCTTCAGTCCCTTCGGGACAGCTTCCCCATGAATGGGGAAGCGGCCTCTCTCAGCTGCTTCCGGTTACCGCTTCCCCATTTATGGGGAAGCTCCGGCGAAGCCGGTGAAGGGGTGTTTCAGATAACTTCCTCAACCGATTTAAAGGTGTTTTAGAATAAGCTTCTGGAAACATAGTCGTGCGCTCCAACCGAGACGCCTCTAAAGCTTCATCTATTGCCCAAAGCGTACCACTTGGGTTTTGAAACCAATTGATATTGAGGATCCTGAGCACTTTCCAACCTTCGGATTCCAAGTAGCGGTCGCGTTGCGCGTCATAGGCTGATGTTGCCATATGTTGCCCACCATCCATCTCAATAACGAGACCTAAGTTCAAGCAAGCAAAGTCGGCTCGATACGGGCCAATCTGATGCTCACGCCTGAACACGGCACCGGTGCGGCCTGATCGCAACGCAAACCACATTGTGCGCTCGGCGTGTGATGGGATTGGCTTGAGCATGGCTTTAAACTGTCACGCGAGCTGAAAATCTTCAAGTATTATTCGTGGAAAAACTATTTTAAGAGTTTTCCCTCGTGTTATCGAAATTGCCCCTTCAGTCCCTTCGGGACACATCGGCGCATGCGCCGATACCCCATGAATGGGGAAGCGGCTAAATGCCAATAATTGCGCTCCTTTGACGCCACCCCAATCACCCCACCAAAAAATCCGCCGCCGCATGAAACACAAAACTATGCCGTCGTGCGACCGCGTCCACATCATGGCCATAGCCGCCGCCTAAAACCGTCACCAGTGGAATAGACCGACCTCGCACCGCTTCGATCAAGCGTCGTTCGCGGGTCATGAGGCCTTGATCGGTCAAGGCAAGCTTGCCTAAGCGGTCATCTTGATGTGGATCGACGCCAGCAATATAGAACACCAAATCTGGGCGGACCTGATCCAATAAGGCAGGCAAACAATCATCCAATGCGGCGAGACAGCCTGCATCGCCCGTCCCTTTAGGCAGCGCGATATCCAAGTCTGAAGGTGGCTTTTCCAGCGGCCAATTGTCGTCGCAATGCATGGAAAAGGTGAAGACGCGCGGTTCATCGCGAAAGATCAACGCCGTACCGTCGCCATGATGAACGTCTAAATCGACCACTAATATCTGTTTCACAAGGCCTTCTGCCAGCAAAACTGAGGCGGCCACAGCCACATCATTGAAGACGCAAAAGCCCGCCCCTTGGTCGGCGCGGGCATGGTGACTGCCGCCCGCACTGTTGCAGGCGAGGCCTTCTTGCAAAGCGAGCCGTGCAGCCAAAAGCGTACCTGCTGTGGCCAGCTGCGCGCGCAGGACGACGCGTTCTGTCAAGCTAAAGCCGATGCGTCGCACGGACGCTGGGTCCAAGGTTCGACCCAATACGGCATCGACATAGGCGGGCGAATGAGCGCGGATCAGGTCAGCCCGCGAGATAGGTTCTGGCATAACAAAGCCGTGTGGCACCAAACCATCTTGGCGCAATATTTCGGCCAGACGGGCAAACTTCTGCATCGGGAAGCGATGCCCGTCAGGCGTATCGGCCGTGTAGTCAGGGTGGTGGACGATGGGCAGGAGGCGCATGGGCTCAGCCTGTCCTCAGTCCGTCCTTGATCTTTTGGACAAGGCCCGGCCCTTCAAAGACCAGAGCCGTGTAAAGCTGGATCGCATCGGCACCTGCTTCAAACTTGGCCTGTGCGTCGTCGGCTGACGCAACGCCCCCTACACCGATCAAGGGCATGGCATTGCCCAAGGCACCCTTGAACTCTCTGAGCAGGCGGGTCGATTTTTCAAAGACAGGTTTGCCAGACAAGCCGCCTTGTTCGCCTTTATCTTTGCCTTGCAGATGTTCAGGGCGGTCGACCGTGGTGTTAGACACAATCAGCGCATCAATTTTTTGCGCCACTACGGTTTCAGCAATGGCGCGCACTTCGTCCTCATCCAAATCGGGTGCGACTTTTAAGAAGACGGGTCTGCGACCATGGGTGCGGGTTTGCGCTTCGGCCAGAACCATGACTTGGCCCAGCAAATCTTCCAGCGCGGCGCGGGTTTGCAGTGCGCGCAGGCCCGGTGTGTTGGGCGAGGAAATATTGATCGTGATGTAGGAGGCATGCAGCCAAACGCGCCGCAAGCTTTCGCAATAATCGGCGATGCGGTCTTCGCTGTCCTTATTGGCCCCGATGTTCGCGCCTACAATACCCGGCCGATGCGCGCGGGCCCGCAAGCGGTTCACAAAGTGCATCAGGCCGTCATTATTAAAGCCCATGCGATTGATGACGGCTTGATCCTCGACCAAGCGGAACAAGCGCGGCTTAGGGTTGCCCGCCTGCGGACGTGGTGTGACGGTGCCGCATTCGACAAAGCCAAAGCCTGCCGCCAACATCGCGTCGGGCACTTCGGCATTCTTATCAAAGCCAGCCGCAAGCCCGATCCGGTTTGGCAAGGTGAGGCCCGCGAGCTGAACGGCGTCTTCAGGACGGTCTGGCTTCGCCTTTGGGCCAAAGCCCGCTTTCAGGCCAGCAATAGTGGCTTGATGGGCTGTCTCGGCTGGCAGCGCGCGTAAGGCTTGAGTGGCCTTGGCATAGAGGTCGATCATGGGAAGCTCACGGGCAAGTCGTGGCTACCGTCGCCCATCAAATGCAAGTCGATTACTTCTTGGACGACAGACATCGGAATGGGGCCATAAATGTGCGGAAACAAGGCCCCACCGCGCGAGGCTTCCCACACCACGGTGTCGCCTAGCTGGGTCAGGTCAATGGTGGCCAAGATTAGATCGGGCTGGCCGTTAAACCACATCGCCAAGGTCGCGCGCACTTGATCCAAAGCAGAGAGATGGATGAAGCCATCGGTCATATCGAGGGCAGAGCCGGTATAGACACCAGCGCTCTGGGCCTTTGCCCAAGCACTGCGTGTTTCAATCTTATAAGCAAGTGAATCCATGGCCGTGACTTAATGGCAAAACCGGCAGAGTCGACCCCTGCCCGTCACTTTTGCGGCTAACAAAGACAGGCTAGGCTGCTTCCAACAGGCTTTGGAACACCAAAGCCCCGTCAGCACTGCCCAGTTCGGCTTCAAACGCGCGGTCTGGGTGGGGCATCATGCCAAGGATTCGGCCAGTTGGATCGACGATGCCGGCAATGCGGCGAAGCGAGCCATTGACCTCTTCTTTGTAACGGAAGGCAACGCGGTTTTCTTGCTCAAGCTCGTCCAGCACCGCGTCTTCGGCAAAGTAATTGCCCTCGCCATTGCCGACGGTCATCACAGCATCCGTGCGATTGCCAAAAGCGCGTGTGAAGGGGGTGGCGGCATTGGCGACTTCCAGCGCCACAGGTTTACAGACATATTTCAAGCTGGCATTGCGCAAGAGCGCGCCAGGCAAAAGGCCCGTTTCACACAAGACTTGAAAGCCATTGCAAATGCCCAAGACAGGGACACCTGCTTTAGCTGCATCCACCACCGCGCGGGTGACTGGCGATAGAGCTGCCATCGCGCCACAGCGCAGATAGTCGCCATAAGAAAAACCGCCGGGCAAAACGATGATATCCAAACCGTCCGGCAGGCTGGTCTCTTTATGCCAAACCATGGAGACTTGCGCATTGACGCTGCGCTCCAAAGCGACTTTGCAATCGCGATCACAATTCGATCCGGGGTAGATGATGACGGCAGCTTTCATAGGTTCGACCTACGCGGTTTTGCCGCAGAGGTGAAGTCCACAGCGCCACCTCCTGCAGCCATTGTGCAACCGCCCTGCAGAAAAGAGCGTATCAAGGGGCAAGAATAGGTTAGGAGTGACCATGATTTCGCGCAGAAGCTTGGTAATTGGAAGTGCGACCCTGATGACCCTGACCCCGCCTGCCTTAGATGCAGCCCCCGGCAAGACACCGCAAGCTGTGTGGGACGAGCTTTTAGGCCGCTATGTCCGCCCTGATTCTGCTGGCTTGAACCGCGTCGACTATGCGGCTTGGAAGGCAAGTGCGGCGGATATGCGCGCGCTTGATGCTGTCGTGGCTGGGCTAGCGGGATTGAAGATCTCAAGTCTACCCAAGGCCACTCAATTTGCCACGTGGGCCAATCTGTATAACGCCATCACTGTTCAAGTCGTATTGGCGCGCTATCCGGTGAAATCCATCCGCGACATCAAGCCAAGTCTGTTGGCGATGGGCCCGTGGAAAGAGCCACGCGTTCGAGTTGAGGGCAAACAACTCTCGCTCGACGACATCGAACACAATATTCTGCGCAAGCAATGGCGCGACCCGCGTGTGCATTATTCGGTCAATTGCGCCTCAATCGGCTGTCCAAACCTGGGCCGACGCGGTTGGCGTGCAGAGACCCTAGATGCCGATCTTGATGCAGCGGCACGCGCGTTTATCAATTCCCCGCGCGGTGTTAGTGTAACAGGGCCGCAAAAACTGCGCGTCTCATCGATTTATCAATGGTTCAAAGTTGATTTTGGGAATAATGAGGCAGGCATTCTCGCCCATCTGCGCCGCTATGCGGCACCCACCCTCTTGGCCCAAATGACCAATGCCCGGATTGTGGGCGATGATTATGATTGGTCCATCAATGCGACGTCAGGTTCTTAAGTATGCAAGCCATCAAACGTTTCGGCCCATTGGTGGTCATTGCCTTGGGCCTGATCCTCGCGATTTCGATGGGCTGGCACAAATATCTGTCGTTTGACGTATTGGCCAAGCAGAGCGAAGTCTTGCGTGACTTGGTGACAACCAAGCCGTTGTTGGTAATCGCCTGCTACATGGGAATTTATATCTTCGCCACCACGATCGCCCTGCCTGGCGCGATCTGGATCACGATTGCTGGCGGCTTTTTGTTTGGTCCGATGTTTGGACCCATCTTCGGACCAATTGTCGCGACGGCTATTGCCTCGACCTCCGCAACCATCGGTGCCACCTTTTTGTTTATGGCAACCCAATCTGCCTTGGGCGGGGGCTTACGCGCTCGGGCTGGTGGCATTATTGACCGGTTGGAAAAGGGCTTTCAGGAGAATGCTTTTGGCTATCTTCTAACTTTGCGGCTGTTGCCCATCGCCCCGTTCTTCGGCATTAATCTGGCAGCGGGCTTCTTGGGCGTGCCGCTGCGCACCTTTGTTCTGGCAACCGCCATTGGCATTTTGCCTGGTTGTTATGTCTACGCCTCGTTGGGCAATGGGATCGAACATTTGATCTCCCAAGGCCAAACGCCGGATTTGAAGATCATTTACAACCCCGAAGTGATGGGACCTCTGGTGGGATTGGCAGTCTTAGCGCTGCTGCCCAGCGCGTGGAAATTTGTCCAATCGAGATTGAAACAAGCATGAACCAGCAGCAACTCAACGTCGATATCTGCGTCATTGGGGCAGGAGCCGCCGGCCTGTCGGTCGCTGCGGGTGCTGCCCAGCTTGGTCTGTCGGTGGTGCTCTATGAAGAGGGCGAGATGGGCGGCGATTGTCTCAACACGGGCTGCGTCCCGTCCAAGGCGTTGATTGCTGCGGCCAAGACCGCCCATGCGATGCAACATGCCAGCCGCTTTGGCATCGAAAACACCAAAGCGGTCGTCGACTGGAACAAACTGCGCGGCCATATCGACGGCGTGATTGAGACCATCTCCCCCATCGACAGCCAAGAGCGCTTTGAAGGTTTAGGCTGCACCGTCTTTCGCGAACATGCCGTCTTTATCGATCCACGCACGGTTGAGAGCGCCTCCGCCAAGGTCACCGCACAGAAATTCGTGATTGCCACAGGTGCGAGCGCCTTTGTGCCGCCGATCCCGGGCCTGAGCGAGACGCCCTTCCTGACTAATGAGACCGTCTTTGCCCAAGCAACCCAGCCCAAAAGCCTGATCGTATTGGGTGGTGGCGTAATCGGGGTAGAACTCGGCCAAGCCTTTGCCCGATTGGGCACGCAAGTGACCGTGGTTGAGGCCATGACCATCATGGGCCCGCAAGAGCCTGAGACGGTGGAGATCGTACGCGCTAGCCTAACCGCCGATGGCGTGACGGTGCATGAGGGGACCAAAGCTGTCGCAATATCGGGTGATCATTATGAAATCGCCGTCACCCTAGAAGATGGCCGGGTGCTCAAAGCGGAACGTCTCTTGGTCGCGGTCGGCAGAGCTGCGCGGGTTGAGAACATCGGGCTGGACGAAGCCAATGTCACCTATAGCCGTAAGGGTGTGGCGACGGATGATCGCTTGCGCAGTGTGTCCAATCCACGCGTCTGGGCGATTGGTGATGTGGCAGGCAAAGAACAATTGACCCATGCAGCAGGCTTCCACGCCAGTGTCTTTATCCGCAATGCCGTGTTCAAAGCGCCAGCAACCGCTGTTGTCCCTTATATGCCGGCCGTGGCTTATTGCGATCCAGAAGTGGCCAAAATTGGCCTGACTGAAGCGCAAGCCCGCACCCAATTTGGCGACGAAGTCACCGTCACGAAAGCTGAATTTGAGGATAATGACCGCGCCCAGACCGAACGGTCGACCGAAGGCTTTTGTAAGCTTGTCATTGGTAAGGGTGGCAAGATTTTGGGTGCCACCGTCGTGGGTGAAGGGGCGGGCGAGGCCATTCAGCTGGTTGGCCTGGCCATGGCGAACAAGAAAGGCGTGAGCGCGATCACCAGCCTAATCTCGCCCTATCCAACGCGCAGCGAAATCGTCAAACGCGCAGCAGGTGCCTATTTCACCCCAACCCTATTCTCAGACCGCACCCGGAAATTGGTGAAGTTTTTGAAGTTGTGGGGATGATGAAGATAGACGTGGCGGTCGCAGAAACCACCACGCCTAATTTTGCACTAGTTTTGGCTTTGGTTTGGCAGGCGCTCCAACCCTTCAGCGCGCGAGACAAGATCGATAAATTCCTCGCGGATGCCAAATCGATCCTCACCCTTCGCTGCCTTGGCGATCCGCGCGACTTCGCCATAGCCAAAGCCTTTGCCAATCCAAGGGTCTTGGCGGAGGAGTTGGGCATAGCCGGCCACCGCGATGGCAAAGCGGGTGGCCTCGGGTGCGCGGTCGAAGCTGGCGCTCCGGTCGGCATCGGTTATTGGCCGCTCAATCAAGCGGGAATTGGCCTCACCCGGCACTTTGTAGCGCAAGCGCAATAGCCCTAGCTCTCGGCCCTTGCCCGCAGAGGGTGCAGGGCTGGGTGCCCCATAGCGGAGGGGATCGACGCTGCCTTGAGCCCCAACTGGCGTGATTTCATAAAGCGCCGTGACTTGGTGACCTGCCCCGATCTCGCCGGCGTCCACCGCGTCATTGTTAAAGTCCTCGCGGTTGAGGGCGCGCGTCTCATAGCCGATCAAGCGCCACTCTTTGACGCGCGCTGGATTGAACTCCACTTGCGCTTTTACATCGTCAGCGATGGGGAACAAGGTGCCGCTGATTTGGGTATCAAACACTTTGCGAGCCTCTTGAATCGTGTCGATATAGGTGGCAACACCATTGCCGTTCTGGGCCAAGGCTTGCATCATCGTGTCATTATAATTGCCACGACCAAAGCCAAATACGGAGAGATAAATCCCCTTCTTGCGCTGGTCAGTCACATAGCTTTGCAAAGCGCGCGGATCAGAAATGCCGACATTGAAGTCGCCATCGGTCATCAGGATAACCCGATTGACCCCATCCTTAGTGTAGTTCTTGGCCGCCGTTTCATAGGCAAGACGAATGCCCTCCCCGCCAGCGGTAGAGCCGCCAGCTTGCAGAATTTCCAAGGCGCAAATAATGTCGCGCGTATTATTTCCAGCTGTGGGCTTTAGAACCACACCGGCTGCGCCCGCATAGACCACGATGGACACCCGGTCGCGGGCTGTCAGATTTGGCGCTAACAGGGCCAGAGCGCGCTTGGCCAAGGGCAAGCGGTCTTCGTCCATCATCGAACCGGACACGTCCATCAGCATCGTGAGATTTAATGGTGGGCGCTCGCTACGAGGAATATCATAGCCCGAAAGCCCGACATGCACGATTTGCTTTTCTTCAGCCCAAGGCGAGGGCGCTACCGCGACCGTGGTGGAGAAGGGCAACTTGCGATCCTTTGACTTGGCATAGCCATAGTCAAAATAATTCAGGAACTCTTCAACGCGTACGGCGTCAGCTGGCGGCAATCTCCCTTCACTCACGAACCGACGCGCATTGGCATAGGAAGCGGTATCGACTTCCATGGCGAAGGTTGAAACAGGGTTCTCTGCCGTTTGCTTAACGCTATTGATCGCTGCATTTGGATAGCGCTCGGTCGATTGGGGCGGCGGCATGGGCGAAGCGCTTTTTCCCGTCACAACAGTGACAGGAGATGGGCTGGTGTAATTTTGAGCTGCTGCGCGTGTTCCGGTCACGACGATTGACGCCAAGGCCTCGTCGGCCACCGCAGCGGGCGCGGGTGGCGGTGGTGGCGGCGGTGGAGCCATTGGCGGCGCTGGCATCATGGCCGGCGCCGGCATGCCAACAGCCATCCGGGTGCGACTTGGATAACGGCGCTCGGCCTGTTCTGGCGGAGCGGGGCAATTATAGTCTGTCGCATCTGTGGATACAGACTGGCTGACCGGGCCTGCATATTGGCTATAGGCAGCGGGATTGATCCCGCAACTTGCGACCAAAGCCGTTAGAGAAATGACTGAAATGACTTGCTTAGCAGCAGACTTCATTCGGGCTGTTGGTGTGAACGGGTGCGGATAAGGTTGGATCATGTGGCTTGCCTCCAAACGCTTCTGTGAACGTTTCACACGATAAAGGGGGTGCAACAAGGCCTTGTTTGGGAGGCTTCAGGGCTAAATTGGGGCAATTTTAACCAAGAACCTACTGGCGCGCAGACTTGCCGAAGCGCGCGCACAGGCTTAATCGATTTGCATGGTTGAACGTCCTGCATTTCTCGACTTCGAGAAGCCCATTGCCGATCTTGAAAAAAAGATCGAAGAGCTGAACGCGACTGCGGAAAAGAGCGGCGCAAAAAGCGTGCGCACCGAAGTCTCGAAACTCCGCCAAAAGGCCAATCGTGCCTTAGCGGACTTGTATCAAAATTTGGACCCTTGGCGGCGGACCCAAGTGGCGCGCCATCCCGATCGGCCACACTTTAAAGACTATGTCGAAGAACTGATCACCGACTATGTCGAACTGGCTGGGGACCGTAAGTTTGGCGAGGATGCAGCAATTCTAGGTGGTATGGGCCGTTTCCGTGGCCGCCGTGTTGTCGTGTTGGGCCATGAGAAGGGCCGGACGACGCCGCAACGTCTTAAGCATAATTTCGGCATGGCCCGGCCTGAAGGCTATCGGAAAGCCGTACGCCTGATGGATATGGCGGAGAAGTTTGGCTTAAGCGTCCTAACTTTCGTCGACACCGCAGGAGCCTATCCCGGCCTTGACGCGGAAGCGCGCGGTCAGGCCGAAGCGATTGCACGGGCGACGGAACGCTGCTTGACTTTGGGTGTACCGATGGTGTCGGTCATCACCGGTGAAGGTGGGTCTGGCGGAGCGGTTGCCATCGCAGCTGCCAATAGCGTGCTGATGCTTGAAAACTCCGTTTATTCTGTGATTTCGCCCGAAGGGGCGGCCTCTATCCTTTATCGTTCCGCCGACCGGGCTAAGGATGCGGCCACGGCGATGAAGATTACTGCTGAAGATCTTTTGGGCTTTGGCGTGATTGACAGCATTATCCCAGAGCCTTTGGGCGGCGCGCATCGCGCGCGCGCCAATGCCATGAAGTCCGTCGGCGATGCCATAGAGAAGGCGCTCTACCAGCTTGAAGCCCTCGACGCAGAGGGCTTAAGGGCACACCGGGCAGACCGCTTCTATCGGATCGGTCGTTCCTTAGCCGACCTGCCCTCAGCGACCGATACGCCGACCAAAGCGAGCTAAATCCTCTACGAATAAGTCCGGGGCCTCCCAAGCGGCAAAGTGCCCGCCATGTGGCATATCCGTCCAATGTTGAAGATTATAGCCTAACTCAACCCAGTCACGGGGTGGATTGGGGAAGATGTTATCCCCGGGGAAATTGGCAAAGCCAGTCGGCACCCCAATCTTTTGGCCTGCTGGAAGGAAATAACCACTGCCCTCCTCCAAGACCCCACGATAGAACCAGACAGACGTGGCAAAACGGTCCGTCAGCACATAATGCATGACATTGGTCAAAAGGTCTTGCTGGCCAAAAATCGTGTCAAGATTGCCCCGCGACGGGTCGCTCCAATTCTGAAACTTCTCGACAATCCAAGCCGCCTGTCCGAACGGGGAATCGGTCAAAGCCATGGCTAGCAATTGTGGCCGGGTAGTCTGAAGTTGGAAATAGGCACCGCCCATTTGCATCATGGCTTGTGACTTTTGCGCCCAAGCGCCCCGCTCTGGCGTGGTCAAAGTCGACACATCGGGGCGCAGCCCCAGCATGTTGAGATGAATAGCTGACACGACATCAGCGTGGTCCAGACCAAGCCAGGACGTGACGACCGAGCCCCAGTCCCCGCCTTGAGCGAGAAAGGACTTATAGCCCAATACATCGACCATCAATTTACGAAGCAGGCCTGCCGTGGTGCGGGGGCCTATCGGGCGGGCGGGCCGCCCCGAAAAGCCATAGCCGGGCAGGCTGGGGATGATCAGATCAAATGCATCTTCAGCCTTGCCGCCATGCTGGCTTGGGTAGGCAAGTGGACCAATGACCTTGTGAAACTCAAACACCGAACCCGGCCAGCCATGACTGAGCAAGAGAGGCCGCCTGCCCTCTGCCTCGCCTACAATATGAAGAAAGTGGAGATCTTGGCCGTCAATTGTGACCTGAAACTGCGGCAGGGCGTTAAGCTCCGCCTCAACCGCGCGCCAATCATAGGTGTTGAGCCAATAATCCTGCAGCCCTTTTAGCCAAGCTGTAGATGCGCCGCGCGACCAATCGTCAGCCCCTTCATCGCTCGGCACGTCAGGCCATTGGAAGGCCGCGACCCGTTGCAGAACCTGAGCTAACTTGGCTTGCGGGATCTGGATGGAGAAGGGCTTTAGGTTGTTGCTCATGACTAATTCGGCCAATAGGCGATGGTGTCTTCCTTGGTGGGCTTGGTGCCCAACGCCCGATCAATCGCGATTGGGCCTTCCAGTGTAGCGGGATACAGCGGCTTGCGACCTCCGGCCTTATGATCGTCCAGCAACTTGCGCAATTGCGCGACTATGTCAGGCCGGGCTGCCGCCAGATTGGTTTTCTCGGTTGGGTCGGTGGCGAGATCGTAGAGATAAACAGCGCTTGGCTTGTCGACCAATTGCAGTTTCCAATCGAGATGGCGCACAACCCGGTAGCCATCGCTCTGCCAGAAGATGGTGTCATGTGGGCGCGCATTTCCGGCCTTGCCCTCGGCGTTGGGTAAAATGTTGACGCCATCAATCGCCACGCCCTTGGGAAGTGCCGCCCCTGCTGCTGCTGCAAAAGTTGGCATGAGATCAATGTGGGCGACAGGGGCTTGTACTTGCGTGCCCGCTGGGATTTTCCCGGGCCAAGACATGAACATGGGCACACGAATGCCGCCTTCAAACAAGGAGAGCTTCCAGCCCCGGAAAGGCTTGTTGATTTCCGGCAGCCCAATATAGCCTGGACCACCATTGTCGCTTGAGAACACGATCAAGGTATTGTCGGCCATGCCTTGCTCTTTCAAGGTCGCAACGATCCGGCCTACGCTGCGGTCTAATGCCGTGATCATGGCCGCATAGACCCGTTCACGCTCTGAGCTCATCGGGCCCACCGCATCATAGTCAGACTTCGTGGCTTGCAGGGGCGTATGAACCGTCCAATGCGAGAGATTGATGAAGAAGGGCCGGTTCTTATTGGCCTTGATGACTTCTATGGCTTCGTCGGTCCAGTAGTCGGCGAGGTATCCTCGTGGCTTGAACCAAGGACCATCATTGTACGAGGCCGCATACTCCATACGTGCCCATAAGAATTTGTCGATCGGATCAAATTCGACCTTGGCGTTGACGGCATTGGGATCATCTTCGGGCAAGTGCAGGCCACTAGCCATCAAGAGGCTTTCGTCAAACCCTTGTGCATTCGCACCAAATTCTGGACCAAGGCCCGTGTGCCATTTGCCGATATGGACTGTGTGATAGCCACGCGTCTTCAAGACTTCGGCGATGGTGACTTCTGAGCCCGGCAAGCCCTGCTTGTCGTACGTTGGCATCTCAGCCACGCGGTCTTTATGATAAATGACAGGCGGTAGCCCGCTTTGGCCGCTGAAGGAGTCCGATACCATTTTCACGACCCGGCCCATTCCGTCTGGCGTCGGCGTAAATTCAAAGCCTGTGCGCGTGGGATAGCGCCCGGTCATGATCATCGCACGCGAGGGCGCACAGCTTGCCGTGCCCGAATAGGCCTGACGGAACGCAACACCCGAGGCCGCTAAGGCATCGATATTGGGGGTCTTGATTTTGCCATTGGCGAGGCCACCACCAAAGGTAGAGATGTCATTATAACCCAAATCATCGGCCAGAATGAAAATGATATTGGGCGGACGGTCGCCAGCATTGGCTTCCGCTGCTGCAGGGCCCTGCATCCACGCGATGGGTTTATTTTCTGGAATATCCGTGCGTTTTTGGGAAGCAGCTAAAGCCAGAACAATGTCTACCCGCTTCATATAGGCCAGGGCGCCTAAACCCACGACGGCAACCAAGCCACCTAACAGGATTTTCTTCAGCATAACTTCAGTCTCCCCCAAGCATCGTTTTAGTTTGTTTCGAACAGCGCTTCGCATCCTGTGCCTGCAAGGATCGCGCGGCAAGCCGTAGAATCATCTGGCGACAAGGAGTTTGCATGGTCTCTGAGCCAAGCCAGACATTTCGCCTGATAGGCAAAGGTTGGTTGCGTCCAAGCCCGGCCGTCAATCACGGTCTCAAAACTCGGTTGGCCGGCTTGTGCGGCTTGGGCATTGGCGTAAAGGAACGGCACGTAAACCCTGCCAATCTCGGCCAGTAGCGGCGTAAGGCGCGCTTGCGCCTCATCGCGGGCGATCCAGTCTGAATCCTGCGGTTCAAGGCCGGAGAGGTCTTCCATCCGGTCGATCCAAGCGCGCAAGCGCGGTGCGCGTTCGGCGCATAGAGCAGCGGGGGTTGGATCAACCACACCGAGCTGCGTCAACTGACCATAGAGACCAAAATCAGCGGTGCCGGGCCTAGCCCCCATCACAAAGCCGGCTGGCTGGATCAAAGCCTCTAGCACATCCACCAATCGCTCATAGGATTGTTCGATCGTTGCGGCTGTGATCGCGTTAGACCCTACAACATAGAGGCGATCAATCTGGCGTTTCGAGATAAAGTCGGAGGCGGCCTTCGCATCGGCGTCACCCGTTGTGGTGTCATGCCAGAACACCAATTGCGGTCCGGCATGAGCAATATCGGCTTCGCGTGCCCAGCGATAATGGAACATGGCCTTTGTCAGCCATTCATCGGCAAAGTCTTCGATCAGATGATCGAGAAACTTGATGACCGGATCGCTCGGCAACAAGGCGCGCCCCGGATACTCCCGCTCTAGCCGTGCCAGAATGGGTGTGGAATCGACTTGCGCTTCATAACCACCATCGGCTTGGGGAAAATAGACGGTTGGCAGAAGCTTTACTTTGGCCTCTGGAAAGCCCGTCATGGGGCTACGATGGCTGCCCCAATGCAGCGCGTAGGGAATGTGGCGATAGCGCAAGGCTGCAATGACTTTGCGGGTATAGGGCGAGCCGGCAGCCCCTAAGACATGAAGGCGCGACGGGGCTTTAGCATCAGACATCAAGCAGCTTTCTTTTTTCGATTAAACAGGGCGAGCGCGCCACGAACAAGGGCGAACAGGACAAGGATCAGGACCAAGGCAAGGCCTGCCAGCTGCCAGCCATAAAACTGAAGCTGGCGCATAAGGCTATTGTGCGCGGCCTGACGCTGAACCTTATAGCCCTTGGGCAATTCAAGTACGCCATTGGCTTTAGCATAGTCGGCATAAGCGCGCTCTAGATCCGCGCGGACTTCGGGCAATTGCGCTGACAAGTCTGTTGTTTGGCCGGGATCATTGACGACGTGAAAAAGCCGCCACTGATTGTCGCCATACGGAGGGTTGAATTTCACCAATGTGTAATCGCCCTTGGTGATGGCGGCGTTGCCAGACACCTCTACGCCGACCGCATCATTCGGCCCATAAACCGCTTGCGCTTGACCTGTCAGTACGGGGGCAAGGCTACGCCCGGAAATTGGCTTGGCGTCAGGGATGGCAGGCGCACCGCCAACAAGGTCGATCAGGGTTGGTGTAATGTCTTGCACAAAGGCTGCAGCATTGATGGCCTTGTCGGCGGAAATGCCGGGGCCAGCCATCAGCATCGGCACACGCAGGCCACCGCTGGAGGTATAGAATTTGAACAAATAGCTGGGCGTTGCCAAAGCGCTTGCCCATTCTGGCCCGATCCAATTGTGGCTGCTGCGCTCGCCCAGATTAGCCAACTCGCGCGTAAAGCCGTGTGTCTTCATCCAGAGATTAAAGCCGCGCTCGACGCCGGGATTGCTGGGCTCTGGGCCATTATCCGAGGTGATGACAAAGATCGTATTTTCGAGCTCACCAGTTTTATCCAAATGCGCAACCAGTCGGCCAATCTCGGCATCGGTGGCCTCAATCATGCCGGCATAGACCTCCATCGCCTTGGCCTGCATCTTCTTCTCATCGGTACCTAAGCTATCCCAAGCGCGCATACTTCCATGCATGGCGGGTGCTTTAGCGTCTTTCGACACGAGGCCCAAGGCTTTCGCGCGCTCAAACCGATCTTTGCGCAATTGGTCCCAGCCACCATCAAACCGACCTGCGTATTTTTGGGTGTATTCGCGGGGCGCTTGCACCGGGATGTGGACTGCTTGCAAAGCAACATAAGCCAAGAAGGGCTTATTGTCTTTTGGTCGCCCGTCCAGATAGCTCAACATCTTGTTGACGATCACTGTGGAGGAAAACTGGCCGCTAGGATAGGAGGTGGGCTTATCATCCTCAAACCAAGGTGCCTCGTTATAGAACGGCATATAGGGCTTATCATCCCAATTATCCGCCCCCGAAGCATCGAGCGCAAAGGATCGGTCAAAACCGCGAGCGCCGGGCAATTGCCCCGGCCCATCGCCTAAATGCCACTTGCCACTCATGAACGTTCGATAGCCCGCCAGACGCAGACGCTCTGGCAAAGTGGCGGCATTTGGTTCGATATGCAGACCATAACCGGGTTTGCCGACATGCTCTTTCGGTAGCACCTCTTTGATCGTCGCCACCCCCGCTTGATGATTGGTCAGGCCCGTCAACAACATAGCGCGGGAAGGCGAGCAGAGGGGCGAGGTTGAATAGCGGTTAAAGCGGGTGCCCCGACGGGCGAGCGCGTCAATGTTCGGCGTCTTGGCCTCGCCGCCATAAATGCCCAGATCCATCAAGGCGGCATCATCAAACAGGATGATCACAACATTGGGCTTGGTCGCCGCGCCTTTGGGACCTGCTTGCGCAGAGGCGGACCCTGCACCTGCAATTAAGGTCAAGGAACAGATGGCGGCACCCGCCGCGCGCATCCAGCTAAACAGATGTCTATTTGTTCCGCCCACGGTCGCCCCCAAACCAGTCCCTTGTTTTAACACGATGATTGTCATTGGAGGCGCGAAGGGTCAAGACAAATCCAATTACCATCACGACCTACCTCAATTGCGCAGGACATGACGTTTGGATAGCTTGCCCTGGCTGTCCAACGAGACCAAATCGCCATCCTGCATGATCCAGAACGGCCCCTTAAACTTCTGCTTGGCATCGCCTAAGAAAGGCCCTTCCAAGGCCTTGAGCGGCAAAGCTGGCACGATATGGATCAAGGCCACGCCACCAACTTTGGCAGCGTTCGCAATGTCTGCAATCTGGCTTGGTGTCGCGTGATAATTCTCAATATCGTGGAAGACTTGGCCGACACCCGCCTGCCCTGAATCCTTGGCGGCTTTGCCCATGATTTGGGTGAGGTTTGGCGCGATGGCCTCATGCACCAACAGATTGGCGCCCTGTGCGGCCTTGGTCACGCAGTCGCAGGCTTTCGTATCACCACTGATAACAATCTTTTGCCCGCCATACTCAATCCGATAGCCCAGAGCTGGCTCGATTGGACGGTGATCCACGCCAAAAGCGATGATCTTCACGCCGTCTTGTTCATAGACGACCGCCTCTGACCCAATGGCTGGGGCGGGGAACGGCTTAGCTTCAAATCCAAAGCCCGAGGGTGGAACAATCGCTGCGCCATGGTGGGCGACGCGGTAACCGCGGTCTTGGTTATAGACTTGGGAGAGCCCCGCCGCAATTTGCTCAACCCCGGTCGGCCCATAAAGTGGCAAAGGCGACTTAGCTGAACTCGACGCCCAACGCTGCAGGCCCAAGCCGCCCAAACCATCGATATGGTCTGAGTGGAAATGCGTTAAGAATACAGCCTGCACTTGGCCGGTCGGCAGTCCCATCAGATTGAGCGTTTCAGCCGATCCTTCGCCCGCATCAAACACAAAGAGCTTGCCGCCTGCGACAATGGCCAAGCAAGGACCGGCGCGATCACGGTCTGGCATGGGCGAACCGGTCCCGCAAAACCCCGCATGAAGCCCGGTCTTCAACCCCTCGATGGTTGGATTTGCCCAGGCTTGATCGGCACCGCGCTCCAGCACGGCCAGAGCGATCTTATCCCGGTTCAAGAACCCGACTGCGGCCCCGCAAACAAGGAGCCCGGCGACAATGGCAAGAATTGGCTTGGTTTTCATGGCAACCTCATCAACGGCTCAACGGCAAAACGCTATATTGACACTATAAGTGCAATAATTAGCCTGTCAAATGACAAGTCGGGCGCGGCATCGTCTTGCGGATCGCCGTCCACTTATGATAGTTACCAATTGGTAATTACCGCCAAATTCATTGAATTCAGCCTAAATGCACCCGACGAGTGACCCCCTTTTAGCCGCTATGGGCCTAGCAGAGGTCAGCGCTTTATGTGCGCTTGAAGGAAAGATGGCCTTCGTCACCAGCCATACTGGCCGCCTCTTGTTTGCAGACGAAAGCTGCCTGACGTTTCTAGACGGTGGCCAATACATTCTGGAACATAATGGGCAAATCATGGGGGCATCGGTTGCCAACCAGCGCGCATTTGAAGTTGGGCTGGGATCACCAATCCCCATCCGAATCCTGTTTGTCAGCAGTGATTCCGACGCGTTTGCGCTCTTCGAGGTGACCCCGAACACAGAGGCACGATTGTGGCGCGGCCGCCGGATTGAGGCAGACCAGCCGCGACTGCCTTCCGGGTTTGAGCAAGCGTTTAATCTCACCCCATCCGAGGCGAGCCTCTGCCAGTTGTTGATCAGGCCCGGAAAGGAGACCGATATTGCGGCTGCCCAAGGCCTATCGACCGAGACGATCCGTACGCATCGCAAGCGGGTCTATATGAAGCTAGGCGTCACCGAGCGTGCAGGGCTTATCCACTTGGCCTGGCGCTTGTCAGGCGGGCTTTGAGACCCGTTTAAGTCCGGGATTGAATGGCCAAGCTTAAATTCAAGCTGTCGATCCCATTGGCACCCGCGTCGAGCAACAGCGGGCGCACACGGTAGGCGGCACCACGAACATTGGACACGACCGCTTTTCCCGAACCGTCGAGGATGACCGCATCTTCCCCTAAGCGAAGGGTCGCGCCCACCAGCTTGCCAGGTTCATAGGATACAATGACGGCATAGCCATTGGCACCATTGCACAATTCCCGCACCGACCCCAAAGCCACAGTGTCCTCATCAATATAGGACCCACTGCCCATCACAGAGATATTGCAAACAAGCGGCACTGTTGCGCGCAGCGAGATGGAGCCACTGGCGTCCAAAGCTGATGCCGAAACCGGCGCTAGGGCCAACAAAGCGGCTAATCCAATTCGAAACGACTTCATTCCGGCCTCCTACCTTTGGATGCAAACTAATCTACAAAGGTTAAGCAGACTATAATTCTTATAGTTAACGTTTAGGCATGCAATCTTTAAATTCAATTGAATTTCAGAATCTGATGTATTAAAGACTCGTGTTTTGTAGAAACATATAATAATTTATTAAAAAATGCTATAAATTTATGTATTACTGACTCTTTTTTACCTGTCAATACATCATTAACTATCAATATTCGAATATATAACCCTTAAGGGTGATGTTTGATTTGTATTTTGCCGATATACCCTCGATTAACAAATCATTAACGGTGGAATCACGGTGAAGACTCGATTTAACATAAGGTTGTTTTGGACGGTGGCGCTGATGGCGTTGGCGGTTTCAAATGCAGGTGCCCTAGCGGGGAATAAATCCTTGGATGTGACCGTCCGTGGTGTGGTGCCTAATCTGTGTGCGATCAAATCCTCGACGTCCAACACTGGATCGTCTTCCGTTTCCGTTGACTTGCCGGATCGGGCCAACACAAGTTTGGGGGCCTTGTCTGCGGCGGGCGAAATCTCTGTCGGCTTTACCCTATCCTGTAACAGTAAGTTCGAAGTCTCGCTTCAATCCCAAAATGGCGGGTTGCAGCACACAGACCCTTTAGTTGCGCGCACTGGCGCATTCACGACCAAGGTGCCCTACCGCATTGGCTGGAAAGTCGGCCTTGATGACGGCGGCTCGGCCAGTCGCAGTGACTGCGACAGCAAAGATTTGCGCGACGTCAACGGGTGCTCTGCCACCTCCGCCTACAGCGCCATGAACAAGGAATTGACCGCCCGCATGGCTTGGAATGGCGCACCCGCGTCAGCCCCGCCACTGGCCGGGGACTTCAAGGATGTGATGACCATTCGCCTGACCGCAACGGGATGGTGAACTGGATCAGAACTGGGGTCTTGGCGGGCAAGTATCCGCCAGGATGACGAAAGAATTGCACGGCCAAACTTACGGCCGATGCAATCCAATTTAGCCAAAGGGCCCTTCGGCCCCGAGGCACCAGACTTTGTGTGTCAACGCGTCTTCACGGGCGTGAATTTTAATCTCAACCCAAGGGCCAGGTAATTTTGACCTGTGACCCAAACCACGTCGAAATGGAAACCAAGACATGAAAAAACTTCTTATGTTGGCCGCTGCCGCTGCAGCGATCTTGCCAATGACCGCACAGGCGAACACTACTACCGCTAATGGTCCTTTTCCTACTGCTAACGGTTCGGTCGCTCTCGAAACTAAAGTTGAAGACACTTGCGCAATCAGCGAGCTTAGCAATGGCAGCGGTGCCGCCGGTTTCTCCGGACGGTTCATCGACAACAGCGGCGGCCTTACTGAAGCAACTAGCCAACCATTGGTGAAATTCGAATCAGGTAGACTGGTCGATCCAACCAACGCACGGGCTAAAGCGGTTAGCCATACTGTGAAGCTCAAAGCGTTTTGCAATTATGCCCGCCACACTGTGTCGCTGCAATCCGATAACGGTGGTTTGACCGCTGCTTCGGATTCGAACCCCACCGCAAGCGGCATTTTCCATCGCCGCATTGCGTACAACGCAAATATCAGCAATTGGGGTGGCGCTCGTGCAGTCCTTGCGCCGCTTGATACCCTCACAGGCGGTACCGATCTAACCAGTCGTACTTCGTCCGTTAAACGTGGGTCTACCATAGTAGACCTTGCAAGCCATTCCGACACCGCCAATGCTGCGGAACTAACAATCACTACGGTCGCAAGTACCGTCCCCTTGGTGCAAGGCGACTATAACGACGTGCTGAGAATCAGATTGGGCGGAAGCTTCTAAGCCCCTAGGACCACAAGACCTGCGCGTCTGCGCGCAGGTCTTTTTCTTTAACGCAAGGCGAAAAAGTGGGCGCGCTTTGCCCCCACTTTGGCCAGTGACAGCAGAAACGCCACGCTACTAGGTTCTTTCGATAATTTATCTGTTACTATTTGGTAATATCAATATGTAAGACTGTTTGCACCTCATTTTTGGCGGCCAGTAAGGGCGGAAATTTTCCGCCAGCAATCAAACAATCGCACATGGCCTGAACCATGGGGAAAATTGCAACGATGCATTGGGCAAACACCAAGCAACACAAAGGACCCGATATCGGCATGACACGCGCCTCCTTTCCATTCATCAACCAGCGAGTCCAAAGTCAGTTTAGGCAGGGCCAGCAGGGTTTGGCGAACACGCCAAAGACACCTGGAGAAAGCTGGCTCACATCTTGCCAGACTTGGTTCGCAATCTCATGCACCATTCTGGCTTGGGCCCTGACTACCGGGTTTTCCGTTACACCCGTGGTCTTGGATGCCGTCTCGGTTGGGCAACGCTCATCGGCCCAAATTACTGTGACCAATCCAAATCCAACCAACCTGCCCCTTGAAATCACCATCCAAGAAGTCACGATGGATGAAAAAGGGGTCGCCAAAGATCGACGCGATGCCAGTGCCGACTTTGTGATCTTGCCCCCGCAAGCCACACTGAATCCCGGCCAAGCGCGGGTCTTTACCTTGCAATATATCGGCGAAGCAGATCCTGCCGAAAGCCGTTACTTTGAATGGTCGGTCGACCAAGTTCCAGTAACGCTGCCAGATGGTCAAAATGCTATCCAGATCGTCTATGCGATCTCTGGGATTTTATGCGTGGCCCCAGCCACCGGCAAACCTGACGTGTCTGTCGTTGGCACAGCGATTGAGACAACCAAGGAGGGCAAGTTTCAGCCGGTCTTGAGCATGCGCAATGCAGGTAATGCCCATGCCTTTATGTCGCGGGGGGTATTGCGCTTAAGCCTGCGCGACAAGGCCGGCAAAACCATATGGCGGCAAACCCTGCGCGCCCAAGAGATAGAGCAAATCATGGGTGTTGGCGTCCTGCCCGCCTTGCGCACCCGCGATGTGAAAGTCCCCATCGATTTGCCGAGCGCAGATGGCATCGTGGTTGCTGAGTTTAGCTTACCAGCGTCAAGCAGCCGTCCAAACCGTCGATAATCTTCAAACCATGGCCAAGCGCACCCTCTATGGAACGGGCTTATTGCTGATCTGCGCCATCCACGCGGATTCTGCATGTGCGGACGGCACACGAACAGTCGCACCGGCGAACCCGCCCGCCGCTAAACCCTATAGCATCAAAGACGTGGTGGTGCGCACCGGCCCTGGCTCGTCAATTTCGCCCCCAAAGGCGGACTGGCAGCACCCCCTGAAAGTGATTTTTCCACCCTCGCCGACCCCCGTCGCCGTGCAGTTTGACAAACCGACAGCCGGGGCAAGCCAAGGCCCCGCTGCGGAGCAAAAGCCTGCTCCACCAGTGCCCAAAGTATCCACGTCCACGACACCTGCGCCACCGCCAGCAGGTGCCGCTCGGCCCATCCCACGCGTGACCACAGCCGCCCCGTCCGTGACTGTGGGTGCCGATAGGATCAATGTTTGGGGGCGGGAGATTACGATTTCTGTGCCCGTCCGCGAGGGCAATCGCTTCTATGGCAACTTACCGCTGCGCATCTCTGTCGACGATGTTCTAGAATTGCCAGTGGACCAATTGGCCGCCGCGCTTGGATTAGCCATTACACCAGAGGCGCGCGCGGCCTTGATATCGGCGGGGGTTGGCTCGGGTCAAATCCGCTTAGACCGATTGGCGCAAGCGGGCCTTGAAGGAAAATTTGACCCTCAACGCGGCGAGATTGTCGTGACGAGGTCCGGCACCGTGCGGCCCGTGACTGATATTGCCATGTCAGACCAGGACCCCCCTGAAGTTGGCAATTTTGAAGCCCAAGGCAAATTTTCAGCCTTTGTGACCACGCGCGCCGGGCTTGGCTGGGAATTGACCGGGCCCGGGCGCGGGTTTGACGGATTGGACACGTCGGTGACGTTTGGCGCGAACCTGTTTAATGTCGCGTTCGAAAGCGAAGTCACGGGCACTTTCAGCTCTGATGAGAGCCGCTTTCAACGCAGTTTTAGCCGCTTTGTCTACGACCGACCAAGCAAGCGAGAGCGTTGGTCACTCGGCGATGTGTCGGTTGGGTCGCTTGGCTATATGGGGGGCCCTGACTTGTTGGGCTTGCAAGTCACCAGTGATCGCGATCTGTTTGATCCCAACCGAAACCTGCGCCCAACTTCCTTTGAGACCTTTAGCGTCAGCCAACCAAGCCAAGTGGATATCCTCGTCAATGGACGGGTTGAGCGCCAATTGACCTTGGACCCCGGCCAATACCGCCTGACAGACTTTCAATTCAGCAGCGGGGCCAATGAGGTCCAAATTGTTGCGACAGATCGGACCGGGCGCCAGCAAGTCTCTCGATTTAATCGCTTTTATGACTTTTCGCTTCTGCCAACAGGGGAGGTCGAATATGATTTAACATTGGGGCTTACCTCAGAGCCCACGCTGTCTGGCCCCAGCTATTCATCGGATTCTTGGATCGCGAGTGGCATTTACCGCCGAGGAATCAATGACCTATTGACCTTGGGTGCGGGGTTTCAATCCGATCGCTATGCTCAAGTTGCCTCCCTTGAGGGGGCTTCAGCCCGCCAATGGGGCACCATTTCGTTTGCCGCCGGCCTTTCAAATGACTCACGCTCTGCCCTTGGTTATGCTGGCCGCTTCACGTTTCAACGTCAGTTTAATCGTGAAGCTAAACGGCGCCTGATTTCGGGATGGACCGTGGGCGGGGAAGTTTTTAGCGAAGATTTTTCTGGCGTCGGACGCGAGATCGCCACCCCAAATTCAAATGCATGGAGCCTTTTTGGCACCAGCACCCTTGATATCTCACCAACTCAATTCGGGAATCTCACCTTTTCCTACCAACAACCGCGCAATAATTTGGACCCCACTTATAGTGCACAAGCCAGTTACGGCTTTCGATTGAGCAATGACTTATTCCTCAACTTCCAAACCATCTATCAGGCCACCCAGTCGAGGCGGGGCCAATTTGGCGCAGGCCTAAATCTCTCGTTCCGCTTTGGTGCCAACACATTGGTCTCAGCCGGATATGACAGTGTTCAAGATGATTATGACCTTAGCGTTTCCCAGATCAATAATCGAAATGTCGGCAGCGGTGCGCTCAATGGCCGCCTCTCTGGCAATAAGCAAGGCCTTGGCCTTACTGTCGGGCGTAACGGCAGCACCAACCGCTTTGAGTATGGCCTGAACCAATCTGCCAACTACAATTTCGATGCGGGCGAAATCAACTCTGCCATCACCTCACTCACAGGTGCCTTTAGTGTAGCGTTTGTCGATGGGAGTGTGGCGTTTGGCCGCCCGATTGCCGATTCCTTTGCCATCGTTCGCGCCCATCCTATTTTGAAAGACGCGGCTGTTGAAATCGATGCCAGGGAAGGCTCTTTCAGGACAAAGAGTGGCGCTCTGGGGCCTGCTCTGCTGGGCGACTTAAACGCCTACACACCGCGCGTTTTCACCGTTTCTGCACCAGATGCGCCAATTGGGTTTGACCTTGGCGCAAGTAGTTACCGCGTGCGGCCCACCTATCGGTCTGGCTATTCCTTTGTCGTCGGCAGCGAATATGTCGTGACCGCCCTTGGGACCCTTTTGGATGAGCGCGGCCAAGCAATCCCGCTCTCCGTGGGAAATGCGCAATTGGCCACCGGTGGCGATGGGCGACAAGTGGAATTCTTTACTAACGCCAAGGGTCAATTTGGCATTTCGGGGCTGAAACCCGGCAAGTGGCTCGTACAAACCACGGGCGAGAAAGCCGTCAAATTTGAATTCGTCATCCCAGAGGGTGCGGAAGGACTGGTGCGATTGGGCACAATAGAGGGCAAGCCATGACACACAAAGCGATGATCTTATCCATGGCACTGGCAGGGTGCGCGATGGCCCTACCCCAAGCCGCTGTTGCCTGCACGGCCATCACCCTGCCACAGCAGCCACCGACCATATTTTATGACCCTTTTTCAGGCCTGCCGCAAAGCGTTCCCTTTACCATCCGTTTGAGCAGCACCTGCGTATCGGGCGAGCTGGCTGGAAGCCGAGCGGTGAGCGTTTGGTTTTCCGACGACATTGATGGGCTGCGCGACAAGAAAATCGGCGGCGTGTCATTTGATATCAAGCGCAACGCTGAAAGTGTACTCTACACAGCGACAGACACCCAGCCGCCCTTTGGTTTGGATGCATTGTCTTTCGATCCGACCAGTATTTCGAGTGGATACAAAGACTTTGACTATGTTTTGACCGTGCCGGCAGACCAAGCAGCCCAGAGCGCCAGCAAAAGCGTGTGGTTGCGTTACGGATATCAAAACGAAAGCGGCACATTCATGGCAGGCCCCCTCCTCGAAGTCCCTTTGAACCTTGAGGTCAAACCCTCCTTTGACCTGCGGCTCGCCGACACAGGCGGAGTGAAGGGCGAAATTGACTTTGGGACTTTTAACGGCTCAGACGCGACGCGCGAGCTCCAGCTTCGAATTGGGGCTACGATGCCCTTCAAGATCAGCATGCAATCGACCCAGGGCAGTGTGCTGCGGCGAACCAACACCTGCGGTCTTGCGTCCGCACCGACATTGGATCCCGCCGAAAAGATCGACTATAGCGCCTTCCTAGGCACGCAAGCCCTTTCGACCAGCCTGGCCTTTTCACAGGATCAAACAACCCTTAAAGAAACCGGGCAGCGCATCAACCTGCCCCTCAAAATCCTTGTCCCCGGCTTTAACCCACTTGAGCGTCGGGCCGGCCAGTATTGCGATGTCATCAAGCTAACGATTGAACCGAAAAGCTGACCCCCTATCGCACGTCCCGAACCAAGCGAAAGCCAATGTGATTACTTGAAAAGTCAATATCTTGCGGCTGACGGGCTTGGGGCCGGTAGCGACCACAGAAATTATCTGAGCACAGCCAAGACCCACCCTTAACTGTCCCCGATACCCCATCCTGAAACGGCGTCTCAGTCCATTCCCAGACATTGCCGATCATATCATAAAGGCCCAGTTTGCTGGGCGGAAAGCAACCGACCGGCGCGGTGGATTGAAAGCCGTCGCCGCCTTCATCCAAAATGGGAAACAGCCCCTGCCACGTATTGGCAATTGGCTTCTTTTGAGGGTCATAAGCGCCAGATCGCGTGTTGGCCTGATCGGGCAAGCCAGACTGGGCGGCATATTCCCACTCAATTTCATTGGGCAAGCGCGCACCGGCCCATTCCGCATAGGCTTTGGCATCTTGGCGAGACACATGGATGACAGGCTTGTTTTCTTCACCCTCAATCGTACTGCCGGGGCCCCTTGGACTTTTCCACGTCGCGCCCGGCACCAGCTTCCATTGCCCGGGCTGGCCGCCCTTGCCACTCTCAAACACGGCAGACCCTGCGCCACCATCTTTGCGGGTCAGCGACTTTTCGGCGTCCGTGACATAGGCCTTCGCCGCGACAAAGGCGGCAAACTCACGGTTCGTCACTTCATGCGCTTGCATCTCAAACCCCTGGACCTGCACGCGCATGGAGGGGCCTTCTTCTGGAAAGGATGGGTCTTGGCCCAGCAAAACTGAACCTGCAGGAATTTTCACCCAGCCGCCCTGCTGAGCGACCAGCAAACCGCAACTGACCTTGACCTCACTCGTCTTGACCTCGGCTTTGGGCTGACAGCCCGAGGCGAGGAAGAGTGGCAGCAACATGAGGATGGCCCGGTTCAAGATGTTAGCTCTTTCAAGGCGTCTTCAATCACCCACAAGCGGTCTTGGCCCCATACGCAGACATCGTTGACACGAAAACACGGAACGCCCCAATGGCCAATCTCCAAAAGCTCCAGCCGATTGGCCTCGGCTTCTTCGCGCCAGTTCTCGCGGGCCAGTTGTTCGCGCGCCTCTGGCCACGGCAGGCCCGCAATCTCGACAATCTGCTTCATGCCGGAATCAGAGCCTGCGTCCACGCCTTGTGACCAAACGGCACTTAAGAACGATTCAACAAATTCATAGCCCCGCCCCCGCTGCATGGCCCAAGCCAGAATGGCATAGCCGCGTTCAACCGGCTTGCCGACTGGATCGGCAATTCGCCCAAAGGGGATGTCGAGGCGACGGGCTTCCCGCGCATTGTCGAGGGTGAAATAGCGGCTCTTCATCGGTGGCACGGGTAAGCCGCGCATTACCATGGGCAAAACAAAGCGCAATCGCAACTCAGCCCCATAGGCATCGGCCAGCACCTTGGCCCGATGGGCTGAGAGATAAGTATAGGGGCTGCGGAAGGACAAATACCAATGCAACACAGGCTGTTCACCAGGTTTCGCTTTGGCTGGTTTTAATTCCAAATCTGGCGCCGGGAAAATCAGTTCGGCAGGTGACTCTGAGACCTGTGCCCCAACACCCCTCAAGCGGGTTTCAAGATAATGCAGGCGATCTATACCCCAATACCACTCGCCGCCATAATGCAGCATCGCGCCCATGAAATGACCAAGACGCGTGCGTTCAGCGTCACCTTTGGCGCAAGGATCGCTGGCCGAAGCAGTTGCCGAGGGCACGATGGTGCCAGCCCACAGCGCCTCGCTAATCGACAGCGCACGCGGCCAGAAATCTTCCGCCCCTAATGCTGCGGCAAACTGTTCTTGCGCCGCACGCACCGCCTCGGGCGCGGGCTGCACGCCGTGATCCTCAAACGCAAAGCCAGATTTCTTCGCCAACTGCGCACTGTCTTCCCGGGCATAGGCAATCAAGCGATCGCGCTCAGGTGCTGCCCAATCATCGGGTGCCCCAACCAGCCAAACGTGCAGGTCGACATCATAGCGGCTGCGAAACAGGTCCAAGGCTTGAAGCGCCAGATGGCCATAAGGATCATCGATCTGGTGAAAATAGTCGACCCGGTGACGTGCACCTTGGCGCTGGCGCTCTTTCTCAAACTTGTCGCGAGCAGCGTCTTGGCGCTGCGCACTGGTGATGGCCTCAGCCACTCGCGAAACTACAAGCGTTTTCAGTGACATTGCTCGCTCCCCTTTTGTTTCTAGTCAGCCTATGTTTTGGCGCACAGAATGTCAAAAAAAGGATGCCGCCGCACTCATCATTATCTGTTCTAATAGACCCTAAGCGGAAAACAGCTTAGGGAGAATAAGTTTCTTTTGCGCGAGGATAGATCATGCGGGTGTCGAAGCTGTTGGCCTTTTGCCTTTTAGGCAGTTCCGCCTGTGCGCAAGCACCGGGACCTCTTGCCCTTGAACTCGACCAAGCTTTTTCGACGCGGATCAGCGCCATAAGCCTGTCCTCCGAAAACATGACGGGGATGATAAGAACAGGCCCTGCTGAGTTAATCTATGCCCTGCGGCTCGACACCCAACGACAAACGCCGAGCGTGCCAGCAGAGTTTGGCGGACTTTCCTCCCTCTCGATACAAACGATTGAAGGCGACTCAATCATTCTTGACGCTTTGACGGACCAAGGCCACCTCGCCCGTTTCTCGGCACCCAATCCGCTAACTTGGGGCGCAGCAGCCGTGCCCGCAGCCAGCCAAGTTCACCTTACCACACTCAAAGATGCGGCGGATAAGCCGTTACAGGGCGCCAATCAAATCGATAGTGAAGGCCTCGCCGTCACTGACACGGGCTTCCTGATCAGCTTTGAACGTGACCATCGCCTCGTCGAACTCGTCAAGACAGGCGAAGGCTATCAAAGCCAAAAGGGCCCGAGCTTGTCGGGCTTTGACGGCCTTGAATCCAATGGCGGAATGGAAGCCTTGACCCGCTTGCCCAATGGCCAATTTTTGGCCGCCGCCGAATATGGCCCAGATCGGTTGAGCGATCCTGCTGCGAAGCTTAAAGCGCCCTATTGGATCTTTGATCAGGCCAGCAAAGCGGTGACCGCCCCGCTTGGTACGTTTGAAAACCAAGGCCGCTTTGGCATCACCGACATCCGCGTGTTGGATCAGGATGTCTGGGTGCTCAAACGCTCCTATGACCCCGCCACCAAGATCACTCTATCTCGATTGGAAACATGCGACGTCTCAACCGTTCTAGCAGGCAAGCCAGTCTGTAATTTGAAACTCGCCCTCTCTCCGCCCTTTCCGATGGACAATTATGAGGGCCTAGCCGTGATGAAAGACCCGGAAACCGGGGGCAATCTCGTTTTCATCTTGTCAGACGATAATTTTTCTGCCGATCAAAGCACATACCTTCTCGCGTTTCGGTTAGGCACTTCCCGCCTCACCCGCGGCCTTAGCCCCGGAGCAAAGCCATGACTTCCATCACGACCAGCCTCTTCGTCGCGACCTGCCTGATAGGGGCCCTTGCCCTATCTGCCTGCCAACCGGCCTCCACCAACACGGTGGCCGCGGCTGGGATGGACGGCATGGATCATAGCCAAATGGATCATGGTCAAATGGAACATGGTCAAATGGATCAGGGGAACATGATAGGGTCAGCCGATGCGGCGGCTGCCGCAACGCCTTCAACCAAGGCCTTTCAAGCGGCCAATTCGACCATGCACCAAAAGATGGCCATCCCCTATTCAGGCGATGCAGATAAAGACTTCATCGCCGGCATGATCCCCCATCATGAAGGCGCAGTCGCGATGGCCCGCGTCGTGCTTGAGCATGGCAAAGACCCTGAAATCCGCAAGTTGGCCGAGGACATCATCGCCGCTCAAGATCGCGAAATCAGCCAGATGAAGGCGTGGCAAGCCAAAGAAGCGAAGCCCTGATACGGTCCGGAGCAGGCTTGATGACAGCAATCCTCTGCACAATGATTCGAATAAGCAAACTCTTACGCAATGTCTCGTGACGTCTGGAGATGAATGGCTAAGCCTGCCTATAATAAACCAAGCCGCAGGCTAGTAGTGATGACCCTAGGTTCAATTCGTGCTATAAAAGGGCTCACAGGGGAACATGCATGCTAGAAGACGGGACAGCAGTAAATTATGTGTTTAAGTTGAGTGATATAGCTATTATTTTTGCGACGCTTATCGGTCCAGTCTTGGCTGTCCAAACGCAGAAGATTCTGGAACACATACGAGCGACCAGAGATCAGCGTCGTCAGATATTCAAGAACCTTATGGCAACGCGTGTTGAGAGGCTCTCGCCTAGACACGTAGAGGCGCTCAATGCGGTGCCAGTTGAGTTTTATGGAAAAGATAGAAAATCAAAAGAGATAACAGATAAGTGGAAAGAGTATCTGGACCACTTTGATGTTCCCATGACAAATGAGGCATATTTTCAGAAACGCGTTGACCTCTTCAACGACCTACTCTTCTTAATGTCTCAAAATCTAGGATATAATTTCACTCGATCTCAAATCGCTCGCGACATTTACAGCCCAATAGCTCATGCGGACATCGAAAATGAACAGACGATAATTCGGAAAGGTCTGGTCCAATTGTTTAAGGGGGAATTTGCCTTGCCGATGGCGGTAACAGAGTTACCTTCCACAATGGATGACGCTACTCTGGCAAATCAGGCGAAGTTGCAGAAGCTTTTGCTTCAATGGCTTAATGGCGAGAGAGCAGTTAAGGTAGAGGATGTACAGGAGGACAGGCGAAACAATTGATTCTATAATCGCCGCTCAAGATCGCGAAATCAGCCAGATGAAGGCGTGGCAGGCCAAGAATAATAAGCCATAAACGCAGCCACCTCGACTGCCCAAGCGATGTTGAATCCAACGCCCATCTGGGCTACCGACACTAATGCGCTGCACCCGTAGCTCAGCTGGATAGAGTGTTGCCCTCCGAAGGCAAAGGTCACAGGTTCGAATCCTGTCGGGTGCGCCATTTTTCCAGTATTTTTCAATAAGATAATTTTTTGTTTTTTGGCTCGAAAAATTTTGGGACCATTTTGGGACCATTTTGTGACCGCGTCCTTTAGACAACTGGGCAGCGTGATTGATCTGACCATGACCTTCAACGAGGCGCAGCGGTGAGGTGAAATTAGCCATCAAATATGACCAGGTGTCATTGGCCCCTCGCGCACCTCCAATGCAAGGTATGAGATGTTCAAGTAACTTTTTGATTACTATTCGAATTTCTCCCTCTCAAGTTCGAACAAGTGAAGCCGCTCGCGATTAGCAAGATACCTAACGCCTAGAATAGCCCGCTTATTCTTTTGGGCTTTCGATCCAGCGTTGTGGCGCTCCGCCCCGATGCCATAAACCTGAATGACAACGGCGGAACCAAGACCAAAAACTCTGGCCAAAAGACCAAAGTTTGGGTTAAACACGGGAAGGCAGTTTTCTCGGCGGGGGGTGGCAATACCTAACCGGACAATTCATTGTGAGTAGGCGGAACTGTGATTAATTTAAAGCTATCAGGCTGGGGCCATTACGAACCCAGATATAAGTTGCCCTCGACGGCCTTAGACTTGAGGTTGGGTCAACCAATTGGGACAATTGAGCGCGAGCATGGGATCAAGCAGCGCGGTGTCGCATCCTTTGATGAGACTAGCTCGATAATGGCGGCTCATGCAGCTAGAGACGCACTAGCAGTGTCAGGATGGGCAGACGGCGAATTTGACGTTCTGATTAGCGCTTGTGGCGTTATGGAACAACCTATTCCATCAACATCAATATTGATTCAGAGTGCGTTAGGCCTCGGCAAAAGCGGAATTACGGCCTTCGATGTTAACCAAACTTGCCTTTCTTTTGTGGCGGCTTTGGAAATCGCCAGTCTCGGACTGGCGACCGGCAAATGGAAGCGCGCATTAATTGCCTCAGCGGACATCGCCTCTGCAGGGCTGGATGAAAAGGATAGCAAGGTCTTGTCCATTTTCGGTGATGGCGCAGCCGCCATTGCCGTCGAAGCGGTCGCGCCGTCGGCAAATGGTCCGGGCGTGCTGGCGTCAAGATGCGAGAGTTATGGCGAAGGCGCTCACCTAGCCACGCTTCGCGCTGGAGGTACGAAGCTGCGGGTGGAAGAAGGCTATAACGCATTGGTTGAGGGCGCACGCTTTCGGATGGATGCCTTTGGCATCTTCAAGGCCGCCGCAAAGCGACTGCCGAAGCTCATTGCTGCAACCTTGAGCGACGCGGGTCTCAGCATGGATGATGTTGATCTTGTGGTCTGTCACCAAGCCAGCGCACCGGGTGTCGCACATGTCCAAAAACTGTTTGCCCCACGTGGAGAGAGAGTGGTCAATATTTTCCCGGAAACGGGCAATCAGATCGCAGCGTCAATCCCAACAGTCTTGAGCCGCAGCCTCTCAAGTGGCGCGGCCAAGCCTGGCGATATTGTTATGTTATTAGGCACAGCGGCCGGGATTAGCGCCTCCGCCATGATTTTGCGGATCTAGTCATTTGGAAAACTCGCTCCTGATCACAGGTGCAACCGGCGGGCTAGGCGTCGCACTTGTCGAAGAGGCATGTGCTCGGGGCATTCGTGTTAGGGCAACTGGTCGTAGCTTAACACACCAGGCGCGAATTGAAGCTCTGGGCGCAAGTTTTGTTCAAGCCGACCTCCTTGATCCCAGTCTCCTACCTGCTTTAGTGGACGGTCAGAGCGGCATCATCCATGCGGCCGCCCTTTCCGCTTCGTGGGGTCCATTTGAAGAATTTAACGCGGCCAATGTAGAAGTGACGCGCAATCTCCTGAAGGCAGCCATAGATCAATCCGTCGGGCGATTTGTCTACATTTCTTCGCCCTCTATCTTCGCGACTTTTGCGGACCGGTTGTCTATCCACGATCACGATAGCCCCCGAAATCCACCCTTAAACCCCTATGCTCAGACAAAGCTCATCGCTGAACGGATGGTTCTGGCGGCAGCGGGACCTGGTCTTTCTACGGTTGCGATCCGGCCAAGGGCCATAGTTGGACCTGATGATCGCGTTCTTTTGCCAAAATTGATCGCTTTAGCAAAACGCAAATTGATGCCCCTACCCGGAGGCGGCAAAAGTCTGATTGAGTTGACGGATGTTCGCGACGCGGCGAGCGCAATTATTGCCGCGTATCAACGTGCTGAAAACATTTCTGGCAAAGCCTTCAATATTTCCGGCGGAAAAGCCTTTCAAGTACGCGATATTGCCATGAAGTTGGCAGAAGCGATTGGGACGTCGCCAAAGCTGATTAATGTGCCACGCCCCATAGCTAAGCCTCTTGCTACTTTAATGGAAGCTGTCGCGCGGATGACCAAGTCTAAGGTCGAGCCGGTCTTGACGCGGTACACGCTCGCCACCTTAGCATTTTCCCAAACCTTTGATCTTACGAATGCGCGACAGGAACTGCATTGGGAACCAAGCTTTCTAGCTTTGGAGACCTTATTGCGGGAAGCCAAAAGGATGGAAAAATGAAACGGGTCGGTTTTCAGTGGGCGAAGCGAGGGGCGTGTCAGCATCCAGAGATCATGACGCTTCGCGATGGCAGTATCTGTGCCGCCGATTACCCGGCCTATGTTGGCATCATTAAACACCCTGACCACGGGATCATTCTCTTTGATACCGGCTATGATCCAGCATTCTTTGCTGCCACCAAGCCTTTTCCCGAGCGCTTTTATCGTTGGGCGACACCTGTACAACTGGATCAAGGCGAAACAGCACAGCAATGGCTGGCGACGCTTGGAATTGACTTGGGTGACGTGAAGGCACTTGTACTGTCCCATTTCCATGGCGACCACGTCGCTGGCCTGACATCTTTTCCCAATGCGACAATTTACTGCTCTCGCGCGGGGCTCAAACAGATTCAATCCGGCAGTCGCTTTAGCCGGGTGCGACAGGGCTTGTTGTCGATGCTTGTTCCTGCCGACATAGAAAAGCGGGCTGTATTCTTTGAAGACCTCCCGCCTTCTCGCTTGCCAGCTGCCTATGGACCATTTGAAGCAGCGGTCGATGTACTGGGCGATGGTTCTCTTCTCGCTGTGGAATTGCCTGGTCACTGCCTAGGCCATTGGGGTCTAGCACTCAGAAATCAGAATGACAGCGACATTTTGTTGATCGCAGATGCGGCTTGGTCGATTGGCGCTGTGACGCGCAATGTTCCGCCGCCGCGGCTGACGACCGCTCTATTGGGTCACACACAAAAATATCGTGCTACACTGGCAAAGCTCAATGCGACTGCAGAGCAAAACAAGTCCCTGACGATCTTGCCGTCCCACTGTCCGATTGCGGCGAAGGCCTTTGACGAGAATGGTTGATCGACAGATTATAACCTCTTTCTTGCAAACAAAATTCTGGATGCGTGCGTCGAAACGCGCTCTTGCCCGCCATCGCGATCGGCTTTGGACTGATCTGCAGCCGTCTTTGGCGGCCACCCCTGCTCTAAAGCCATATGTCAATCGCCCCTTAAGCGACTACCCGATTATCGAGCCTAAAGTCTTGCGCGCGGACTATGGTGCTTGGAACAGTTTGGGCCTGAGCCATGCGCAAGTTATGGAACGCGCACTCTGTGGGGAACTGGGATCAAAATCGGACCCCGCGGACTTACCTGCTCAAACTAGTTTCGGCTTCTCAACGGGGACGACAGGTAATCGGGGCGTCTTTATCGCTTCGGCAGAGGAGCGGGCAGATTACATCGGCCAGAGTCTCGCACGCCTCCTTCCCTGGTCGACCTTGTTCAAGGGCGGGCGCATCGCCTTGATTTTGCGCGCATCAAGTCAATTGTATAGCGATGTCGGGACCAACGGCCGCTTCACATTCAAACACATCCCGCTGACATGCTCTGAACAAGAGGTGATCGCGCAACTGAGAGACTACCAACCAACAATTCTGATCGCCCCTGCGCATCGTCTCGCCCTTTTGGCTAAAGCGCGCCAAAGCGGGCAATTGGGCCCCTTGCCGTTGATGCACTGCTTTACCGGCAGTGAACCCATTGGTGAGCAAGAGCGTCATTGGATCGGCAAGCACTTGGGCGTTCTACCAAATTCAATCTACCAAGCAACCGAGGGATTTCTTGGCGCTAGCTGTCGGTATGGGCGCCTTCATTTAAATGAGCATGCGCTTGCTATTGCCAAAGAGCCTGTCTCTGGCACCAAACTCTGGCGGCCGATCGTGAGCGACTTAAGACGTAAAAGCCAGCCTATTGTCCAAGTGCGCTTAGATGACTTGCTGGAAGATGACACACAAGATTCGTGCTCATGCGGTTACGCAGGACGGACGATTAACCTGGTTTTTGGACGTGCGCAGGACATATGGCGTTGGCCCAGCCGTATCTTGACACCGCCAGAAATCTACCGCGCCCTAGAAGCGATTTTGCCGCCCCAGATAGCTTGGCAAATCACTGGCGGGCCTCTTCAAATCAGCCTGAGCCTCGAGAAAGCGTCCCCGGACGACGTGCGCGATTCTGTTGTCTCAAAACTCGCTGCATTGCTGAATCCGCCGGTGCCCATTGTCTTGACGCCAGAGGAACCCAATCAACCTAATCCAAAGCGCCGCCAAATCCTTTGGCACAGTGAAACCCATGTCTAAGCGCGTTTTGGTCACTGGATCACGCGCGCTCGCAGCCCTCGACATCGCGCGCGAGTTCAAGCGCATCGGGTACCAAGTCCATGTGGCCGACAGTATGGGGGGATTAGCAGCTCGTCTCTGTCGATTGATCGACCAAAGTCACGCTTACCCTTCACCTGCACTTCAATTTCAAGCCTTCTCAACCGCAATCTCCAACCTTGTGCATGAGTATTCATTCGACTTGGTGGTGCCTACTTGCGAAGAGATTTTCCATTTGGCTCGACTTGGACCTGACCACCCTGTGGCACCACTCTTGTTCGCACCTCAGCTATCCGTGCTCCGGGCCTTGCACGACAAGGCATCCTTTGTTGAGATCTGCTTGGCCCTTGGCATTGCAGTCCCTGAAACCCGCCTTATCCACGACCCATCAACACTGGAAGCGTTTGCCGAAGTCGCAGACGCATGGGTGTTCAAGCCATGCTTCTCTAGATTTGGTGCCGACACGCTGGTGAGTCCCTCTGCGCGCCGCTTGCGGCAGATAGACATCCAGGCAAGCCGGCCTTGGATCGCCCAACGGCGAATTCATGGGCATGAGATATGCTTCCACGCCGTTGCACGAGATGGATTTATCACCGCTTTTGTGGCGTATTCAGGCAGCTGGAGGCTTAAAAAAGGTGCAAGCATTGCTTTTTCCACGGTCTCACAAGCGATCAACGATCAGGCGCGCGCCTATGCCGCAGCAATAGCGGCCAAGTTTTCTATTACCGGGCAATTTGCCTGCGACAGCATAGTTGATGAGCAAAACCACTTATGGCTAATTGAGTGCAACCCCCGCGCCACAAGTGGCGTGCATGTGTTGTCAGGCGATGGATCGCTGGCGCTGGCAATTGCGCACTCGCAAAATAAAGATCCGTTTGAGCCGCTTGTGACACCACAGCACATCTTGCCTGCGATGCTAACGCTTGGATTTGCCCAAGCGATCTCAGCCCGAAAACTAAAACAATGGTGGACGGTCGTGAGGCTTGGCAAAGATGTCGCTGGGATTGCAGGCGATCGCTTTCCCTTTTTGGGCGCGATCCTGGATGGGCTCGGGTTCGTTTGGCTTGGATTAAGGCACGCACGCTCTGCGACAGCCGCGACGACCTACGACATCGAATGGAACGGAGAGATTTGACATGACGCAATTGCCGGAAAATGTGAGAGATTCGTGGCATTTAGTTGGGCTCGCCAAGAATGTGAAGCACGGCCAAGTTCTGGGTTTAAAGGTAGCTGGCACCTCAATCGCTTTGTTTCGATCAACTTCTGGTTTAGCTGGCCTCATCGATCGCTGTCCTCATCGCAATTATCCGCTGTCGCTAGGCCGCGTGGTAGGTAATCACCTTGAATGTCCCTATCATGGTTGGGGTTTCGCCGGCGATGGAAAGTGCGTGCAGGTCCCTGGCTGCAGCTTACTGGACGCCGGTATTGATAAGCTAGCGGCGCAAGCCATTCAGGTGCGCGAGATAGCTGGCGGCATCTTTGTACGCCTAGGTGCAAACGGTCCGCCAGAGCCGGAATTGCCCGGATTGTTTGGGGACGAGGCGCTAGATCACTTCTGGTGGGAGCAAGGTGTTTGGGCCGGGCGCGCATTTGATGCGATCGAAAATGTTATGGACCCTTTCCATACCAATCATCTGCACCATGGCTTTATCCGCCGTCGCGATAAACGACTGCCCGTAACGCTTTTGGTCAATAGCTTTGGCAATGGGATTGAGATGGTGATCGAACAATCCCACCCAGACCTTGGACTGATGTCACGCTTCCTCGAAGGCAATCGCGCCAGAAGCAGAACGCGCTATTATCCGCCGACAATCGCCCAAGCACGATGGGAAGGAAAGAAAAAGCTGACCCTGTGTGTCACCGCATTCTTTACGCCAGTCGACGATCATAGTTTCCGCCCCTTTGCTTGTTTCACGACGCCAAAAGGATTGGCACCTAACTGGCTTAAAGAAATTGCCATTCGTTTGTTCTTGGACCCGGTTGTGACTCAAGACCGCAGGGCGTTGGAAGCGCAATATAAAACGATCCAAGAGTTTAAGACACCCTTTTACCGACAAGGACCAGGGGACATTTTAGGCCCCCGGGTGCAGAAGCTGTGGTCTGGCCAGAACATTGGCGAAAGCAGTGACCCGCCGTTTCAAGCGATGCTTTGAATGAATTGGCTTGAATCGCGCGACATAGAGCGGCTGCAATGCTTGCCAATAATTCCCCTCGGCATTTGGCCGACGCCCCTTGAGCGCATTCTAGATATCAAGCTGGGGCCGCTATTTATCAAGCGAGATGACCTAGCCGGCTATGGCGGAGAGACACGCAGCGGCGTTAAAGCGCGCAAGATCGAGGGCCTTTTGGCCCATATGCGGGATCGAGGCCTAAAAAAGTTGAGCCTGCCCTTGGGAAACATCACAAACTTGGGACCAGACCTGATTAGGACCGCCCAAAGTGTCGGCATTGACGTGGATCTCATGATCACAAACTTGCCTGCATTGCCAGACAGCGTTCGGGAGACCCTGTTTGCGCCAATCCGTTCCCATGTCACATTTTTCAGCCGCAGCTCCATAAAGGCTACCATGCGGCTTATCGGGCGCGCCTTGCAGAGCAGCCTTGCTAAGGATGGCACACTCGTTCTGCCGCCAAGTCCAGCCCATCCAGTCTCCATGGCAGGCACAGCGCGCGGCTATTTTGAGGCCATGTCACAATGCTGGCAGGAGACTGGTACACTTCCCAGTTCTGTCTATGTTGCGTCCGCCTCTGGCAGCACCGTCGCAGGCTTCGTTATTGGCGAGGCCTTAATGCGCGCCGCAGGCGCACCGCCAGTCAAGATCGTAGCCGTAACCGTGTCTGAAGAGCCGATCCAACTCTGGCTATCTTGGTTTGTTAAATGGACAATCGGCTACTTTGACCTGCAACTGCCTAAGACCCCGAGTGTAAACATCTGTCGCGTCCCTGAAAATCTTGCCTATGCGCGCTTTTCAAAGGTTCATACCGACCTCTGCCGGCATGTTTTTGAAACCCACCAAATCAGGATTGATCCAATTTATGGCGCAAAATCTTGGCTTGCTTTAGAACGGTACGAGGCAGGTCTTGAGACACCGAAAGACGGGCGCATTCCGATGTTCTGGCACTGCGGCTTCACCCCAAATTGGCCCCTCTTCGACATCCCTGATCCGAGTTTGAACCTATGATGATGGGCGAACTTACATGATCTTGCCATACGCGACCCGCAGGATTGTTCGATATTGGAAATGATGCTTTGCTACCGATCGTTGGGCTTGTTAGAGATTACCCACATCCGACTAGGTCATGGCCGCCCGACCGGGCCCATTGGCGACCTAGCTCAGATTATTCGCGGGACCTTAGGTCCCAGCTGATGGCATGGCCCACTCCGAAGGCAAAGATCCCAGGTTCGGATTCAGTCGGATGCGCCATTTTTCCTTGCTAAAACTCATCTAGTTTGCGCAGAAACCGCAGGTGATCGCGGACTTATCTGGCGATCAAATAGGTGGAGATCTTAGGTGACGGCAAACATTCGGCTATTTTCCTATGGGACGCTTCAGCTTGAGCAGGTGCAGTTGGAGACGTTTGGCCGCAAGCTTGAGGGAAATGCCAACGCGCTCTTGGGCTTTAAACAGACCCTCGTGGAGATCCGGGATCCAGAGGTTTTAAAGATCAGCGGCGAACGCTTTCACCCTATCGTTGTGGCGAGTTCAGACCCCACAGATCAGGTGCCTGGAACCGTCTTTTGGATCACGCCAGAGGAGCTTGCTGCGGCAGATCGCTATGAGGTGGCAGACTATCAGCGGGTGGAGGCAGGCCTTGCGTCGGGTGGCAAGGCTTGGGTTTATGTGAAAGCATAAGCAACACCAAAAGCGTTCTGAGTTGAATTTTTCGTCCATCCAAACCTGTTATCCCCGCCGCAGCGAGAGCTGCGCGCTCCTCTTTCTCCCATGCCAACACCCATAGCCCCGCGCGGAAAACCACCGAGGGTGCACCTTGTAGAGGGGCCGGGGCGCGTGGTGTGCGCCAAATGAGGTGGGCCAGATTAACGGACTGGCCCGGAATACGACGCAAACCATGCGCCCCGGCTGAAATAAGTACGCGTGCCCAAGGGAAGATCATGAGCCCTCCTCTGTGGTGACAT
>VYKU01000056.1_pt1 | contig 53734 bp, 42 predicted proteins | sample 5114491 | NCBI WGS metagenome assembly VYKU01 (sample SAMN12291796, study PRJNA351875) | freshwater metagenome | isolation source: freshwater lake | place: USA: Michigan, Gull Lake | collected 2011-07-05 | reverse complement strand
GTGCCATGCCGCGCCGCCGGCTGTCTCTGTCTACGCTGGCACGACCCGCCGGGGCGGGGTGAGCACTGCCACCCATGTCCTGACACAGTGTTACCTATGTCCCAGGTCTGTACACTCCCTCGGGGGAGGGGTTCAGTACGAGAAACATTGGCGGGGCGTATAATCACCCACTTATGCAACCAAGACGCCCTACCCGTCAGGTAACCCTCGGCGATGACCGCGTTGGGCGTGTGCGCATCGGGGGTGGGTTGTTCGGCACCACGCCGGCGCCCGTCTCGGTGCAGACGATGACGACGGGGTATACGCACGAGATCGACAAGTGTGTCGCGGAGATCAACCGGCTGACGGCGGCGGGTGCGGACGTGGTGCGGGTGGCGGTGCCCGAGAAGAAGGATACCGATGCGCTGCGGCACATCATCGCGCAGGTGCGTGTGCCGATTGTGGCGGACGTGCACTTTCACTTCAAGCGTGCATTGGAGGCCGTGGAGGCGGGGGTGCACAAGATTCGGCTCAACCCGGGGAACATCCAAGACCGTGCGCAGGTGATCGAGGTGATCCGCGCGTGCAAGGAGCGCGGGGTGCCGATCCGCGTTGGGGTCAATGAAGGCTCGATCATCGAGCGCAAGGACAAGCAGAAGAGGCTCAAGGAGCTGGGCGCGTTCTTCCACGACAACAAGCGCGGGTACCTGCTGGCGATCATGATTGCGAAGCTGGAGGAATACCTGGATATTTTTTACGAGCAGGATTTTTACGACATCGTCATTAGTGCCAAGAGCATGGACGTGCCGACGGTTGTCGATGCGTATTCGGAGATTTCCAAGCGGTTCGACCACCCGCTGCATTTGGGCGTTACGCACGCGGGGCCGAAGGAGACGGGGTGCATCCGGTCGGTGGTGGCGCTCGGGGCGTTGCTGGCCGGGGGGGTCGGGGACACGTTGCGGATTTCGTACGCCAGCGACAGCGTGTATGAGGTGGAGGACGGGCTGGAGTTGCTGTATTCGCTGGGGCTGCGTGAGCGCAAGGGGGCGGAGTTGATCGCGTGCCCGACGTGCGGGCGGATTCAGGTGGATTTGATCGCGTTGGTGCAGGAGGTTCGCCGGACGGTGCAGAGCAAGGTGGACTTGCCGATGAAGTTGGCGGTGATGGGGTGCATCGTCAACGGGCCGGGGGAGGCGGAGGGGGCGGACGTGGCGGTCTTTGCCGGGGACCGGCGGGGGATCATCTATGTGCAAGGGGAGAAGGTTGCCAACGTGCCCGAGGAGGAGATTTTGGGCAAACTGCTGGAGGAGTGCCTGAAGTTTCAGGAGAAGGTGCGGCGGGGTGAGGCGAAACTGGGTGACAAGAAGGTGGAGATCATCCCGCCGGACCCGATTGGGGAGTTGGGCAGCGGGTGGGAGAAGATCGCCCAGCAGCAATCGCAGGAGAAGGGCAAGCAGCAGGCCACGCCGTTGACGGTCGGCAAGAGTTGAGGCCGTGAGCGTGCCGATGGAAATAAGCGTTAAGCAGCGAGCGCAGAGCAACCCGGATTACCCGGCCAGCAACGCGCAGGTGCGGGAGGTGATCGAGCGGTTGCGGGCCAACCCCAGGTTGCCGGTGCGGCCGGTGGTGATCCTGACGGGGTACCACAGCCCGCGGGCACAGGGGGAGTATCTGCGGCGGATGCTGCTGCGGTTAACGTCGCCGGGTGCGCCGATCACGACTGCGGCGTATATGACGCGGGTGGACATGCCGAGCATCTGCCGCGATGCGATGGAGCAGGTGCGCGGGCACGTCGGAGATGGACCTGTGGACCTGGTGGGGATCTCGATGGGCGGGCTGATCGCGCGGGTGATCAGCACGGATGCAGCACTGCCCAGCACAGCAGGGACGATCGCGGCGCGCGTGCCGGTGAACACCCGGCGGATCTTCACCCTTGCATCCCCCCACTGCGGCGCGCTGCTGGCCGATCGCGTCGTACTGGACCCGGCGGCGAAGGACATGCAGCGCGGGTCGGCATTCCTGGGCGCTTTGGACGCGGCGTTGAGGGGTGGGAGTGGTAATCCGGCTGTGGAGTTGACGTGCTACTCGCGGCTGCGCGATGGGTGGGTGGGTGCCAAGCAGGCGGCCCCGGCGGGGCAGGGCGTGATCTGGACGCCGGGGGTGCTGTGGGGGTCGCACCTATCGGTGAGCTGGGACCGGCGGATTCTGGCGGACCTTGCGCTGCGGCTGCGCGGGGAGGAGCCGCTGGCACGGCCGGGGACGCCGCCGAGGGACTGAGGGGGGTGGGGGTTTTTCCACCGTCGGGCTTTTACAGGCCATTTGTGCTTATAATGAGCTTGGTGTATTGAAAATACTTATGTCTGCCAACCCCACCCCTGCCCCTCCCCTCGGGGGAGGGGTTCTGGGTAGGTCGGCTCTCCGAGCCGACCATCGCGCGGGTGTTACTTCTTTTCTTTGTTTTCCTGGCTTCCAGCTGCTTTTTTGGCGGCCTCATCGGTTTGGAGCGTGTCGGGCTTGGCGACGGGTGGAGCGGGCTTGGGGGGGCTGGTCCAGAGGCCTTCGATGAGGAAGATGAGGTCGGCGTTGGGTGGGATTTTGCCGCGGGGGCGTGGGCCGTAGCCTTGGGCGGCGGGGATGAAGACCCGGCGGACGGTGCCGCGTGTGAGGCCGAGGATGGCGTCGTTGAAGCCCGGGATCATGCTGCCCTGGGTGAAACGGATGGGCTCGACGGTGTTGGTGCGTGGGTTGACTTCTCTGCTGGTGCCGAACTGCTCGCCGGTGGTCAGCCAGCCGGTGTAATGCGCGGCGGCCTCGCCACCTGCGACCAAGGCACCTTCGCCCGAGGGCGGGACGATGTCGAAGATAACGACGCCGGTTTCGAGTTTGCGCACGGCGATGGGTGAGGCGGTGGTGCTTGCGAAGGGGGTTGGGCCGTTGCCGAAGACCTGCTTGCCGGTGGGGTCAAAGCCCTTGTCGTCAAAGGTGATCCCGGCGGGTGTGATGGTCCAAGCGGAGGTGATCTCGGTGGCGCCGGCGAGAGTGGTCGGGGCGGGGGAGGTCGTCGCAGCGACGAAGCCGTCGGCCTGGGGCGTGAGGGGCATGTCGAGCACGACGGCGACTTGGTCCAACTTGAAGGAGGGCAAGAGTTCGGGGACGGCCCAGAGGTTGCCGAAGGCGGCAGATGAGCCTGGGACGCGGACATCGAACTGCCGGATGCGGAGTTGGCCCTGCCGGCGGTAGACGTGCCAGACGCCTGAGCGGAAGGGGCGTGCGAGGTCGTCGCTGCGGGCGAGGTCAAAGTAGACGGCGTTGTCAAGGCCATCGACGTTCACCACCGCCGCGCCGAGGGCCAGGCCGGGCTGGCCGTTGCCGGCGGGGGCCGACTTGCCCCCGACCAGGAAGGAGACGATTTTCTTCACCTCGGGGTCGGTGCTGGTGATGGTGGGGACGACGCGGACGGCCGGCGCAGCGGGTGTGGCCGTCTGTGCGGCGGCCTCGGCCTTCTTGCGTTGCTGCTCCTCGAACGCCTTGCGGACGCTCTCGGGGACGTCCTCGGGGCGGACGGTCGTAACCGTGGGCTGCTGGGCCAGGGCCGAGGTGGCGATCACGAACACGGCCAGGAGACTTGAAAAACCACGCTGTTTCATGGGTGAATCCTTGCTCGGGTGCTGCTGGTGCATCATCATATTAGGTGCTGTTGGCGGGGTGGTACGCACGGGCTGGAAGCCCGTGCCACCGGTATTCGCCCGTGCCACCGGTATCCGTCCGTGCCACCGGTATCCGTCCGTGCCAGCTGTTTCATAGCCCGTGGCACCTGTTGGACAAACATTCTATCAGACCATCTCTGGGAACATCCGTTGCACGACGGCGACGAGGTCGCGGACGTGCGAGATGCTCTCATCCATGAGTTTCTTTTCATCGGCCGTCATCTGGATCTGGACGATTTTTTCAACGCCCTTGTCGCCCAGGACGCAGGGGACGCCGACGAAGAGGCCCTTGCCTTTGTGGCCGGGGGCTACGCCGTATTCGTCTTCGCAGTATGCGGCGCTGGGGATGATGCGTTTTTTGTCGCGGATGATGGCCTCGACCATCTGCACAGTGCCTGCGCTGGGGGCGTACCACGCGCTGGTGCCCATGAGTTTGACGATCTCGCCGCCGCCTACTTTGGCGCGCTGGACGCACTCATCGATGACGGCGTCGGAGAGGAGTTGCTGGATCGGTATCCCTGAGACGCTGGTGAAGCGTGGGAGGGGGACCATGTCGTCGCCGTGGCCGCCTAGGAGCAGGGCGGTGATGTCCTCGACGGAGCAGCCGAGTTTGAGGGCGAGGAACTCGCGGAAGCGTGCGACGTCGAGTGCGCCGGCCTGGCCGATGATGCGCGAGGGTGCGAAGCCGGTGACCTTCCACATGACATAGACCATCGCATCGAGCGGGTTGCTGACGACGATGACGATGGCGTTGGGGGCGTGCTTTTTGATGTTTTCGCCGACGCTTTTGACGATGCCGGTGTTGATCCCGATGAGGTCATCGCGGCTCTGGCCGGGCTTGCGGGGGACGCCGGCGGTTACGACGACGACGTCCGAGCCGGCGATGTCGGCATAGTCGCTGGTCCCCTTGACCGTGGCGTCGAAGCGCTCGATCGGGGCGCAGCAGGCGATGTCTAGGGCCTTGCCCTGCGCGACGCCGACTTTATCGGGGATGTCCAGGAGGACTACGTCGGCGAGCTGCTTCATCGCGATCGAGCGTGCACACTCGCCGCCGATGTTCCCGGCACCGATGATCGAAACCTTTGGACGACGCATGATTGTGTGATCCTTGCAGGAGGCGGTTGCGGAGGCCGAGCGGGCACACGCCCGACGCGGGGGAGAGAGTGTAGGGATCGAGTTGAGAGGTGGGGTGGGGGGAGGCATGGCGGGCGGGGGGCGAGCGTGCGGGGGCGTCAGTTTTTAGTGGGCTCTAGGGGGGGAAGCGGAGTTGTTCGATGGTCCAGGCAGATTACGAATACGTTGGCTATTGTTCAGATCACTCGCGAGGAACACAACATGGACGCACGGCTAATACTCACCGCACTTCGCCTTGTTCGTGATGATTTCCAGACGCTCAATCTGATGGGTTTGCTCAACTCCTTGGCGTCCGCAGCTTCTACCGCAGCATCGAATCCTGCAGATGTTGCGAGCCAGAATGCATTTACTCGAAGCGCCGAAGAGGCTCGCAGTGCATGCAGATCTGCCAGTGCCAACAAGGCACCTCTGAGTCTGCGCAAGGCGGTTGAACGCATTGGGCTCTCGCAGATGATTGGCGAGGTCATCGAAGCGCGACTGCACGGAATCCTCACGCGAACTCCCTTCCTGGCGATGCAGGCATCTCAGACGATTAGCTCGCTTCAGCAACAACTCGAGAATGATCTGAACGCGAAAGTGCTACCAGCCATCGCACTCCTCGAAGGAATGGGCGTGACACCGCTACAGGGCGAGGCATCATTTGCAGAAGTAGGGATCCTCCTACCGACAAGCGTCGTGAATCACGATCTGATCGCGATCAACAGTCACCTAAAGCAGTGGGAACGGGTTGTACGCCATTTCAGCGAGCTCGCTACAGCCAAGTCTCCAGCGGAGATACGGGTTGCCGCCGTTTCTTCCGGATCATTCGAGATCTACTTGAGCTTGGACCTTGACGGCGCCAAGGCCATAGGTACTGTAGTTGCCTCGCTCGTGGGGGCCTTTATCGCTGTCTCCCAGGTAAGAAAAGTTCGGGAGGAAATGGAAAAAAATAACTACCCGAAGAAGATGATTACCGATGCAACAGAACACGAGCAGGGGCTCCTGAAAAACGCTGTTCAAGAAGCCACGGATGCGGCGTTGAAGGCCTGTTCACAAAGCCTTGAGCCGACACGCATCAATGAACTCAAGACTGCAATTAAGCTAGACGTTCACTTTATCGCAAAGAGTATAAACGAAGGGGTGGATGTCGAAGTGTCACCCCCGCTACTTCCAGAAGGCCAAGAAGCGACTGCAAATGGTCCAGTCATTGCCAAGCTCCGTGATCTCGGTCAGCAGATTAACAAGCTCACAAGAAACCTGCCAGACCGTAAGGTGCCGATAGGAGAACTGGCAGAGGCCATCGAGCAGGGCGAGTCTCCCGAGTCGCATGCACAACGACCTAGCAAGCGGAAGTAATTACTGGCACCAGTCTCATCTGTCGCAGTGCTAATAGAAACAACCTGTGGTCTTAAGGGCGCGGGCGAGTTGCTGGCACCCGCCCCCAGCCGGCCGCATGGAGTCGATGGACTCCTGCACCCAACTGCCACCGCCCCCCCACTACTGCAAGCCACCACAACACCGCAATAGATCATCCCCACCTGCCGGGGTCGTGTGTAGGCAGGTGCCGGGCGTCAGCCCACCCTCGCCCCCGGCCTGCCTGCCCCTTACCCTCTGTGCGTGCAATGTCCGTTCTGCCAGCACGCTGACAGCAAGGTGATCGACTCGCGCAGTGCCGAGGGTGGTGGTGTTATCCGCCGTCGGCGTGAGTGCCTGGCGTGCGCCAAGAGGTTTACCACATATGAGCGCGTCGAGGAGACGGCACGCCTGACCGTCGTCAAGCGCGACCTGCGGCGTGAGGCCTTTGACCGCGAGAAGATGATGCGGGGGATCGACGCGGCGTTCCGCAAGAGGCCCGTGAGTGAGAGCACCAAACGCAAACTCGCACAGGAGGTCGAGGAGAGCCTCTACCGCGACTTTGACAAGGAGGTGCCGAGCATGCAGATCGGCCAGCGCGTCTGCGATCGACTGCGGGCCGTCGATGAGGTTGCGTATATCCGCTTTGCGAGCGTTTACCACCAGTTTCGCGACGTGGGGGAGCTGGCCAGTGAGTTGCAGTCGCTGCTGGGGCGGACCAAGGATGTTAAGGACCAGGGGAACCTGTTCCCGGCTGGCCGGGGGCCAGCTTCAGTTGTGCCGGGGGATGTGCCGGGTGCGGGGCCGAGGCGTGGGTGAGGTGGGATGACAAGTGTAGGTCGGCTCTCCGAGCCGAGCGTGCTGGTTTTCGCGTGGGTATTTGTGTGTGCCAACCCCACCCCTGCCCCTCCCCTCGGGGGAGGGGTTCATGATAAGACACAACGGCGATTCATATCAGTTGATCGGCTGTTCTTTGAGCGCTGCGTCCAACTCCGCGACCGTTACATCACCCTCAAAGAACCCGGTTACACGTCCCGCGGCGTTGATTACCGCTGTCGATGGGAAGCCGCGGACGGTGTATGCCGTCAGTGAGTCGTTGCCGTCCGTCAACAGCGTTGTGCCGGCGGGGCCGCCCAGGTTGGCAAACGCGGTGGTCAGTGCTAGGCGATCCATGCTCTCGGCACGAACCGCCAGGGCGATCACCGCCGCGGTCTTGCCTGATTCACCCTTGAGGACCTCGGCGACGGCCTTGAGCGGGCCGGCGCTGGCGGGGAAGAGGGGGCTCCAGAAGACCACGATCGCAGGCTTGCCCTTGAGCAGGTCCATGCTGAAGGCCCCGGCCTCGCTCTTGCCGGTGATGACCGGCGCGGCCTGGCCGAGCTGCGGGCCGCCCGGCTGGGCCGTGGCTTGCTGGACGGGCTTGGGGGGCAGGTTGTTGATCGTCGGCTGTGGTGCGGGGGCGGCCTGGATGTCAGTGGCGAACCCCTCGGGGGCCTTGAGGGCGATCGAGGCGTGCGTCCAGTCGGGGTGGAGGGCGACGTTGGTCATCATCCAGGTGCGGCCGATGCGCGAGCCGCGTGTGCGGGCCTGCTCGTAGCCGCGGGGGTACTTGTCGTCGCGCCCGACCCAGATCAGCCGTTCGGTCTCACCCTCCTTGATCGCCACGCTGATGACGGCGCAGTTGACGCCGCCGACGGGTTCATCGCGGAGGACCTGCATGGTCAGCCCCTTCATCGCGCCGTCGACCATGGTGGTCTTCAGTTCGGTCTCGAAGGGGTTGGCCTCGAACAAGTATGGAGGGAACAGCAGCGCCAGCGCCCGCGCGGCCTGCTCGGCGCCCGGGGTTACAGGCTCGACCTTGCTGCCACGCTGGACAAGGGCCTTGCGCTGGGAGTCGATCCACTGGACGGTTTCCCCCTTGAGCATGGCGAAGTTGAACGCCCCATCGGCCAGCGCGGGCACCTGCAGGTTGCCGGTGCCGGAGAAGGAACTGGTCTTGTCGAGCGGGTCGGTGCCACGGACGAGGTTCATCGCGCCGGTGCCACCCATCGACAGACCCATGCCCATCGTCGAGAAGGTGCCGGTGAAGCTGACGCCCTTGGTCGAGGCGACGTTTTTGGACGCGGCCTCAAGGAGCGCTCGTGCCTCGGCGGCGGTGTCGGGCGCGGCCCAGGCGAGCGAGCCGACGAGGGCGGGCAGGCAGAGGAACGCCGAGAGTGGGGCGAAACGCATGGGGGCTCCGTGGGGGTCGTGGGGTCTTGTGTAACGTGGAATCGGTCGCGTAACAGGTCGTGGCGGGTGTTATTTCTGCTCTGTTGGAGCCTCAGCGGGGATGTCCACTGGGTCTTCGGGGTTGGATAAGGGGCCCTCGGGCCGATCACCTTGGGGCTGGCCTTTCTCAGCCTCGGCACGCTTACGCCCGGTGATGATCTTGGAATATGCCGCGCGGGTCTGCGCCAGCTCTTCGTCGAGTTTGGCCCGCGCCTCGGGCGTGAGGTTCTCGTCCTTGAGAGCCGTCTGGATTTCTTTCATGCGTGCGAGCAGGACCCCCTCGGGCTCTTTGCCTAAGCCGGTGAGGGCGGGAAGGGTGGCCGGCTTGCCCGCCGGGGGTGCCGCGGCGGCAGGCTGGGGCTTGGCAGGCTGCGGATAGTCTGCGTCGGTCTTGCGGTCGAGGGTGTAGCCCGCGGGGAGTTTGATCTTGATGTCCTCGATTGTCAGCGGCTTATCCATGTTGAAGCCCGTGAACTCGTACGTGCGGGTGAGCGTCCGCTTGCCCTTGTCCAGCACGCCCTGCTCATACCGGCGGGGGAGTTTGTCGATGGCGCTGATGGCGATGACGCGCTCGATCTTCCCCTGGTTCATCGTCGCGCGGACGACGAGGCAGTCTTCGCCGTCGATCGTCTGGGGCTTGTCAAAGACAATGCTCGTCGCGCCGAGCTCTTGCACGAACGGGGACTGGGGGAGGAAGACTTCCTTGAACGTCTCGCTGGCGATGGTCGCCTTGCTGATGCCCGGCTCGGCCGAGCGGATCGGACGCTCGACGAGGGTCTTGGCTTTGTAGAGGACGACGTCCTTGCCGTCTTTGTCCTTGCGGACGTCGTCGGTCGCCTGGAGCCACTGCACGAACTGGTCCTGGATGTTTGCGCCGAGGATGGTCGTGAAGCCGGCGTCCTTGCCGTCGGGCTTGGTGTCGTGCGCCAGGCCTGGTGCCGCGTAGGTCCCGTCGATCTGGTAGCTGTGCCCGATGCCGTCTTTGCCGCGGATGAGCTTGACCTTGATGGTGCCGCCGAGGGTGAGGCCCGAGCCGCTGGTCTGGCTCTTGGCGGTGAAGGTAACGGGTGGGAGGTTTTTGATCGCCTCAGCCGAGGCGGCGAGTGCGGCCTTGGCGTCCTGGTCAACTTTGGAGGGGACGGGCGCAGCCGTGGGTGCCACGGCGGTGGGTGCGGCCTCCTGGGCCAGCGCCAATGCGGGCAGAGAGAGGAGCGAACCAGCAGCGATCGTCAAGGGCCAAAGACGCATGAGAACCTCCGGAAAAGCCACGCCGGGGAGCACGAGGACTGCCCGGCCCGGCGAGGGTGGATGATAGTCGGGCTGTCAAGAGCGTACAGATCGGCTGGCCGGGGGGTTGCGATGACCGGGTAGAAGAGCATGTTCTCGGAGCATCTGCGCAAGTATTTTTGCGTGTGATAATGATTGCGTGATGATTGAGTGTGCCCGGCGCCTCAGACGGGGGAGCGAGGCAAAAAAGAAAAGAGCCTCCCCAGGTTTACCTGGAGAGGCTCAAAAGCCGGCGATGACCTACTTTCCCGCTAGGCAGTATCATCGGCCCCCTTGGCTTAACTGCTGTGTTCGGGATGGGAACAGGTGTTGCCCAAGGGGTGTAATCACCGACAAATCTCGGCGTGATCTTTCGATCACGCCAAGGTGATGACCAGAAAAGACAGATGGTGGGGCCGGGGATGATCAGATCAAAGATCGGGTCCACGGCCCACGGGAATGAAGCTCCGGATGCTCTGAGCGAAGCAATCTCATGTTCAATCTATTGCGGGGCGTCAACGTGCCCGCCGGTAACATGCGGCCTGCGTTGCAGGTGCATGTGCTGCGGCGAACGGTTGGCGTGACCCATCGACCGTTAGTAACACTCCGCTGAGGATATCTCTACCCTTGCACGCGTGTCCTATCAACGTGGTGGTCTACCACGGGTCTCACGTCTTTCGACAAACAAGCCTCATCTCGAGGGGGGCTTCCCGCTTAGATGCTTTCAGCGGTTATCCCTGCCGCACGTAGCTACCCAGCGATGGACTTAGCAGTCCAGCTGGATCACCAGGGGTGCGTCCAACCCAATCCTCTCGTACTAAAGTTGACTCCTCTCAAGCTTGTAACGATCACAGCAGATAGGGACCGACCTGGCTCACGCCGGTCTGAACCCAGCTCGCGTACCACTTTAATCGGCGAACAGCCGAACCCTTGGGACCGCCTTCAGCCCCAGGATGTGATGGGCCGACATCGAGGTGCCAAACCGCGCCGCCGCTATGGACGCTCGGGCGCGATCAGCCTGTTATCCCCAGAGTACCTTTTATCCGTTGAGCTACGGCCCTTCCACACGGGACCGCAGGATCACTAGGGCCTACTTTCGTAACAGCTTGTCCCGTCGGACTCGCTGTAAAGCCGGCTTGTGCCCTTGCACTCTCGGCACGGTTTCCATCCGTGCTGAGCCGACCTTTGCACTCCTCCGTTACATTTTTGGAGGAGACCGCCCCAGTCAAACTGCCCAGCTCCAACTGTCCGGCGCCCAGATTCATGGGTGTCGCCGTTAGACCACAAACGTGTTCAGGGTGGTATTTCACATTGTGGCTCTGCCCAAGCCGAAACAAGGGCTTCAACGCCTCCCACCTATACTACGCAGAATATGCTCGTGATCAATAAGAACCTACAGTGAAGGTTCATGGGGTCTTTCCGTCTTGCTGCGATAAGGCGGCATCTTCACCGCCACTTCTATTTCACCGAGTCGGTCGTGGAGACAGTGCTCCAGTGATTACGCTATTCATGCGCGTCGGAACTTACCCGACAAGGAACTTCGCTACCTTAGGACCGTCATAGTTACGGCCGCCATTCACCGGTGCTTGGGTCGGGAGCTTCGTTTCCTGACCCCCTTCCGTGACATTCCGGTATCGGGCAAGCGTCACACTGTATACATCCTCTTCCGAGTTAGCACAGTGCTGTGTTTTTGATAAACAGTTCCCAGAGCCTTTTCTCTGCGCCCTCCCACTAGGGGTAGGGCCCCCTTATCCCGAAGTTACGGGGTTAACTTGCCTAGTTCCTTCACGACCGTTCTCTCGAGCGCCTGAGGCTATTCGCCTCACCTACCTGTGTCAGTTTTAGTACGGGCACGCCCTGCTTTTCTAGAAATCAGCTTTCCCCACACCGGCCAAAGGCCTGGACATCTGACAGTCCCGTGGAGTCCACCGATCCGCACATAATTGGGCATTGGCTCAGGAATATTGACCTGATTTCCATCGACTACGCCTGTCGGCCTCGTCTTAGGTCCCGGCTAACCCTGGGCGGATTTACCTTCCCCAGGAAACCTTAGGTTTACGGCGAGCCGGATTTTCACCGGCTTTATCGTTACTCAAACCCGCATGCTCACTTGCTGGCGCTCCACGACCCGTTCCCGGACCGCTTCGCCGCACCAGCAACGCTTTCCTACCGCTCTTACGAGCCCACAGCTTCGGCACAACGCTTATTCCCGATAATTATCGGCGCCAGGATCCTCGTCCGGTGAGCTGTTACGCACTCTTTAAATGATGGCTGCTTCTAAGCCAACATCCCGGATGTCTTAGCACCCTGACTTCCTTTCGAACTGAGCGTTATTTAGGGGCCTTAGCTGGTGGTCAGGATTTTTCTCCTCTTGTCCCCGGATATTGTCACTCGGGGACTTTCTCCCGTGCTTAACCCATCGGCATTCGGAGTTTGGTTGGACCAGGTGACCGGGTAGGCCCCTCAATCCATCCAGTAGCTCTACCTCCGATAGGCATACACGAGGCTACCCCTAAAGGTATTTCGGAAAGAACGAGCTATCTCCCAGTTTGATTATACTTTTAATCCTCCCGACAGCTCATCGCAGAACTTTTCAACGTTCACGCGTTCGAGCCTCCAGACGGTGTTACCCGCCCTTCACTCTGGCCATCGGTTGATCACTTAGGTTTCGCGTCTAGCCCGTACGACTTAGCGCCCTGTTCAGACTCGCTTTCGCTCCGCCTCCGCGCCGTTAGCGCTTAGGCTCGCCGTACAGACCAACTCGCGGGTCCATTATGCAAAAGGTACGCCGCAACCCCGAAGGGCCGCGACCGCTTGTAAGCACACGGTTTCAGCTCTCTTTCACACCCTTGATCAGGGTAGTTTTCATCGTTCAGTCGCCTTACTGGTTCGCTATCGGTCGTCAAGGAGTGCTTAGCCTTGGAGAGTGGTCTCCCCATGTTCAGTCCGGGTTCCACGAGCCCGAACTTACTCGAGGGCATCCCTCACTAGCGGGTACAGGGCTTTCACCTTCTTTGGCTGCTCATTCCAGAGCATTCTCTCGCATGATGAGTTTATCCGCTTTCGCTCGCCGCTACTTACGGAGTCGCTATTGCTTTCCTTTCCTGAGAGTACTGAGATGTTTCAGTTCCCCTCGTTCGCTCTACAGCGCCTATACATTCAACGCTGAGTACCCTTGCGGGTGGGTTTCCCCATTCGGAGATTCGGGGGTCAATGCCTGGTTACCGGCTCGCCCCGACTTATCGCAGGTTCCTACGTCCTTCATCGCCTCTTGACGCCAAGACATCCACCGTGTGCCCTTGTAGATCACGCCAACCCATCGCCGCAGACTCCGCTTTCGCTTCGTCTACCTTGAACAGGCCGCGCTCCACAATCTATTGAGCACGATATTGCTTTCGCTCGATTCATTTACCTCGGCAATCATTCACACACACGCTTATCGATGCCGCTGGGCCCATCGCCTGCGCACATCAAGCGTGTGTCATCTGTCGTTCTCTGGTTGTCAAACAATCCGTTTCAAGCAAGGCCGGGAATCCCCGGCTCCGCCGTTCCCCACCATTCAACCGGTCAAGACCAGTCCAAGGTGGGTGGAGATCATACCCCCCTCCCAACCGCCGTCAAGCCCCCGGCAGATTTCTTTTTGCTCTCTCGGGCTTTCACCCACCCAACTCGCGCACAAATGCACCGCAGATACCGATCATCACCCTTCCAGCGTTCAATTTTTACTCCAAAAAAAGGCCCGTGCGAACGGGCCGTCAAAAAACTCATCTTTTCACCGACCGACGCTCATCCCGCCCCACCACCGCCACCACCCTTACCAGGTGGGGAAGCCGGGGGTGCAGGTGCGGGCTTGGGTGCTCCGGGCCCGCCGGGCTTAGCCGGCGTTGCGCCCTGCGCTCCACCTTGCACCTGTTGCAACCCTTTGCTCGCCGAGAGGGAGAGTCGGCGGTAGGCCTCGCTCCCCTGCTCCCCGGTCGGGTCGCGTAGCACGACCGTTCCCCCGGCCTCGCGCAGCACCGCCGCGTACTCGGCCTTGTTGCTCCGCGAGGACAACTTCACCGGCACGTCCAGCAAGAAGGCGTCCGGGTCCAGGTCCACTTCCTTGGTCGCCAGCGGCCCCTCGGCTGCCGGGGCCGGCGCCCCGCCCCCCGCAGGTGGACGCTCAGGTTCACCGCCGCCCGCGCCGCCAGGGCCAAACCCGCCCCCGCCCGGACCGCGCGGTCCAGAGCCAGGACCGCCCCCCGGCCCACCTGGGCCCATCGGCGGCACCCTCGGCCCGCCCGGCCCGGGCATTGCCGGTGCCTTGGGCGCGACCTCGACGATCTTGCTCGCGTCCGGCACCCTCACCCGCGCCAGCACCGGGTCCCCAGGCTCCATCACCACGTCGCCCTTGCGCCAGTACCCCCACGTGAAGGTATACACCTCCGCCTTGGCGATCGAGGTGCTCCGTGTGTTGTCCGGCGGCTGGGCGTTGGTTACAAAGTAGTACACCTTGTCATCCACACGCACCGGGTCGCTCCACTGGTCCGTCCCGAGCACCGCCGTAACGCCCTGGGCACTCTTGACGTGCTCGGCGGGCAACTCCCGATCCCGGCGGAAGAGCGGGTTGTTCAGCAAAGCGCGGACCTGGTACCGATAGACCTTCCCAGGCTCGGCCGTGATGTCGTGCGCCCACAGGCGAACTTCCTTCTGCGAGAGGATGCTCGAGACCGACGCCGCATCACTCTTGGCAACGCTGGCCAGCGCTTTGCCACCCTTGGCGTCGATCGCGGCCTTGAGGTCGTCCATCTCTTTACGCACCTGCGAGCGTTTGACTTCCAGTTCGTCGATCCGCTGCTGGTTTGGATCGAAAGGGGGTGCGCCTGCGCCCCCGCCGCCGCCTCCACCTCTACCACCCCCACCGCCTCCACCCCCACCGCCGGGGCCACCGCCCGGTCGTCCTCCACCTTTGCCACCCCCGCCCAACTGCTGGCGTAACTCCTCGATCGCCTTGCCCAACTGCACGTCGCGGCGCTGCAGGTCTGCATACTTGCGCTGCATCTTGCGCAGTTCAGGGTCGTCGCCGCTGCCGGTCAATTCGACAACGTCCCCCGGCGCGACCCATTCCTCCCCGGCCAGTTGGCTGCCCAGGCGAGCGCGTTCATAGAACTCTGGGCGGAGGATTTCTTCTTCCGCGCGTGCGGCCTCGGCGACGAGTGCGTTGAGGCCCATGACGTCGTTGATCGGCCCGCCGAGTTTGTCCAGAAGGCTGATCCGCCCAGGCATCGGGGGAAGGACTTCCTCCGGCCCCCAGGTCCCGTCGGGGTTCTGTCTTTGGCGGAGCAGTTCGACGGCCAGGACCGTGGCGTTCTCCCACCAGTTTTTCTGCATCGCCACGGCCGGGCCCGTGCCGTCGGGGTCGGCCTCCAGGGCCGCACGCAGCGCGGTGCCGTCAAAGCGCGTCTCGACCGAGACGGCGGCCTTGTCAAACGGGGCCGACGCCGGGACAAGGGGCTGCAACTCGGGGATCGCCGAGACCTCCGACGATGCAATCGTCTGCATGAAGGGGTGCGAGATTGGCTTGGCCAGCACGGGCAAAGCGGGCATGAGCGTGAAGGTCGCACCCGGTGCCGCACCACCGGCAAGGCCCTGGGCCGCATGTGCGTTGGGCAGTTTTGGCCCCTGCGGCACATACGCCCACCGTGCCTGCGGGCTGACGGCACCGGTCAGCCTGCCGCGGAACTTCTCGGCCAGGTCGGAGGTGGGCAACTCGGGCAACTTTGGCGCGCCGTCTTGCATCCGCGAGAGGAGTTTCTGCGCTTCCTCACCCATCACCGGGAAGGCCCGATCCAACTCCACACCCTTGCGGCTGCCGACATCAACTTTCGCCGGGGGGGCGACGATCTGCCAGGCGACCACGCCCAGCAGCCCAGCCGCGGCCAGGCCCAAAAACAACTTCTCGGCATGCTTTTCAAAGAACGAAATCTTCCGTGCCGACATGGTTCAATTCCTTGCTCAACCCCACACACCCCGGGGTGCCAGACCCCGGCATCCACACACAAACGATCCACAGGCCTGATCCACAAACCACTCTCAACAAATAGGGGTGTTCACCCCGTCGCTGTTACGACCCGCCGCGCATCGGCCCACCGCCGCCGCCGGGGGAGGGCATCCCCGGGTCCCCGGAGCCCCCGCTGTCAGCCGGCTTGGGCATCAGGGCACCGGTCCACTCGCGCAGCCAGATCGTCTCGATCGTCAGCGTCGCGCGGATAACCGAGTCTGGCCCGTAGTAGTAACCAAGGGCCAGGTCTGCCGCGATGTCTACGTTGGAGAGTTTCATCCCTGTTACGGTCATCAAGTTGGTCTTGGCCAGCGCGTCGATGAACTTGGGCACATCCGCGCTGGCGAGCACAACCGTCAACTCCGCCTTGCGCACGTCCAGGTCTGCGCTGGAGCGCCGGCCCGTGAAACTGCTGGCCCAGTCCGGCCCTTCACCGGCGCCCCCACCCCCACCGCCCGCATCGCCCGCGGTGGCCCCAGGCGGGAGCACGGCGATGCGCTCGATGCGTTTGACCGCCGACGCCGCGACCCCCAGGTTCTTGGCGTCAACGTTGGCCAGCCCGATCGCGCTGATGAGGTCCTGCTGCACCCAGAACTGCACCTGCCAATCCCAGCACTCAGCCAAGGTCGGCACCGAGGTCTCGTTGCCAAAGGTTGGCAGCACAAAGACGCTGACATCGCCGTAGGTCAGCAGCCTGGCCCCGTGGCTGCGATAGGCGTCCATGCGCACGCCCAGCAGATCAGCCTGTAATTCTGCGGCCTGCTCAGCCGTCAGGGGCACTTCACCCCCGCCGCCACCCTGCCCGGCACCGAGCGAGGCCCGGAGGCGCTCCAAGAACTCATTGCGCCTGTCGTTGAGGCGAGATGCGACCTCGGCCTGCGAGACCGGCCCTTGGGCGTTGATGCTCTTGAGCAGTTCACGCTGGGCCTCCTGATTAAACCGGCGTGCCATCTCACGCTGGAGCGTCTGGTTGCCCGGCGGCGGCTCGGGGAACAGCCCATCGACCAATGGCTTGCGGTCCCCCCTGTTGAAAGCCACAAGCCGGGCGACGATGTCGTTGGCCTCGCCCATCTGCCGGGCGCGGGCCTCCTTGAACGCCTTGATCGCCACCTTGTTCGGTGCGCCGGTCCACTCCACAGCTGGGTCCTCGGGCCTGATACCCGGGAGTTTGTACGACAAGTTGGGGTTGCGGATCTCCTTGACCTCACCCTCGATCCGTTCCTGCGCCTGCTTGACGACCTTGGCGTTCCAGGTAGTTGCGCCAAAGACCAGCGCGGGCACAGCCAGCACCGGCAGCGCCACGCAGGCGACAACGATCCAGTTCTTCTTCGACCATTTCAGCACGGCCTGTATCTTCGGGTTCAAGGCTTCCCCTCCTGTCCAGCCGGGGCGGCCGGCGGTGTAAAAGAGACTTCCCAGCTCACCTGATACGTCGAAACCGTCGAGCCTGGCTCAAACGGGCTGATCCTGGGCAACGGGGCGAGTTTGTCGGCATCACCGTCGTTCTGGTTGCCACCCCCACCTGGGGGTGGTAAAAAGCCCGGAGCGTCGCCCATACCACCACCCATACCCCCGCCTGGGTTGCGCGGGCCACCGATGCCACCACCCGGCTTGCCACCTGGGGACCTTGGCCCGCCGCCGGGGGGGAACATCCCCGGCGGACGCAGCGGCCCGCCACCTGGCCCACCACCAGCGCCAGAAGGTGGTGTGCCGCCGACGGGCTGGCCGAGCGTGCCGTCGTTGGCAACCTCCGTCTTGCCCAGGTAGCGCCACTGCAACTTGCCCGGGCCGGTCTGGACGTGGTAGACACCCGAGCGGTCGGCGTTGTTCTTGAGCCACCCGAGCAGCTCGGCTTCGATGAACTTGTCGGCCTGGCGCGGGTCGCGCGAGACACGCACGGTCATCTGCGAGCGGATCACCCCCGGCCCGGCGCCCCCCGCTGGCTGCCCGCTGGCTGGGTCAATGCCCCCGGCCTCGGTCGAGCCATACGCCGAGGAGTAGTCGACAAACTCGATCACCCCAGGCTTCTCACCCGGGATCGCGCTGGCCTTTGCGCTCGCGCTGGCGAGCATCGCCCCGACGTCGTCGAGGAGTTTGGGCATCACGTTGCGGCGGTCTAGCAGCTCCAGCGCCATCGGGGCCTTGACGTGCGGCTGGTACTCACCCTCGGCACTGGTCCACTCAGATTTCAGCCCCTGGTGCGTGCGGCGGACCTCGTCGATCACGCTCGGACGGGCCGTGGGAGAGGCCGCAGCGCTGTTGCGGAGCGGGGCGACGAACGCCACGGCCCCGGCCAGCAGCGCGATGCCCGCGGCGGCGGCGAACCAGCGCACCTTCCCTTTCCACATTGCCTCCTTGACAAGCTCCATGGGGACCAGGTTCGCGTTGATCGTCTGCATGTCCAGGCCCTGCAACGCCAGACCGATGGCCGGGGCAAGCTCGTGCACGTGGGCCTTGAACTGCTCCTCAACCTTGGGCCCGGCAAACTTGCCGAGCCGCGAATAACCCTCGAGCATCGAGACTTCCATCTGCAGCTGCTGGCTCAGGAACTTCTTGAGCCCCGGCAGCTGGAAGGTGTTGCCCAAGCAGAGCACGCGTGTGAGCTTGGCCTCGCGGTTGAGAGGCTGGCTCATGTAGTAGCCGATGGAGCGTTGCACGTCCTGGGCCAGGTCGCCGAAGACTGGGCGGAGGGCTTGGAGGATCTGCCTGGCGTTCTGGCTGCTCTCTGCCTCGGCCTTGAGGCGCTCGGCCTTGAGGTAGCTGATGTTGTACGCCGTGACGAGGGCCTCGGTGAACTGGTGCCCACCGATGGGGAAGGTGCGGATCCAAAGTTTGGCCCCGTCGGCGATGATCAGGTCGGTGCTGGTGGTGCCGATGTCAACGATGACGGTGCCCGCGCTGGCCTCGTTGAACTGCTGGTCATAGGCGATGGCGTTGTACACCGCCAGGGGGTTGAGGGTAACGATGTCGGGGACGCGCCCGACCTCTTGCCACTTGGCCAGTTGCTCCATGACCGTCTCGGTCCGGATCGCGAAGATGCCCACCGAGATCAGGGGTGAATCGGTGTCGGCGAAGGTCTGAAAGTCCCACTGCACTTCCTCGAGGGGGAAGGGGATCTGCTGCTTGGCCTCGTACTCGACGAGTGCGGGAATCTGTTTAGGTTCGGTGGCAGGGATGCTGCCCGGGAAGCGGGCGAAGCTCTGGCTGCCTGGCACGCTGACGGCGATGCTCGACTTGGTCAGGTCGTGGTGGCTGATCAGCGCGCCCAGGGCCAGCCTGCGGGCCTCTTTTTCGTCTACTTCCGGGGCGGAAAGTGGGCGTTTGTGCGGAATCACCGCGACGTCGGCGACGATGACATTCTCGCCGTCGCGGATGAGTTTGACGGCCTTGAGGGCACCGGAGCCGACTTCGATACCCCAACTTGTATTGCTCGCCATGACGACTCCCAAAGACCGCCGACAAACAGAGACCAACACGCCCGCCCGGGGCCACCTGCGCGGCGTAGACCCCCGAGTACCAATACTTTACGCCCGGCACCCCCCCAAGTTCCCCCCCGACGACGGGTTTGCATCAGCAATTGCCCGATTGGGTTTTTGTCCACCGCAACCGACCGGGGTGGATTCCAGGTGAGGATACGCTAACATGCGCCCGATCACTCTTGCCGATCCGTTCTTTGAACACCTCTTTTGAACGCCTTGTCGAGACGCACCAATGACCCGAGACGATATCTTTGCGAAAGTTCAGACTGTGCTTGTAGACGCCCTGGGCGTTGATGACGACGAGGTCAAGCCGGGGGCATCTCTGGTAAAAGACCTCGGGGCTGAGTCGATTGATTTTCTGGACATTGTCTTTCAGTTGGAGAAGACCTTCGGGTTTAAGGTTGCCTCTGGTGAGTTGTTCCCGGAGAACGTGGCGCAAAATACGACATACGTCAAGGAGGGGCTGGTTACGCCCGAGGGGTTGGCGGCGCTCAAGAGCCGGCTGCCGCACGTGGATTTCAGCAAGTTCGAGGCCGACCCGAAGATCGGCAAGGTCGGCGAACTGTTTACCGTCAATACGCTGGTCCGGTTCGTCGAGAACAAACTGGGGGCGAAGTAGTGGTGAGCGATGAGCGATGAGCGACGAGGGGATACATGCCGCTCGTCGCTGGTAACTCATCGCTCTTACTCATCGCTCGTCGCTCATCACTGGTCGCTTCTCTTCCCTTATGCGCTGGATGTGGATTGACAGAGTGATTGACCTTGTCCCCCGGCAACGGCTGGTGGCGGTCAAGGGCGTTTCACTCTCGGAAGAGCACCTGCACCAGCACTTTGCCGCCGATAGCGGGCGGGGGCTGTCGGCGTTGCCGGTGATGCCTGCGTGCTTTGTTTTGGAGGGGATGGCCCAGAGCGGTGGGGTTCTTGTCGGGCACGCCGAGGGTTTTAGGTTCAACGTTGTGCTGGCGAAGATCAACCGTGCCGAGCTGGTCCGCGACGCGACGCCTGGGACGACGATCAGGCACACGGCAATCATCGAACGCTTTGACGAACTGGGGGCGTCGGTCGCCGGGACGATCGAGATTTTCGACCACGCCAGGCCCGCCCACGGCTGGCAGCCGATGGGGAGCGTTGACCTGATGTTCAGCCACCTTGACAACAACCAAGGCGGTGGTGGGCAGGCGGGCACGGACTTCCCGGCGTACAACTTTGTCTTTGGTGAGGCCTTCCGGACGCTGCTGCGCTGCAGCGGGTATTGAGCCGGCCGGGCGTCGCTACGCTCAGGGTGATGCACGAGCGGGTGTCATCGGTGTTGGACGGGTTGCTCTCGGCGGGGGAGTGCGCGCCCGTCGCTGCGCTGTGCACGGGCCAGCCGGTTGGGCTTAACGCCCTGCTGCGGATCGAGCAGACGCACACGGGGGCGATGCCCGATGAGCTTTGCCGGTGGCACCCCGCCCCGGCCGGTGGGCCGGCAAACGACCTGGCCTCGGGTTGGCTCTTTGCCATCGACTACGAGCACGCGCACCATTATGAACCAAGGGGAGGCTCACGGCACAGACCCGTGCACCCGACGGCGACGTGGATGCGCTTCAGGCGTGCAGAGCAGGCCGCGGCCACCACTACCCCTGCCAAAGAGCGGGGTTACACATTGGGCCCGCTGGCCTCGCGGACTGGGCGGGATGGTTTTGTGCGGGGCGTTGGTGCCGCGCTGGGGCATATCGCCGCGGGGGATGTTTATCAGATCAACCTCACGCACCAGTTGGAGGGGGCGTTTTCTGGCTGCACGCGGGCGTTGTTTGCTGACCTGGTACGTGCAGCAGACCCGTGGTTTGGTGCGTACCTGGAGCTGCCGGCGGCGGGGGGCTTGCCGGCCCGCGTCATCGCCAGCGCCAGCCCCGAGATGTTCCTGACCATCGCCCCCGGCGGAGTCATCACGACGCGCCCGATGAAGGGGACGCGTGCGGGGAGCAACCTGGCGTATGAACTAGACAGCAGCGAGAAGGAGCGTGCAGAGCTGACGATGATCGTTGACCTGATGCGCAACGACCTGGGGCGGGTCTGCGTGCCGGGGAGCATCCACGTCCCGGCCGGTCGCACGATCGAGGCCCACGCAGGGGGGACGATTTTGCAGGCAACAGGGACGGTGCGTGGGCAGTTGCGCGAGGGCGCAACGCTCGGCGAGGTGCTGGTGGCAACATTCCCGCCCGGGTCGGTTACGGGCGCGCCCAAACTGCGAGCGATGCAGCTCATCGAGGCGCTTGAGCATGGGCCACGCGGGCCGTACTGCGGGATCATCGGCTACGCCACCGACAGCGGGCACGCAGGGATGAGCGTTGCTATCCGCACGGCGGTGATCGAAGGGGGAAGGCTGACCTATGGCGTCGGTGCGGGGATCGTCGCCGACAGCGACCCGCAGAGTGAGTGGGAAGAGACATTGGCTAAGGCAGGGGTGATCATGGGATTGGCAAGGGAGCGCGGGGCGAGGATGTAGCATGGTGGGGCGGGTTTCCAACCCGCCAAGGGGTGAACATACACTCAGGGCATGGCAACATTCGAGACCATCGCAGAGCGGATCATGCCTGTGCGGGAGGAACTTTGCACCAGGTTCGGCGTGCGGGTGATCTCGGTCTTTGGTTCTGTCGCTCGGGGGGATGACACCGGGGCCAGTGATGTCGATCTGCTCGTTGAGTTCCAGTCGACACCGACGCTCTTCCTGCTGGCGGACCTGCAGGAGTTCCTCGCTGGCGTCCTAGGCCGGCCTGTCGATGTGGCCACGGCGGGGTCGCTGAAGCCGCGGGTGAGGGAACGGGCGTTGCGGGAGGCTCGGCGTGTCGGCTAAGCGCAGGTGGCAGGACCTGCCGAGCCTAGGCCCTGTCTGACGGGTCGTTTGCACGGCGCGGGTTAGGTTGCGCTATCGGCAACGAGTCGTTGCACTGAGGCTCCCGGCTAAGGAGGCCAGCGACGGGCGCGACAGGACGCGGGCAGGGACGGGGCGATCTCTCCGACGCCCAGTGGAAGCTGATCGAGCCGCTCCAGCCAACGCACAAACGCGGCGGGAAGTGGAACGATCATCCCCTGATGCTCGAGCCGATGGAGTCCGGCTCAGGCCGCTGGAAACAGGACGCTGGACGACGGCCTCAGACGACGGAGCGGAACCCGTCGCGGGAAGAGCCGGTGGCGACCGGCATAGAATCGGGCCTTGCTCATGGAGTGCCGGGGCATGACTCACCGCCTGTTCGCCGCCTGTGCCGCCCTGATCGCGTGTGCGTTGCCATCGTGCACCACGATGTCCTTCATTCCGAGCGGTGGGCGCGTCGAGGCGGCACCGGACGGCGTGGAAGTGCATCCCATCCGCGCCCCGGACGGCATCACGCTCAACTGCTGGGTGCTCCCGGCCGCGGACCCGGGCCGGACGATCGGCACGGTGCTCTACCTCCACGGTGTGGCCACCGGCAATCAAAGCCAGATCACCGTGATCGACTCGGTCGGCATGACCGCGTTCCTGCGCGCGGCTGGGTATCGGGTGGTGGCCTTCGACTACCGCGGCCTCGGGGGATCGGACCCTGGGCGGATCACCGCCCAGGCGTGGCTGGCCGATTCGCGGGCGGCCCTGAGCTTTGCTCGATCAATCACGCCGGGGGACCAGCCAACCATTGCCGTGGGGCACAGCATCGGCGGCGTGTTCGCGTTAGGGCTTGGCGCGCACGGGGACATCTCGGGAGTGCCGCCTGATGCGATCGTTTCCTACGGGGCGATCAGTGGCTGGCGTGCGGCAGCCCATGATCGTGTGCCCGTGCTTGGTTTCCTGGTCGCGGGCAACGACGGGCCCGGGCCACGCGACTGGATCCGATCGATGAGTGCGGGCGTCCCCGCGATGCTCGTGCACGCCAGCGATGACCCTCAGGTGCCGGTCTACCACCTCCACCGCCTCGTGCTGGCCGCTGCCGCAAGCCCGAACCAGTTGCTGGGCATCGAGCGGCCACGCGGGGGGCACGAGCAGATCGTTACGGACGACGCGTTTGTCCAGTCGCTTGTGCTGGCATTCATGACCCGGGCCGCTCCTCATCCCGACGCCCGGAGCGCTCGCAAGTAGCCCCTGTCCGACGGATCGTCCGCACGGCGCGGGTGAGGCTGCGCTATCGGGAACGAGCCGTCGCGGCTGGCTGAAGGAGAACCGCCGGGTCGGCACCCGCTACGACAAGCTCGCGTCGAGCTTCCTGTCGTTCGCGAACCTCGCCATCATCCGATGCTGCCTCCACCTCCTTGCCCCGGATGATCCGTCAGGCAGAGCCTCGCGAGCAAACTCCGTGCGATCAGCACCCAGCCTTGATTGCGGCGTGCGTCTTTGCGGGGGACAACCCCACCCCTGCTCCTCCCCTCGGGTGAGGGGTTGAAGCGCAAGAACTGATCACTACCCGATCACTCCTCCCCCAGCACAGCCTTGCCACGCAGCACATGGTGATAGGCCTGTGCAAATCTGTGCGCCTCGTCGCGCACGGCTTGCAGCAGCCGGAGGCCCAGGTTCCCGCGTGAGAGTTTGCGTGGCTCTGCTTCACCTTGGACATAGACGAGCTCTTCTTTCTTTGCCAGGCTCACAACCATCGGCGGCATGGCCTGCAGGGTTGCAAAGGCCTCCATCGCAGCGCCGAGCTGGCCGGGGCCGCCGTCGATGAGGATGACGTCGGGATACAGCTCCTGCCCTGCGCCGGCCTCGCGGAAGCGACGGCTGATGACCTCGCGCATGGCCGTGTAGTCGTCGTTGCCCGCGCTGTTGATCTTGAACCGGCGGTACTGCTCCTTGAAAGGCCGGCCGTCCATGAAGCAGACCTTGCTGGCGACGGTCTGGTTGCCCATCAGGTGCGCGATGTCAAAGCCCTCGACGCAGCGGACCGGGTTCTCGACCTTCAGCAGCCTCTGCAAACTCCGGCAACCCCCCGCCGGGTCGGCCAAGAGGGCCTCGGTCTCGGGCTGGAACCCATCGGATACGCGGCCACGCTCGCCGAGTTTTTCGAGCGTCTTGATCTGGTCGCGCAGCACCGCGGCGTGCTCGAACCGCTGCGCTCGGCTCGCCTCGTTCATCTCCGCGTGCAGCTCGCGCAGCATCACGCTCTGCTTGGAGTTGAGGAACCGCACAAACCGGTCAACATCCACCCTGTATGCCCCCGGCGAGATGCGCTCGGCGCACGGGGCCGTGCAGCGGTCGATCGCGTGCAGCAGGCAGGGGCGGAAGAAGCGGTTGCGTTTGTCCCCGGCGACGATGTCCAGCCCGCAGGTGCGGAACTTGAACGCCCGCTGGAGCATCTGCACGCCCTCGCGAAGGGCGTTGCTGTTGGTGAAGGGCCCGAAGACCTTGGAACCCAGGTCTGCGTGCTGGCGCGGGTCGCGTGTAACGAGCACGCGCGGATAGTCTTCGCGCTGGGTGACGATGAGGTAGGGGAAGGTCTTGCCGTCTTTGAGCCGGGTGTTGAACCTGGGCGTGGGGCGGAGGTCTTTGACCAGTCTGGCTTCTGTCAGCAGGGCCTCCCACTCGCTCTGGCAGGGGATCGCTTCGATGTCTTCGATGACCTCGAGCATCGGCTGTTTTTGTGGGCCTAGGTCGGCCGAGGGAACGAAGTAGCTGCTGGCGCGGTCAGGGAGGTTGAGGGCCTTGCCGACGTAGACGACGGTGCCCTGCGCGTCTTTCATGAGATAGACGCCCGGCCCGGCGGGCAGATCGCGTGCCTGTTTGAGCAGCCGGGCGAGGCGGGCTTGTCGGGCTTGGTCCACGGCGGATCATACTGGAGCGGTCCGCCGCCGGTTCGGGCGCGCCGTGCTGGCACCTATCCTGCGGACCTATGAAAGCCAGCGTCGCGTGGATCAACGCCTATCTGTCGCCCGGGGACCTCACCGGCGAGCAGGCCCAGGACCTGCTCACCTTTGCCGGGCTGCCGATCGACAGCACCACACCCCTGCCAGGCGGGGACGTGCAGTTGGAAGTCGAACTGACGAGCAACCGGGGGGATTGCCTCTCGCACGTGGGGCTGGCGCGCGAAGTTGCAGCACTGAGTGGGCGGGGGTTCACGCCACCGGCCTTGGCTGCTGTCAGCGCCTCGTCGGGCCCCTCGGCGGGGGCGTCAGCCGGGGGGGTGAGTGTTGAGAACCGGTGCAAGGCCGCCGGGTGCCCTGCGTTTGTGCTCTACTGCATCCGGGGCGTGAAGGTTGGGCCATCGCCGCAGTGGCTGCGCATACGCCTGGAGGCCATCGGCCAGCGCTCGATCAACAACGTTGTGGACGTAACCAACTTTGTCTTGCACGAACTGGGCCAGCCCTCGCACGTCTTTGACCGCAACGCCGTTGCTGGTAGCGCGCTGGTGGTTCGCCCCGCGGCAAAGGGGGAAAAACTTCCTCTGCTGGACGGGCAGACGATCACGCTGGGCGGGGGTGAACTGGTGATCTGCGACGGGCCCGAGGGGGCGCGCCCGATCAGTTTGGCCGGGGTCATGGGTGGCTCGGCGACGGCCGTGTCTGAGCGCACCAGCGATGTGCTGCTGGAGGTCGCCACGTGGGACCCTGTGCTGGTGCGCCTGGCCGCACGCAGGCACAATCTTCGCACCGACGCCGGGCACCGCTACGAGCGATTTGTCGACCAGCGGACGATGCCCGCCGCGGCGGCTCGGCTCATCGAGCTGCTGCTGGAAGTGGCCGGGGGGAAAGTCCAACCCACCTTCGCCAGCGGCAAGAGCCCTGATGCGCCGGCAACGCAGATCACGCTGCGGGCTCGAAGGCTCGAATCCGTGTTGGGGTTGACCATCGATGCCCAGGTCGTTGAGCGCATTCTGCGTGCGCACGGGTTTGGGGTGCAGGCTGAGGGAGGGCCGGACGGGGCGCAGTGGCGGGTTGTTGTGCCGGCGCATCGGCATGACGTCAAGATCGAGGTGGACCTGATCGAGGAGGTCATCCGCACGCACGGGTACGACAAGTTGACGATCCCCGGGGTGCTGGGCGTGCGCGTTGCGCCGCTGCAGGGCACCGAGCAGGGGAGGCGGGAACTGACGCGTGTGCTGACGGGTTTGGGGTACTTTGAGGCCCTGACGTTCAGTTTCACCAGCGGCAAACAGGCCGAGATGTTCCTCCCGGCGGGTATGCAGTTGGTGCGGGTCAGCGACGGCCGGCGCGGCGAGGAGGGCGTCTGCCGGCCGAGCGTGCTGCCCGGGCTGCTGGCGTGCCGGCAGGCGAACCAGGATGCGCGCGTGCATGCCGAGGGTGGTGTTCGGCTCTTTGAGATCGCGGCGGTCTTTGCCCAGGACGCCAGCACGGGCGCTAGCGCCGAACGCCGGGTGCTGGCGCTGCTGGCCGACGCGCCAGCCGCGGGCTCGGCCATGGAGCGCAAGCAGGGGGCGATCGGCACGATCCGCGGCAGCGTCGAGCGTGCGGTCTATGCACTGGCCAGGGGTGGCGCGGGGCTTGCGTTTGTGCCCCAAAGCGCCGGCGGTCTACCCGGGGTGGACCCGTCGGCGACGATCATGCTTGCCGGCAGGCCGATCGGCGTGCTCGGGTTGGCCAGTGCGCAGGCGAGCGCGCTCTACGACCTGCAAGGGCCGGTCGCGGTCGCGGAGGTAGAGATTCAGCCGCTGCTGGAGGCCTTCCCCCCGCGCTCGGCGGTGCGTGAACTGCCGACGACCCCGGCCGTCGAGCGCGACCTGAGCCTCATCGTCGGCGAGGGTGTCCTCTGGTCGCAGATCGAGGGCGTGCTCTCAGCGACGAGGCCCGCGCTGATCGAATCGTGGCGGTTCCTGGGCACCTACCGGGGCAAGCCGTTGAACGCCGGGCACAAGAGCGTTACGCTGCGGATGACCTTCCGCGACCCGACGCGGACGCTGCGCGACGAAGAGGTAACCCCGCAGGTGCAGGCCGTCGTCGGTGCGATGCAGTCGCAACTGGGAGCAACGCTGCGGGTATAAGCGCGGTGCCCGTGGTGCAGGCTTCCAGCCTGCTCGGCAAACAGAAAATGCATTTCACCACAGAGACACAAAGGCACAGAGAAAGGCAGATGCTTAAGATTTGCCTTTGTTGCACAACCCCTGCATCTCTCTTCTCTGTGTCTCTATGTCTCTGTGCCTCTGTGTCTCTGTGGTAAAAACTCTATAGTACATACGCAGTCGCAAAACGAGCTCCCGCCGACGGCACCCCGGTTGTCGTTATACGCTTTTGCTCCGTGAACGCATCGAGCCTTGCCAAATCGGCCCTTGGATACGCCACCTATGGCACCATGCGTGCCGTGCTGGCGGCGGCAACGGTCGGCGACCCGGACGCGACGATCGCCGCGGCAGCGCAGATGGGGCGGGCGTTTGCGCGGTCGCCGTTCAACCGCAAGCGCCTCGATCGGGCGGCGGACAACCTCAAGGAGGCCTTCCCGGACTGGACAGAGGAGCGCCGGCGTGCGCACGCCGTGCACGGGTATGAGCACCTGGCGATGCTTGGGGTGGAGATCGCCGGGACCAACCGGATCATGAACCAGGACGGGTGGCCCGAGCGTGCCAGGCTGCACGATATATCCAAGGCCCTGGACAAACTGCTCACGGGCAAGTCGGTGATCCTGGTTACTGGGCACGTGGGCAACTGGGAGTTGACGGGGCAACTCATCGCGATGCTGCAGTTCAAGGTGCACGCGCTCTATCGACCGCTGGACCTGCGGCCGATGGACGCGTGGCTGCAGCAGAGCCGGTCGAGGCGGGGGCTGTACCTGGTTGATAAGTTTGGCGCCGCCAAGCGGCTGCCGGGGATCATCGACCGGGGTGAGTGCCCAGCGTTTGTGGCCGATCAGAACGCCGGGGACCGCGGGCTGTTTGTGCCGTTCTTTGGTCGGCTGGCGAGCACGTACAAGGCGATCGGCCTCACGGCGGCGCGGTATGGGATACCGGTGGTCGTCGGGTGGTGCAAGCGTGTGGGTGGAGAGGTTGTCGGGCCGGCGGGTGAGGGGGCCAAGGTCCGGCCACGGGCGTTGCGGTTTGACCTGCACGTTGCCGATGCCTTTGGGCCGGAGGACTGGGAGAGCCAGCCGGACCCGGTGTTTTATATCGCGGCTCGGTACAGGCGTGCGCTAGAAGACGCGATCCGCGAGGCGCCCGAGCAGACGCTGTGGATGCACCGGTTCTGGAAGAGCCGGCCGAGGCATGAGCGGGAGGGGAAGCCGTTCCCGAAGGCCTTGGTGCAGAAACTATCCGAGTTGCCGTGGATGACCGATGGGGAACTGGGCAGGATCATCGCGCGGAGTGAGCGTGATGCGGCAGAGTGGGCGCAAGGGCCGCAGAAGGTGAGGGGTTTGGGGAAGGAAAAGCGGAAGGATGAGCAGGGGGATGAGATTGGGTTTGAGGGGTGAGAGTGGGCCTGGGGATAGGCGGGCTGGGAAGCCCGCCCCACCAGCTGGGAAGCCCGCTCCACCAGCTGGGAAGCCCGCCCCACCGGCTAGGAAGCCCGCCCCACCGGGTTCAGGCCATGCCTGTGAGGACGTTCATGCCGGCGCGGTCGGTGCCGCGTTCTTTGGCGCAGGCGTCGATGATGCGCTGGGCCGTGCGGACGTTCGCCAGGCCCGCCGCGGCGTCGACCTCCGGGCGTTGGCCTGTGCGCACGGCCTGCAAAAAGGCCTTGATCTCCTCGACGATTGGCTCGCCCTCGTCGACCTGCAGGTCCTCCATCTGCACCAGCTCTGACCACTTCATGTTCGAGAGGTCGGCCCCCTGGCGGAGCATGTTCCGAAGCTCGGCCATCTGGCCCTGGTTGGCGGTGCGCCGGATCATGACGCCGGCCTTTGCGCCGTAGTCGATTTTGACGTAAGCGTTCTCGCCGGTGATGCGTGTAACGCGCTCGGTTTTGAGGGCCAGTCGTGAGCAGGTGATGTTGGCCACGCATGTGCCCGTGGGCAGGCGCCACGTCAGGCGGGCGTTGCAGATGTCCTCGTGCTCGGTGATGACCGCAACGCCCGAGGCTTGGACCTCGTCAGGCTCCCGGCCACCCATGAGCATGATGACAACGTCCAGGTCGTGGATCATCATGTCCATGACGACGGAGATATCGACGCTGCGGAAGGTCATCGGGCTGACGCGGATGACCTCGATGAACCTGGGGACGATCTCCTCGACACCCCCGGTCTGTCGGCGCAGGGCTCGCATGATCGGGTTGAATCGCTCGATGTGCCCGACCATCAGCACGCTCTTGGCCTCGTCGGCGGCCTTCTTGATGAGTTTGCTCTCAGAGACGTCCCCGGCCAGGGGCTTCTCGACGAGGCAGGCGACGCCCGCGCGCAACAGCGGCTCGGCGGCGGCGCGGTGGTGCGTCGTAGGCACCGCGATCGACGCGATGTCCACACCCGCCTGGATCAACTGCTCAACGCTGAAGAAGACCTTGCACCCAAACTGCTCGGCCAGCGACTCGGCACGCTCGGGGTCGTTGTCGACGACGCCCACCAGCACCGTCTCGGGCAAGTTGGCGTAGACGCGGGCGTGGTGCCGGCCCATGCGCCCGACGCCAACGACGCCGGCACGCAGTCGCTTGGTGCCCAGACCCCCTGCATCAGTCGCTGCCCCCGCTGTGCTGTGGGTTCCGTTTGATTTCGCCTGGGCCGGGCCGTTGGGTGTTGCCATGGTGGTAGTTTAGGGGCCAACTTGCCGGGGGTGCGGCACCATCTATCTACTACTCATGCCTGTTGATCACTCCTGCCCGAGCAGGTCGGTCAGGATGCGCACGCCCCACCCGTTGCTCCCCTTGACAAACATCCCCGCATCGCTCTCGGCAACGTGGACGCCGGCGATATCCAGGTGGCACCAGGGTGTGCCCTCGGCGACGAAATAGGACAAGAACGCCGCGCCTTGACCCGAGTGCGCCTTGCGGTTGGGGTTGCTGTTGAGGATATCGGCAACGGGGCTTTTCATCATGTCGCGGTATTCCTGGTGCTGGGGCAGCAGCCAGACGCGCTCGCCGCTGACGGCCGAGGCGGCCTCGATGCGCCCGCGGAGTTTTTCATCCTCGCAGAACATCCCGCAGAAGGTGCTGCCCAGGGCCGTGACCACGCCGCCGGTGAGCGTGCTCAGTTCGACAATGAACGCCGGGTCTTCCTTGTCGCACGCCCAGCAGAACCCGTCGGCGAGCACCAGCCTCCCCTCGGCGTCGGTGTTGGTGACCTCGACGGTGATGCCGTTGCGGTACGTCAGCACATCATCAGGGCGGTAGGCCTCGTCGCTGATGCAGTTCTCGGCACAGCAGAGCAGGGCGACGACCGGCCGGCCCGGCTTGACGATCGTGGCGATGGCGTGCATGGCCCCGAGGACGGCGCACCCCCCGTCTTTGTCGCGCTTCATCCCGACCATCCCGTTGTTGACCTTGAGCGAAAGCCCGCCGGTGTCGTAGGTGATCGTCTTGCCGATGAGCACGGCAGGTTTGTTCTTGCCCTTGGCGGGCTTGTCAGGGGTGTATTCGAGCCTGATGAAGCACGGCTGGTTCTCGCTCGCCTTGCCGACGTTGACGTGCCCGACGAGGCGCTCCTTCTCCAGGTCCTTGCCACGCAGCACGCTGAACTTAAGCCCAAACTCCTTGGCGAGCACGCGGGCAGTCTCGGCAATGTAGTCCGGCGTGGCGATGTTCGGCGGCGTCTCGCTGAGGGACCGGGCGAAGTTCACCGACTTAGAGAGGGCCAGGCCAAACTCCAGCCCCTTGCTGAAGGCCTTCTTGTCCGCGTCAAGCGTGATGCTCGGGCGGTCGTCGTGCGACTTGCCGGGTTTCTTGCCGTTGGACTTTTTGTCGTCTTTATCACCCTTGCCGTTGCTGTTGGCGGCGAGCGCACCCTTCGAGGCGTTGTTGCTCCAAGAGAGCAGCCCGAAGGCCTCGCCGGCACAGCGACCGGCATACTCGATGCTCGCGCCGACGGCCTGCAACGCCGGGGTGATCGACAGGAGCGCCGAAGGCTCCTTGACCGCCGACAGCCGGCGCGCCACCGCAGCCATCGCCGAGCGCACGGCCTCGGGCTTGAACTGCTCACGCTTGCCCAGCCCCACCAGGACCACACGCCCAGGCTCGCCAGCACCGGTCGGGAAAGCCTCGGCGATAGTGCCCAGGTCCCCACTACCCTCGGCACGCTTAGACGCTGCGACAACCAGCGAAGCCCAAGTGGCCCGCTTGGGGAGGATCGCCGACACGTCCTCACCCTTGAAGTGGGCGAGGACAACAACAGCCGGGTTGGTGATCGGGCCAGTGGAAACAGCGTGGAACATGCGGGTGGCTCCGTAAAGGGTGTAGAGGATAGCGGGCCGGGGGGATGGCGGGCTTAGCCGTCGATCTTGACTGAAGGGACGAGGGCGGCAGCTGCACCCACGCCTCGCCCACACTCCGGGCACGGGGCGCCCGCCGGCAGCCCGGCGAGGGCGTAGCCACAGGTGTTGCAGCAGCCGATGCGGGTCACCTGGCGTCGGCGACGCCAGCACAAGAGTGCCACAGTCCCACCCGCGAGTGTGAACGGCCATAGAGGAGCCCAGATAGCAGCACGGCCGGGTATCTGCGTGAACCCTCCCCACCACTCCATTGGTACTTGACGCGGCGAGCAGTACCAGTTCCACTGCCGTTGCAAGGGGTAGCCGGTCTTGCTGATGATCTCCAGCCGTTTTTCGTGCGTAGTCCAAAGGTAAGAAACGGTGCCAGTACGCAACGAGAGTGAATCACCAAACTGCGCCATAAAAAAACTGGTCCAAATAGCACTGGCAACCCACGCGAGTGTGGATGCCACCGCCACCACCGCACCGGCCCATATGCCGAAGAGAGCAAGGCTCGATGCTCGGCGGCGTTGCCGTTCAGACAAGACGGTCTTCCTTCCCAATCCCCAGCGCAGGCCGCACATCGATCTGCACCATCACACCGCCGAGCTTGCTCGCCTGCAGCTGCTTGGCCGCGTCGGGGTCCACATAGTCGCTGTGGCAGCCCGCCTTGGCATCGGCCGAGGCCGCGACGGCCTTCTTGGTCTTGCTGGCGAGTTTGTGAATCTCCTCGGGGCTGAGCACGCCGCGTTTGTTCAGGATTTCACGCTGCTCATCCGTCAGCGCGGCGGTGAGTTTAGGAGCACCCGGGACGGTCCCGTCCTTGCCACCCATCCGCTCAAAGCCCTCGGCCTTGCCGCTGGCGAACTCTTGGATCTCTTTGCTGATGCGGACGCTACACCAGTCGTGCCCGCACATGGCGCAGAAGTCGGTGTCCACGTCCAGGTCTTCGTCGTGATAGGCGCGTGCCGTGTCGGGGTCGAAGGAGAGCTCAAAGTGCTTCTCCCAGTTCAGTGCGGCACGGGCCTTGGTCAGCTCGTCGTCGCGGTCGCGCGTGCCGGGGATGCCCAGGGCCACGTCCGCCGCGTGCGCGGCGATCTTATAAGCAATGCACCCCTGCTTGACGTCGTCCTTCTTGGGCAGGCCCAGGTGCTCCTTGGGGGTTACATAGCAAAGCATCGCCGCGCCGTGGTAGGCCATGGCAGTTGCGCCGATGCAACTGGTGATGTGGTCATAGCCGGGGAAGACGTCGGTAACGAGCGGCCCAAGGACATAAAACGGTGCCCCGTGGCAGAGGGCCCGCTGCACCTTGGCGTTGTATTCGATCTGGTCAAAGGGGACGTGCCCGGGGCCTTCGATCATCACCTGCACGCCGTGGCGCCAGGCGCGTTCGGTGAGCTCGCCGAGGGTTTCGAGTTCGGCCAGTTGCGCCTCATCGGTCGCGTCGGCCAGCCCGCCGGGGCGGAGGCCGTCGCCTATGGAAAATGTTACATCGTGCTGGCGGAGGATGGCGCAGATGTCATCCCAGCGCGTGTACATAATGTTTTCTTGGTTGTGCACGAGCATCCACTTGGCCAGCAGGCTGCCACCCCGGCTGACGATGCCAATGAGGCGGTTTTTGACGTGTTTGAGGTGCCCCCGCCGAACCCCGGCGTGGATGGTGAAATAGTCCACGCCCTGCGCCGCCTGGTGCCGCAGCGAGGCCTCGATCGTCGGCCAGTCGAGGTCCTCGATCCTCTTGCCGATGATCATCGAATAGATCGGCACCGTGCCGATGGGCACGCAGGCGTTCTGGATGATCGCCGATCGGCACGCGTCCAGGTCCCCCCCTGTAGACAAGTCCATCACGGTGTCGGCCCCCCACTTCTCAGCCCACTTGAGCTTCTCGACCTCCTCGTGCGTGCCGCTGGAGATGGGGCTGGCGCCCATGTTGGCGTTCACCTTTGTCTTGCTCGCACGCCCGATGCACATCGGGTCGAGCCTGTGCCCCAGGTGCGAGACGCTCGCGGGGATCACCATCCGACCCGCGGCAATCTCATCACGCACCTGCGCAGGCGACAAGTGCGGCTCGCGCTGGGCCACACGCTGCATCTGTGGCGTGATGATCCCCAAGCGTGCGTGCTCGAGCTGCGTCAACGGCATGAAACCCGCCGGGTAACGTACACGCAGCCGACGGGCCTCACCCCGGCTGGGCTTGGCGGTGTCAAACTCGACGAGGGTGTGCTCCCGGGTGCCGGGGGTATTCCGGGTACCGCCACGCTCCGCGTGGCGCTCCCCCACGCGGAGCGTGGGGGTACCCGAGGGGGTACCCAATGCCATCGCCGGCGCGACGAGTGGATGTGCCGAGTGCACGCTCCCCACCCAATCCCGCGACACACACCCCGGCACAAAGGCCATAAAGTCCTTCGGATCAAGGAAGCACGAACCCTCACCGGCCACGCCGCCGCCAACACCAAACGCGGGCGTCCAGCGGTGCTCGTTGGTGTGCCTGGGTGCGGGTGCGAACGCGGGGTCTTGGTTTTGGTTTTGGATTTGGTTTTGGTTCTGGGTACCACCACGCTCCGCGTGGTGCTCCCCCACGCGGAGCGTGGGGGTACCCGGGGTACCCAAAGCCGGCCCAACATCCTCAACACTCCACCCGTCGGGCAAAAAGTCCCACGCCGACTTCTCACTCGCGGCTGGCATCCCAGGCGTATCAGGGCTAGCAAACATCAACGGCCCGCCGACATCCGGGGCAAGGGCAAACGAGCCGGGCGTCGTTACGCTCGGGTCGTTGCCGGGGTTGGCCGCACCGTGCGTCGGCAGGCTGGGGCGTGCGGTCGTGGTCTGTGGGTTGTGCTTGATCGTCATGGTTTTCTCGCTGACTTTGCCCGTGTTGGTGGGCGCTTGTGAGGCTTTGCGGCCTTGGCCTTCTTGGGGTTCTTCAGCCCGGTTCTGAGTTTGTTGTTCGTCTCACGGATCACGCGTGCGGCAAGGCGCTCGCGGTGCTTGTCAACAAACGCCACGACGGCATCGGGGTCCTTGACCGCCAGCACGCGCAGCGCCCACGACAAGCCCTTGACGATCATGTCCGCACGGTCATCGATCAACCGCTCGCAGACCGCCAGCGTACGCCGAGCCTCACCACGCGGCGCCGTCGCCCCCCGCGCCGGCTGGTTCAACGGCACGGTGCTCACCAGCGCCGCCCGCCGCGTCCACAGGTGCTCCGACCGCGTCCAGGCGAGGATGTGCTGGTCGGTCAGCACGCCTTGCCGCCACGCCACGCCGGAGATGAAACTGCCGAAGCAGTCCGTCGAGCACCACCCGCTGAGCACCGGCAGCAGCCGCTGAATCTGTGCTGGGCTCATCAACGCCACGGCCTTGGGCGCGGCACGGAAACACTCAAAGCCGAGCGGGTCATTACCAGTCAGGGCCAGTTCGATCCCCTTGTCAACGAGCGTGGCCGGCGCGTGCTTGTGCTCGCGTGCGATCGCCCTCGCCTCCGCCCGAATTCTTGGTACCCTGCCGGCCATCGCTTTCCCTCCGCCGGTACAAACCGGATCAGGTTCCACGGGTGCATCTCAGCGGCGGCGGGAAGTCCGCCGTCGCGCCCCGAAGCAGTGCTGATTCTAGCGTCGCCACAACCCCGATGCCCTCACGGCTCCCCGGCGAACTGCCACTCCAACTCATCCAGCTCGGCGTTCACGGGCCTGCCCAGGTGCCGCAGCATATTCATGCACTGCCCCCGGTGGTGCATGCCATGGTTGGTTACGTGGATGATCGCGGCGGCGACCGTAAATACCTGCGGCGGGTCATCGCCGATACGCAACTCGCGCACGCTGTTGATCCGTCCATCGGCACGCACCGCCGCCACGACGGCCGCAAAGTCCGCCGCGACCTCATCCAACTGCGCCATGAACTCCACCGGCGTCAGTTGCTTGGCAGGCGCAGGGTCGGTGTACGACGCCCGGCCGTCCAAACGCGGCCTCATCGGTCGCTCGGCGATCTCGTCCGCCCAGCGGTGCATCACCACGATCATGTGGCCGATCGTATCGTGCAGCGTGCCGGGGCCGATCTCAAACTTCTTGTGAAACTCCGCGTGCGACAACCCACGGCAACGCTCGATGATCTGCGCAATCCCCCACCGGTTGTGCCCCAGCAAGATCACGTACGGGTCCGTTGAAAGTGCCTTTGCCATCCTGCCTCCCATAGATCAACCAAATCACCCCGGCGTACCCCGCCCGCCCCCCTCAAACCCCATCGACCGGTTGAACGCCTCGGACCGCCCACGCGCAACCGTCATGGTCTTCCACTCCCCCCCGGCACGCCCGACGAGCACGCGTGCGCACTGGACGATCTGCCCGCAGTGGTACGCCGTGTGCGCCAGCGACCGCGTCAACGCCAGCACCAGCGCGTGCGGCTCACCCCGGATCGCAATCACCCTGCCCAGGTCGGCATCCGTCAGCGGGGCGAGCGCACCTTCCAACGCGCCCCACCCCGCATCCCACGCACGCAGCAAGTCGCCCCGCTCGGTAAAGTCGTCGATGAACTCGCTATCGCGGTTGCGCCACGGCTTCTCGCCGTCGGTCGTCAGCACGTCGGTCCAGCGCGAGCGGAGGTTCCCGCCGACGTGCTTCATCACCACGGCGACGCTGTTGACCTCGGGGGACAACGCCTCGCGCAACTGCTCCCAGGTCAACTGGCTGACCGCACCCTCGGCATAGCCGCGGTACCGACGATACTCAGACTCAAACGCGGCGATGGTTGTACGCGACATAAGAGCGGCCTAGTAGGTGCCCAAGAGTTATCCAGATCGCCAATGTTTATCGCACGGAACCCCTCCCCCGAGGGGAGGAGCAGGGGTGTGGTTGGCCACTTCGGAGGCACAACATTCAGCAGCGATCCATACTAGACCGACGATTCTAACCAGACACAACCACCACCCATTGCCCCCACCCATTACCCCCACCCATCAACCCCACCCATTACCCCCACTTGGTTACATGCCAACTCTTCTTCCCCCGCCGAAGCGCGATCACTCCCCCCGGCAGCAGGTCCGCCGAGGTCAGCCGAGCCGTGGGCCCGGCCTTGGCCCCATTGATGCTCACCGAGCCGTCGGCTAAAAACTGCCTCGCCTCCGTCTTGCTCTTGGCCAGCGTTGTCTGCGCCAGCACATCAACCAGCGCCGCCCCCTCCCCGCCCAGTGCGCCCTTGTCGTGCGTGCTGCTCGGTGCCGAGGCAAAGACCTCCGCCAGCGTCGCCCCGTCCAAGGCCGACAGGTCACCACTAAAAAGCGCCGCCGTCGCGGCCTCTGCCTTGGCGAGCTCGCTGGCCCCGTGCAGGATGCGCGTCGCCTGGCGGGCAAGGGTGCGCTGTGCCGCACGCGCGCCGGGGCTGGCCACCTGCTCGGCCATCACGCCGGCGATCTCCTGAGGCCCCAGGAACGTGTAAATCTTCAGGAACCGCTCCACGTCCGCGTCCGCCGCGTTGAGCCAGAACTGGTAGTAGGCGTACGGGCTGGTCCGGTCGGCGCTCAGCCACACCGCGCCCGACTCGGTCTTGCCAAACTTCCCCCCGTCGGCCTTGGTAACCAACGGCCACGTCAGCCCAAAGGCCCGCGCGCGCCCGGCATCAACGCCCACCTCCTCAATATGCTTCTTGCCGATCAGGTCCATCCCAACGACGATGTTCCCAAACTGATCGCTCCCGCCCATCTGCAACGTAACGCCCTTGTGCTTGTGCAGCCAGAAGTAGTCATACGCCTGCAAGAGCATGTACGAAAACTCGGTGTAACTGATGCCGTGCTCGCGGTTGTGCAGACGCTCTTTGACCGAGTCCTTCTGGACCATCATGTTGACCGAGAAGTGCTTGCCGACCTCGCGTAGCGCATCCAAAAACCCCAGCCCCCCAAGCCAGTCGATGTTGTTGACCATCTCCAGCCTGGGCAACGCCCCGGTGGTATCAAACAACTCCCCCCCTGCAAAGATGCGCCCGATCCGCTCGACGCGACCGGCGACCTCGTCCCGCGTGCTCAACGTCCGCTCGGCGGTTTTGCCCGAGGGGTCCCCGATCAGCCCCGTCGCCCCGCCCATCACCGCCACCGGCGTGTGCCGGGCACGCTGGAACCGCGCAAGAGCCATGATCCCGACCAGGTTCCCGATCGTCAGCGAGTCCGCCGTCGGATCAAAGCCCACATATGCCCGGCACCCCGCACCACCCGCACCCAGGTGCGCCTCCAACCCAGCGGCATCGGTGCACTGCTGCACGAGCGACCGGGCCTGCATGTCCCCCATGAAACTCGCCATTGATTCTGCAATAGGCATGGGCTGAGGGTAGATGGGAGGGCAAGCAAAGGTCCAAACCCACCACAAAAACACCCCCACACGCCCCACGCCGCTACAGCACCCCATGCCAACAGGAGAAGTTTCTTTTCTATTCCTGGGCAGACCCGGGTGAATAGCATCAATACGAATCGAACAGAAGCCTTGCACAAGAAAGGGTCCATTTATGAAGTCCATCCTGCTGCTGACAACACTCCTGCTGACGATCTCCCTGGCCGCATGCCGCACCGCTCCGCGCAACGAGGACGACAGGGCGACCCTGCGCAGCGACGCCGAGGCCGCCATCAACCTGGCCTACCGCACAGACCCGACGCTCGCGCAGGCGATGGGCAACGCCGCCGGGTACGCCGTCTTCCCGACCGTCGGCAAGGGTGCCTTCCTCGTCGGCGGCGCGTTCGGGCGCGGGGTTGTCTTCCAGAACGGGGTGGCCATCGGGTTCACCACCATCACGCAGATCTCCGCCGGCGCAACCGTCGGCGGGCAGTCGTACACGCAGATCATCGTCTTTAGCACCCCCGAAGCGCTCCAACGCTTCAGGTCCGGCAACTTCACGTTCAACGCCCAGACCTCCGCCGTCGCGCTGCACTCGGGCGCCGGGGCGAACGCAAGGTTTTCCGATGGCGTCGCCGTCTTCACCATGGGTGAGGGCGGGATGATGCTCGAGGCCGCCATCGGCGGCCAGCGCTTCAGCTTCGAACCGATCTAATGCCCACTCACTCCCAAACACGCCCACAGACCCGCTCCGCCAGCACACACCATTTATAAGGGGCTTCTTATGCTACGCTGGGCACTCGTTTTTCTGGTCCTCGCGCTCGTCGCAGGCCTGCTCGGGTTCACAGGCATCGCCGGGGCGTCCATGGGGTTTGCAAAGATCCTCTTTGTCATCTTCCTGATCCTCTTCCTGGTCGGGCTGGTCTACTCACTGGCCACGGGCAAACGCACCCCGGGCATCTAAAACTCCTCCGGGCCTAATCCCACTCCCGTAATCACACCACCCCCGGCCCACGCCGGGGGGTGTTTTCGTTTGCAGCGTTAACAATCCACCACACACCGACCCCACAACAACCCCCCGAGCCGCTACCCTCACCTGACCCCGCAAGCCACCAGCCTAAGCACACTTGCCCCCTGCCCACCCCATCCTGCTCACCGGCATCGCCGGGTTCATCGGCGGGCACCTCGCCTCCGCCCTCCTCGCGCGCGGCTACAACGTCGTCGGCATCGACAACTTCGACCCCTTCTACCCACGCGCACGCAAACAACTCAACCTCGCACACGCACAATCCATCTCGGGCACACCCTCCCACGGCAACCTCACCTTCACCGAGATGGACCTGACAGACCAACAGGCCGCCGCCGACCTCTTCGCCCGCCACACCTTCGACGGCGTCATCCACCTCGCCGCCAAGGCCAACCCACGCCTCAGCGTCGCCGACCCCGTCGGCTACACGCACGCCAACGTAACGGCCACGGCCGTCGTCCTCAACGAAGCGCGCAAGCAGTTCCACGCCGGCGCCTGCCGACGCGTTGTCTGCGCCTCCTCCAGCAGCGTCTACGGCAACTGCACCACGCCACCCTTCCACGAAGACCTCAACGTCGATTACCCCATCTCCCCCTACGCCGCCAGCAAACGCGCCTGCGAAATCATCGCCTGGACGCACTTCAACTTGCACAAACACCCCGTGGCCATGCTCCGCTTCTTCACCGTCTACGGCCCACGCCAACGCCCCGACCTCGGCGTCAGCACCTTCATTGATAAAATCTCCCACGCACAGCCCATCACCCTCTTCGGCGACGGGACCATGGCACGCGACTGCACCTACATCGACGACGCCGTCGCCGGGATCATCGCCGCCTATCAACGCATCGACGCCCACGGGTACCGCGTCTGGAACCTCGGGCACAGCACGCCCATCACCGTCAACGAGATGATCGCAACCGTCTCAACAACCCTCGGCAAGGCCCCCATCCTCATCCCAGGCCAGGCCCAGCCCGGCGATGTCCAACTCACCTACGCCGACCTCACACGCGCACGCGCCGAACTGAACTACAACCCCACCACCCCCTTCGCCCAGGGCGTCGCCAAGCAGGTCGCCTGGTACCGCTCGCTGCACTAGCAACCACCACCCGCAAAGATGTACAAGCACCCCACCACCCTCACCTGGCACGCCGCACCGGGGAAGGTTTTCCACCTGCCCACCCCCAAAATCCTCGGCATCATCAACACCACCCCCGACAGCTTCTACGACGGCGGCACCCTCCCAACGCCCCAATCCGCCGCCGAACGCGCCGCCGGCATGCTCGCCGCCGGCGCCATCGGCATCGACCTCGGCGGCGAAAGCACGCGCCCCGGCGCCGAGCCCGTCCCCGACCATGAACAGCTCGCCCGCGTCATCCCAGCCATCACCGCCATCCGCCAAGCCCTCGGCCACGCCCCGCTGATCACCATCGACACCACACGCGCCGCCGTCGCCGATGCCGCCTTCGATGCCGGGGCAGACGCCGTCAACGACGTCTCAGCCGGCACCGAATCCCCCGAGATGTTCGCCCTCTGCGCCCGGCGCAACCGCGGCATCATCCTCATGCACCGCCTCCGCCCGCCGAGCGCAGATCAATACTCCACCAACTACACCGCCGATGCCACGCCCCGCTACAACGATGTTGTCCACGACGTCGGGCACTACCTCACCCAGCGCGCCCTCGCCGCCGTTCAAGCCGGCATCCCCGCCAACGCCATCATCCTCGACCCAGGCCTCGGCTTCGGCAAAACCGTCGCGCAGAACCTCAAACTCATCGAACGCACCGACGAACTCGCCAAGCTCGGCTACCCGATCCTCAGCGGCATCAGCCGAAAGAGCTTCGTCGGCGCGTACATGAAACTCCCGCCGGGCCACACACCCGCCGACCGCCTCCCCGCCAGCATCTCGCTCTCACTGCTCCACGCCTGCCAAGGCGCACGCCTGCTGCGCGTGCACGACGTCGCCGAGCACGCCAATATGCTCGACTTGCTCACCTTCAACTAATCCCGATCGCCGATGTTTCACGTGCAGAACCCCTCCCCCGAGGGCAGGGGCAGGGCAGGGGCAGGGGTGGCGTTGGACACTTCCGACGCACGACATTCAGTATTGATCCATATAACCCTCAACCCCCCGCCTTCACCCCAGCCCAAACCCCCGCGATCGGCGCCACACCCACCCCCGTCGCCCCCGGCAGCGTGATCGGCACCCCATCGGCGCACAACGCCCCGAGCACCGCAAAGCACACGGCCTCACGAAACTCCACAGGCACACCCACGCTCGCCGTCGTCTCAACTGCCGCCGAGGCGCAACTGGCAATCGCCCGCACCAGCGCCCGATTGCGCACGCCCCCACCCGCCAGCAGCACCCGATCGACCCCGCGCGTCGCCTCGGCGATCGTCTGCCCGATCCCCTCGCACGCGCTGGCCGCCAGCGTCGCACCGCTCAGCCCCGCGCCGCCACGCCAATGCCGGCCGATCCAGCTGGCCACCTCATCGCCCGTTCCCAGCGACCTCCTGCCCGCCTTGGCACGCTGGGCCGTCAGAATCCCCAGCAAATCATCGGTCGCATCCGCATCAGGCTCGGCACCTGCCGCCGAGGCGCCGTCCTGGTCAAACCGCACCCCCATCACACGCCGGGCCACCGCATCGAGCAGGTTGTTGCACACGCAGATATCCCCACCGCTAATCGACCCCGGCACCGCATCTCCCCCAGGCCCCAGCACCGTCGCGTTGCAAAACCCACCCAGGTTCACCACCGCAATCCGCTCCGTCGCGCTGCGAAAAAGCACCCAGTCCGCCAACGGCGTGATCGGCGCACCCTGACCACCCGCCGCCAGGTCCCCCTGCCGAAGATCGCACACCACCGGCACGCCCACACGCTGCGCCAGCAACCCAGGATTAAACATCTGCCAACTCACCGGCGGCTGATGAAACACCGTCTGCCCGTGCGCGCACACCAGCACCACCGCACCACCGGCACCACCCATCAACTCCGAAACCACCTCCGCGTGCAGCAACGTTAACGCCTGATTCGCCCTTGCCACCACCTCGGCCGTCGCGGGCCGCTGCTCGGCCAGATCACGCAGCACCCCACCCAACTCAGGTAAAAACTCACGCGACAACCCGCGCACATACGCCGCACGCATCCCCAAACCCGATCCCTGCACACGCACCAACGCCGCGTCCAGCCCATCAATGCTCGTGCCCGTCATGCACCCGATCACCAAACGCCCGCTCATCGCCCGCCCTCCATCATCCCCCGCAGCACGCCCTCATACTTGCCCACGCTCTCGTCAAGCCCCCCTGGGCGCGAGTCGATCAGCCACAACCTCTTAAACTCCTCGGTGCACGCGGCCAGCCGCTCGCAGAGCACACCCCGGCCCTCGGCTGACACCCCACCCTTATACCGCCGGGCCACCGCACGCGCGGCCGACAAACGCGAAACCTCCAGCGCATGCCCCAACTGCTCGCCGAGCAACCCCCCCAAACCCCCCGGCACCCGCTCCCCAGCCAAAGCCTCGGCCACCGCACGCCACTGACCGATCGTCCCCACCCCAAGCGCCGACTCCAACCCGTGATGCAAATCGCAGAACAAAGCGCTGGCATTGCGCAGACGCCCCGTCGCACCCGGCACGCTGAAGGCCGCACCAATCTCACGCAATGGCTTATCCACCTCGCTCACCCGCTCAATAAACCCCGCCGACGCCAGCGTCGCATCGCCCAGCGCATGCAGGCTCACGGCCCGCAAGGGCAGCTCCCCCGCGTGCGCCGGGTTCCAACCCGCCGCGGACCCGTGCGCAAGCCCCACCGCGCTCATCGGCCACTGTTGCCGATGCCCCTCATCCCCCCAGTCGCACGTCAGCACACCCCCCGCACCGTGCGCCACCCCCGCCCCGACCGCCGCGATGATGTTCCCCGTCCGCTCGCTGCTGCGCCCAAAGAACGCCCGCCACGAACTCGTTCCCGGGCAGACCCACGCCGGGCGACCAGCCTGTGCAAACGCGTTGAGCCACTCGGCAAACGCCGAGTCCGGCTCATACCCCCAGCACAACCCCAGCAACCCCTGGGGCAACTCTGCCACCACCCCAGGCTCGTGCAGAACAATGTCCGCCCAGAACATCGGCCTCTTCCCCCGCGCCCGGCACATCGCCGCGATCTTGTCAACAAACTCCAGATACACCCGCGCCCGACCCCGCGACCGCACCGCTTCCTTGCTCCGACCAAACGCAATGTCATATGTCTCATCGCACCCGATGTTGATAAGGGGCGATCGAAAAACAGGCGCGATCTGGTCCAGAAGCCCGGCTACAAAAACCTCACTCGCAGGGTCCGTCGGGCACAGACTAAACGGCCCGGACCTCGGCCACACATCAAACATCCAATCCCCGTGCGTCTCGGCTAGGTGCCCATACGCCCGGTGCTTCAGCCACCTGTGCATATGCCCGAACAAGTTCTGGTTCGCCGCCAGCTCCACCCCAAAAGCCCGGCAGTGCTCGTCGAGCCTCTCAATCTCCCCAGGCGTCATCGCCGAAGCACCCGCCCACACCTGCTCATGCCCCCGATACGCAAACGTGTGCTCCGTATACAACTGCAAGTGGTTGACCTTCAACCCCGCCAGCAGCTCAACAATCTCAAACAGCCTCCCCATCGTCGGCACCCTGCACCGGCTGATGTCCAGCATCACACCACGCACCGCAAACGCCGGTGCATCCTCAATAAACAACCCCGGCAAACGCCCACCAAACCGCCGACGCAACTGCCGAAGCGTGCTCAGAGCATGCCTCACCCCAGACACCGAAGGCGCCGCAATCCGCACCACCGCACCACCAGGCACCTCCGCCCCCGCCACACGCATCGCATACCGCTGCTCCCCCACACCCGCCCCGGGCACATCTGCCAGCGTCTGCACAACCCCCGAAATCACCCCAACACCACCCGCCGCAGGCTCCACCACCTCCCCAAGCATTCGGCTGGCAACCCCCGCATCCACCCCCGAGATCGTCAACCGCTCAGGCAACCGCACCACACCCCCCAGCCGAGTTACACGCACCGGCTCGGGCAGCAACAGCAGCTCCCCTTGCCCATCCTCAGTTGGCATCTGGATCTGGACCATTTCACCTTCCTCTTGGACGACTAGGGGGACGACTATGGGCGCGACTATGGGGGCAACTATGGGCAACATAGCACAGCACACCTCCGCACCCCGGCGTCCGGGTCGCGTTCGGGAACTCGACCAATCATCCCCCAGCCTGCAACCCCACCCCACCCAGCCGATATACACCCCTACCCGAGACAGAACCTTGGGAGTTGTTCTTTTGAGGACCCCGACCGTGCAAACCCCTTTCACCACCTCGTCCACTGCTCCACCCTCACCCAAGGCCAGCAAGCCCGGCTTCACACTCATCGAGCTCCTCGTCGTCCTCACCATCATCTCCCTCCTCGTCGGCATCCTCCTACCCTCACTCGCCAAGGCACGCCAGAGCGCCCAGCGCACCAAGTGTCTCGTCAACCTCCGCTCCTTCGGCATCGCCATGGAAGGCTACCGCAGAGAGCACAAAGACCTCATCCCCGATGCCCGCGTCTTCGGCGGCCCCGCCCTCGCCGGCAACCAGCGCAAGGCCCTCTGGGAGATTCTTCAGCCCTACCTCGACTCAGCCCCGCCTGTCCGCACCGACCCCAACGACCCGGCCAGCAAATACCTCCCCAAAGACCCCTACTTCTGCCCTTCCGACAAGGACCCCGAAGCCGGGCTTGTCTCCGGCAGCAGTTACGAGTACTGGGGCGGCGTCGTCATACGCGCCGTCGAGGTTGGCCGCAACTTCAACCTCACAGGTGGCGGCGCACCCCCCATCCAAGAGATCGAACGCTCCGTCCAGTTCTCTACCACCAAGTTCTTCGAGGCCAACAACGACTTCCCCATCCTCGGCGACGCGCAGGCCTGGCACAAAGACGTCGGCGGCGCACAGACCGGCAAAAACGCCCTCTACTTCGGCGACTGGCGCGTCGACTGGATGAACTTCCCCGAAGAAAACCGCATCCAAGAAATCCAAGACTCCCTCAGCGGCGCAGGCCCAGCCGTGCCGCCCCCGCCCTAATTAACCCGACCCCCAGGAACCACCCAATGGACCCACTCCTGACACCCAAGGACTTCAAGCCACCCCAGAGCGTCAAGGGCCTCCGCTCCATCACCGCCGCCGGCGGCTACCGCGAGTCGGCCGGCGCGACGATCGCCCGCCTCGGCCGCACAGCCGCCGAGCAACTCCGCGCCCGCCCCGCCCTCCGCAGGGGGCTTCTCAGTACGCTCGTCGTGCTCCTGTGCGTCGGCAGCGCAATAGCCTTCGTCGCCCTGCGCCCGCGCTCGACGCCCGACATCTTCGCCGCCGATCTCGAGGACGTCCTCGACTACACGCTCGTCTCCGACGACTTCAACAAACTCCCCATCGACGAGCGCCTCCGCCTGCTCCAGGAAATGCTCAAACGCCTCCGCGGGATGGACTCGGGGGACTCGGCCCTCATGGCCGCCTTCGCCGAGGGGATCACAGGCAAGGCCCGCGCCCAACTGCAAAAGAACGCCGAGCGCCTCATGGTCGACGTCTGGGACAAGTTCGCACAGGACTACGCCAAGACCGATCCGAGCGACCGCCAGGCCTACCTCGACCAGGCCGCCATCGACTTTGCCAAACTCGGCGAGGACCTCACCGGCTTCCCAGCAGACGCCGACGACGACGCACGCCTCAAACGCATGAAAAAACAGGCCAAACGCGACGAACAGCAGATGCCCGGCCCAGGCACACCCGTCAACGCCGAGGGCGTCGCAGGCTTCGCACAACTCGTCAACCGCATCGGCCAAGGGAACACCACACCCGCCCAGCGCGACCGCATGGCCGAGTTCGGCCGCGACATGACCCGCCACCTCCGCGGCTACGAACCCGCCGCCGAAAACAACCCCGAAAACAAGAAAAAAAAACCACCCGCACCACCAACCAAAGAACCCGAAGACGACAAGGACAAGAACCAAGACAAAGACATAGAACCCACCAAACCCGCCACGCCCCAATCCACACCACCCCCCAAAGACCCTTGACCATCCCCCGATCCCGGCACGCGACCAATCCGCCGATGGAAACGAACGCCGATATCGTGCCCGGACACACCCCATGAATGCCGTCGTCAAATACTTCGAGATCCCGGTCCACGACATGGACCGGGCCGTGGCGTTCTACGAATCCGTCTTCCGGTTCACCCTTGAACGCGGCGAGATTGACGGCAATCTGATGGCCTTCTTCCCGACCGATCCCGCCAGCACAGGTGCCGGCGGTGCCCTCGCCATGGGAGACAGCTACGTGCCAGGAAAGCAGGGCTGCCGGTTGTACTTCACGGTCGACAACATTGACACGACACTCGCACGGGCAATCGCGGCAGGCGGGGCTGTGCTGTATCCCAAGACCGCCATCGGGGAGCTTGGGTTTGTAGCAGAGTTCAAGGACAGTGAGGGCAACTGCATCGCCCTGCACAGCACCAAGGGCTAACACTCCGCAGCCAGTTGGACCCAGAACTCGCCGCTCTACGCCACCCACAACAAACAACGGCAAACCGCACCACGCCGGGCCACGCGACGCGCGGCAACTCCCGCAGATCATGCACCATCGACACGAACACCCCCGCCGCGATCCAACGCCCCGCCTGCTGATGCACCCTGTGCCACGGCGGCAAGTAATTCAGCATCATCCGCCAGGGCGCCCCGGCCCGCACCATCCATCGCAGGGCGTTGAACACCTCGCGCACGTCGTGCCCCCGCTGGTGCGCGTCCTCACCCATCAGGGCCAGGTACGGGGCCACAAACACCCACTCGTCATCCGTAACACCGCCGAGATACGGCTTCCTTGCCATGCCCGATCATCGGGCGCTCTGGCTCAAGTGCAGGACACGCTCTACCCCCAAAACCCACACCCCCCACGCACCGTTCGAGCAGCACGGCACACAAACCCCTCCCCAACTCACCCCACCATCATCACAGCGACATGAGCCTCTCGGCCCCCGCACGCACCACCGCCGACCCCCGCGTGCCCATCTGCTCGCGGATCTGCCCCAGCCGTGTGGCAATGCTCGTGTCAATCAACTCGTCGCCGATCTGAATCTGAATCCCACCGATCAACGCCGGGTTCACCTTGCAGTGCAGCACCGGCGTCTTGCCGAGCTTCTTGGCAAGGCTCGCCGACAGCGCACCGCGCTCCTGCTCATCCATCGGCGTGGCCGTTGTTACTTCCACCTCCACTCGCCCGAAACTCTGCTGCGCCACCGAGTCAAACGCCTGCACCACACCCGGGAGCATGTACAGCCGGCCCTTGTCGTTGAGCACCTTCAGAAAGTTCACAACCATCGGCGAGAACCGCCCCCCGAAGATCGCCTCGATCGACACGCTCCGCCGGTCGCTGTCAACGATCCGCGAAGACAAAAACTCCCCAAACCGCTCGTCCTGCCGAGCCTCCTCTAGCACCTGCTGCAGTTCCGCAAGCGCACCCTCGGCCGCCCGCTGCACACCACCCGCCCCGGCGCCCGTACGCACCACATCAAACAACGCACGGGCATAAATCAAGGCAACGGCATCGGGCTTGGAATCAATCAATGGCATGCTTGGCCTCACCTGCACCCGGCACCCCACGCTCGCGGGGGCCTCTGGTTCATCGTTCACGTCGATCCTGCACGTCCGCAACAACCTCACACCACACCAACTGCATCAACAACACCTCACCGCTGCCCCAGCCCGGCCAAAGCCTCGTCCATCAGCCGCACGTTGTCTGCAACGCCAACCTCACGCCGGAGAATCTTCCCCGCCACCTGCGTTGCCAGCGTCGATGAGTAGCCATAGATGTCCGAGATCGCCTGCTTCTTGGCCGCCTCGATCTCCGCCATCGTCTTGGCCTTCAGCGCCGCCGCCTCGGCTTCGCCCCTGAGCTTCATCTCCGTCAGCTGCACGCCCATCTGCGCCTTGGCCGCGTCGATCATCTTCTGTGCCTCCGCACGCGCCTCGGCCAAACTCCGCTGGTACTGCTCCAGCGCCACGCTCGCCTGCGCTCGCGCCTGCTCGGCCGCCTCGATCTCGCTCTTGATCTTCTCCTCACGCTCGACGAGCGCCTGAGAAATCTTCGGCCAAACAAACACCCCCAGCACGACCGCGCAGAGCAAAAACACCACCACCGCCGCCACCGCCGTGCCAATCCCCTCGTTGAGCGCAGGAATCGGACCAGACTCCCCCGCCAACGCCGCCGACGGCACCCCCGCAACAACGACAACCCCGGCAACCAACCCCGCAATCATGGCTTTCATGCGCGACATGTGAACTCCGCGGTAAAAAACACCCATCCAGAAAGAACACTCTATCAAACCCCTGCGGCACGATCCCGCAGCGCAGGGGGTCTTCGTAAATTCTCTCAACTTCCAGGCCTATTAGGCCAAGAACGCCGCAAGCACGGCAAACAGCGTCGCACCCTCAACGAACGCCGCCGTCAGGATCATGTTGGGACCAATCTTCCCGGCAGCCTCCGGCTGACGCGCAATCGACTCAACGGCACCCTTGCCGATCAGCCCGATGCCCACCGCCCCGCCAATAACGGCCAGGCCCCCACCAATCACCGCAAGCCCCTTGCCCATCGTCGCTCCCTCGGCCGCCATCGCCGGGGCGGCCGTCGCGGCCAGGGCCAACACTGCGTACACAACCTTGTTCATACTCATCACCTTTCAATAAAACGACACCCACGAGGGATGCTCCCACGCATCGCCAAAGCGATGCGGGGGATAACTGGCCTGTTTTCACGCGTGCGCGTGCTCGTGGCCGTGGTGCTCACCATGCTCGTGGTCATGGTGGGCAAGCTGGGAAATAAACACCGTTGTCAGGAACATAAACACAAACGCCTGCAAGGTCGCTACAAAGACCTCCAGGAAGAAGATCGCTACCGCACCCACACCAGAAGCCAAAATAATCACCGGCCCCAACAAGAACCCAGACCCACCCGCGCCAATCGTCGCCGCACCCGTCGCCAAAAACCCCAGCAGCGTCGCCAGCAAAATGTGCCCCGCCGTCATGTTCGCAAACAAACGGATCGCCAACGCGAACGGCTTGACCACCGTCCCCACCAGTTCCACAGGCACAATGATCGGCCAGATATACCACGGCGCGCCCCCCGTCAGGTGCCCAAGGTAACCCCCGATCCCCAGCGATCGAATCCCCGCGATGTTGATCATCAAAAAACTAATCAACGCCAGCACCGCAGTTACAAACAGCGACTGCGTCGCCGTGCCACCAAACATCGCCAGCCCGTTCTCGCGCATCTGCGCACTGGCAATGTGCTGGATGTCCAAAAGCGGGATCATCCCCAGCAGGTTGTTGACCCAGATGAAGAAAAACAGCGTCCACAAGAAGGGCAAAAACCGGTCCGTCCGCCCCCCCAGCAACGGCCGAGCCACCTCGTCGCGCAGGTAGCTGCAGAGCACCTCGAGCATGTGCGCAAACTTGTTCTTCGTTACGTACCGGTCGTTCCCCTCGCTCGCCGGCCCCGTCGCGATCTGCCGGGCCACCCACGGCCCCAACAAGCACAAAATCAAACCCGTCAGCAGCAGGTTCCCGATGTGCCCCGACCAGACCCACACGTCCTTGATACCAAGCACGTCCATCACCGCAAACTTGTGGTTCGCAACGTGCGAGACCGGGTCGCCGGCCGCCAGGGTGAAAATCAGTTCGTTCATATGCACCAGACTCCCGGCAAATCAGCCCAAACAACCCCTACAACGCCGCCCACCGCCGCAGCACAATAGTCTCCAGCACCAACGCACCAATCGCGGCAAACAAAAACGTATACACAAACGCGCTCCGCTCCGGGCTCAACCCCACCAGCACCACCAGGCCAAGGGCCAGCGACCCAAACAGCCGAACGCCCGAAAACGCCAGGCTCGCCACACCCACGTTCACCTCCGGGCTCTTGGCCACACTCCACAACACCACGAGCGCCACGATCCCAGAGGCCAGCACGCACCCCGCCCCCAGCAAACTCGACGGCACATCCGCCACCCCGGCCACCCTCGTCAGCAGCACCACCCCGACCGCACCCAGGCACGAGGCCACCAAAGCCACTCCCAACCGAACGACCGGGGGGTGGGCGCACGCCGCAGGCTGCGCCTGCGCAGTCGCAGAGGGGTTCTCCCGCGAGATATTGGGCGTCTGCTCGGCCATAAGGGGCCAATGGTAGACCCGGCCCAACCCGTTGAACAGCCCCAAACACACCCCATCCAACCCAAACCAAAAAAACCACCCCATCAACCTCCCGGCTCTCCGCGCCGGCACCCTCTCCCAGCACGCACAACGTGGCCTCTGAGCAGCCTCGGCCGAGGTCATCTTCCCCGGCCGCACCAACCAACCCGCCGCCAAGGTCCGATATCGACCCCTCCTGTCCAGTACACCGCCCTGGCAGGGAGGTAGCGCACACTCTGGTTACTTTGTGCCCAAGATCAGGTTCGGTCGTCATCCCACCCAGCCGATACACCCCATGCGAGTGTGGCCTCGCCGCTGCTGTGAGAACGCCTGATGACGTCCCCATACCATTCCTTCCAGCAGCCAGTAAAACCCGGCAATACCCTGCGCATGCAAGAGGCCGAGCTCGCCTCCCTCAGCAACGAACTCGATTCAGAAAGCTCCGGGGATATCAAACGACGCACCGTCCGCTGGAAGTTCCTCCGCAACTGCGTCCGCATCGATATGCGCCAGCCCGGCGGCGTTACCACCAACCTGCACTACGCCGTGCGAAACCTCTCCCCAGACGGCCTGGGCATCCTCCACTCGTCGTACGTCCATGCCGGCACCCTGTGCACCATCTACCTTACCAGCCCCAGCGGTGAAGAAAAAAACATCGAAGGCTCGGTCATGCGCTGCCGGCACGTCAGGGGACGCGTCCACGATATCGGCATCAAGTTCAAAGCACCCGTCAACGTCCGCGACTTCGTCGAGGTCAACCCCCTCGAGGGGCGCTTCACACTCGAGTACGTCCACCCCCTGCACCTCAGCGGCACCGTCATGTACGTCTGCGACTCGGCCCTGGACCGCCGCCTCGTCCGCCACTTCCTCGGCGAAACCTCCCTGAACGTTACCTCCATCGACAACGCCCACGAGGCCCTCGCACGCTGCGCCGAGGGATTCGAAGCCCTGCTCATCGACAACGACCTGCCCGACATGCCCGGCACCGAACTCGTCGATAAAATCCGCAACACCGGCACTCGGGTACCCATCATCCTCATCGCCGCAGACACACACGTCGGCACCACCAGGGCCGCAACCAATGCCCGTGCCAGCGCCGTCGTCAGCAAGCCCCTGACCAGCGAGAAAATCCTCCAGGCCATCGCCGAGTTCCTCCTCATGGACACATCCGACAACGGGGGCTCGGCCGTCCTCTACTCCTCCCTCAAAAAAGACAACCCCGCACGCGCGCACCTCGCCGAGTTCATCAACGACCTACGCCTCCTCTCCGTCCAGATCTCCAAGGCCATCTCCACAGAGAACACCGCCGACCTACGCAGGCTCTGCATCCAAATCCGAGGCAGCGCACCCTCCCTCGGCTTCAAGCCCATCGGCGACAGCGCCGAGCTCGCCATCCTGGCCCTCGACGCCACAGGCAGCATCAATGAGTCCATCAGGCCCCTCCGCCAACTCATCAACATGTGCCTCCGCGCAAGCATCCGGCCTGACGAAAAACGCGTCGCCTAAACCGCAACACTCGACACCCCCACCTCACCACGCCTACACTCCCCCATCGCCAGAGGCCCTTGGACTATCGTTCTGGGAAACTGCTGGCAGCGGCCGCAACACGCGGACGCGCCGACCACCTGCGTTCATACATACGCAGGAACCCAGTACGGCAGCACGTGAGCCCCAACGTTTGGCGCACACGCCTCGCCCGAACTCAATCAAGCCCTCGGGCTTGCGCTCCCCCTATTGGCACATTCGCCGACCGGTGGCCGTCGCAAGACCGCGGGCAGAAATGGTATTGTTTAGATGTCCTCTGAACCACTCTCGTCCACCTCACACCCACACCACACCCCTCCTGCACCCCAACAGCACACGCCCCCAACAACCACCCACGCCAACGGCCACACAACCGCAGCACACCCAGCCACACCCGCCGCTGGCATCACCTTCGCCTCCCTCCACCTGGCCAAGCCCGTCCTTGCCGCACTGACCGACCAGGGCTATCACACACCCACGCCGATCCAGGCCAAGGCCATCGGCCCCGCACTCGCCGGCCGCGACGTCCTCGGCTGCGCGCAAACAGGCACCGGCAAAACCGCCGCCTTCGCCCTCCCGATCCTCTCACGACTGCTCACCACCCCCAGCGACGCCCTCGTCAATGGCCGGCACCTCCCGCGCGTCCTCGTCCTCAGCCCCACACGCGAACTCGCCAGCCAGATCGGCGACAGCTTCGCAACCTACGGCAGGCACACAACCCTCCGCCACACCGTCGTCTTCGGCGGCGTAGGCCAAGCCCAACAAGTCCGCGCCTTGCGCGCAGGCGTCGACATCCTCGTCGCCACCCCAGGCCGACTCGAAGACCTCAAGCAGCAAGGCCACATCAACCTCACCAACGTGCAAATCTTCGTCCTCGACGAGGCTGACCGCATGCTCGACATGGGCTTCATCGTCCCCATCAAACGCATCAGCGCCGCACTCGCCCCCACACGCCAGACCATGCTCTTTAGCGCCACAATGCCACGCGAGATCCAGCACCTGGCCGACGCCCTGCTCAAGCAGCCCGTCAAGGTCGCTGTAACACCCGTCGCCTCCGCTGCCCCCAAGATCGAACAACGCCTTTACTTCCTGCCCAAAAAGAGCAAGCCCGCCCTGCTCATGCACCTGCTGGCCGACCCCGCCGCCAAGCGCTGCGTCGTCTTCACCAAAACCAAGCACGGCGCCGACCGCGTTACCGAAAAACTCGTCCGCAACGGCGTCCCCGCCGTCGCAATCCATGGCAACAAGGCCCAGAACCAACGCGCCCGCGCACTCGACGCCTTCGCCACAGGACGCTTCCGCGTCCTCGTCGCCACCGACGTCGCCGCACGAGGCCTGGATATCGACGCCGTTACACACGTCTTCAACTTCGACCTGCCCATGGAGGCCGAGGCCTACATCCACCGCATCGGCCGCACAGGCCGAGCCGGAAACACCGGCATCGCCATCGCCTTCTGTGATGCCGACGAACGCGACCTCCTCCGCAGCATCGAACGCCTCACCGGCAAACGCCTCACCCCGACCCCACTGCCCGACAACCTCCCCAAACTCGAACCCACCGAACGCGAAGCCGAGGACCGCCAGCAATACGCCGGCTACCAGGGTAAAGCACCACACCACTCACCCGGCCACTCCCACGACCGCCCCAATAACCGCTACGCCGGCGGCTCCTACGGCTCGCCCTCACGCGACGGACCACGACAAGGCCACGGCGCACGCCCGAACACCACCAACCCCGCAACTCCAACCCACACCGAACGCCAAACCCGACAAAGCATGGGCCTGCCACCCTCCGAGCACGCACGCCCCCGCACGCCCCAACGAGACTTCAACGCCCCACGCACTCCCAACAACGATGGATACCGCGGCGGCAACCGCACACGCGGCGGCAGACCCAGCGGTGGACCAGGCGGAGGCTCCACTGGTGGCCGGCCCGGCGGCAAACGCCGCTATTAAACCCGCTCGCGCGATTCCCTACGCCCCGTCACCGCACCCCGCCACCATCACGAATCGCCAGCTCCACCAGCCGGTCGCACACCGCCGACATGCTCAGCCCAAGACTCTTAGCAGCCTTCGGCACCAGCGAATGATCCGTAAACCCAGGCGTCGTGTTGATCTCCAAAAAATACACCTGCCCACCCCCACCC
>VYKU01000055.1_pt1 | contig 54452 bp, 44 predicted proteins | sample 5114491 | NCBI WGS metagenome assembly VYKU01 (sample SAMN12291796, study PRJNA351875) | freshwater metagenome | isolation source: freshwater lake | place: USA: Michigan, Gull Lake | collected 2011-07-05 | reverse complement strand
GCTCGTCTCGGGGCTGCTGCTTTACAGCTTTGTGCTCGAGAACACCATCATCGTCAGCGTCAGGTTCCCCGCGCCCATCGCCTTGAGGGCCGCAAAGTTCTTGGTGTTCTCGAGCACAAAGCTGTAAAGCAGCAGCCCCGAGACGAGCACCCCAATGACAAACCCGAGCGCGATGGTGATGCCAAAGTTGATCAATATGCCCGTCTGGATAAGGATGTAGCGCGTCGTCAGCCACGCAAACTCCGCTCCGGTGTGCGCCGCGAGGCCCGTCGCGGCGTTGATCCGGCTCTGCAACTGGGCCAGGTCCTGCCCGGGCTGGGCCTTGACCATGATAAACTGCGTCAACTTGCGCTCGGGTGGTGCCAGCGTCAGCGCCCTGCTGAAGGTGGTATAAACAACGGGCTCCCAGAAAAACTCGGCGGATTTGGAGTAGACCCCAACGATCTCCACCTCGTTGTCGTTAATGTCCAATCGGTCGCCGATGCCAAGCTCGGGCGAGCCGGGCTTGCGCCTGGGCTTGAGGAGATTCCCAAGGTCGTTGGAGTTGACGATGATCCCCCTGTCGCGGCGCAGGTCCGCCAATGTCCCATGCACCATCCTCGGCGGGCCGCCCATGAGCGTCGCGTCGTCAAGGCCCACCACGCGCACCGCCTGGATCGTCCCGTCGGGTAGGCGGGCGTTGAGGAAGCCACTAAAGACCTGCGTCGCCCAGGCCACGCCATCGACGGAGCGCACACGCTGCAGTTGCGTGTTGGTCATGCGTTTCTGGTCGATGAAGACCTCCATCTGCGGGTCGATGACCCACAAGTCCCCTTGCGAGGTGTCGCGTATCCACGCCCCGGAACGGCCGGCATACCCGTTAAAGATCGAGGCCTGCTGGGCGATCATCATGGCCGAGAACGTCAGGCCGATGATCAGGGCAAAGAACTTGATCTTGTCCCCAAAGAGCATCTGCAAGGCGACGCGCGTCATAGTGCACCCCCCGGGCCGCGCGCGTGCGCGAACAAGGGTGCAACGAGGCCCGGATCACGCACCAGCCCGAGCAGAAGCGTGCGGCGCATCTCAGCGGAGGCCTTGTGGTGGGGCTTAACGAGTTTAAGGGTGGGGTCCTCGGCGAAGGTGATCCCGATGGTCGCGACGCCGTGCATCCCGGCCCAGAGGGTCTGTGTAACCAGCAGCGGGTCTGTAAGTTCGGAACGCAAGAGGCCCTGGCTCATCGCCTGGTGCACACACTGAGCCAAGAAGGCATAGGCGTTGACGTTCGGGTCTTGCAGGCGGGCGATCTCCTCGGGGGAGAGTTGCACCCCGGGGGGGAACTTGGTCATAAACATCAGTTCATAGTGCCTGGGGTGGGTGTGGGCAAAGTGCAGGTAGGCCTCCCCCATTTTGTTGATCTTGGCCAGCGGGTTGGGTTCATCGCGTGCGATGTCGTGCAGGGCTTGCTCGAAGCTGGCAAAGTCATGCCGGCAGAGGGCGAGCATGAGTTCTTGCTTGTCCTTGAAGTAGACGTAGATCGCCCCGGGGGTGTACTCGATGGCGTCGGCGATCTGCCGCATCGTCACGGCTTGGTAGCCACGCTCGATGAAAAGCTCGCGCGCGGCACCGAGGATCTTCTCCTGCACGTCCAGTCGTTCACGGGCTCTTCTATCAACGGTGTTCATTGAATGATCGTCGGTGATCGGATGAAGTATATTCAATGAATGACCAAAAGCCAATGAACAGTGATCATTTTTTGTAATTTTGTCGATATTGCGTCTAAGTTGCAGTAAAAGTATTCGATCGTACTGGATATTCAGGCCATGTGTTGGCGCAAAATACAGTCGAAGTAGTGGTGCTATCCGGTGTTATCCTATTTGAAGACGATCGCCGGCTCAACGCGGACGACCTTGACGAGCGCGAGCATGCTGGCCAGGACGCAGATGAGGGCGATGGCGACGCCTGTAACCAGGAGGGTTTCGGGCAGGAGCCTGAAGGCCAGTTCGCTCCCTTTGGTGATATACCCGAACCCGGCGGCTGCGCCGATGCCCAGGCCATAGCCGACGAGGCCGACGACGACGGCTTGGAGGACGATCATGCCCAGGAGACGGGAGTTGCTGGTGCCCATGGCTTTGAGTGCGCCAAACTGCTTGATGTTGTCGCTGGTGAACTGATAAAAAGTCTGCCCGGCGATGGCGGTCCCGACGAGGAAGCCGAGGACGACGGCGATGCCGAAGTTGATCGGGATGCCGGTGAACTTGATGAAATACATCACGGTCTTCCAGCTGAAGGCCGTGCCGGGCAGGGCTAGCAGGCCTGTACGCTGCTCGATGCGGTCGCAGAGTGCCTGGATGTTTGCGGCTTTGGCCTCTGGGGTTTGGGGGTCGTTGGCGTTGGTGGCGGCGTCGACGCAGATGAAGCTCATCAGCCGGCGTTCGCGCGGGGCGAAGTTGATCGCGCGGGAGTAGGTGGTGTAGATGACCGGCTGGCTCTGGAAGGTGCGCTGGACCTGGCAGATGCCCACGACGATGGCGCGTTTGTCGTTGATTTCCAGCACGTCGCCGACTTTGAGGGGGATGGGGGGCAGGGGCTTGCCCTGTTCGTCTAGGACGGGCTTGCCTTGGTCGTCCAAAACGGGTCGTGCGAGTCTGCCCTCGGCGCCGACCTTGTCGACGATGACCCCGTCGGCCCGGCGAAGATAGGCGATCTCACCCTGGACCATCTTCGGTGGGCCCCCGGTGAGGGTGGCGTCGTCGAGGCCGATGACGTTGCAGTTCTGGAATGTCCCGTTGGGCAGGCGTGCGCGGAGGATGCCTTTGTAGAGCGGCACGGCGGAGCGGACCCCCTCGACGCCACGGACGCGGTAGAGGCGGATGTCCTGCATGGGCTTGGTGTCGTCGATGAACTGAACCTTGGGGTCCATGACCCAGATGTCGGGGTAGCCCGTGTCGGTGATGAAGCCGAAGGTGCGGGTCATCAACCCGACGAAGATGGAACTCTGCTGGGTGATGAGCATGGCGGCAAAGGCGATGCCCAGGACGATGCCGAAGTACTTGCCACGGTCGCCGACGAGCATCTTGAGGGCGACAAAGTTCATGCTCGGCTCCGGTGCGGCGGTAGACAGTTGCGGTGCGAGAGATTGAACAATACTCGGTGTAACTGGGGGTAGTTCGGCATTCGGGTTGGGGAGGGAAAGGCGTTTGACTCCAAGAGCTCCCAGAGGGCCCTGAGGGGGATCTACTCAGAGGACGGAGGGGCAGGGGGAAGTGGCAGAGTGGCAGAGTGGCAAAGTGGCAAAGTGGCAAAGTGGCAAAGTTTCTGAGAGTGGTTTTGGTGGCAGTGAGGATCAACCTTGGGATTTACTCCGCGTTCCTTCGCTTACCTCCGCCCCCTCCGCGAACATCTTTTTGCGTGGCTGTTTTTGTGTGCGAACCCCACCCCTGCCCCTCCCCTCGGGGGAGGGGTTGAAGACAGCGAGATGCCACTCTGCTCAGGGGATGGGTTGAGGAAAATCAGAAACCGGTCTTGGGCTAGGGCTTGGTCAGGTGGACGTCGAGTGTGATCTGCTGCGGCAGCAGGCAGGCGTTGTTGGTGCAGGGTTGGAAGGTCACGGCGAGTGCGGGGTGTCCGGTCCAATCGCCGGTGAGTTCGAGGGCGATGGGCAGGTCGATGGTGCCTTCGTGGATGCCGGGGGTTCGGTCGCGTGCGGGTGCCTTGCTGCCCTTTGGATAGTCGGCATAGACGGCGACGCCGGTGCCGCCTGTGATTGCGACGCGCAGGGGTGTGAGGGTGCCGGCCGAGTCGTCGCCGGCGTAGGCGTCGTTGATGTGCAGGCCCGGTGGGATGACGATGCGCAGGTGCATCTCGGCGGGTTGGTCGGGGGTGAGTATGACCTCGTCGGCGGAGGCGTGGACCTGGATGCCCAGGTCATCTGGTAGGGGGTTTTGGTGAGGCACGGCACCGGCGCGCTGCTGTGCCTTGTGCAGTGTGCCCTCGTCGCTTGTCAGCAGGCGCAGGAGCGCGCGGGTGCTGTTGGCCGTGGCGATGGGGGACTCGGCAACCGCGTGGCTGATCGAGGTCAGGACAGCCGCGGCGAGTTCGCGGGGGGGGTGTTCGCCGGTGATGTCGGCGAGGGTGAGCAGGGCGTTGGCGAGGGCGGAGTTGCCCGAGGGGATCGCGCCGTCGTAGGTGCTTCGGGGTGTGATGAACAGTGGTGGCTGGCCGGGCTGGGGTTGGGCGTCCAGGTGGTTGCCCTTGCCGTCGGCGAAACGCGAGAGGGCGTCGTCGAGGAGTGCGCGGGCGGGTGTGAGGAAGCGGGCATCGGTGAGTGCGAGTTCCAGGAGGCCCTCGGCGAGCATGGCGAAGTCTTCCAGGCCCGCCGCGATGGTGGGGCCGGGGGTTGCGTGGGCACCATTGCCGAGTGCTCGGCTGGTGCGGATGAGGCCGAGGGTCGGGTGCGTGTGGTGGGCCAGGAGCCAGTCGGCGGCCTTGGCGGCGGCGGCGTGGTAACGCGGCTGGCTGAGCAGGCGGCCTGCGCGGGCGAGGGCGGCAATCATCAGCCCGTTCCAACTCGTCAGCACCTTGTCATCGAGGCGGGGCTGCGGGCGCTGTTGGCGCACGGCATAGAGGTGGGCGTTGATCGCGTCGAGGCGGTGTTGCAACTGCTCGGCGCTCATGCCCAGGCGCACGGCGTGGGCCAAGGGCCGGGCGCTCAGGTGCAGGACGTTGCTGGCGGGGGCGTTGGGGTGGTGGGGGTCGGTGAAGTTGGTCCCTGAGTTGAGGCCGAAGATGTCGAGGGCGAGTGTGGCGTCGTCGGGCGGGAGGGCGTCGCGGATCTGCTCGGGGGTCCAGAGGTAGTTTTGGCCCTCTCGGCCGCCGACCTCAGCGTCCTGGGCCGTGCTGAATGCGCCGCTGGGCTGGAGCATCTCGGTGAGCACATAGTCCGCAGTTCGGCGGGCGGTGTGGGCGTAGAACGGGTCGTTGTAGTGTGCGCTGGCCTGGGCATAGACGCTCAGGAGTTGGGCGTTGTCGTAAAGCATCTTCTCAAAGTGTGGCACGAGCCAGTAGGCGTCGACGCTGTAGCGGTGGAAGCCCCCGGCAACGTGGTCGAAGATGCCGCCCAGGGCCATGCGGTCGAGGGTCATTGTCAGGGCGTGGTCCACGGCGGCCTGCTGGCCTGGGTCGCTCAGGTGCCCGCGGACGGCCAGCAGGAGCTCGGCGTAGACGGGCTGGGGGAACTTGGGGGCGCGCCCGAAGCCACCATCGGCGCGGTCGAAGATCGTCAGCAGCGTCTGCACGGCCATGCCGACCTGCTCTGGACCGATCGCGACCGGGTGCGCGTTGGGGGCGAGGCGCTCGGCGACGGCGTCGGCGACGGCCTGTGCCTGCTTGGCGACCTCGCCGGGGCGGAGTTTGTACGCACCGCTCATGCGCTCGAGCACCTGCGGGAAACTCGGCATGCCGCGGGCGGGCGCGGGTGGGAAGTAGGTGCCGGCCCAGAATGGGCTAAGCGTGCGCGGGTCGATAAAGACGCTCATGGGCCAGCCGCCGTGGCCTGTGAGCATCTGCACGGCGGCCATATAGGCGTCGTCGAGGTCGGGGCGCTCTTCGCGGTCGACCTTGATGCAGACAAAGTGATCGTTCATCTGCCTGGCGATGGCGGGGTTCTCGAAGCACTCGCGCTCCATGACGTGGCACCAATAGCAGGTGCTGTAGCCGATGGAGAGGAAGATGGGTACGTTGCGCGAGCGTGCATCTTCAATAGCGCGTGCGTCCCAGGGTTGCCAGTGCACGGGGTTGTGCGCGTGCTGGAGGAGGTAGGGGCTGGACTCGTCGGCGAGGCGGTTGGTCATGGTCGTGCCCTGCCGGGGTTGAGCGTGCGCGCGGGGGTGGTGGTGGCGATGGGTGGTGCGAGGGTGATGGTGGTGGGAGCGACGACGAGGGTGAAGAGTTGGGCCGGCGTCGTGTTGGGCGCGCTGGTGGATGGTGGGCGCTGGGGTGTGCCGCGTGCGGGGGGTGTGCCGGCGCGCGTGGCGGCGGAGAGGGCGGCGATCAGCGCGCTCTCGGCAGGCACCGCGCGCAGTTGCACCGAGGCGAAGATTTCAGTTACACGCTTTCGGCGGTCGTCGTCCTTATTGACCTGCCCGGCGGCGTGGGTTTGGAAGGCCTGGGTGTATGCCGAGCCGGCGGCGCGTGCGGCCGAGATCAATGGGGCTGCAATGGAGCTTTGCTGTGTTGGTGCGCTGGTGCTGGCGCGGATGACCGCGTCGATCGCGCGGTGCAGGGCTTGCAGCGGCTGGGCCAGGGCCAGGCGGGCGCGGAGGATGGTGCGTGCGCTGGCCTGGGAGAGGATCGGCAGGCCAAGCGTCAGGAGAGTGCGTCCCAGCTGTGCCTCGGCCTGCTGGGCGAGGCTGCCGGGGGCCTGACCGTTCCGGGCTGGGGTCGGCCCAGCGCGCACGGCGATCAACCCCATGCGGGCGGCCAGGGCGTCCAGGCCTGCGACAACGGGCAGGGCCAGGCCTGGGTCTGGGCCACCTTTGAGCAGGTCGGCGCTGAAGGCGTCCAGCGCGTCGTCGGTGGTGGCGATGGCGTCGTCGTGCAAGAGTGCGCGGAGGGGTTCGTAGACGCGCACAGAGTCGATGCGAGCGGAGGCGGCGCGGGCGTCGAGCATGGCGTCGTGCCCGTCGGCCAGCGTGGTGATGACGCCAGCGTCGAAGAGGGGCGCGAGTTCGAGCCAGGACGTGAGCAGTCGGCGGTAGCGCGGGCAGTGCGACAAAGCCGCTCGAAGGGCCGGGCGCGTCTCCCCGCCGGGGGGGACGGGCAGGATCGTCACCGCCCGGCGAGCGAGGAGGAACGCCGACATCGCGGCGGGCTCGAGCGTCGTGAGGTGATAGGGTGAAAGGGCCAGGTCCATCGGGTGATGGTTGGCCTGCTTTGGCGGGCGGGCCGGGTGCAGCGGGGAGGGTTTCTAACCCGCACCACGCCGCGGATAGGTCAGCAGGCGAAGAAGCGGTTGAGGAAGACGATGATGTCGTCGGCCGTGAGGTCCGCGTCGGGGCAGCCGGATTGGCCTGGGCCAGCGATGTTGGCGCGTTGGTCGCCGGCGAAGAACCAGTTGAGGTAGACGATGATGTCGTCGGCGGTGGTCTGCCCGTCGGGGCCGATCGTCTGGCCCGGGCCGGCGACGTCGCCCAGGCAGGGCAGGACGTTGGTCGCGTCGGCGCGGACCATCACGGTGGCAAGGTTGATGTAGTTGGCAGCAGTGGCGGACGAGGCGAGGTTTGTGCCGTCGAACGCGCCGCCCCAGAAGAGCCAGGTGCCCATGCCGCGTGATTGCGGGTCGGTGCGGGCGTAGTTGCGTGTGGTGCCCAGTGTGGCGCGGGCTGCGGCAAAGAACTGGCCTTGTACTCGGGTGGGTGTAATGGGCACCAGCGTAAAGGCGTTGGACTGCCCGGTGATCGGGGTGGTGGTGCGGGCACAGGTCAGCAGCACGGCGTCGCGCGGGTCGCCGTCGGCGGTCGGGTCTTGATAGAGCAGCACGTCCAGCGACTGCCCGGCTGGAAAGCCCGCGCCGAGGGCGACGCTGATCGAGGTGATGACGGCATAATCGCCCTGGACGCTAAAGACGTTCCCCCAGACATACGGCCCGGTGATGCCCGGCCCCGGCCCAGCCGAGCCACCCGAGCCGTCGTCGATGACATATGTAAACTGAGCGTGCGCGGGGGTGGAGAGCGTGAGCAAAGCCAAGGCGAGTGTTGTCAGACGGGTGAGGTTGATCATGGCCGATTCTTCGCGAACAGTGGGGTGTTGGCAATCGGGGGTTTTACTCCCGAGGCCCGGAGAACCAGGAAGGGGATTCACTTAGAGGACGGAGTTGCAGGGGTGGGGTTGGCTCATGCAAAACGCCTGACAGAAGAGGTTCGCGGAGGTGGCGGAGGTTGGCGGAGGGACGCGGAGTAAATGCTGGGGGTGATGGTTGTCGCCACCAAGTTTTTCCCCAAAGCCGACCCCCAAAGCCACTCAGAAAACCTCTGCATCTCTGGCCTCTGAGTGAATCCCACTCGGGCCCTCGGGGCTATTGACTGATGCTCGGCTCGGAGAGCCGAGCTACCCGTGCTGGTCCCACCACGCCTCGACGAGCCTTGTCGCCGCGCCGCTGTAGAGTTCGATGAGCAGGTCGCGTGGGAGTGAGAGGCCTTGCAGCCTCGGGGTACTCTCGGCGTTGTAGACCTTGGGGTTGACCATCATCAAGTCCGGGTCGGCGATTGGGCTGGGGCCGTCGTAGTCGGTCTCGAACATCGTCCGCAAGGCCCAGTGGCGGGAGCAGTAAAGGTCAAAGGCCTGGGCCGGTGAGTTTGAGAGATCGCCCATCCGGCTGATGCCACTCTTGGCGGTGGAGAGTTGGTCGTCGAGCGTTACCAGGTCGGTGCCGAAGAGGATGCGGCCCTTGTGTTTCCAAAGGAAGGCGACGACCTCGTCGCGCGGATGCCGGCTCAGTTCGCGGACGATCCACTTGGTCGCGCTGGTGTCCAGGTGCAGGTTCCGGTGCGCTTCGAGGAGATGGTCGAGGAACCCGAGGTCCTCGGGCCACCCACCCATGTGCGCGGCAATCCAGGGGACAGGAAACAGGTCGAGCATCCGGCGGAGGCCAACGTAGTGGTGGCTCTTGGTGCCGTAGAGGCCCCCGTCGCGGTACTTGGTGGCAAACCAGGTGTCCGGATCGGCAACGTGGACCATGAGCATCATCCCGAGGCCAGTGGCGACGCGTGCGTGCTCGCGGCGCCAGGGGGAGTCGACGTCGGCCAGGTCGGTGGCGCCGTGGCCTAGGCCTGGGGGGAGGAAGTCGCGCAGGGCCGGGGAGCACCAGAGTTTGGCCATGCGTGCGCCGAACTCAGAGTGGAAGCGTTCGATCACGCGCAGGTAGCCGGCGCGGTGGGCGTCCTGCTTGTCGTCGGCCGAGAAGTGGGGCATGGCGATGAAGCGGACGGAATCGCCGAGCACCGCGCGGACCTCTTGGGCCATCGGTATCTGCGTCATGGTGTACGTTCGGCGGACGCCAAAGAGCGTGCGGGCCTTGTCATAGAGGGCAGCGGCGGCGTGCCCGTGGATGTGGGTGTGCACGTCGATGATCGGGACGGGTGGCGGGCCGAGGCGCTGGGCCTCACGGGTGTAGTCGAGGCCGAGGGTATTGGCGGCCCACCTGGGGTGGGTGGGTGTGGTGGTGGTGGGCATTGTGGGATTTTAGAGAGACAAACGCCCGGCTGAAGTGTTGGGAGTGGTCGAAAGCCGGTGAACGTCGGGGCAGGGTGATTTTATTTGTATTTTGATAGGGTTGTGCGCAGAAAAATGATGTGGATAGTCGGTGGATAAGCGTGAGTAAGTTGTCGAATCCGTTACTTTGCTTGCATTGTGGGGCAGAGTGGGGCATAATCCCACAACTGCCCAGGGAGATCGACCTGCGAGCAGTGCAGACCAGCGGGGACCATGCGTGCTTTTCACCGGCCATTCCGAGCATCCGATCGACGCCAAGGGGCGTTTGGCGGTGCCGGCGCGGTACCGGAACGCGTGGGACCAGGCCACGGACGGCCCGTGCTGGGTCTGCATGCCCTGGCCCGGGGCGACGGAGATCGGGACGCTCCGGCTCTACACCTTCAACACCTTCAGCGCCCTGTCCAGCAAGTACGGCAACTCACTAACGCCCGGCGAAGATGAGGGCGAACTTGAACTGACGCTCTTCAGCCTCGCGGTGCAGCTGGAGATGGACAACGAAGGGCGCGTCGCCCTGCCCAAGAGGCACCTGGAGATGAGCGGGGTCGGTCGGGATGTAGTGGTCGTGGGCGTGCGCAATAGGTTGGAGGTACACGCCAAGTCGGCCTGGAACGCACGGGAGATGGAACGCTTTAGGAGGTTGCCGAGTTTGATCGAACGGATCGAGAGAAAGCACGCCGGCGAGAGCGCGTGAAGATGCAGGCCTTGGCGGGGAGCAGCCCTTAGCCAACGGCGACAAACCAGCCTTTCTGCGGAAGATGGCACGGACGCCACCCCCCCTCAGAGCCCCCGCCGTTACGGATGACGGCGGCCCACCTGAGTCTTCCGTCGAATATCACGCCCGCCAGGCCGAGGAGGTCAGGCGGGCGTTTTCTTTTGCGGGTTGGTTGGGGGTGGGGTGAGTAGTCCGCGTGCCGTACAGTGGGGTGATGACCGCGATCTCGCCCCAGACCGAACGCACGCCAGCGGTTGCAGTGGAAACGTACGAGGGGATCGTGCAGGACTTTGTCGGCGATGGGAACCTTGACGAGATCATCCCCGCGCTGGCCAAGGACACCGCGGCGGTAAAGCGGATCGAGGGGTGCATCCAGCAGCTGCCGACGACGCACGAGTTGATCCTGGGCGATGCCCGCCTTGGGAGCAGGCTCAAGCCCAACAGCGTGCATTTGGTGCTGACGTCGCCACCTTACTGGACGCTCAAGCGTTACAACGACGGTGCCGGGCAGCTCGGGCATGTGGCAGACTATGACGAGTTCATCGCGTCTTTGGACGAGGTGTGGTCGAACTGTTTCTCGGCGCTGGTGCCGGGGGGGCGTCTGATTATCAATGTCGGTGATGTCTGCCTCTCTCGCCGCAAGAACAACGGCCGGCACACGGTGGTGCCGCTGCACGCGACGATCCAGGAGCACTGCAAGAAGATGGGGTATGACAACCTTGCGCCGATCATCTGGCACAAGATCGCCAACGCCAACTACGAGGCCGAGGGCGGTGGTGCGGGTTTCCTGGGCAAGCCCTACGAGCCGAACGCGGTGGTCAAGAACGACATCGAGTATGTGCTGATGCAGCGGAAGCCGGGCGGGTACCGCAGCCCGACGCCGCGCGAGCGGCTGCTGAGCCTGATCCCCGCCGCGAGTTACCAAGTCTGGTTCCGGCAGATATGGACGGACCTAACAGGGCAATCGACCTGCAAGCACCCGGCACCATACCCGACGGCGTTTGCCGAGCGGCTGATCCGCATGTTCTCGTTTGTGGGCGACACGGTGGTCGACCCGTTCCTAGGCACGGGAACAACGAGCTTCGCGGCGGCGCGCTGGGGCCGCAACAGCATCGGGATGGAGGTCGACCCGGCGTACTTCGAGATCGCACGCCGGCGCATGGGTGAGTTCAATGGGGAACTCTACCAGCAGGCCAACATCCACGTTCGGAGGCTCGATTGATGAGCGTCCGCCCAGACCAGGTGCGAGAAGCGGTCCGGCATTTTTGGGCTACCCGGCAGCGCCAGTCCGCTCTGCAGGGCGGGGGGAAGATTGGCGGCAAGGGTGGCAACAGGGCCAAGGCCAAGGATCGGGGTGCGCGCTCGGCGGTTACCGCGGGCAAGCAGATGGACGCCTTCATCACCCTCGTGCGCGATCTGCTGGTGGGGGCGGGGGTTCCCGGTGAGAGTGTGCGTACTGGTTCGAGGCTGGAGCTGCCGGGGTGGTTCCGGGCAGAGAAACAGTGGGACCTGGTGGTGGTTCACCGCGAGCACCTGCTGGCTGCGGTGGAGTTCAAGTCGCAGGTTGGCCCATCGTTCGGGAACAACTTCAACAACCGGACGGAGGAGTCGCTCGGGAGCGCGACGGATATCTGGGCGGCGTATCGGGAGGGTGCGTTCAAGCCCTCGTTGAGGCCTTGGCTTGGGTACTTCATGCTGCTGGAGGATTGCGAGGAGTCGCGCAGGCCAGTGGGGGTGGCGCAGCCGAGTTTCCCGGTCTTTGCTGAGTTTGCAGGGGCGTCCTACCAGGCGCGGTATCTGGTGCTGGTCCGCAAGCTCCTAAGAGAACGGCTGTATGACGGGGCCTGCTTCATGCTCTCGGAGGCACTAGCCATCGAGAGTGGCGAGTTTGTCGAGCCTGACCCCGAGCTGATGTTTGCTGGGTTTGTGGGGTCTCTTATCGGGCATGTTCAGGTGGGTATCAATAGGATTGCTTAAGAATGTATGTGATGTTCGGCCCTCGCGGGGGGCTTGATGCCGTCGTTTGCTGTGGGGGGATAAGCGGATGGCTGCAAAATCGCGTGAAACTGTGGGTATCGAGGCCTGAGCGCTGGTATGCTTTTGGCCTGTGACCACCCCTGACCAGTTACGGCTGACGCACCCAGCGGCCAGGCCAAGCCCGCCTATGGCCGGGCGGGGCGTGCCCCCTGTGGCCGGGGCGTTTTCGTGCGCGGCGGTGATCGACATCGGGTCCAACTCGATCCGCCTGGCCGTGGCCCACCGGCAGGGGAGCGGGGATTACAAGGTCGTCTATGAGCAGCGTGCCGCGACCCGGCTGGCCAAGGACCTGGACCATACCGGGCACCTTGATGACGGGGCCGTGCGCAAGAGCGTCGAGGGGATCACGGCGATGGTGCACGCCGCACGGGGGCATGGGGCTGAGGTGGTGCGTGCGGTGGCAACGAGCGCGGTGCGTGAGGCGAGCGATGCGTGGGTGTTTGTCGATGCCGTGCGCGCCGCGTGTGGCGTGGAGGTTGAGGTCATCACCGGGCATGAGGAGGGGCGGCTGGCGTTTATCGGCGCGGCAAGGGCCTTTGACCTGCGCAAGGGTGCCAGCGCGGTGCTGGATGTCGGCGGCGGCAGCAGCGAGCTGGTGATGGCCGAGCATGGAAAGATCAAGCGGATCATCTCCTGGCCCGTCGGCGCGGTTCGGCTGACGGAGCGTTTCGGCGGGCCGGCGCTGGCGCCGACGGAGGGGTACAAGGAGATGAAGAAGTTTTTGGACAAGCTCGTCAGCCGGGGTGCTCGGCGTGTGGATGCGCCGATCAAGACGTTCGTGGCGACAGGGGGTACGCTGAGCAGCTTGGGGCTGATGAAGGCGGTGGCCCAGGGGGGTGCGCGGGGAGCGGGGCGGGTTGAGCCGCACGACCGGGTGGCGTTGCAGAGAGCGGTGCAGGGGTTGGAGGTCTCACGCGGGGAGGTCAAGGAGATGCTCGCATCGCTTCGGCAGATGAGCGCCAGCGAGCGTGCGCGGGTGCCGGGGCTGAGCAGGGACCGCTCGGAGATCATCGTCGCGGGTGTGCTGACGGTGCACCGGGTGATGAAAGCGCTGGGGTGCAAGCGCGTGTTGATCCACAGCGGGAGCATCCGCGATGGGGTGCTGGCGGAGATGTTTGCGCGGTGAGGGGGCTTTGCGGCCAGCTGCGCCGGCGTGGACGCAGCCGGGCCAGTAGGGCCGGGGGTTGTGGGGTTGTGGGGTTGTGCTCAGGCAATTTTTTCTGGTATGCTCTCGGCATGGCACAGCTCCCCGCACCGGTGATTGTGATCCCTGGGATTACCGCGACGTACATCCGCGACGAGTATCCGCTGCCGCCTGAGGTGCTCTGGACGGTGCTGCACAACGACTATCAGCGGATCACACTGCACCCGGACGATTTGCGGTACGAGGCCCTGGGGCCGGCGCGTGTGGTGCCCGACCAGGTCTTTGAGGTGGCCTACCGCGAACTGATCAGCGAACTGCGGTACAACCTGCAAGCCAGCGAGGAGAAGCCGGTGCCGGTGTACCCGTTCGGGTACGACTGGCGGCAGCCGTTGGCGGCGACGGAGGAGCGGCTGGCCGGGTATGTGCGGGAGGTGATCGGCCGGACCAAACTCCTTCGGCATTACGACGCGGAGGGGTATGGGGATGACCCGCGTGTGAACATTGTTGCGCATTCGATGGGTGGTTTGATTGCCGCGGGGTATATCGAACGGTACAAGGCAGAGGCACGGGTGGGGAAGGTTGTGTCGCTGGCGACGCCCTTTAACGGTTCGTTCGAGGCGGTGCTGAAGATCACCACGGGCACGGCGGCTCTGGGCGGCAGCGAGCCGGCATCGCGCGAGCGTGATGCGGCGCGTTTGATGCCCGCGCTCTACCACCTGATCCCGGACTTTGCCGGGGCGTTGGAGGTGGATGCGGGGTTACCGACGAGCCTGTATGACCCTGGGCTTTGGCAGCCGAGCGTGGTCAAGACGCTCTCGGGGTTCATCAAGGAGCGCGGGCTGGTCAAGGTGGACCCGCAAGCGCAGGCGGGTGCGCTTTTTTCATCGATGCTTGCCGAGGCGCGGGCGCACCGCGCACGCTTGGACGCGATGCGTCTAGCCGATGCGGGCCTTGCTGATGATGACTGGCTGTGCGTGGTCGGGTGCGGCTCCAAGACGCGTGTTCGGCTGCGGATCGGCACGCGGAACGGGAAGCCGGAGTTTGACCTGGCCTCAGACGACCGCGAAAACAAATGGGGGGACGGCGACCCGGCGACGGCGCGCCTGACCGGGGACGGGACGGTCCCGTTCAACGCCGCGGTCCCGGCGTTTGTGCCCATCGAGAAGGTTGTGTGCGTAACGCCCGAGGACTATGGGTATTGGGAGGTGCAAGACCGCCTGACCAGTGCCGCGGCGGGGTTCCACGGCATCTTGCCGAATATGGACATGCTGCACAGGTTGATCGTGCGGTTCTTTGCCGGCAAGCCTGACGGGCACAAGAACACGTGGGGTCGGCCCGCGCCGGGGGTGGCGGCGGCGCGGTGGAAACCGCCGTTGAAGTTGGAGTTGGCGGAGGAGGGGTGAGGGGGTGGTAGCCGAGGGAGGCCCGGCCCGGAGGTCCGGGGTACCCAAGAGGTCCGCGGTACCCGTTATTCGGGCTTGCCGCTGGCGTGGTCGTATATCCAGGCGTCGGCGTTGCGGGACCAGTTGAGGAGTTCGCCGGGGGCGAAGAAGAGTTTGAGTTCGCGCTCGGCGGCCTCGGGGGAGTCTGAGCCGTGGATGAGGTTGAAGGAGTTGCTGACGCCCAGGTCGCCGCGGATGGTGCCGGGGTTGGCCTTTGAGCCGAAGGTGGCGCCCATCATGTTGCGTGCGATGGCGATGGCGCCGTTGCCACGCAGGGCCAGGACAACGACGGGTGAACTGGTCATGAACTTGACGAGGCCGGGGTAGAACCCACGCTCCTTGTGCGCCTCGTAGTGCGTCGCGGCAAGCTGCTGGCTGATCTGCATGAGCTTAATCCCGACGACCTGCAGGCCTTTTTGCTCGAAGCGCGAAAGAATCTGCCCACAGAGGCCACGCTGCACGGCGTCGGGCTTGAAGATGATGAGGGTGGTTTCCATAAGGGTCTTCCTTTGGTGGAGTGGTGAATGGGGGCGGAGTGTAGGGGGTGTTTGTGCGGGTTGGAAGCCTGCATCGCGGGGGGTTACCTCGCCGGGAGTTCCCACGGCGTGCCCGGGGTGTAGCCGATGAGGTTGTAGAGTTCCTGGCGTGTCTGCATCTTGTTGAGGAAGGGTTGGACACTCCCGGCGGTTTGCAGCTCGGCCAATGCCGCGGCGACTGCGCCCATCGCCACGCGCAGGAGGCTGACGGGATAGATGACGACGTGATAGCCCATCTGCTTGAACTGGCTCAGGGGTGTGATGGGGGTTTTGCCAAACTCGGTCATGTTGGCCAGCAGGAGCACGCCGGGGGAGCGGGCCTTGAGCCTGGTGGCAAAGGTGGCGAACTCGTCGAGGGTCGTCAGCCCCTCGGGGAAGATCATCTCGGCCCCGGCTTGGCAATAGGCGTGGGCACGGTCGATGGCGGCGTCCAAACCTTCGACGCCACGCGCATCGGTGCGGGCACAGATGATGATGGCCGGGGGGGACGGGTACCCCCACGCTCCGCGTGGGGAGTCGGTTGATTCTTTGGTCGTGTCTTCACGGCGGGGGGTTTGGAGATTCCCCACACGGAGTGTGGGGGTACCCGGCCCCACGCGGAGCGTGGGGGTACCCGTGGCACTCAAGTCTTGTGCGGCTTTGGCGGCCCAGGTGATTTTTTCGACCATGTGCTCGATGCTGATGAGGGCCTTGCCGTCGAGGTGCCCGCAACGCTTGGGGAAGGCCTGGTCCTCGATGTGCAGCCCCGCGGCGCCGGCGGCGTAGTAGTCAATCACCGTCCGGCGAACCATCTCGGCCTCCCCAAAGCCCGTGTCGGCATCGGCTAAGACCGGCAAGCCGGTGGCCTGGTGAATCTCCCTAATCACCCGGCAAAAGTGCTCGACCGTCAGCAGCCCAACATCCGGCACGCCGGCGCAGACGCTCGTTGCCGCCCCGGAGACATACGTGCCCGAGAACCCCGCCTGTGCCACGGCACGGGCGCACAGGGCGTTGAATGAGCCGGGCATCGGGATACACCCTTGCTCGGCGATCAGGGCACGCAGGCACTCGGCGGGGGTGCGGGGGTTTGTGGGTGAGGGGGAAGTCATGCGCGAGGTTAGGTGGGAACATGCCGGTGCAGGGGGCGCATGGGTGCGGGGGCAGAAGTAGCAAACCCGTGCTGCCGGGGGGCGATATGATCTGCCGAGCGAACTCCTGAGCCTTGTTTGAGGGAAGACCCATGCACCGCGCGATCCGATCACTCTTGGCCAAGGCCCGCACGCACATCAGCAAGGGGGCGGCATGGCCGCGGGCGAGCAGAAGCCTGTTCGAGGCGCTCGAACGGCGCGAGATGATGAGTGTGTCGGTGCTGACGCCGCTGCCGGACATCACGGCGGTGCCGCGTGGGAGTGGGGCGGTTACGGTGGGCCTGGCGGGGCGTTTCATCGACCCGGCGTACACCAACCGCGTGCGGTTTGCGACCAACTCAGGGGACTTGGATATAAACCTGACCCCTGGTGTAGCGCCGAACACGGTGGCCAACTTCCTGGCGTATGTCAACGCTGGTCGCTACGACAACACCATCTTCCACCGGACGCTCCGAGTCACGGCCGACCCGCTGGGCACGAACACCGCCAACGGGATCGGGATTCTACAAGGTGGAGGCTACCGCGTGCCGACGGCGACGTACACCGCGACGCCCCCGACGCAGGCGATGAGGCCGCAACCGATCACAACCAACGCGCCGATCAACCTTGAGAACGCGACGGGGAACGTGCGCGGCACGATCGCGATGTGGCGCGATCCCGCGCCGAACACGGCCACGAGCCAGTTCTTCTTCAACGTAACAACCAACACCTCGCTGAACCAGACCTCCACGGGCACGGGCAACGCCGTCTTCGGGCAGGTGCTCACCGAAAGCCTGCCGGTGCTGGATTCGCTCTTCGCCTTCACGCGTACGAACTTCGCCGACGACTTCAACTCGGCCGCCTTCGGGTCGATGCCGCTGCGGACGCTGCCGACGGACCCGGGCTTTGTGCCGCTGCCGATCGCCCCCTCGGCGTACCTGCGGATCAACACTGCCACGAGCGTCGTCGCGGGGTACGCGGCCACGAGCAGCAACACCAATATCGCCACCGTCGCGATCGTCAACGGGCAGTTGGTTGTAACCCCCGTGCTTGGTGCGCTGGGCACCGTGAGCATCACCGTGCAGGCGATCTCCTTCAGCGGCAATGCCGTCGACAACGCCAGCGACACCTTCAACGTCACCATCGTCCCCGCCGCGCCCACGGCCAGCACGCTGCAGACGCGCGACAACCGGGCGGTCGGGACTTCGTTGAACCTCTACGCCGTCGGCGTGCGCGACAGCGACAGCGCCGTCTCACGCGTGGACTTCTACCGCGACACCAACGGCAACGGTACCTTCGACGACGGCATAGACCTGGAGCTGGGCAGCGACAGCTCCCCGCTCAACGGGTACAGCGCACGCGTTGACACCAGCACGTTCAGCGTCGGCGCCAACACACTCTTTGCCCGCATCGTCGATGCCGACGGGCCGGCGACGATCATCACACAGACGGTCAACATGGTCGCGCGCCCGACGGCGACGACCATCACGCCCCCTGCCGGTGCCGTCAACCCGCGCCAGACCTACGCGGTGGAGATCGCCGGTGTAACCCCGGCCAGCAGCGCGAGCGTTCGGCGGGTTTCAGTCTTCCTTGACAGCAACAACGACGGCGTGCTCAACCCCTTCACCGACAGGCTGCTGGGCAACGCCGTCTACAACACCACGACTGGCAACTGGGTCTTCACCGGCAAGGCCTCGCAGCTGGAGGTGGGCGCCAACCTCCTGTTCATCCGCGTGCAGGACATCTTCGCCAACCTGGGAACGGTGCAGAGCACGACGGTTGCGGTTGGGTGAGGGGAGTTTGACTCCACTGGTCTCTGAGCACCCTGAGAAGAAACCTATGGGGTTTACCCAGAGAGCAGAGGTTAAGAGGGGAAATACCGAGTCTTGGTTTGGGTTGTGTTGGGATTATCGGTCTGGTTTTATGCTGGGGGAACAAAGGTGCATTGGGGCGCGTATGGATGGCCGGGTGCGAATGATGCATACTGACCAACTTTGATTGGCAAAGCGGGTGGGCGTGTGGTATGACGTTGTAACCCAGCCGAGCCTCTGGCCCCCCCACTGCTGACTGAACCGACTGCAAGGAACCGCATGCACCGCACGATCCGATCACTGCTGACCAAGGCCCGCACGCACGTTGGCAAGGGCGCGGGCCGGCCGCGGGCGAGCACGAGCCTCTTCGAGGCCCTCGAAGGGCGCGAGATGATGAGCGTGTCGATCGTGACGCCGCTGCCGGATACGACGGTGGTTGGCTCGGCACCGGTAACGATCCCGCTTGCGGGTCGGTACACAGACACGGGCGTGAGCAACGTTGTTCGACTGAGCACGAGCCAGGGCGATGTATACATCGGGCTCTTCGGGCCGCTCGCGCAGGCGACTGTCAACAACTTCCTGGCGTATGTCAACGCAGGGCGGTATAACGGGACGATCTTCCACCGCCTCACGGCCCTGTCCAGCGACGGGATCGCGGTGCTGCAAGGGGGTGGGTTCACGCTGCCGACAACGAACCTGACGGGCGCGGGCACGCCGACTACGGGCATCCCCGGCCAAGTCGCTACGTTCGCGCCGATCAACCTTGAGAATCCGACGGGGAACGTCAGATACACGCTGTCGATGGCCAGGACCAACGATCCGAACTCGGGCACGAGCCAGTTCTTCATCAACACGGCCAACAATCCCTCCCTGAACGCCGCCGGCACAAACGCGGGCTACGCGGTCTTTGGGGGCGTGGTCGCCTCCTCCCAGGCTGTCATCGACCAGCTCTACACGCAGGGGAGCGCCAACCCGCTGAGCAACCAGTGGGATCTCCGCAGCGTCCTCAGCGGCCCCGTGGCGGGCGCGTTCGGGCAGGTGCCACTGGTGAGCAACTTCAACGGGGAATTCCCGCTCCGGCCAACCGATTATCTGTCCATCACAACGGCTGCCGAGGTACCCGCACCGGCCGCAGCAGCGGTCGGGATCATTGCGCGGCTCTCTGTAACCAGCAGCAACCCGGCGATCGCCACCGCCGCGATCGTCAACGGGCAGTTGGTTGTAACACCCGCGCCCAACGGGTTTGGCCCCGTCAGCATAACGGTGCGGGCAACGGGCTTTGACAACGCCTTTGCCGACGATACCTTCACCTTTGACATCACCAGCGCCTCGCCAACGGCCAGCACGCTGCAGACGCGCGACAACCGGGCGATCGGGCAGTGGTTGGGCCTCTACGCAGTCGGCGCTCAGGACGTCGACGGCGATATTGCACGCGTGGACTTCTACCGCGACACCAACGGCAACGGCACCTACGACGCCGACGACCTGCTGCTGGGCACCGACAGCAACGCCGCCGGCGGGTACAACGCACGCGTAGATACCAGCACGTTCAGCGTCGGCGCCAACACCATCTTCGCCCGGATCGTTGATGACGAGGACCTAGCGACGGTCATCACACAGACTGTCAACATGGTCGCACGCCCAACCGCGACGACCATCACCCCCCCGGCCAGCGCCGTCAACCCGGGCCAGACCTACACCGTGCAGATCGCGGGCGTTACGCCGGCGAACAGCGCGAACGTCCGGCGCGTCTCGGTCTTCCTGGACACCAATGGCGACGGCGTGCTCAACCCCTTCAGCGACCGCATGATCGGCAACGCCACATACAACGCCCTCTCGGGCAACTGGGTCTTCTCCGGCTGGGGATCGAACCTGACGACAGGCACCAACCGCCTGTTCATCCGCGTGCAGGACATCTTCGGCAACCTGGGCACGCCGCAGAGCACGACCGTTACGGTCGAGTAAGCGATTTTCACTCCAGAGGGCCCAGAGGGCCCAGAGAAGAACCTCGGTGGTTACTCAGAGGGCAGAGGGTCTGAGCAATACACGAGAGTTGTGAATTGGCTGTTGCGCGCGGGGCGGGCTTGGTTTGGGCTATAAAGGCAGGCCCGATTATGCCACCGGGCTGACGACGCTCTCGATCGCCTCGACGACCTGGCGGACCTGGAAGGGCTTCTTGAGCGTTGCGTCAAAGCCGTTGGTGCGGAGCTGGGCGAGCTGCTGGTCGGTCATCTTGCCGCTCATGGCGATGACCCGCGTGAGCTGGAAGTCGTCGTGCCCGCGCAGGAAGCGTGCAACATCCCGGCAGTCGCCCTCGTGCAGGTGCAAGTCCAGCAGCACGACGTGCGGCTTGAAGCGGTCGCACTCGACGCCGGCCGAGAAGGGGCTGTTGGCCGTGCGCACCTCGTAGTTGCCCTGCTCGCTGAGGACCTTGGCGAGCACGTCGAGGACCTCCTGCTCATCGTCGACGATCATCACGCGTGTGCGGCCCGAGAGCACGCCGTCGAACGGGATGCCGTGGGCCTTCATGAACTTGACGAGCTGCGACGCGGGGATTCGGCGGTCCTTGCTGCCGGGGATGCGGTAACCCTTGAGGCTGCCGGAGTCGAACCATTTGCTGACCGTGCGTGGGGCGACGTTGCAGATTTTGGCGACCTCGCCGGTGGTCAGGACGTCTTTTTCGATGTTCATGCCTGGTCTCCTACCAAGGTGCGCCGCGTCGTGCATCATGCCGGGGCCGCTAAATCCATCGGCGGCCCCGCGCGGTGCGTGGTGAGAGGTTGATCGGCGCAGCGCGGGGGGGTCTTGACGACCATGCCGGTGAGAGCGTGCAAGAAGGGAAGAATTATCTCAAGTCCACGCCGGTCGCGCGGATATGCGGACGTTGGGGCACATTACCAGACGCGCCGGCCGAGGGTTATCCGGGCGTTCCACCTCATTGGTGGTCTCTTAGCCGAACATCCAGCGCAGCCCGCTGCGCATACGCGCCAGCATTGCCGGCGCGATCGGTCCCACCGGCAACCTCGGCCACCCCGTTACGGTGATGGCCACGGGGCGCGTCAGGGCCAATAACCCATCCGCCCCCCGGCTGGTGCCCCACCCCGAGCGCCCGTGCCCGGTGATCCCGATGCCCGGGTGCCCGCCGGGCACGACGCAGTCGTTGATCGATACGCCCCCGCTGCCACGCTCGACGAGCTTGGGCACCAGTGCCCACGCTTGCCCAACGACCGAGGCATCACGCGAGAAAATACTCGTCAAAAGGTGCTGCGTGCAGCTGGCGTGCAGGCGCAAGAGGTGTGCCTCATCACGCACGGGCAGCACCGCCAGCACCGGGCCAAAGTGCTCGCACGATGCGCTGGTGGCCAGGTCGCACCCAGGGGGGCAATCGACGATGACCCTGGCCGGGTATGGGACAAAGCCCGGCCCCCCACTGCCCAGCCCCCCACCGCCCCGCACATCGCCGGCCGAGACCTCCGCCGGGGCAAGCTCGCGCCCACCATGGGCAATCGCGTCGCGTGCCATCGAGTCGCACCGCTGGGCCGAGGCGTGGTCGATGACCGCGAGAGCACGCCCGATGACTCCATCGCCCGCTCCATCGCCGCGTGTTTTCGTCAGCAGAGCCTCCAGCTCGGCGACGAACGGGGCATAGACGCGCTCGTCTACCAGCACACGCCGGGGGGCCAGGCACGTCTGCCCGCTGTTGAGCGTCAAGGCGGCAAAGATGCTCCGTGCGGCCAGGGCCAGATCAGCATCGGCCAGCACGATCGCGCTGTCGTTGCCCGAGAGTTCCAGCGTCGTCGAGACCAACTGCTGCGCCCCCCACAGGGCAATCTGCCTCCCCACGGCTGTCGAACCCGTAAAGACAACGTGGTCGAGCCTGACCTTCCCCTGCTCGTGCGCTTGCAGCAACGCAGGCCCGTGCTCGCGCGTTGCCCGAGTCCACGTCAACCGCCCTGCCGGCAGCCCGGCGCGCACGGCTAGGTCGAGCAATAACCCCTGCGAGGCCGGGGCACGCTCGCTGGGCTTGACGATCACGCGGTTGCCCGCCAGCAGGGCCTGGAGCAACTGAATCCCCAGCAGCTGCACCGGGTAGTTCCATGTGGCGATGATCGCAACAGTCCCCATCGGGTAGTGCCGGATCACCGCGCGCGTGCCGGGCAGGAAGGCCCAGACCCGCCCCACGGCACGCTCGCGCAGCACACGGCGTGCGTTCTTGCGGTGCCACTTGCACGCGGCCAGCAGGGTCATCACGTCGCCGGTCAGGGCCTGCCATTCGGGCTTGCCGACGTCGGCACAGATGGCAGCGGTCAGGGCGCGCTCGTGCGTGATGATCTGGCGTGTGAAGGCCTTGAGCCAGTCGAGGCGTTCGTGCAGGGGCCACGGTGGGGTATCTACCGGGGGTGGTGCGGTTGGAAGTTGCAGTTCCATCGGCTGAGGGTAGTAGAGCCGTACACTGCCCACACAAGCCAGGTGCGCCTCTGCTTCATTTGACCATTTGGCTCTTTTCCAAACCCCCGGAGCCCGACAGTGCCCCCCAACGCCCCCAAGCCCCCATCTGTTGCGATCATCGGTGCCGGTCCCGGCGGCCTTGCCGCGGCGGTGCTGCTGCTGGCCTCGGGCGCGCACGTAACGATCTATGAGCGCATGGACCGCGTCGGGGGTCGCTCGGCCCGCCTGACCGAGCAGGGCGCCTCGGGCACGTATCACTTCGACACCGGGCCAACGTTCTTCCTGATGCCGTATGTCTTGGGGGAGGTCTTCGCCGCCGCGGGTCGCAAGATGGAAGACTACCTCGACCTGACGCGGCTGGACCCGATGTACCGCCTCGTCTTCGGCGCGGCCAAGGGGCCCGACGGTGGTGAACTCAAACTTGACTGCACCCAAGACCTGCACGAGATGGCCCGGCGCATCACCCAGATCGAGCCGCACGACGGCCCGGCGTTCACGCGGATGATCCTCGAGAACCGCGCCAAGCTCGCGGCGTTCGAGCCTGTGCTCCGCAAGCCCTTCAAGAGCGTGCTCGATTGCCTCGCCCCCGAGATGCTCCGCGCGCTGCCCCACCTGAGCCCGACGCAGAGCGTCGCCGACTGGCTCGGCAAACGCTTCACAAGCGAGCACGTCAAGATGGCGATGAGTTTCCAGACCAAGTATCTGGGGATGTCTCCCTTCAAGTGCCCGAGCCTCTTTACGATCCTACCCTTTATCGAGTATGAATGGGGCATCTGGCACCCCGCGGGTGGTTGCAACGCCATCATGACGGCTCTGGCACGCCTGGTCGAGGAACTCGGCGGGCAGATCAAAACGCTGCACCCGATCGAGGCACTCACCTTCGCCGGCAACGCCTGCACGGGCGTCGTCAGCGACGGGCGCACCTTCGCCCACGACCACGTCGTGCTCAACGCCGACGCGAGCTGGGCGATCAAGAGCCTCATCCCGGCCAGCCTGCGCTCGGGCTTCACCGGCGCGGGCACCGATGCCAAGCTCGACGCGATGGACTACTCGTGCAGCACGTTTATGATCTACGCCGGCGTGCGTGGCACGCTCCCGCTGCCGCATCACACCATTTACATCAGCCGGGACTATCAGACCAACATCCGCCAGATCAGCCAGAGCATGGAGCTCTCGACCGACCCGTCGATATATATCTGTAACCCGAGCGTCATCGACAGCACGCTTGCGCCGCCGGGTTGCTCGTCGGTCTACATCCTCGTCCCGACGCCCAACGCCAAGAGCGGCATCGACTGGCGACAAAGTGCCCAGCGCGTCAAGAGGGACGCCTACGAGCGTGCCGAGGCGCTCTGTGGGTTCCCCCTGCGGGACCGCGTCGAGTGCGAGCGGGTCTATACCCCCGACGACTGGGAGGGCCAGAACATCAACTTCGGCGCGACGTTCAACCTGGCGCACAACCTCGGGCAGATGCTGCACCTGCGCCCGCGGCATGAACTGCCGGGGGTCAAAAACGTCTGGCTCGTCGGCGGGGGCACACACCCCGGCTCGGGGCTGCCGGTGATCTTTCTCTCCAGCCAGATCACCGCCAAACTCCTCTGCGAGAAGACCGGCCTGGACTACGCCGGGCAGGCGACGCCGATCGCCAGCGTGCTGGACCCGCAGAGTAAACTGCATGAGATGGTGGGGGCTGGGGGGAAATAGACAAATGGCAGATAAACCAGCGAGGCAATAGGGAATGGGCAATCGGCAATAGGCGCGCATGTTTCATTTGCTATTTGCTCTTTGGCCCTTTTCCTTTCCCTCCTGCATACTGATTCCCTCCCATGCACCCCACGCCCCTGACAAGCCTCTTTGACCGTGCCGAGGCCCTCTGGCTTCCCTACGGCCCGTCGGCGTCGCCGATCATGCTGGCCGGGGCCTTTGACCACGTCGACCTCGAATACGCCGCGATCCGCAAGGCGTGTGCGCTGCTGGACCAACCCACACGCGGCACGCTGGTCATCACCGGCAACGACCGCATCCCCTTCCTCAACCGGATGGTTACGCAGGAACTCAAGAGCTGGCCCGACTACACCGGCGTGCGTTCCTTCTGGCTCAGCCGAAAGGGGCGCATCGACGCGGACTTGCGCCTCATCAACATCCCGGCGACTCCGTCGGCCCCGGCCCGCGTCATCGTTGATTGCGATGCCTTCGCCGTCGATCGCGCCCGCGCGGGGCTTGAAGCCTACATCATCGCAGACGACGTGCAGATTGCCGACGCGACACGCACACTGCACCACCTCGCCCTGCACGGCCCGGGTGCCCCGGCCATCCTCGCACGATTCTCCACGCACGCCGCCGGCACGCCGGTGCAATCGCTCCAGCCCGGGCAGGCGTGCATCGTGGCGATCAACAACGCCGAGGTCATCGTTGACCGCTGCGACTCCACCGGCGAGGTTGGCCTCGAACTTGCCGTGCCCGCGGCACGAGCCCAAGAAATCTACGAAACGCTCCTGCAAGCGGCCCACGCGCCCGAGGCAACTCCATCGCTCAACCCCAAGGTCCACCTCCGCCCGATCGGTTGGCACGCTTACAACGTCGCCCGCATCGAGGCCGGAACGCCTTTGTACATGGTCGACTTTGGCCCCGACGCCCTCCCGGCTGAGACGGGCGTGCTGGCCGGCCGCGTCAGTTTTAGAAAGGGGTGCTACCTGGGCCAAGAGGTCGTCGCCCGCATGCACGCGCTCGGGCACCCCAAGCAGGTGGTCGTCTCGCTGCGCCTGCACGAGGCCCCCCGCCCCGACGGGCAGCCGATGCGCCAGCCGCAGGCCGGCGCGCCGGTCTTTGCCGAGAACCCGGCCTCGGGGGAGCAGCCAGTCGGTGCCGTGAGCAGCTCGACCACCTCCCCCATGCTGGGTGGGGAGGCGATCGCCTTAGGGACCGTCAAGTTCAAGCATGCCAGCCCGGGGAACAAACTAGCCGTGCTCGCCGATGGGACCACCCTGCTCCCGGCTACGGTGCAACCGACCCTGGCGAGTTGGACGCGGGGGTGAGGCCGGTTTTTTGATTCCCCTGCCAGTTTGGCACCGACCGGGCGGCTCCCCCCGCCGTCTGTCAGGTTGGCTTGTATTTGTGGATTTGTTTTCGTATCTAACTACCTGTCAGATATAGACTTACGATTCATTCCGGGTGGGGCACGCCGCTTGCCCGTGTTCATTACCTTCCGGTGCGCCGGAGGGGTGTTGTTGTCCGTTGGTCAGTCGTCGATCCACACTCTGCAACCGAATATAAACCGAACAAGGAACCACTTATGGCCGCCAAGAATCTTGCGTTTGAGAACGATGCCCGCACCCAGTTGCTTGCCGGGGTTGAGAAGCTTGCCCGGGCGGTGAAGGCGACGCTCGGGCCTCGCGGGCGGAACGCTGTGCTGGACAAGAGTTGGGGTGGTCCGACGGTAACCAAAGACGGCGTAACGGTGGCCGAGGAGATCGAGCTGCACAACGCCGTGGAGAACATGGGGGCGCAACTCGTCAAGCAGGCGGCCAGCAAGAGCAGCGACGACGCCGGGGACGGGACGACGACGGCCACCGTGCTCGCTGAAGCGCTCTTCCGCGAGGGTATCCGGCACATCACCGCGGGTGTGGACGCCAACGCGCTGGTGCGTGGCATGCGCAAGGCCGTCGAGGCGGCCAGCGCGCACATCGACTCGATCGCCACGCCTGTGGACGCCAGCCCCAAGAGCAGCGACATCCAGTACGTCGCCAGCATCAGCGCCAACAACGATGCGGAGATCGGCAAGATGATGGCCGACGCCTTTGCCAAGGTGGGCAAGGACGGGGTCATTACCGTCGAGGAGGGCAAGAGCCGTGAGACGGAGATCACCGTCGTCGAGGGGATGCAGTTTGACCGTGGGTTCTTGTCGCCGAACTTTGTTACGAATGTCGAGAAGATGACGTGCGTGATCGACAAGGGCTTGGTGCTGATCCACGAGGACAAGATCGACAGCGTGCAAAAGCTTGTGCCGATCCTGGAGAAGGTGATGGGGGCCAAGAAGCCGCTGCTGATTATCGCCGAGGACATCACCGGCGAGGCCCTGGCGACGCTGGTGATCAACAAGTTGCGTGGGACATTGCAGGTGTGCGCCGTCAAGGCCCCCGGCTATGGGGACCGTCGCAAGGCGATGCTCGAGGACATCGCGATCCTCACCGGCGCGACGGCGATCATGAAGGACACGGGCACCGAGTTGGACACCATCGAGCTCAAGCACCTGGGCATGGCCAAGAAGATCGAGGTCGACTCGGACAACACGACGATCATCGAAGGTGCCGGCAGCAGCAAGGACATCCAGGCCCGCTGCACGCAGATCCGCCAGGAGATCGAGAAAACCACCAGCGACTACGACCGCGAGAAGTTGCAGGAGCGCTTGGCGAAGCTCGCCGGGGGCGTGGCGCAGATCAAGGTCGGCGCGGCGAGCGAGGCGGAGCTGAAGGAGAAGAAGGCCCGCGTCGAGGACGCGCTGCACGCGACTCGCGCCGCGCTTGCAGAGGGGATCGTGCCGGGCGGTGGTGTTTCGTTCCTGCGGGCACGCAGCGCGATCGAGAAACTGCCGGAGTGGAAGTCGGTCTACGCAAAGAAGACGGAGGTCACTGTCGATGACATCGGGTCGGTGAAGTACGACGTCGCGGCGGGGATGGACGCCGTGTACAAGGCCCTGGCGGTGCCCACGGCGACGATCGCCGAGAACGCCGGGGACAAGGGGAGCGTCATCGTCGCCCGCGTCATCGAAGGGGGCGAAGGGAAGAACGGCGCGAGCTTCGGCTACAACGCCCTGACCGGCGAGTTTGGGGACCTGACCAAGATGGGCGTGCTGACGCCTGCGAAGGTCGATCGCTCGGCTCTGGTCAACGCCGCGAGCGTCGCGACGATCTTGCTGCTCTCTGACTGCGTCATCACCGAGATCAAAGAAGCGAAGGACGACCACGCCCACCCGCCGGGCGGTGGCGGCGGTATGGGTGGCATGGGTGGCATGGGTGGCATGGGTGGCATGGGCGGTATGGGCGGCATGGGCGGCATGGGGTTCTGAAGACCGCCCACCCGTGATGCGCACAGCTGTCTAACACGATCCCCGATCAAGAGAGGAACAGACATGAGCAGACTCAACACCTTCATCCGCTTCCCACTCGCTGCGGCGATGCTCGCGGCGATGGGCACGCTGGCGACGGGTTGCCGGATCGAGCGGCCCGTACACCCCGAGGGTGAGGCCGTGGCTATCGAGACGCTTCCCGATGCCGCCCGCGCGAGCATCCAGGCCAACGCGGGCAAGGAGGGCGTCAGCCGGGTCACGGCGTTTCAGGAGGACGGCGAACAGGTCTATCTCGCCCGCACGATCAAAGATGGGCGTGCGATGGACATCGAGGTCTTCTCCAGCGGGCAGGTTGCTTGCATCCAGACACAGGTGGGGCCGGAGGAGCTGCCGGCGCCGGTCAAGCGCGTGGCCGACGCTGAAACGCTTGGCTACCCGCAGCGGGTCTTCTGGAAGAAAGAGAACCGGGATAAGGCCGCGGGCTTCGGCGTGGTCGTTACGTACGTCGTCGAGGCGGCCAGCACGTCGCGGGACAAGCAGGTGGAGATCGACCCGTCGGGGAAGGTGCTGCGGAGCGCGTTCTCGAACAACTAAGCAAAGCCCTCGCGTCAAATAGGTTTCGAGCAACAAATTCATGTCAGAACTGATCCACCAATTCCTGCACCTTGACCAGACCCTTGACGGGTTGCTTGGTCAGTATGGGCGGTGGGTGTATGTGCTGTTGTTTGCGATCATCTTTGCCGAGACGGGGCTGGTGGTGATGCCCTTCTTGCCGGGCGATTCGCTGCTGTTTGCTGCGGGCATCTTCACGGCCGGGGAGAACGCCAGGCTGAACCTCTGGCTGCTGCTGGGGCTGCTGATCGTCGCGGGGATTCTGGGCGATGCGGTGAACTACGCCGTGGGCAAGTGGATCGGGCCAAGAGTTTTCAAGCGTGAGGGGTCGGTGGCGTGGGTGGATAAAGTGCTCAACCGCAAGCACCTTGACCGTGCGCACGCGTTCTACGAGAAATACGGCGGCAAGGCGGTGGTGCTGGGCCGGTTCGTGCCGATCGTTCGCACGTTTGTGCCGTTTGTTGCCGGGGCGGGGTCGATGAACTACGGGAAGTTTGTCTGGTACAACATCAGCGGGGCGATCCTGTGGGTGGGTGTCTGCGTGCTGGCGGGGCATTTTTTCGGGAACATCCCCGCGGTGCGGGACAACTTTGGGCTCATCGCCATCGGGATCGTTGTCGTCTCGCTGCTGCCGATTGTTATCGAGATCATCATCGCCAAGCGGAAGCCCGCACCAGTGAAGAAAGTCGAGAACACGACCTGAAGACTGTTTGATGCCGGGCGCGTGCCCGGCCTGCTGACTTGCGACCACCAACCTGTAACCACTTTTTTTAGCACGATAAAGGAGACCATCATGGCCATCAAACCACTCGAAGACCGCATCCTTGTTGAGCCGATCGAGAACGAGACCAAGACCGCATCGGGCATCTACCTGCCCGAGAGCGCCAAGGAGAAGCCCGTGCGCGGCAAGGTCGTCGCCACCGGGCCGGGCAAGCGCCTGGAGAACGGCAAGCGTGCTGAGATGAGCGTCAAGGTCGGCGCGACGGTCGTCTACGGCAAATACGCCGGCAGCGAGGTCGAACTCAAGGGCAAGAAACTGCTCATCATCAAGGAGAGCGAACTGCTCGGCGTGCTGGAGGGTTGATCGCCAAGCCCCCGCCCACACTAGTGGTCGCCGGGGTACGCCGTCTTCTGCCAGACTGAGAGTTGTTCGATACCACCGCACCCGACCAGTTGGCGCCCGCGCCGGCTGGCACTTTGGAGCCTTCCATGTCCACCAAGCAAATCATGTTCGACGACGCCGCACTCTTAGAGATGAAAAAGGGTGTGCAGCTGCTCGCCCGGACTGTCAAGGTAACGATGGGCCCGAGCGCCCGGCACGTGATCGTGCAGAAGAGCTACGGCTCGCCGATGATCAGCAACGACGGGGTCTCCGTCGCCCGCGAGATCACGCTCCCTGAGACCTTTGAGAGCATGGGGGCCAAGATGGTCGCCGAGGTTTCTAAGAAGACCAACGACCAGGCCGGCGACGGGACGACCGCCGCGACCGTGCTGGCCGAGGCGATCTATCTCGAGGGCCTGCGGTTTGTCGCCAGTGGCGCGAACCCTGTCCTGCTCCAGCGCGGCATCAACAAGGCCGCGGAGGTGGCCGCCGAGGCGATTGATAAACTCGCGGTGCCGTGCAAGGGCAAGGCGGATTATCTGAAGGTGGCGACGGTCTCGGCGTCGCACGATGAACAGATCGGCGCGTTGATCGCCGAGGCGATTGGCAAAGTCGGGCCCGAGGGTGTTGTCGAGGTCGAGGAGGGCAAGGGGGCGACGACCACGCTGGAATACACCGAGGGAATGGCCTTTGACAAGGGGTACATCAGCCCCTATTTCATGACCGACCCCAAGACGGCCGAGTGCGTGCTCGAGGATGCGTACATCCTGCTCTACGAGAAGAAGGTGGCCAACCTGGCCGACTTCTTGCCGTTCTTGAACAAGGTCGCGCTGGACGGCAAGCCGATCCTGGTTGTCGCTGAGGATGTTGAGAGCGAGGCCCTGGCCGCGCTGGTGGTCAACCGCCTGCGTGGCGCGTTGAAGATTTGTGCCGTCAAGGCGCCTGGGTTTGGGGACCGGCGCAAGGCGATGATGGGGGACATCGCGGTGCTGACGGGTGGCACGTTCATCGCCGAGGACCTTGGGCGTAGCCTTGAGAGCGTCGAGCTCTCGGAGCTTGGTCGAGCCAAGAAGATCATCATCAACAAGGACGAGACGACGATCATCGAGGGTGCGGGCAAGAAGAAGGAGATCGAGGCCCGTGCCGCACAGATTCAGGCCCAGCACGACCGGAGCACCAGCGACTACGACAAGGAGAAGCTCAAGGAGCGTCTGGCGAAGTTGACCGGGGGTGTTGCGATCGTGAGCGTCGGCGGGTCGTCTGAGGTGGCGATGAAGGAGAAGAAGGACGCCGTGGACGACGCGCTGAACGCGACGCGCCACGCGGCCAAGAGCGGGTACGTTGCCGGGGGGGGCGTGGCGCTCATCCGCACGCAGGGTGCGATCGAGGCCGCGATGAAGAAGGCCAAGGGTGATGAGGCCCTGGGCTTCCAGATCGTGCACGCTGCCGTCGAGAGCTGCTGCCGGCAGATCGCCATCAACGCCGGGGCGGACGGGGAAATGGTCGTTGCCAAGGTCAAGGAGGGCACGGGCGGCTTCGGCTTCAACGCGATGACGCACGAGTACCAGGACCTGGTCAAGGCCGGGATCATCGACGCGGCGCTGGTGCCAAAGACCGCCCTCATCAACGCGGCGTCGGTCGCGGGGCTGATGCTGACGACCAAGGTGATGGTCGCCGAGCTGAAGGATGATGCCAAGAGCCAGGTCGGGGCGACAAAGTAAGATCACCCGCCCACCGCCGAGAGGTGGTGGGTGGATTTATCGAAGGCGGTTGACCACAGAGGCACAGAGGCACCGAGAGGAGAGGTGAGAGTCCTAGTTGCTTCCTGTCCATTGCTCTCTCGCCCTCTGTGGTTCACTTTGTATCTGAAAGACTATGGCCACCACCAAGCGCGACTATTACGAGGTCCTGGGCATCGAAAAGGCCGCCGACGCCGAGGAGATCAAGCGTGCCTACCGCCGGCTGGCGATGAAGTACCACCCCGACCGCAACCCTGGGGACGCCGACGCCGAGGCCAAGTTCAAGGAGGCCGCGGAGGCGTACGAGGTGCTCTCTGATGAGAGCAAGAAGCAGCGCTACGACCAGTTCGGGCACGAGGGGCTGCGCTCGCAGGGTGGCCCGGCGACGCACGACTTTAGCCGGATGAACGCCGAGGACATCTTCTCGATGTTCAACGATATCTTCGGCGGCGGCGGTGGACGCGCCGGCGGGCGCGGGCAACGCGCACGTGGGCCTGCGCGCGGGTACGACCTTGAGACCGAGGTCGTTCTGACGCTTGAAGAGGCCTTCACCGGTGCTGAAAAGGACGTCGAGTTCACGCGCCTGGACACCTGCCAGAAGTGCACCGGCACAGGTGCAAAGCCCGGCAGCAAGCCTGTAACGTGCACCACCTGCAAGGGCCAGGGGCGCGTCATCCAGACCGGGCTGGGCGGCATGTTCCGCATGGAGGCCCCCTGCCCAACCTGTGGCGGGCGGGGCAAGGTCGTCAAAGACTTCTGCGACGCGTGCCGGGGTAAGGGTCGCGTGCCGACGAGCCGAAAACTCGCCGTGCACATCCCGCCGGGGATCGCCGACGGGCAGGCGGTGCGCGTGCGCGGGGAGGGCGAACCGCCGGCGATGGAGGAAAGCCCATCGGGTGAAGGGGTGCGAGGGGACTTGCACGTCGTCGTGCGCGTGAGGCGGAACGAGATTTTCCAGCGCGACGGGGACCACCTGATCCTGGAGATGCCGATCAGTTTCACCAAGGCCGCGCTGGGTGCGGACCTGGACGTGCCAACGATCGACGGCAAGCGTGCGACGCTGAAACTGCCCAAGGGGACGCAGTTCGGCACGATCTTCCGCCTGGCCGGTCAGGGGATGCCGAGCGTCCGCTCGGGCCAGCGTGGCGACATGCTCGTTGTTGCCAAGGTCGAAATCCCGAAAAAACTCTCGCCCGCACAGGAAAAACTCCTGCGCGACTTTGCCGTCAGCGAGAACGAGACCGTGATGCCGGAGAGCCAGGGATTTTGGAAGAAGATTAAGGATGTGTTGAGTTAGTGGAGGGATAGGCAATCGGGAAGAGCGATGAGCGATGAGCGATGAGTAAAGATCGACGAATAAGGAGTGGGTCGGCAGTGCATTTCAAGCTTCGGTAGCGACGTTTGCTTCTTCCCGATTGCCTATTGCCCATTGCCTATTGCCCCGCCTGTTTTCCATCCCCCGATTGCCCCATCCCCACGCCCCCACGCCCCCAGAACCACCCATGTTCAACCCATTCAAAAAAGAGAGACCCGAAACCGAACATGACGCACCGAAGGAAGGGACCATGCGCGCCGATGCCGACGATGAGAGTTTGCACAACGACCCCCAGAGCGTGCCCGCCGATCCGGCAGATCAGCACGCGCGGATTGCGCAGCTCCAGGCCGACCTGGCCCTGGCCCATGCCGAGCGCCAGCGTGCGCTGGCCGACTACGCCAACTTCCAGCGCCGCAGCATCCAGAACGAGCGCGACGCCAAGGAGGCCGGGCTGCGTGGCGTGCTGCACAGCGTCATACCCGTCATCGACCACTTCGACATGGCCCTGGGCCAGAACCCCGAGCAGGCGACAACGCAGAGCGTCTTGGCCGGCGTCGGGATGATCAAAGATGAACTCCTCCGCGCCCTGGCCGTGCATGGCGTGAGCATCATCCGCCCGGCCAAGGGGGACGCCTTCGACCCCGTGCGGCACAAAGCGATCGCGCAGCAACCATTGCCGGGCGTGGCCCCCGGTGCGGTGGCGATCCTGACGCGCCCGGGCTTTGCCATCGGCGAGCGGATCGTGCGCCCGGCGGAGGTCGTCGTCGCGCCCGAGCAAACCGGCGACGTACAACCAGGAACCTGACCGATGCCGACCTACGACTACCGCTGCACCAACTGCCGGCACACCTGGGAACTGCTCCAGCCGATGTCCGCCAAGCCGGTCAAACTCTGCCCCGCTTGCGGGCAGAAGACCGCCGAGCGCCTCATAGGCATGGGGGCGGCGGTGGTCTTCAAGGGTGGCGGTTTCTATCAGACCGACTACCGCAGCGAGGGGTATAAAAAAGCCGCCGAGGCCGACAAAAAAGCCTCCGAGCCAGCCACGGCGACTACGACCCCTGCCACGCCCGCAGCCTCAGAGAGCACATCGCCGCAGACGGGCAAAGCATCCAAGGCCGAGCAATCGCCCCCCGCCACGACACCCACGCCCCCTGTGCCGAGCCAGGCGAGCGAGCGTTCAGAGAGCAAACCGCCGGCAAAGAAGCCAAGCAAGCGCTAGCCCGGGCAGACCTGCACAATCAGACTACCGACGGACGGTCATCAACTGTGCCGCCAGGTTGTCCATCACGCCGGCGTAAGCGACGTTGCTGGCCAAATACCCCTCGGCCTTGGCGCAGGAGTCCAGCCCCTTGGCCAGGCGCTCGGCCCGCGCGCCGTCGCCTGCGCGGGCCGCCGAGAGCATCTGCCGGCGGATGCGGTCGGCGACAAAGCCGATCATCCTGCGACCCCAGAGTCGGTTAGCCGCTTCCTTGCTGGCGTTCTTGTTGTTTTTGACGGCCTCGGTTGTGCGTTCGTCGATGCACCTGCTCATGGCCGGGCCCAGGGCGTTGGCCCGCGCGGGCGCTGCCTCGAGCGCGTCGAGCATCGGCGCAAGGGCCTGGTGCCAGCCGAACAGCCCATGCTCGATGGCCGCGATGAGCAACCCCGGCGACCCACCGGCGTAACTCATCAGCCAGACCCGCTGCGCCTCGGGCAGCTCCAGCCCGCGTGCCGAGACCCACTGCTGCATCGCGTTGTCCGTCAGCGTGCCAAAGCCGACACGCTGGCACCGCGAGCGGACGGTTGTAAACAACCTGTTCTCATCGCTGGTGACCAGGATGATCGCGGTGCCCTCGGGCGGTTCTTCGATCAACTTCAGCAGCGTGTTCTGCCCGCGGGTGTCGATCATCTCCGCCTCGTCGACGACAAAGACCTTCCCGACCGGCGTGCCCGACTGCACGACGCGGGACCGCGCCGCTGGGGCGATCATGAACTCGCGCAGCACTTCCAGCGGGATGTTCGACTGCTTCTGATCGCGTGTCTTGGAGTCGCTGCTGATTAGACCCAGTTCCTTGGTGATGACATGCAAGTCCGGGTGCCGGCCAGCGTGCAGCAGCGTCATCGCCTCGGCGGCCTGTGCCGGGTCCGGCGTGCTTCCCGCCAGAAGTTCAGCGGCAAACGCCCGCGCAGCCGTCATCTTCCCGACACCGAGCGGCCCAGAAAAGATCCACGCGTGGTGCACGCGCCCGCTGGCGATGGACTGCCGGAGCACGCCCACGCCCCGCGCCTGCCCGATGACCGCATCGAGCGACACCGGCGCGGCTTCCGCCGTGGCAACACCACCACCCTTGGGCCTCACCCCGAGCACCTCTTCAACAGGCTTTGCGGCACGCTTGGCCAACGTGCACCAGCGTAGACACCCACACTGGCCGCAGGCTTAGTTTGGCGTTGGCTTGTGCCCCTGGGCCGTGGCCGTCTTGGCCGCGGCGCTCTGGGTGCGGAGCAGCAGCAGCGCCGTCTCCAGTTGCAGGTCGAAGCCTTCGTTGATGAGCCGGTCGGGGTTCGGGTCCCCCAGCGGCTCCTCCCCATCGCGCGGCTTGCGCACAACGCGCCCCTCCGGCGGTGCGTCGGCGTCCAGCCTGAGCGTCAACGCATCGCCGATCTGCTTGGGCAGCATCTCCACGTGCAGCGTCGGCTCAACGCCCCAGCTCTTGGCACCCTCGCGCCTGTGGATCAGTTCACCCCCCGGAAGGTGGTAATACTGCGTCGTCAACTTCATCTGCATGTCCCTGCCCAGCGGCATGACGTTCTGCACGCTCCCCTTGCCAAAGCTCCGGCTGCCCATGACCAACGCAGGAATCTCGTTCAATCGTGAATAGTGCCTGATCGCCCCAGAGACGATCTCGCTGGCCGACGCCGAGCCGTCGTTGATCAGCACAATCACCGGGATGTCCTTGACCAGCTGCCCCTCTGGCTCGGCGCCCTCGGTCTGCTCGCGCTTGCCCCCGGCTGATTCGGTATACACGATCGTCCCCTTGGGGATAAACGTGTTGGAAACCGTAACCGCCTCGTTGAGCAAGCCGCCCGGGTTAAACCGCAGGTCCAAGATCAACCCGCGCAAACCCGCGCCCATCGCCTTGACGGCGTCGTGCAACTCCTGCGTCGTCGTCTCGTTGAAGCCCGAGAGGCGGACATACCCGATCCCCGCGTCGCGGTCGATGAACCAGTCCCAGTCAACATCGGCGTTACCCGTCCGCTTCCAACCCTTGGCCGTGCGGATCGGGATGCGGTTGCGGATCATGTTAAAGACGATCTCCTTGCCGTCGCGGTCCATTGTCATGCTCACCGGCGTGCCCGCCTTGCCGGTGATCTGCTCGATCGCCTGGTCAAGGCCCATGCCCACGGCTGACTTCTCGTTGATCTTCTTGATCAAGTCCCCCGATTGCACGCCCGCCTTTGCCGCCGGTGTTCCCTCGATCGGCTGGACCACTTTGATCAGTTGGCTCTCCTCATCCATCTGAATCTGTATCCCCACGCCAATAAACGACCCCTCGGTCATCCGGCGGAACCGCGCGACCTGGTCGGGCCAGATGATCTCGCTGAACTCATCGAGCCGGTCAAACGCTCCGCTGCCAAACTCGTGCAATATTGCTCCATCGGGCACCTTGATCGTCCGTGCAGACAACGCCCCAAGCTCGCCGAGCAGCTGGTCAACCTGCAACGGCGTCGGCTGCTGCGCCGGCGCGCTCAACTGGGCAATCTTGCGGTCGATGAACCCCACAAAGTCCGCCAGCGCGGCCTGGTCGTTCAGGCCAGGGAAGACCTCGTCAAGATCGTGCGTTGTTACCAATGTCCGCACGCTCGTCAGACCACCGATGAGCATGTCGCTGGTCTTGCGACGCTCGACGTGCCGCTCGGCCGCACGCTGCAGGGCCGTCACCACGCTCCGCCGGTCAATCCCCCGCAGTTTGTCGGCATAGTTCTCCCCGGTGTCGTTGTAGGGCGGCAGGGGCTTCTTATCCTCTTCGAGCATCTGCCGGGCGCTGCGCAGGTCGTAAAAACGCTTGGGGTTATACAGCCGAAGCATCGTCAGGCGCTCGCTCATCCGACGCCAGTCATGCTTGTACGTCCCCGGCTCCTCCAGCAGCAGGTGCAGACGGGCAAACAACTCGTTGGCCAGAATCCAATCACCCTTTGCCTCCGCATCGCGTGCCGCGGCGTCGGCCTCCTTGATCAAATCCTGCATCTGCGGCTGCGCGAGCAGCGCGTCTCGCTCGCCCGCCTTGGTCAGCATGTGCAGCTCAACGCCCTCCTTGAGGGCGTTGGAGAGGTTCAACGGCGTGTGCTCCTTGGCCAGCAGCTCGGCGATCTTGGCGCTCAACTTCGCCCCCTGCGCCTGCCGCTGCGCCTCACGCTTGGCCAGGTTCGCCTCCAGCTGGGCGTATGCCTGCGCCAATGCCGTGCCCTGCGCATCGCCGGTGCCCTTGAACTGCTCGCCAAGTTGGAGCAGCCCTTCGATGTCGTCCTTCCGCGCCAGGGTCCAGGAGTTGGCCGCCAGTTGCGACAGCGATGCGGGCTTGGGCACGACCACAGCGGGCGGCGCGACGGGCGCTGGCTGGGCACCGGCCCAGGCCGGGGGCAACAGCCCCGCCGAGAGGAAGAGTGCAAACACGACTCGAGCGCGCAACCCTTGGCCGATGTTCATCAGTGTTGTCCCTGCGTGCCCTGCACGCTCAAAGCCCGATCAAAGAGGTGGATCAAACGCAAGCATCACGACCCAAGCCAACCCATCCCGACACGGCACCATCGTGCCAAAGGGTGTACACCCTTGAGGCCCGGGCCGTTGCAAGGAGGATATCGGCCCAGGCCACACCCTGTACGCCGTGCGCGAGAGTTTTCGTTCACCCCAAACCCACCCAGCCCCGCAAAATCAGAACCCAGGATCAGGTCCTAGGGGCACGCCGACGGCCTGAAGGGCACCAAAACCACTACTTAGGCTGCCTAGGTGCATCCGTTGGTGGCCCAGGTGGAGGCGGCGGAGCATCCCCATCCCCACCCTCATAACCCTCCCCCGGCTGGGGACGATCCCGACCCGGCCCTAGGCGAGGGCCTGGCCCGCGCTCCATCGCGCGCAGCAGGAGTTCCATCTTCTCATCGACCGTCTTGGCCCGTGCATTGGCGGCACCGTCGAGTTCACCTTGCAGCCGTTCCAGCCGCTTGCGCACCGCGTCGATCTGCCTGCGCTGCAGGGCGACGCGTACGTCAAACTGCCGGTCCATCACCTCGCGCAGCGCACTCTTGCTCTTGGCGATCTCATCTTCGGGCGCTTTGCTGCGCTGCGCCTCGATGACCAGGCGTGCGAGGCGCATGATCTCGATGGTGTTCTTCAGTTCATCAATGCGGACGGCAAACTCCGCCGGGTCGCGCTCGCGCACTCCCTCAAGGGCCTTGAGCCGAGCGCCCAGACCATCGACCAGCCGCTCTGCGGCACGGGGGTTGGCCCCCGCCAGTTCGTCGATCTTGGCGATGATCTCCGGGCTGCGCTCGGCGATAAACGCACGCACACGCCGGCGTTCCTCTGCGCTGAGCCGAGGCCCCGGGGTCAAGGGCGGCAGCAGTTCCCCCATCGCCGAGGGCGCGTTTACGCCATCACCACCCGGACCACCTGGACCACCTGGACCACCGGGTCCTTCCGGGCCACCATCGCGGCGCGGGCGCGGTCCCTCGCCACGTCCATCGCCACGCCCCTCGCCCGGTCCATCATCCCTGCGTGGGTTGCGTGGGCCGCCCTCGCGGATCGCCTCGCGCAAACCCCGCGCAACGGCCCCTGGCTCCTCACCCTTGTCTAAGGCCAACAGCGCCTCGCGCAGCCGGGCCTGCGCCTTGTCGATCTCTCCGAGCCGTCGGTTGATAAAATCCCGCAACTCATCAGCGTCCATCGGTGCCCCATCGCGAGCACCCTCACGCCCCCCCTCACGCTCCCTCGGCGGGGGTTGGTCCGGGCCGCCCGGCTGCCCCGACGCGCCGGCGGGGACCGCAAACCCCACGGCCAGGCCCACCACCAGCAACAGCCGGGCGATCGAAAATGAGCGGGTGTTTGCAAGCATCATCGCACGACTCCTGCGGGTTGCTTCCAACCCTGGTTGATCCAGCCAACCTGTTACGAGTTTCCATCCTGCTCGATCAAGTCTGAAAAGTTCCACACCCCCCCACCGCCCGCACTCCCACGGATCGCGCTCTCGACCTGCTCGGCCTCGGTCGCCAAATCCCCGATCGACGCCGAGCGGTCCGCGCCCACGCCGTCCATCGCCTCGAGCCCGGCCAAGAGCGTATCAACATCCACGGGCACCGCCGCGAGGGCCTGGGGCGAGGGCCTTAGGCCGATCCACGCCACGCTCGCGCACACCATCACCCCGAGCACCAGGCCCGCGTGCCTCAGCCGAGTCATCACACGCCGGGCGTGCACGCGTGGCAGGCGAGGTGCGGGACCCTGCGCGCCGCTCTTGACGCCACCAGCAACCACACCCCCGGCAATGATCCCGCGCGTCCCGGCCAGGATCCGCCCTTCCAGCCCCTCCCCCGCCGACGCGCCCTGCGCACGCGCCAGCGCATCGAGCCGCTCGGCGATCCCGCGGGCCTCGTCATCAAGTTGTATGTGCTGGTTCATGTTCATCCTCACTTCTGCACGCCGAGCGTGCGTGGGTCTTGATCTGATCCTGCCCGCGTCAACATTTCCTTGAGCTTCTTGAGGGCGCGGTGGTGCCTGGCCAGGAGCGTTCCGATCGGTTCATCGAGCAGCTCTGCGATGGCGGCAAAGGGCATCCCGCCCTGGTGCCGAAGCTCGACAACCTGCCTGTCCACCTCGGGCAGCCGGGCCATGGCCGACTGCAAGGCCTCAAGTTCGTCGCTGCCAAGGCCCACGCTTGCCGCCGGCGCCACCGCCGAGCCGGCCATCTCACTATCGCCGCTGGCAAGCCTTCGACCCGCGCTGCGCACCTGGTCGCGCACCCGGTTGACGGCGATGCGAAACAACCACGCCTCAAACCGCCCGCTCTCGGCATAGGCACCCTCCTTCAACTTGGTCGCGACCGTTACAAACACCGACTGGGTTACCTCCTCGGCCAAGTCCCGATCCCGCAACCGGCTCCGGCACAGCGCAAAGACGCGCCGGCCGTACAAAGAAACCAGCTCACGCCAGGCACCCTCATCACCCGATGCCGCCCGCGCAAGCAACGCACCAAGCTCGGCGGACTGCTCCACCCAAACCGGCTGGCTCTGCTGATCCGCCAAGTGCTTCATCCAACAGACTCACAAAGGCACAACGACCCGAGCCGGGCAATATTTCCCAAAACCTAATATGCCTACACCTGTCCAGACCGACGCCGGACTTTGTACGGTATCCTCCCCCATGACCAGACCCGTTGCCTACACCGTCCGGGCCACCCTCCCATCCGCCCAGATTCAGCAGGCCTATCTCGCCTGGCTCATCGACGGCCACATCGCCGAGGTGATGGCCGTGGGGGCGGCGTCGGCGCAGGTGGTTTCTCTCGATACCGAGCCGGGTGGGCCGATGACCGTCGAGGTCCGCTACACCTTTGCCGACCGCTCGGCACTGGAGCACTACCTTGCCAAGCACGCACCAAGGCTCCGCGCAGCCGGGGGCGAGAAGTTCGGCCCCGACACGGGCGTGCGATTCCAACGCACCGTCGGCGAGATTTACTGCCAAAGATAACGCAACATCTTGCCAGGGTCGTGGGTACACTCCATGGCAACCTCAGCAGGCCCGCTCGGGAGTTTTTCTGGTCCATTGAACGCTTTGGACGATTCTCAGTAACTATCAAGCACCGGCCCAGCAACCACCCCGGCAACAAGATTGGAGCATCGTTGGAGCAGCGGACAGATGAACAGCTTTTAGAGGCTTATCGGGGTGGTGAGGCCTCAACGCTCGAGGTTTTGGTCCGCCGGCACCACGATGACCTGCTCCGGTTTTTGTACCGCCTGACAGGTTCGCGGACCTTGGCCGAGGACGTCTTCCAGGAGGCGTTTTTACAGGTCCACCTCTCGGCGAGCACCTTTGACACATCCCGGCGGTTTAAGCCTTGGCTTTTTACGATCGCGGCGAACAAAGCCCGGGACATGCTGCGTAAGAACGCCCGCCGAAGGGCCTTGGACCTTGATGCACCGGTCAGAGGCTCGGAGGGTGAGGTTACGTTCGTGGACCTCATGGCCATCGAAGGCCCGTCGCCGTCGCAGGCCATGGACGTAACTGAACGGGACGCGAAGGTGCAGCAGGTGGTGTCGGAGTTGCCGTTGTTGATGAGAGAAATTTTGCTGTTGGCCTACTTCCAGAAGATGTCCTATGCGCAGGTCGCCGAAGCACTGGATATCCCGCTGGGGACCGTCAAGAGCCGTTTGCACTCGGCCGTGGCGGCCTTCGCCAAGAAGTGGGAAGCGGCTAACGAGGTCGATGTGTGATGTGAACTTTGACCGGTGATCTGGGTGTATGGGCCGGTGTGTGGGCCGGTGTGTGGGATTGCAAGAAGGACCGCTGATGAGTCGTGTTTCTGAACCAGATCCCAACCAACCCGACGAAGGGTCTGAACCCTCGGCCCACCTCTGCCCCAAGAGCGACGCCGCGATGCAGGCCCTGGTCGATGCACGCTTTGATCCCGCCGCCGTCCCACCCGAGCACAAGGCCCGCTGCATGCACATCGAGGCGCTCCTGGGGCCGCTGAACGAGTGCCTGCACCCCAAGGAGAGCGCCGAGACGCTCTGGGCCAAGACGATCATCCGCCTGCGCGGGCAAGCGGCCAACCAAGCTGCCAACCAAGCTGCCAGCCAAAGGGGCGACGTGCCCTTGGCGCAGCTCTGCCCCGACGATGACGGTGCACTCGAACTGCTCGTAAGCGAGCACTTTGAGACTCGGCACATCACCCAGGCGATGCGCCCGCGTGCCGAGCGGATCAGCGCACTGCTCAAGGGGCTTGACCGGCCCAGCGTGCCGATCACCGATGCCGGGCGCGATGAACTTGTCTCCCGCGTGCTGACTGCGGTGCAGGCGCAGCGAACGCTGGCCTCCTCGCGTGTGCACATCCACGAGGCAAGCCCGCGTGGCGGCCGGCACCTGCGGTTTATCGACCTGTCGAGCATCGCCGCGTTGTTCGTCGTCGGTGCCGCGCTGCTTTGGCCGACTGTCAGCGCGATGCGCCAGCGTGCGATGCAGGTGGCGGGTGCTTCGCGGATGGGGTCGGTCGGCTCGGCGGTCGGGCAGTATGCCCTGGACCACAACGCCGCGCTACCGATGGCCTCCGCCTCCCTGGCCGGGCGGACGTGGTGGAACGTCGGCAAGCCTGAAGAATCCAACTCGGCGAACCTCTTTACCCTCCGCCGGACGGGGTACGCCAGCCTTGAACAACTCGCCTCACCTGGCAACGCCAAGGCTCAGGGCCTGGCGCTCCCGCCTGATGCGTGGGACTGGCCCGACCTTGAGTGCGTCAGTTATTCTTACCAGAACCAGTTTGCCACACAGCGCCGGTACATGAACGACCGGGCGTTTGGCTTTATCATACTGGCCGACAAATCACCCGTGTCCCTGCGTGCCTGGCGCGGCGAGCTGGTCGTCTACGCCGATGAAAACTCGCCCAACTTCGCCGGGCGCGGGCAGAACGTCCTGCACTCTGATGGCCAGGTCGTCTGGCTGCAAACACCCTCCACGGCCAGCGGGGACGACCTCTGGCTCCCCGCCAGTATCGAGCGCGGCATCAAGGCTGCCCAGCGCAAGGGTCAAGCCCAATCCCAAGCCCAATCCCAGGCCCAGGGCCACCACGAGCTGCCCTGCCAAGCCCTCCGCGGCGTCGAGCAGCCCGAGACCATCAACGACACCTTCCTCTGCCCGTAACCAATCCCCCTGGTGCAGGTTTTCAACCTGCCCGCAACCGCAGCCGGTCAAGGAGTTGAACTCCAGAGGTGCTATCAACCGCCGCGTTGGTGGTGTTCAAGAAATAAACGTTCGCGGCTTGGGCACCCAATACAGTCAACGCAAGCGTAGAAAACAGAGCGGCAAAGACGTGGACATGGCGAGAGCTCCTCAATGCGCCCGACCGGAGTAAACCTGCGACGGGGATAGCTCTCTACCTGTTCGGCGTGAGCACACCCGACGATTGTGCATCGTGCAAGCGAAGTTCGCATAAAAATCGTGCCCGGGGCGTGCCCAGTTTGCGGGGGGCAGCCTGGTAGCACGTCGGCCGATAACCCAATAGTCCTGGGCTCAAACCCCGGCCCCGCTATATGCATAACCCCCGGGTCGCGAGGCTCGGGGGTTGTCGTTTTTGCCAGTTGCACGCGGCGACTGCACCTCAAGAAACGACCACGGCCCGGGCGTGTGCCCGGGCCGTGGAAGATTGAACTCAGGTTGTGAGGTCAGAGCCGGACAAACTCAACGGCGACGGCGTGCGGCCAGGATGCCGCCGAGGCCGAGCAACGCGGCGGCACCAGGGGTGGGGATCGGGTTGTTGATCATGAAGTCCGCCGAGATGAAGACGCCAAAGATGTTGTCATCGGTGGACGGGTTGATGGTGATCAAATCGGTCCAGGTATCGCCGGGTGTGATGAACGGGTTCGCGTTGGCCGAGTTGCCGAGGGCGAGGTTGTAGAGTTCGTCGTCCACTCCCGGCCCATCGAATGAGCTAGCGAATGGGCTCGGATTCGCCGGGCTGTCGCCGATGCCACCGACGGTGATCAAAGCTCCGTTGATTCTTTCACCATCGTCCGAGCCGCCCGCGCTGGTCGTTAAGCGTCGAGCGATGGGATTGTTGCTGGTACTGACATCGATCCGAGTGAACTGTCCCGAGGGCTGGCGGCTGAAGCTCGATGCGAGGGACATGATGAGGTTGCCGCCGGTGTATGGGGAGGCGAAGTTCAGCCGGGATGTATCGCCGGTGGTCGACAGCTCGCCGTCGTAGATGAGCGCGGAGTGTCCCTGCGTAGCCGCGTTGCTGTAGGCAATGACGAGCACGGAGCCGTCGTTGTCACCGTTTTCCTGCAGGTTGAAGTTGTACAGGCCACCTGGACCACCCTGGGTCGCCGAGCGAACGATACTGGTTACGTCATATCGGACTGTGTTCGCGGGGTTTACGTTCGGACTAAGGAGCGTGCCGCTGCTCGGATTAAGCAGCGAGCCGTTGAAGTTGACCGGGTGCACAGTGCCGGTGAACCCGGTTGGCCCCCAGATGCGGGTCGTATAGAGATACGCCCCGAGAATCTGGGAGCCGCTGGGTATATTGGCCTGCAACTGCCCGGTCCCTGCGCCCTGGACACCAAGCCCATCGATGCTGAGGGCGGCGTTGGCAAAGTATTGACTGGGACGAAGGTCGGCAAGTGCGGAGCAGGCCGTGAGGCCCACTGACAGTGCGGACGCGACACAAAGTGATTGACGCAACATGCCCAACTCTCTCCTCTTTCTCTGCCGCCGTTGAGCGGAACTCACGCCGGGGGATCGTGTCCAACTACCAGTTGAAACGAACACGCCTGCTAGTACGAAGCCTAACTACTATACCCGACTTACCCAGATAATCAAGATTTTCATCGCGATTCGCACAATTTTACCTTGAAAATCTCTAGGTCCTATCCCGGAACCTGTCTGATAAGCATGATCGAGCAGCTGAGGTGAATGAAGTCTTGGAAGAGCGTGCTGGATGTATCCCAGCGGATGCACAGTCGGCGGTTGTTCAGGAGCCAACCAGCCGTCCTGCGTCGCGCATGATCGCCTCAAACACCGGCTCTGACCCAAGTACTGAACCATCGGTGAACGGCACTCTTAGAGCCGAAGCCACGCGGCAAGTCCTTCCACTTGGCCCCGTTGTCCAAGATCCAGAAGATGCCGCACAACGCATCGCGTTTGCACATCGGTCGCCCACCCTTGGCGCTTACCGGCGCATCGGGCCACGATGAGCTCAGAGGATTCTCCCGGCAGAGCATGCCTAGGGCTTTGGAGAAGTTGCTCTTGCATCGTTGAATCGGAACTCCGTTTCCTTGAGGATGAAGGAGGCTTGGCGATCCTGCGAACGTGCGTGCACCCAAGGCCCTGGCCATGGCCTGCACGCCGCCCCCTGATACACTCCGACAGCGTGCCCACCCCGGCACGCCCGGAGCACTCTGTCATGGTCAAGCTCAACCGCATCTACACCAAAACCGGCGACACCGGGAGCACCGGCCTCGGCGATGGCCAGCGCGTCCGCAAGGACGACCCGCGCGTCGAGGCCTACGGCACCGTTGACGAGGCCAACGCCCAGCTCGGCGTCGCCCTCGTCATCGCCGCGCAGGCCGTACCGGGCACGCTCACCTCCCGCATCGCCGACCTGCTCCGATCGATCCAGCACGACCTCTTTGACGTCGGCGCCGACCTCTGCTGCCCGATCCTCAAGGAGGAGGCCGCGGGCAAACGCCTCCGCATCACCGCCGCGCAGACCAAACGCCTCGAAGACGCCATCGACGCGCACAACGACCACCTCGCCCCGCTGAACTCCTTCGTCCTGCCCGGCGGCTCCCCCCTGGCCGCGGCGTTGCACGTCGCCCGCACCGCCGCCCGGCGTGCCGAGCGCCTGACCGTCACCCTCCACGAGGCCGACAAGCACCGCACCAACCCCGAGGCGATCCGCTACCTCAACCGCCTGAGCGACCTGCTCTTTGTCCTCGCCCGCGTCGCCAACGAGAACGGCGCGGGGGACATCCTCTGGGTCCCGGGCGTCAACCGCCCGAACGCCAAGCAGTAAGTGGTGGCACCGGCCAGCCCGGCACGAGCAAACCATGGCCGCCGCCCCCATCCATGACGACTTCCGCTTCGAGTACGACCAGGTGCAGCGTGCACGCCTGCGCCGGCGCGTGCAGTGGTACGCCGGGGTGCTCATCGCCCTGAGACTCATCTCGCTGCTGGTGATGACCCTGAACGTGCTCAGCCAGGAGCAGGTTCAAACCCAGTCGATCGCGCTGCTCGTATCGTTCGGCAGCAGCGCCTTTGCGATCTTCGCCTACGGGTGGGTCTTTGTCGACGCCTGGCAGACCGACCGACCGCGGCAGGCCCAGCTGCGCGTGCTGCGCTGGGTGCTCATCGCCACCACCATCCTGAGCACGCTTGTCTCGCTGCTGGTGGCCTACCTCATCAGCCCCGTCGAGCAGGACCCATCACAACTGGGGGTCTGGTCCTCCTGGCGCAATGCGTTGCTCTTTGCCGGTCTACAGATGTTCACGGTCTTCCAGGTCCACTTCATCGCGTGCGTCTTCCTCCCCTGGTCGCCACGCGAATCGGTGCGCCCGATGTTCCCCGTCCTGGGCCTGACAACCGGCTGCCTCTTGGTGCTGGCGTTCCTGGTCGGGTTTCCCGGCAGCAAGCCGACGGCCCCCTGGATAACGATCCCCGCCGCCTTGATCCTGTCAATCGGCTGCGTCGCCGCGTTGCTCCCAGGCATCGCCGTCAGCTGGTGGAAGTCCAGCCGGTTCGCCCGCGACTTCCTGATGCAGCACCTCCGCCGCGGCTACACCGACATCCGCCGCGAGATGACCGACGCCCAACGCATCCACGAGAACCTCTTCCCCCGCCCCGAGCAGCGTGGCGGCCTGCAACTCGACTACCGCTACGCGCCCATGCGCGCCATCGGCGGCGATTACCTCTACGCCAAGTTCATCAACGGGCAACTCCTGGGCGCCCTCCGCACAGGCGAACTGCCCGACGGAACCGGCACACAACCACCCGACATCGAGCCGTGCGAACTCGTCGTCGTCATCCTGGACGTCTGCGGCCACGGCATATCCGCCGCGCTGACCGTCAACCGCCTGCACGGTGAACTCGAACGCCAACTCGCCGAGCAGCCCAACATCACCCCGGCCGAGCTGCTCTGCGCGCTCAACCGATACGTCTACCTCACCCTCGCGCACCACTCGATCTTTGTTACCGCCGTCGCCTTCCGCGTCAGCGAATCGACCGACCGCCTGCACTACGCCAGCGCGGGGCACCCCCCGGCAATCGTCCTACGCCCCGACGCCCCGGCCGAGTTGCTCGCCCCCACCGCCATGGTCCTGGGCGTCGACCGCGACCTCATGGTCGAGGCCCAGAACGCCTCGGTCCCCTTCCGCCCGGGCGACACGCTCATCGCCTACACCGACGGCGCTACCGAAGCACGCAACGCCCTGGGCGAAATGCTGAGCACCAACGGCCTCTCAGACCTCGCCCAGGCCAGCGTTGGGGCCAGCAAGCCCCAGCCCGCACCCCGGCCAACGCCCCAGACCGCACCGCCACACTCGCCGGGCGTCTGCACGCGCCTCATGTCCGCGATCAACCAGCACCGCTTCGGCCCACCGACCGACGACACGCTGATCGTGCACGTCTGCCGGGCATCCACCCCCGCCAGCACGCCCCCGCACGCGCCCGCCCCGCGACCAATACCGGCTACTCAAACCGCAGGTGCTTGACGCTCTCGCCGCTGTCGCGCAGGTCTGCCAAAGCGTCGATACCAATCTCCAACTGCTTGAGCACATGCTCGCGCGTCACCGCCGCATCACTCGCGGCCGTCTTCACCCCCTCGGGCGTCATCGGCATGTCGCTCACCAGCAGCAACGCCCCCTTGGGGATGTGGTTGACAAACCCCACAATAAAAATCGTCGCCGTCTCCATATCAATCGCCTCGGCACGGATCAGACGCAGATAGTCCTTGAACGGCTCGTCATGCTCCCACACACGCCTGTTGGTCGTATACACCGTCCCCGTGAAGTAATCACAATCATGCTCGATGATCGACTGGCTCACCGCCCGCTGGAGCCGAAAACTCGGCAGCGCGGGCACCTCACGCGGCAAGTAATCATCGCTCGCCCCCTCACCGCGGATCGCCGCGATCGGGAGAACAAAGTCCCCCACCTGCGCCTTCTTCAGACCGCCGCACTTGCCCAGAAAGAGCACCGCCTTGGGCTCGACGGCCGACAGCAGGTCCATGCACGTCGCGGCCATCGCGCTGCCCATGCCAAAGTTGAGCATCGTGATGTTCTCTGCCGTTGCCGACTGCATCGGCCGGTCGCGCCCCAGCACCGGCACCCCGAACCGCTCGGCAAAGCGGTCAACATAGTCCGTGAAGTTCGAGAGCAAAATATACTGCCCAAAGTCCTCCAGCCGGCGGCCCGTGTACCTCGGCAACCAGTCGCGGACGATCTCATCCTTGGTCCGGAGCATGCCCACAGCGTACGGCAGCAGACCCGCCCACGCCGACTACTGATCGCCAATCTTGCTCGCACAGAACCCCTCCCCCGAGCAAGTGGGCAGGGGTGGGGTTGGCAACTTCGCACGCACGGCAATCACTGGCGACCTTATCAAGAGGGTGTTTCAGAAATCAAAAACCACGAACTAGAAGCCCCTGCCACCCGGTTCAGAAACAGCCTCTAGCACCCACCCTCGCCACCCACCAGCCGCTTGCTCAGCACCAAACTATTGTAATTCGTATACGGCCACTTCCACACACCCACCACCCGGTACCCACGACGCAAGTAGTAATCACGCAGCCCATGGTCCGGTTCGGCCATCGACAACGCCAGTTCCGTGCTCCCAAGCTCGACCGCCCGCGCCTCCACCGTGCCAAGCAACTTCCCACCCACGCCCGCGCCCTGCAACCACGGGTCCACCGCAAACTGGCTAAACGCCAACACGCCCGCACGCATAAAAAACGGCGGCCCCTCATCCGGCTCCTTCTCGGCCAGGATAATCACCCCCACAATCTGCTCACCTGCCTCCGCCGACAAAGTGCCCGCCCCCGGCACGCACACAGCGATATAGCACTCACCGCTTGATAAACGCCGGAGCGTAACCTGCTCATCCTGCCGGCCCGCGAGCGGCCGTAGACCCATCCCCACCTGCTTGGCATACGCCCGGTGCAAGAGAGCCGTTACCTGCCCAACCCCATCGCCGGGCGTCCAGCGCCGAACAACCACCCCCGGGGCGTCCTTGCCGTGCGCATGTGCCCGGGCTGGTTGAGGTGATGTCAACAACGCCAAGAGTACGCGCTCCCAGCCCGGTGGCGCGGGCTTGAAGCCGGGTGGCGCGGGCTTCCAACCGGTGGCGCGGGCTTCCAACCGGTGGCGCGGGCTTCCAGCCCGCGCTCCAACACCCCCATCAATCATCCTTAATCCCAATCGCACGGTGCCCCTTATCGCGCAGCTCGGCTACAGCCTTGATGTCCGCGCTGGCCGCCTCAACATTGCCCTCGATGATGTTCTGCTCGCACACCAGCAGCCGCTGCAACACGGCGATGAGATTGACGCGGTTCGCAACCTTTATCGCCGACCGCTCGGCATCGTCCTTCGCCCTGTCGAGCACATCACCCGGCACCGGCGCACTCTTGGCCCACAAGCACGCACGCTGCATCTCGCTGACAAGCCGGAGCGCCTCCTCCTTCTTGCTCGCATCGCCGACAATCCCGCGCAGCGCCTTGAGCGACCGGCCCATCGTCTTCATCGCCCCCTCAACGCTCGAAGGCTCACCCCGCGCCGGCGGCGCCTTGCTCCCCGGTTCACGCGCCATCGCCACCAGCCCGACCCCGGCAACCGCCAGCACCACCAGCATCAATCCGAGCCGGCCCTTGAACGTCCCGGAACTGCTCATCATCGATCTCCTCAACCTTTCACTGCTCTCTTATCAGAACCCCTGCCCGAAGGGGAGAGGCAGCGGTGGGGTTGCTTCACCCCGAAGGGACCAGAAAACGCTACCAAATCAACCCAACCACCACCCTCACGAATATGAACTCATCGGCGGGCACGTACACACCAGGTTCCTGTCCCCATACGGATTATCCACTCGCGAAACAGGCGGCCAGAACTTCGCCGCCCGCAGCCACGCCGCCGGGTACGCCGCCTTCTCCCGCCCATACGCCCGCTCCCACACATCCGCACCGACCACCTCCTGCGTGTGCGGCGCGTGCTTGAGCACGTTGTTGCTCTTGTCCGCCTTGCCCGAGGCGACCTCCTCGATCTCACGCCCGATGCCGATCATCGCCTCGCAGAACCGGTCCAGCTCCGCACGGTCCTCGCTCTCCGTCGGCTCGATCATCAAGGTCCCGGCCACGGGCCAGCTCATCGTCGGGCCGTGGAACCCATAGTCCTGCAACCGCTTGGCAATGTCGTCCACGCTCACGCCCGCGCGTGCGTTCGCACCGCGCACATCCAAGATAAACTCGTGCGCGCACAACCCCGACTTGCCCCTAAACAGCACCGGGAAGTGCCCCTCCAGACGCTTGGCCATGTAGTTGGCGTTCAGGCACGCCACCTGCGTCGCACGCCGAAGGCCCTCGGCACCCATCATCGCGATATACATCCAGCTGATCGTCAAAATACTCGGCGACCCAAACGGCGCCGCCGAAACAGGCCCCGTCGCGCTCGTGCCACCACCCGCCTCCCGATTCACCTTGCTCTGGCCCGCAAACGGCGACGCCACCGGGTGCCCGGCCATGAACGGCGCAAGGTGCCTCTTCATACAGATCGGCCCCATCCCAGGCCCACCACCGCCGTGCGGGATGCAAAAAGTCTTGTGCAAGTTCAGGTGGCAAACGTCCGCCCCGATCACGCCTGGGCTGGTCAGCCCGACCTGCGCGTTCATGTTCGCACCGTCCATATACACCTGCCCGCCCGCCTCGTGCACAAGCCGGCAGATCTCCTTGATCGACTCCTCAAACACGCCATACGTGCTCGGATACGTAACCATCAGCGCGCCAAGGTTGGCCTTGTGCTCGTCGATCTTTGCCCGCAGGTCCGCCAGGTCGATGTCCCCCTGCGCATCGTTCTTGACGGGCACAACCCGCATCCCCGCGATCACCGCCGATGCAGGGTTCGTGCCGTGCGCAGAATCGGGGATCAAGCAAACATCGCGGTGCTGCTCGCCACGCGAGTGGTGATACGCCCGTATCACCAGCAGCCCGGCATACTCACCCTGGCTCCCCGCGTTGGGCTGCAAACTCACCGCATCAAAGCCCGTGATCTCCGCCAGCCACGTCTCAAGGTCTTGGAACAACCGCGCATACCCCTTGGCCTGCGCCGCCGGGGCGAACGGGTGCATCCGCCCAAACTCCGGCCACGTAACCGGGATCATCTCACTGGTCGCGTTCAGTTTCATCGTGCACGAGCCCAGCGGGATCATGCTCTGCGCCAGCGACAAGTCGCGCCCCATCAGCCGGAAGATGTACCGCAGCATCTCATGCTCAGAATGGTGCGTGTTGAAAACCGGGTGCGTCAGGAACGCGCTTGCACGCGCAAAAACCCCCGGCACCGGCACCACGCCCTTGCCCAACAGCGCGTCGATGTCCTCACGCCCCGAACCGCCAAAGGCCGCCAGCACACCCTGCACGCACGCGCGGTCGGTCGTCTCGTCGCAAGAAATCCCCAGACTCCCATCCCCAAAGTCGCGAAGGTTGATCCCACGCTCCGCCGCCGCGGCCAGCACAACCCCGGCACTCTTCCCCACTGGCCGCACTCGCAGCGTGTCAAAGACCAAAGCATCATCGCTGATCTGGTGCCCCTGCTTGCGCAGGCCGGCCCGGAGCGCGTGCGCATACGCCCGCACCCTCTGGGCAATCCGCACCAGCCCACTGGGCCCGTGATACGCCGCATACATCCCCGCGCAGATCGCCAGCAGCGCCTGGGACGTGCAGATATTGCTCGTCGCCTTGTCGCGCTTGATGTGCTGCTCGCGCGTCTGGATCGCCATCCGCAACGCGGGCTTCCCCTGCGCATCCCGGCTCACACCGATGATCCGCCCGGGCATCTTCCGCGCGTGCTCGGCCCGCGTGGCAATAAACGCCGCGTGCGGCCCCCCGAACCCCATCGGCACCCCGAACCGCTGCGCCGAACCCACCGCCACATCCGCCCCCCACTCCCCAGGGGGCGTCAACAGCGTCAGCGCCAACAGGTCCGTCGCCGCAACCACCACCACCCCAGCACCCTTGGCTCGCGCGCACAACTCTCGATAGCACTCCACACGCCCGTCGCTCGTTGGATACTGCACGATCAACCCGCAGACATCCGCATCGAGCTTCATCTCGCCCGGCGAAGAGACCCGCACCGTCAGCCCCATGCTCTCCGCACGCGTCTGCACCACCGCGATCGTCTGCGGGTGGCAGTCGTCGGCAACCAAAAACGCCGGCTTCTCATGGTTCCCGATCGCGTAACACATCGCCATCGCCTCCGCCGCCGCCGTCCCCTCATCCAACAGCGACGCGCCCGCCAACGGCAACCCCGTCAGGTCGCTGACCATCGTCTGGAAGTTCAGCAGCGCCTCCAACCTCCCCTGCGCGATCTCCGCCTGATACGGCGTGTACTGCGTGTACCACCCCGGGTTCTCAATAATGTTCCTCAAAATCACCCCAGGCGTGATCGTGTCAAAGTAACCCATCCCGATCATCGACCGCGCAACCACATTCCCCCGCGCGATCTCCTTCAACCGCGCCAACGCCTCACTCTCAGTCAACGCCACGGGCAGGTTCATCGCCGACCGATTCCGAATCCCCTCGGGCACCACCGCATCCGTAAACGACTCGATGTCATCAAACCCCACCACCGCAAGCATCTTGGCGATCTCATCAGCACCCGGCCCGATGTGCCGATGCGCAAACGTATCCGAAGCATCTAAAATCGAACCCGCACCCCCACTACCGCCCGTCGGCGCTGAAGGCGGAGCACCCACCACCGGCGCAGCTGCGCCCATGCTGTGCGTGTGGACCGGGGTTGAAGATCGCGTCATGGTCATGGTTGTCCCGCCTCAAAGGCGATGCGGTCGAGCGAATCGCCGGGTGTGTGAATAAACATCGAGAACAGGTAATAGTAGCGGCCGCCGCCCGCACTTTGCACCCCCAAACCACACCCAACGCCCTCCCACCTACCCTGCACCTCACACGCACCGCACGCACAGCACGGACCCACCCATGCCCAACCACACCCCCCTCTTTAAACGCCTGGGCCTCGTCAACCACCCACGCTTTGTCGCCAAGCCACCCGCCCAACCCGGCACCACCATCATCACCTCCCATAACCCCGCTACAGGACAAACCCTCGCCGGCGTCCGTGCCGATACCCGCGCTTCCTACGCACGAACCCTCGACACCGCCGAGCGTGCCTTCCGGTCCTGGCGCTCCGTCCCCGCGCCCGTCCGCGGCCAGCTCATCCGCGCCCTCGGCGACGCCTTCCGCGCCCACAAAGCCGACCTCGGCATGCTCGTCAGCCTTGAAGTCGGAAAGATCATCGCCGAGGGCCAAGGCGAAATCCAAGAGATCGTCGATATCGCCGACTTCGCCGTCGGCCTCTCCAGGCAACTGCCAGGCCACGTCTTCCCAAGCGAACGCGCCGGGCACCGCATCATCGAGCAGTGGCTCCCACTCGGGCCAATCGGCGTCATCTCGGCCTTCAACTTCCCCGCCGCCGTATGGGCCTGGAACGCCACACTCGCCGCCGTCTGTGGCAACCCAACCATCTGGAAGCCCAGCCTCCTCGCACCCCTGACCGCACTCGCCTGCAACGCCATCGCCACCCGCGTCGCCGCCGACCACGGCCACCCCGACATCTTCCAACTCCTCCTCGGCACCGACGAAGAAATCGCCAAGCCACTCGTCGCCGACAAACGCCTGCCCCTCATCAGCGCCACCGGCAGCACACGCATGGGCCGCGCCGTCGGACAGGCCGTCGCCGCTCGCCTGGGCCGCTCCCTCCTCGAGCTCGGCGGCAACAACGCCGTCATCCTCGCCCCCGACGCCGACCTCAAACTCGCCATCCCCTCCATCGTCTTCGGCGCCGTCGGCACCGCCGGCCAACGCTGCACCACCACACGCCGGCTCATCGTCCACGAAAAACTCGCCAACAAAGTCTGCACCAGCCTCGTCAACGCCTACGCCCAGGTCATGACCAAAATCGGCGACCCGACCCGCCCAGGCACACTCGTCGGCCCACTGATCAACGCCCATGCCGTCGCTTCCTTCGAGCACGCCGTCGCCGCCGCGCGGGCGCAAGGGGGCACCATCCTCGCCGGCGGCGCACGCGTCAAACGCCCAAGCCTCAAAGGTGGCCACTACGTCCAGCCCACCATCATCCGCGCCCCGGCGACCAACAAACTCCCCATCGCCCAGGAAGAAACCTTCGCACCCATCCTCTACATCTTCACCTACAAAACCACACAGCAGGCCATCGATATACAGAACAGCGTCCCCGTTGGCCTCTCCAGCGCGATGTTCACCGAGAGCTACCGCACCGCCGAGGCCTTCCTCAACAACGACGGCTCCGGATCTGACTGCGGCATCGCCAACATCAACTGCGGCACCAGCGGCGCCGAAATCGGCGGCGCATTCGGCGGCGAAAAAGAGACCGGCGGCGGACGAGAGTCCGGCTCCGACTCCTGGAAAATCTACATGCGCCGACAAACCTCCACACTCAACTTCTCAGGCTCCATCCAGCTCGCACAAGGGATCACGTTTCAGTAACGATTCTCCCGCGATCGCGGCCCCAAACACGGCCCTGAAGAGGTTCGCGGAGGGGGCGGAGGTCAGCAGAGGAACGCGAAGAAATGCTGGAGTTACAAAGAAGGGAACAACTGGCCCGCGCACGCAAGGGCCGTGTTTTCAACAGACGTGGCAGGGTGCCCAAGAGTGCGGACCAAAACCTCTTCTCCGCGTCCCTCCGCAATACTCCGCCCCCTCCGCGAACCTCTTACTCCCCCCCAAACGCCAGCACACTCGCCACCGACACCACCTTCGTGTGCGAAATCGAAACGCTCCACCCGGCGATCCCGCGCTCCTGTGCAATCTCCCCCGCCCGTCCACTGATCACCAACTCAGGCCGGCCCGATGCCTGCGTGTGCACCGCCACGTCCTGCCAGGTGATCCCGCACGAAAGCCCCGTACCCAAGGCCTTCAACGCCGCCTCCTTGGCCGCGAACCTTGCCGCCAGCCGCTGGTCCAGCCTCGAGTCCTCGGCACAATCCTCCAACTCCCGCGCTGTGAACACCCGCTCTAAAAACCGCCCCCCGTGCTCGGCACGCATCCGCCCCACACGCGCAACCTCGATGATGTCCACGCCATGACCAAACACACGCATCCCCCATTCTTGCCCACCCGCAACCGCCACGCTCACCGCCACGCCCACCCCCACGCCCA
>VYKU01000053.1_pt1 | contig 55016 bp, 55 predicted proteins | sample 5114491 | NCBI WGS metagenome assembly VYKU01 (sample SAMN12291796, study PRJNA351875) | freshwater metagenome | isolation source: freshwater lake | place: USA: Michigan, Gull Lake | collected 2011-07-05 | reverse complement strand
CCATCCGCAGATTGCCGGTGCGGCCTCGGCCCTCGCAGGCTTCACGCAGTTCGTGCTGGGAGCCGTTTCGGGCTTGATCGTTGCCGTGCTGGCCGACGGCACGGCTGTGCCGATGTGCGCCACGATGTTTGCGATGGCGCTTTTCGGCTTCGGTGCGCATGCGTTGCTGGTCGGCAAACGCCCGGCGGTCGCGTGATGCCGAAATTCGCGGCGAATCTCTCCTTCCTCTACAACGAGCACGCGTTTCTCGACCGTTTTGCCGCCGCCGCCGCCGACGGCTTTCGCGCGGTCGAATTCCTGTTCCCCTACGACGAAACGCCCGAACGCATTGCCGCTGCGGCCAAAGCGGCCGGTGTCGCGATCGTGCTGTTCAATCTGCCGCCCGGCGATTGGGCGCGCGGCGAGCGCGGGCTTGCGGCCCTCAAAGGCCGCGAAGCCGAGTTCGACGCGGCTCTCGCCAAAGCGCTCGACTATGCGCAAGCGCTTGGTTGCAAGCGTGTGCATGCCATGGCGGGCCGCGTGGAAGACGGGGCGGATTTCGCGACGTATCTTGCCAATCTGCGCCGGGCGGCACCGATCGCGCAGGCGCGCGGCATCGGGCTTGCGATCGAGCCCATCAACACGCGCGACATACCGGGCTATTTCCTCAATCGCCAAGACGAGGCGCACGCGATCTGCACGGCCGTGGGCTCGCCCGCGTTGGGCGTGCAGATGGACCTCTACCATTGCCAGATCGTCGAGGGCGATGTGGCGCGCAAGATCGAAAAATTCCTGGCCGGCATCTGCCACATGCAGATCGCAGGCGTGCCCGACCGGCACGAACCCAGCGAAGGCGAGCTCTTCTATCCGTATCTGTTCGATCTCATCGACCGGCTTGGCTATGCGGGCCATATCGGCTGCGAATATCGGCCGCGTGCCGGCACATCGGCGGGCTTGGGCTGGCTCAAGCCCTACTTGGCGTAGCCACGCGCCCTACCTGGCGTAGCCACGCGCAAGTGCCCGCGCAAAACGCACGCCGATCGCGAGCAGGATAGCCGCACTCGCCAAGAACAATGGCTCGGCCCCGAAACGGTCGAACGCGGCGCCGCCGACGGCAACGCCCACGGCTTGGCCCGCGAAGAACACGGCCGCAAACGTCGCCACCGCATGGCCGCGCGCTTGCGGCAGCATTTGCGTTGCCTCCGTCTGCAGCGAGGAATGCATCGCAAAGAAACCCCAGCCCATCATGGCCAGCAGCGGCCCCGCATAGAAGGCACCCGGAATTGCGGCCATGCCGGCGAACGCGACAGCCAAAGCGCAAGCGCCCAGCAGCGGCACGCGGCCCGCAGGTGCGGATCCGAAGAGGCGCGCGAATGAGAACGCAAACACAAGGCCGCCTGCGCCGAAGGCGAGAAGCACGAGCCCCGCCGTCGCAAGATCGAGTTCGAAGCGCGTCTGCAGATCCGCCGCCACGAACGCGAGGCTGCCATAGAAGAAAAACCCTTCTAGTGCCACCGTCGCCAGCACCATGCGCGCGCGCGGGCTTGCAACCCAGCCATAGCCCGGGCTGCCGCTGGCCGCGCTTGGTGCGCGTGCCGGGGCGTTGCGCAGGATCGAGGCCAGCACGACGGCACCCAAGGCGAATGCGGCCGCCAGCACCAAGAATACGCCCTGCCAGCCGAGGGCCGCACCGACCACGCCGCCGCCGACTTGGCCCGCCATCGTGCCGAGGATCTGCATCGACGACAGGCGGATGAGCGCCCGCTGGCGCTGCTCGTAAGCCACGCTGTCGCCGATATAGGCAATGCCGAGCGGGATGATGCCGCCGGCACACGCACCTGCGATCGCGCGCAGCACGATCAGCATGTCGAGCGAGGTGGCAAGCGCACACGCCCCCGTCGCCAAGGCTGCGGCCAAGGCCGCCGCCGCGATCGTTTGCGGCTTGCCCCAGCGGTCGCCGATGCGCCCCGAGACGAACTGCACGCCGCCATAAGCGATCGAGTAAGCCGTGATCACGATGCCGACCGCACCCGGCAAGGTTCCGAAGCGCTCGGCAAGATCGGGCAAGAGCGGATCGACCGCGCGCAACGTGGCCGCACTTGCCATCGTGCACATCAGCACGCCGATCAAGGCCGGACCTGTTTTCACGAAAGCTGTGCTCGGATATCGGCCGAACGATCCCACAGATTTGGCACAGTCGCGGCGGCATAGCCGGATACGAAATTTTTCATGGCGCCCGTCGCCGGATCGAAGACGTGGCGTGCGACCGCCCCGATATTGGCCCCGTAGACATGGATCGCGACCGACACGCGGTCGGCATAGGCATTCGCCACTTCGTGGATATCGCCGCTCTGGGGTCCGAGCGTGCTGAGCTGGCCTTGTTCGAGCCGCTCTTCGCCTGCCGCTTCGAGCGCGCCGTCGGCTTTGCGCGCGAAGAAGCGGCATTGCTCGGCGCCGCGCAGAATGCCGATGAGGCCCCAGACCGTGTGGTCGTGGATCGGCGTTTTCTGGCCCGGCCCCCACACGAAACTTGCCACGCTGAAACGCTCGAGCGGGTCGCAATGCAGCAGATACTGGCGGTAATGCACCGGGTCGGGCTCGGCGAATTCGGCAGGCAACCAATCGTCGGTCGCGATCAGCGTGCGCAGCAGCGGCCCGAGTTTGGCATGCGCTTCGTCTTCGTCGAGGCCGTCGGGGCCCATGGCCCGCGTGACGGCAACGACGAAGTCGCGCAAGCGCTTCATGCCTTGGCCGCGCGCGGGCGGATATGCGTCTGGCCCATGAAAGCCTGCAAGGGGGCAGGCAGGCGCACGCTGCCGTCGGCTTCCTGGTTGTTCTCGAGGATCGCGATCATGGCGCGGCCGAGCGCGATGCCGGTGCCATTGAGCGTGTGCGCATAGAGCGGTTTTTCCTTCGGCCCCTTGCGGTAGCGGATATTGAGGCGGCGCGCCTGGTATTCGGTGCAGTTCGACGTGCTCGTGACCTCGCCGAACTCGCCGCCATTGCCGCGCCCCGGCATCCAGGCTTCGAGATCGTATTTGCGATAGGCCGCCCCGCCCAAATCGCCCGTGCAGATGTCGAGCACGCGATAGGGCAGTTCGAGCGCGTCGAAAATCGCGCGCTCGTTGGCGAGCAGTTCGGCGTGGATCGCGTCGGACTGTTCGGGTGTCGCGATCACCACCATCTCGACCTTCGTGAATTGGTGCACGCGGTAGAGGCCGCGCGTCGCACGACCCGCCGCACGCTCGGTGCGGAAGCAATGCGACACGCCCGCAATGCGGATGGGCAATTCGGCTTCGTCGAGGATCGTGTCCTGGTAGAGGCCGCACAGCGTGATCTCGGCCGTCGCGATCAAAGACATATCGTGGTCTTCGATGCGGTAGGTGTTGGTCTCGGCCCCGCGCGGCACGAAGCCCGTACCCTGCAGGATCGTGTCGCGCGCCATGTCGGGCGTGATGTGCGGCACGTAGCCGCGTTTGGCCAGGAACTCGACCGCGAAATTCTGCAAGGCGAGTTCGAGGCGCGCGCCGTCGCCTTTGAGGAAATAGAAGCCGGGGCCCGCGACCTTGCTGCCGCCTTCGGTGTCGATGATGCCGAGCAGGTCGCCAAGCGCCACATGATCGCGCGGGGCGAAATCGAATTTGGGATGCGGTACGGCGTTGCGGTCGATCTCTTTGTTGTCCTTGTCGTCGCGCCCGACCGGCGAGGCCGGGTGCGTCATGTTCGGAATGCGCAGCAGAAGCGCATCGGCCTCGGCTTGCGCCGCATCGAGCTCGGCCTTCAGCGCCTCGCGCTTTTCGCGCAACAGGCGGCCCTGTTCGCGCTTCTGGTCGACCGACAGGTCCTTGGCGGAAGCCAGCGCATTGGCCTCGCGCTGGGCATCCTGCAGGGCCTGGTCGGCCTTTTTGCGCGCAGCCTCGATTTGCGCGAAGCGGTCGAGATCGATTTCGACGCCGCGATTGCGGCAATTGGCGGCGATATCGGCAAGATTGGCGAGGACGAAATTGCGGTCGAGCATCGGTCTACATGTCCTGTTTTGGCGGTCGGGTTGATTAGCATGCGCCGGGGCTTCGTGGCAAAAGTCGCGGGCTCTTGCGCTTGGCGCCATTTCGCGGGAAAACCGGGCGGAATTCCGGTTTTCCTCCTGCATTGCGGCTGCCCCTATGAGCGTTTTTGCCGATCTGAACCCGCCCGCCCGCCTGCTGATGGGCCCCGGCCCCATCAATGCCGATCCGCGCGTGCTGCGCGCCATGGCGACCCCCTTGGTCGGGCAGTTCGACCCGTCGATGACCGCCCTGATGGCCGAGACGATGGCGCTCTATCGCCAGGTCTTCCGCACCCAGAACAAATGGTCGCTGCTGATCGACGCCACGGCGCGCGGCGGGATCGAGGCCGCGATGGTTTCGCTGATCGAACCCGGCGACAAGGTGCTCGTCCCCGTGTTCGGCCGTTTTGGCCATCTGAAAGCCGAAATCGCGCGCCGCTGCGGCGCCGAAGTCGTCGAAATCCAGGCCGAATGGGGCACGGTTTTTGCGCCCGAACAGATCGAAGCGGCGTTGAAGCAGCATCGCCCGAAATTGTTGGCCGTGTGCCAGGGCGACACCTCGACCACGATGCTGCAGCCGCTGAACGAGCTCGGCAAACTCGCGCGCAGCTACGACGCGCTGCTCTACACCGACACGACCGCGTCGCTGGGCGGCAACGATCTGCGCGCCGACGAATGGCAGCTCGATCTCGTCTCCTCGGGTCTGCAGAAATGCTTGGCGGGGCCGTCGGGTTCGGCGCCGATCACGATCGGTCCGCGGGCCGAAGAAGCGATCATGCGCCGGCGCCATGTCGAGCAGGGCATTGCGACGGCCGCCGACGTGGCCGGCCCCGGGCGGCGCATTGCGTCCAACTATTTCGACTTGGCCATGATCATGGATTATTGGGGCGAAAAGCGCCTGAACCACCATACGGAAGCGACCTCGATGCTGTACGGGGCCCGCGAATGCGCCAAGATCCTGGTCGAAGAAGGGCTCGAAGCGGCCTTCGCGCGCCATCGCGTTGCGGGCGACGCAATGGCGCAGGGGCTTGCGGCCATGGGCCTCAAGCTCTTCGGCGACCAACGCCACAAGATGGCCAATGTCGTGGGCGTCTACATCCCCGAGGGCGTGGCGGGCGAAGCCGTGCGCCGGTCGATGCTCGAGGATTTCGGCATCGAGATCGGCACCAGCTTCGGGCCGCTGCACGGCAAGATCTGGCGCATCGGCACGATGGGCTACAATGCGCGCAAGGATTGCGTGCTGACCACGCTCGCAGCGCTCGAATCGGTGCTGCTCGCCAACGGTGCCAAGATCGCGACCAACGCCGCAATTCCCCAAGCGCTTGCCTGCTATCGCGACGCGGCGCAGACCGCGCGCAAAGCCGCCGACTGATCGCGATGCGCGACCACCCGACGGACCTTGCTTTGGTCGGCGGGCTGGATGCGGGCGGCATTGCGGCGGCATTGGCGCTCGCAGGGTTCGCGGGCAGTTTCCTGCATTGTGCGTCGATGTGCGGGCCGTTTGTGATGGCGCAGACCTTGGCACGCCTGGAAGCGGCCCCCTTGCAGCGGCTGCAGGGTGCCATGCTGCTGCCCTATCACCTCGGGCGGGCCACCAGCTATATCCTGTTGGGTACGGTGCTGGGCGCACTCGGCGGGGCGATCGCGGATCTGCCGGGCGCACGTTATGCGTTGGCGGCCGCGTTGGGGCTCGGCGGCGTGTTGTTCGCGTTGCAGGCTTTTGGCCGTTCGGGCGCAACACTCGGCGGCTTTTGGCTGACCGGTACGGTGCGCCGCTTGCTGGAAGCGCCCACGGGTCTGCGCGGTTATGCGTTGGGTGTGGCTCTCGGCTTTCTGCCGTGCGGCTTTCTCTACGGGGCTTTGGCCGCCGCAGCAGGGGCAGGCTCGGCGGCGGGCGGGGCCTTGGCGATGCTGGGGTTCGTTGTCGGCACGGCACCCGCTTTGTTGGCGGTCGGTTTTGCCGGTGCAATGGCCGCCAAACGCATGCGCACGGCGATGGGCCGTGTTGCACCGGCCTTGCTGCTGTTCAATGCGGGCGTGCTGTTTTGGCTGGGTTGGCGCGCACTCGGTTGATCACGCGTCGCCTTGCACGACCACATCTTTGTAGCAGTGCCAGCTCGCATAGCCGATCAGCGGCATCGTCACGGCAAGACCCAGAAACGCCGGGATCATGCCGAAGCCTGTGAAGGCGCAGATCAACGCTGCCCACAATGCCATCGGCTTCGGGTTGGCGCGCACGGCTTCGATCGAGGTGCCGATGGCGACCCAGATCGGCGTGCCCGGCCGGTCGAGCAGCATCGGGATCGACACGACCGAGATCGCAAACGTGATCGTCGCCAGCACGAAACCCACGAAGCCGCCGACCAGCAGGAACGGCAGCGAGGCGGACGAGAACAGCGTGAGATCGACGAGATCCTGCAGATTGCCGCGCGGGGCACCGAAAAAGATCGCGAAGATCAGCGTCGCCATGCGCGTCCAGAAGAGATTGAGCAGCATCAGCACGAGGCCCATATAGGCGACCTGCTCGATGTTGTTCCGGAAGGCGCCGAGGGCTGCTCCCAAATCGGGGGCTTGGCCTTGCGAGACGCGCTTGCTCGTTTCGTAGAGCCCGACCGCCAGCAGCGGTGCGAGCAGCATGAATCCCGCTGCGAGCGGCAGCAGCAGATAGATCGATTCGGCGAGGAACAGCAGGAGCGCGATGGCCGCACCCGCAAGCACAAAGGCGCTGCCATAGGCCACGCTCACGCGCGGGGCGGCGGCAAGGTCGCTCCAGCCCTGGGCGATCCAAATCCACGGCCGATCGAGTGCGACCGCGCGGATGCGCGGGACGGGCCCTGCGATGATCGGGATTACGGGCTGCATTGCGATTTCCTCCGCCGTTTCAGGGAGTTTGAAGCAATTTTCCGGCGGCGCCTTGATGCAGGTCAATGCAGGCGGGCGAGGTACCCCGCATTCTCGGCAGCATATACGTCGCCGACTATGCGGCGATCGGTTCCAAACGGGGGAAGATCACAATGGCATCGGCCAGCGTCGCCATGGGCGGCATCAACGCGAATGCGGTTTCGGCGCACGATACGGCAGCTCCCGCCTACCACGACGACGTGATCCGGGCGGGAATGATCGCGACCGTCTTCTGGGGCATCGTCGGCTTCCTGATGGGCAACGTGATCGCTTCCCAGCTCGCCTTCCCGGCCATGAATCTCGGCCTCGAATGGACGAGCTTCGGGCGCCTTCGGCCCGTGCACACCTCGGCCGTCATCTTCGCGTTCGGCGGCAACGCAATGATCGCCGCTTCGTTCTACATCGTGCAGCGCACCTGCCGCACGCCGCTGTTTCTGGGCTCGATGGGCGCTTGGTGCGTGTTCTGGGGCTACCAGATATTCATTCTGTTGGCAGCGTCGGGCTACGTGCTCGGCATCACCTCGGGCAAGGAATATGCCGAGCCCGAATGGTACGTCGATTTGTGGCTCACGCTTGTGTGGGTGCTCTATCTCGTCGTGTTCGCCGGCACGTTGATGCTGCGTCGCGAACCGCACATCTATGTCGCCAACTGGTTCATCCTCGCCTTCATCGTCACTGTGGCGATGCTGCATATCGGCAACAACATCCAAGTGCCGGTCTCGTTCCTGGGCTGGAAGAGCTACACCGTGCCCGGCGGCGTGCAGGACGCGATGATCCAATGGTGGTACGGCCACAACGCGGTCGGCTTTTTCCTGACGGCCGCCTTCCTCGGCATGATGTATTACTTCATCCCGAAAGCCGCGAACCGTCCGGTCTATTCGTATCGTCTGTCGATCGTGCATTTCTGGTCGCTGATCTTCCTCTATATCTGGGCGGGTCCGCACCATCTGCACTACACCTCGCTGCCCGACTGGGCGCAGACACTCGGCATGACCTTCTCGATCATGCTGTGGATGCCGTCCTGGGGCGGCATGATCAACGGCCTCATGACGCTGTCGGGCGCTTGGGACAAGCTGCGCACCGACCCCTCCTTGCGCTTCTCGGTGACCGCACTCGCCTTCTACGGCATGTCGACCTTCGAAGGGCCGATGATGTCGATCAAGGCCGTCAACGCGCTGTCGCACTACACCGACTGGACCGTCGGCCACGTGCATTCGGGCGCCATGGGCTGGGTCGGCTTCATCACCTTCGGCATGCTCTATTGGCTCGTCCCGCAATTGTGGGGCCGTGCGGCGCTCTATTCGCAGCGCCTGGCCAACTGGCATTTCTGGATCGCCACACTCGGCATCGTCTTCTACATCACCTCGATGTGGGTGTCGGGGATCATGCAGGGCCTCATGTGGCGTGCCTACGACGAATACGGCTTCTTGCAGTACTCGTTCTCCGAGTCGGTTGCCGCGATGCATCCGTTCTACGTGATCCGGCTCTTGGGTGGGCTGCTCTACCTCGTGGGCGCCCTCATCATGGCCTACAACCTTTGGAAAACGGTCACGTCGGCAGCACCTGTCCGTGCCGCCGTCGCAACCGCCTAGCATCGGAGAGCCGAAAATGGCCTTCAGTCACGCAATACTCGAAAAAAACGTCGTCCTGCTCGCCGTCGCCACGCTGATTACGGTGGCGATCGGCGGCCTCGTGCAGATCGTGCCGCTCTTCACGATCGAACAGACGATCGAGCGGGTGGAAGGGGTTCGTCCCTATTCGCCGCTCGAGCTTGCCGGGCGCAACATCTATGTGCGCGAAGGCTGCTATGTGTGCCACAGCCAGCAGGTGCGCCCGTTCCGCGACGAGATCGAACGCTACGGCCATTACAGCCTCGCGGCCGAGTCGATGTACGACCATCCGTTCCAGTGGGGCTCCAAGCGCAACGGCCCGGATCTCGCGCGCGTCGGCGGCAAGTACTCGGACGCGTGGCACGTCGCACATCTGATCAACCCGCGCGCCGTGGTGCCTGAGTCGATCATGCCGACCTACGCCTTCATGGCGACGCGGCCGCTCGCCTATGCCGACATCGCCGAGCATCTGCGCACGCTCAAGATCATCGGCGTGCCCTACTCGGACGAGATGGTGGCCAACGCCAAGGCCGATCTCGAAGCGCAGAAAAATCCCGACGCCGACACGGGCGCCTTGCTGAAGCGCTATCCCAAAGCCGTCGTGTCGGACTTCGCGAGCGCATCGACGCAAGTCACCGAGATGGACGCGCTCGTCGCCTATCTGCAGATGCTGGGCACGCTCGTCGATTTCCGCAACGTCAAACCCGAACAGCTGCGCCAATAGGCGGGAGAACGACCGATGGACCAAGCCCAGCTCATGGCGATTCTCGGCACGGTTTCGACCGTGTGGTTCTTCCTGTTCTTCGTGGCGATGCTCGCCTGGGTCTACTGGCCCAAGCACAAAGCCCGCATGGACCACCAAGCCCAGATCCCGCTGCGCGACGACCGTATCTGAAGGAACCCTGCAGATGCCCACCAAGATCGAAAAAGACGCCGTCACCGGGACCGACACCACCGGCCACGAATGGGACGGCATCAAGGAACTCAACACGCCGCTGCCCAAATGGTGGCTCTACACGTTCTATGCGACGATCGTTTGGGCGCTCGGCTATTTCGTGCTCTATCCGGCGTGGCCCGGCCTCTCGGGTCATACGACCGGCGTGCTGGGCTGGACCATGCGCGGCGAGATTTCCGAAAGCCTTGCGCAAGCCGCGACGGCGCAAGCGCCGTTCGTGAACCGCATCGACGCCGCAAGCCTGGAAGACATCGCCAAATCGACCGATCTGCGCAATTTCGCGATCGCGGGCGGCCGTTCGGTGTTCGCCGTCAACTGCGCGCCGTGCCATGGGGCAGGGGCTGCCGGCAGCAAGGGCTTCCCCAATCTCGTCGACGACAATTGGATCTGGGGCGGCACGCTCGACGACATCCACACGACGATCCAGAACGGCATTCGCAATTCGAACCCCGACTCGCGCATCTCGCAGATGCCGCGCTTCGGTGCGGACAAGGTGCTCGACGCCAAGCAGATCGACGACGTCGCCGAATATGTGCTGTCGCTGTCGCGCCGCTCGCGCAACGCCCAAGCCGTCGAACGCGGTGCCGTGGTCTTCAGCGAAAACTGCGAGGCCTGCCATCTGCAAGGCGGGGTCGGCAATCCCGAGATGGGTGCCCCCAGCCTTGCCGCCAATATCTGGCTCTATGGCGGCGACAAGGCGACGCTCGTCGAGACGATCACGAACTCGCGTGCGGGTGCGATGCCGGCGTGGTCGGAGCGGCTCGATGCCGCGCGCATCAAGATGCTGACGGTCTATGTGCATTCGCTGGGCGGCGGCAAATGAGACCGACCGCGGTGCCAGGCGCGTGACGAAGATGGACGGCGGTGTGGCCCAGGGCCCGGCGCATACGCCGGAGATCGACTCTGCCGTTTCGATCAAGACGCAGAAGGCGGCGATGCCGCTCTATGCGAGTCGCATCAAGGTCCATCCCAAAAACGTCCAGGGCCTCTACCGCAACATCAAATGGGGCATGCTGGTCGCATGCCTTGCGGTCTACTACATCGCACCGTGGCTGCGCTGGGATCGCGGACCCTTCGCCCCCGACCAGGCGATCTTGATCGATCTGCCGGGTCGGCGTGCCTATTTCTTCTTCCTCGAAATCTGGCCGCAGGAAGTCTATTTCCTGACCGGCATCCTGGTGCTGGCAGCGTTCGGGCTGTTCTTGGCAACCGCGTTGTTCGGGCGCATCTGGTGCGGCTATGCCTGCCCGCAGACGGTATGGACCGATCTGTTCATGCTGGTCGAACGCTGGATCGAGGGCGACCGCAATGCGCGCATCCGCCTCGACGCCGCCCCCGCGTCGCTCGGCAAATTCGCCAAGCGAACGGCCAAACATGCGAGCTGGATCGTGCTGTCGCTGGCGACGGGCGGGGCCTGCATCCTCTTTTTCGGCGATGCGCCGACTTTGCTCGCCGAATTGTTCACGGGCCGCGCTTCGGCATCCGAGTATTTCTTCGTTGGGCTTTTCGCGACGACGACCTACGTGCTGGCGGGATTCGCGCGCGAGCAGGTCTGCACCTATATGTGCCCGTGGCCGCGCTTCCAGAGTGCGATGCTCGACGACCGATCCTATGTCGTCACCTACGAAGATTGGCGCGGCGAGCCGCGCGGCCGGCTGGCCAAGAAGGCGGACGGGTCGGACCCGTTCGTCGGACGCGGCGATTGCGTGGACTGCAACGCGTGCGTTGCCACATGCCCGACCGGCATCGACATTCGCGACGGCCAGCAGCTTGAATGCATCGGCTGCGGCCTGTGCATCGACGCGTGCAACGCGGTCATGGACAAGGTCGGCCGGCCGCGCAGCTTGATTCGCTTCGACACGCTCGACAATCAGCGCGCGCGCGCCGAAGGCGGCACGCCCGTCCATCGCCTGATCCGCGCGCGCACGGTTCTCTATGCTTTGCTGCTGGCGATCGTCGGCGGCATCATGCTCGTCGGCGTGGTGCTGCGAACCACGGTCGAGCTTACGGTCCAGCGCGACCGCAATCCGCTGTTCGTGCGCCTCGTTGACGGCAGCGTGCGCAACGCCTACACGGTGCATGTGCTGAACAAGACCCATGCGTTGCGCGACTACACACTCACCCTCGAAGACTTGCCGGGCGCACGCCTCTCGATGGTGGGCGGCGAGGGTGCCGGCGACAGGCTCATGCTGTCGGCCAAGCCCGACCAGGTCGCGAGCTATCGCGTGTTCGTGACTTTGCCGGAGGGTGCGGCCACGAAGCGCGAATCGACGCATATCGAATTCAAGCTGCGCGCCGCCGACGGGCGCGACAAAGCCGAACGCGAAACCGTTTTCATCGCCCCGCCGCAATAGCCGAGCCGCAATAGGGAGCCACGCCATGCATGCGCAAACCGCCATCGATCTTCGCAACCGCTATCTGTGGCTGGTTTTTCCGGCCATGTTCGCGGTCGTGCTGGCGGCAAACGTGGTGCTCGTCTATTTCGCACTCGCGAGCTGGCCGGGTTTGGCTTACGAAAATCCGTCCGAGCGCGGCCGCAAATTCAACCAGGTTCTGCAGGCCGAAGAAAAAGCGCACGGGCTCGGTTGGAAATTCGCATTGCGCTACGTGGACCATTCCGTCGAAGTGCGGATCGTCGATGCGAGCGGGGCCGCCCTCGACGATCTGGCATTGACCGGTACGTTGGTTCGCCCCTTGGGCGGGATTGCGGATACGCGGCTTGCCTTCGGCGCTGTGGCACCGGGCGTCTATCGCGCCCCGGTCGATCTTGCCGCACCCGGCCAATGGGAGGTTCGGGTTGCAGCCACACGCGGCGAAGCGCGCGCGCACGAAGCGCAGCGCTTCGTCGTGCGCTAGCCAAGGAACATTGCCATGGCGCCCCTCGACGGCTCGACCGAGATCGTTGCGCAGACCGCGACATGTTTGCATTGCGCAAGCCCAGTCGCCGAAGCGCACGCGCGTTTCTGCTGCACGGGCTGCGAAGCGGCGTACGAGGCCGTGCAGGGTCTGGGCCTCGAGGCGTTCTATCGCCGCCGCACGCTTGGCGTCGAGGCGCGCAAATTGCGGCCCGAACCCACGCCCGACTACGATTATGCGCAGCGCGTGCATCTGTCGCCGGATGGGTTGGCCACGCTGCATCTGATGGTCGACGGGCTGCAATGCGCGGCCTGCGCGTGGCTCATCGAAAGCGTCTATGCGCGCGACGCGGATGTGGCCGATGCGCGCGTCAATCTTTCGACCGGCCGCATGGTGCTCAAATGGCGCGGCGAGGCGGCACTTGCGGGCGATCTTGTCGGGCGCGTCGCGCGCCTCGGTTTCCGGCTCGTCCCTTACGATCCGGGTTGCCTCGGCACAGTCGCCGAAATCGAAGAAACACGGCTTTTGAAAGCACTCGGCATTGCGGGCTTCGGAGCCGGCAACGTGATGATGCTGTCGGTCGCCGTGTGGGTCGGCGTCGATATGGGCCCGGCGACGAAGGATCTGCTGCATTGGGTCTCGGCGCTGATCGGTCTGCCGTGCATCTTCTATGCAGGGCTGCCGTTCTACCGCTCGGCTTGGGGTGCTTTGCGCGCCAAGCGCCTCAATATGGACGTGCCGATCGCGGTCGGTGTGACGATGACGGCGGCGATGAGCCTGTCGGAGACGCTGCGCGGCGGGCCGTACGCGTATTTCGATGCGGCCCTCACATTGCTGTTTTTCCTTCTCGCCGGCCGCTATCTCGATGCGCGCGCGCGCGGCAAAGTGCGCGCGACGGCAACGCAGCTGCTTGCCTTGGCCGTTCGGCCCGTCACGGTCGTGGATGCGTCGGGCGCTTTGCGCAGCATGGCCGCCGATGCGGTGGCACCGGGCCAGACCGTCTATGTGGCGTCGGGCGAGCGCATCGGCATCGACGGGCGCGTCGTGTCGGGACAGTCGCTTGTCGATGCAGCGCTGGTCACGGGCGAGGCTGTCCCGCAGGCCGTCGCACCCGGTACGAACGTGTTCGCAGGCATGGTCAATCTCGGGGCGGCTTTGCGCATTGTTGCGACCGCAACCGGCGAAGGCACGCTGCTGGCCGAGATCGTGCGTCTTGTCGAAGCCGCCGAGCGTTCGCGCGGGCGCTATGTGGCCTTGGCCGAGCGCGTGACGCGCGCCTATGCGCCGGTCGTGCATGCCACAGCCCTTGCGACGTTCCTTGCCTGGCATTTTGGCGTCGGTGTGGATTGGCAGGTTGCGATGCTCTATGCGGTCGCGACCTTGATCGTGACATGCCCGTGCGCGTTGGGTCTCGCCGTGCCGGCCGTGCAGACGGTCGCCACCGGCCGTCTGCTCAAGAGCGGCATCCTGCTCAAAAACGCGACGGGGCTCGAGCGGTTGGCCGATATCGACATGGTTGTGTTCGACAAGACCGGCACGCTCACGCAAGGCCAGCTTGTGCTGCGCGCCGATCCGGCACGCGATCCCGCCTTGCTGCCGTTGGCGGCGAGTCTTGCGGTGGCCTCGCGCCATCCGCTCGCGCGTGCGCTGGCGGCTGCGTGCCCCGACCAGCCGATGGCCGTGGGTGTGGTCGAGCATCCGGGTTTGGGCTTGGCGTGCGGCGACATGCGGCTCGGCAGCCGCGTCTATTGCGGCATCGACGATGCTATCGCAGGGCCCGCCGATGGGCCGGAGATTTGGTTTGCGAGCGGCGACGGCAGGGCGGTGCGCTTTGCCTTCGACGATGCATTGCGCGACGATGCGGCGGCGACCATCTTGGCTTTGAAGGCGCAAGGTTTCGGCGTGGCGCTGCTGTCCGGCGACCGGGCCGAAGTGGTCGGCGACGTTGCGAACAAGCTCGGCATTGCCGATCGGCAGGGTGGGGTCGATCCGGCCGGCAAGGCTGCGCGATTGGCGCAGTTCGCGGCGGCCGGGCGCAAGGTGCTGATGGTCGGCGACGGTCTCAACGACGCGCCGGCTTTGGCGGCGGCGTCCGCATCCTTGTCGCCTGCGTCGGGCACGGACGTCGCCCAAGTTGCCGCCGATGCGGTGTTCCAGGGGCGTGGGCTCGAAGCTGTGGTCGTGTTGCTCGCGACCGCGCGCCAAGCACGTCGGCTCATGCGCCAGAACATCGCCTTTTCGATTCTCTACAATGCCGTCGCCGTCCCGCTCGCGATGCTGGGGATGGTGACACCGCCGATCGCCGCGGCATTGATGTCGAGCTCGTCGCTGGTCGTGGTCGCCAATGCCCTGCGGCTGTCGCGCGCCAAGGGAGAGGTTTGATGGAATCGCTGTTGATCTTGATCCCGGTATCGCTGCTCGCGGCCGGTATAGGGCTCGCGGCGTTTTTGTGGTCGCTGCGCAGCGGCCAGTACGACGACATGGAAGGGGCGGCCAGCCGCATCCTCTACGACGACGATGTGCCCTTGCCGCCGCGTAAACGCCGTCGTTAATGCATCTTTGCCGCGATGTAGCGCGCGATCTCGTCGATCGCGTTGCGCTCGGCCGGCGGCAATTCCGCAAGCCCCGCTTCCACGATCAGTTCGTCGAGCGCATCGCCGCTGCGCTGGGCGCGCGCCAGATCGCGCACAACCGGATGGGCATTGCCGAGAACCGCGAGCGTTGCTTGGAATTTGGGGGTCATAGGCCGGTCTGCCGCTTGATGCGAAATCGCCGCTTGAACGCTGTACAAGTGATGCCGCCTTCGCGCTGTTTCAAGGGGTGTTGCGTAAAATGATACCGTTGAATTTGCCCGCTCGATTGTGGCAAATTTTTCGCGATGAGCACCCTCGATCCTGAAATTCAAGCCGCCTTAGCGTTGGATTTGCAGCGTTTTGGCCCTGCCCCGGCGCATTTGCCGGGCGACCCTGCTGCGGCACGGGCCGAGCAGGAGCGCCGCCGTGCGCCCTGGAATGTCGGCGGGCCGCAAATGGCGATCCAGCGCGACATTGCGATCGCTTTGCCCGACCGGTCGCTGACGGTCCGGCTTTACGTGCCCAAGCTGCCCGCCGAAGGGCTTGTGCTCTATCTGCATGGCGGCGGTTGGGTGATCGGCAGCCTCGATACGCACGACCGGCTCACGCGCAGTTTGGCGGCTTCGTCGGGCTTGGCGTTTTTGGGCATCGGCTATCGCAAAGCGCCCGAGCATCCCTATCCCGCAGCACTCGAAGACACACTCGAAGTTTTGGGTTGGCTTGCGGCCAATCCGGACATTCTGGGCTTCCCTGTGCGCATGGACCGGATTGCGGTGGCGGGCGACTCGGCCGGGGCGACGATCGCCGCCGCCGCCGCGATGGCGCTGGGTGCGACGGGCAAGCCCGTGCCGATCGCGGTTGCCTCGATCTACGGAGCGCTCGACAGCGATCTCGACACGGTCTCGTATCTGATGCGCGGCGACGGTCGCTACGGTCTTTCGCGCGCCAGCATGGCGATCTACTGGTCCTTGTACTGCGCCGATCCCGCGCGTCGGCGCGATGCGCTCGTGGCCCCGGCGCGCGCACCTGCCAACTATCTGGCCTATCTCAAGCGGCCGTTCCTGTTGGCGGCCGGGCTCGATCCGCTGCGCGACGACAGCCGCCGCATGCGCGACCTGCTGCTGGCCGCCGGCATCGACACGGCCTACGTCGAATTTCCGCGCGCCAACCACGGCTTTGCGATTTTGTCGGAGGCCTCTTCAGCCGCGCGTGCAGCGATCGCCGCCACGGCCGCACATCTGCGCACGGCGTTTGACGCTCAGTAGGCAGGCCGACCCAAAACGCGCCCACCAAGCGGCAGGGCCACCAGCGTCACGAACGCGACCGTGCCCAAATGCCAGACCAGCACCATCGTCGAGGTCTGCAGATGGTGGAAGAGCTCGAGCCCGGCCGAGGCAAACGCCGCGGCTGCCAAAGCACCCATGGCGAGCGTGCGCGAGGGTGCAAGCGGGGCAGCCTTGCGCAGCATCAGCGCCATCGCAATCCCAAGCACCGAGCCGGTCAGCACGATGAACTTGAAGCATTCCCAACTTGTGCCGAAAGCGGCCGAGCCGATCTCGGACAATTCGACGACACACCCCGTGCCGAGCGAGCCGAGCCATACGGCCAGCGGCAAAATCGGCAGCAATTCGACGGCACGCTTGCTGCCCGGCACCGACATTTGGAAGGCGGCAAAGGCCGCCGTGAGCCCGACCAGCACCGACGCAATCCAGGGGACGGCAAAGGACGGGTCGGCGAAGCGCGCGGCAAGATCTTCGCGCGGTCCGTGCATCGCCACCAACACGCCGATCGCGCAAGCGGCGAAGGCCAGCCACTTGCCCGCCCGCACTTCCGGCGACGGCAGGCGCTTGACCGGCGTGACCGCTTCGCTCAAGGCGGCGATGAGTTTTTCGGTAGGTGTCATCGGTCCTGTTCTTTTTCTTCGCGTTTCCAGATCTTCCGCAGGCTCGCCAGCGCGCGATGCGTCGCGACCTTCAAAGCGCCGACGGATTGGCCCGAAACGGCGGATGCCTCGTTGAGGCTGAGTTCCCGCAGTTTCAAAAGCTCGACCGCCTGGCGCTGGCCTGCGGGCAACTCCGCCAACCAGCGCCGGATCGAAGCGGCTGCTTCCGACTTCTCGTTGTCACGGTTCGCAAGCGGATCGGCAAAGGTTTCATGCACGGCGTCGTCGAGCGGCGTTTCGTAGCGGTTGGCGGAATTTCGCCGGCGGCGCCAATCGACGGCGCGCCGCCGTGCGACCGCCACGAGCCACGGCTTGATGGGCCGGGCCGTGTCGTAGGTGTGGCGGATCGCGTGCAGGCTGATCAGCGTTTCCTGCGCCACGTCTTCGATCTGGTCGAACGGGATGCCCGTCCGGCCGATCACGATCCGCAAAAACGGCAGCACTTCGGACAAGAATCGCCGATACGCTGCCGCATCGCCGGCCTGCGCACGCCCCATCAATTCTGGCCACGAATCGCTGTCCATCGCCGCGCACCATGGCATATTTGTGCGGCGCAAACAGCGACTTCGCCGGGGTCAGGCGCCGAAATTCACTTGGGTGCCGCGCGGACCTTGGCCCAACGGTTCGTTCGGGCTTGCGAATGCCCGAGCAGTCGTGATCTGGGGTTCGGGCGGCGGCGGTTCGCTTGCTGACTTCTTGGCTTTTTCCACGTCCGTGCAGTTGAAGCACGGCACGCCATTGACGATTTCCACGATGGATTCTCCATCTCTTGAGAAAACGGTTCGCATTTTGCGCTCCGATACACCCCCGTTTCGACAGGACCGCCCTGTAGGTTACGGGCGGCCACAGACAAAAAACTGTCCCGTTTTTTGCATGCGCAAGTACTACGGGCTGGCCCTCCCCCCGCCGGTCGCCGATTGAGGAGAGTTTTTCGATGAAAACCGCGTTTTTTGTCGCCGCCGCCTTGGCGCTGGCCACCCCCGTTCTGGCGCAAGCGCCCGAACAGACCAATGTCCGCCTGTCGCTCGATTGGGCCTTCCAGGGGCCGCAATCGGTGTTCACCTACGCCGCCGAGAAGGGTTTCTTCCGCCAGGAAGGCCTCAACGTCACGATCGACCGCGGCATGGGCTCGGGCGATACGGTCACGCGCATCGCCTCGGGCGCTTACGAGATGGGCTTCGGCGACATCAACCCGATGATCAAATTCTCGGCCGAGAATCCGGGCCGCGAATTGACCGCCGTCTACATCGCCTACGAGCAGGCCGCCCTTGCCGTGATGACGTTGAAGCGGACGGGCATCACCAACTTGAAGCAGCTCGAGGGGCGCAAGCTCGGCGCCCCCACGGTCGATGCCGGGCGCCAGATGTTCCCGGCCCTCGTGCAGGCCCAGAAGCTCGATCCGGCCAAGATCGAATGGGTCACGATGAACGCGCCGTTGCGCGAGCCGATGCTCTATCGCGGCGACGTCGACGCGATCACGGGCTTCATCACCTCGGGCATCTTTTCGCTGAAGGCGCTGGGGGCGAAAGACGAAGACATCGTCACGTTCCGCTACCGCGAATTCGGCGTCGACGTCTATTCGTCGGCCATCTACACGACGCAGGATTTCGCCGCCAAGAACCCGCGCACCGTGGCCGCCATGGTGCGGGCCATCAATCGCGGCATGAAGGAGTCGATCCTCAATCCGCGCGAGGCCGTGGCCTCGCTCAAGTCGCGCGACCAGCTCGTCGATCTCGCCCTCGAATACGACCGCCTGCTGCTGTCCTTGCGCGAGCTCGTGATGACGCCGCACACGCTGGCCAACGGCATGTCGGACGTGCGCGAGGACAAGATGCGCGAGAACATCCGCATCGTGAACGAGGCCTTCGAGGTCAAGAACAGCACGCTGACGCCGGCCAAGATCTACACCGACCGTTTCCTGCCGCCGAAGGCCGAACGCATGCTGCCGCAACTCGGCAGCTAGGCATTCTTCGCGTTCCGACGGTCACACAGCCGACTTGAAGGCGTGCCATGCTAGGCGCCCTTCGAGTCGGCTTTTCCGATTCGGCCCCTTGACCGTTTCGAACGGAGACTGCAACAAGCAGACGATGCGCAGTCCGCCCGAAGATTTCTGGACGACCACGCTGGCGCTGACGGCGCCGGCTTCGCTTGTGCTTGTCGTGTTCGCCGTTGCCCACCAAGTGCCGTGGTTCTGGGCGCTGGCTGCGATTGCCGCCACGGCTTTGTGCACGGGCTGGCTCGTGCGCCGCCATCTCGAGCGGTTGGCCCAGCATGCCGCCCGGCTCGAAGCACTCGCCAAGGGCGAGCCGCCCAACGCTTTGGCCACGGCCCAGGAAGAAGGCCCGACCGCCCCCTTGGCCGAGGCGGTGGCCAAGCTCGAGCGCGCCATGCCCGAGCGCGCCCAGCCAATGGCAAGCGAAGCCGCCCTCGAATCGATCGTCGATGCGTTGCCCTATGCGATTTTGCAGATCGACAGCGACGAGCGCATCGTGCGCGCCAACACGGCCGCCCGGGCTTTGTTCGGCGCGGACCTCGAAGACAAGCCGTTGGTGGCGTATCTGCGCGACCCGAGCACGCTCGATGCGGTGGCCGAAGCTTTGTCCGGCCGCCATCCGGAGGCGACCGAAGCGCGCCTGGCAGGCCCGGTCGAGCGCGCCTTGCGCGTGCGCGTGGTCCCGTTGCCGCGCCCGCTGGGGACGGCCCCCGCCGCCCTTGTCGCGATCGCCGACGTGACGGCCGTGCAGCAGGCCGAACGCATGCGCCGCGATTTCGTCGCCAATGTAAGCCACGAGCTGCGCACGCCGCTTGCCACGCTGACGGGCTTCATCGAAACGCTGCAGGGCCCGGCGCGCGACGATGCCGAGGCCCGCAAACGTTTCCTCGGCATCATGGATGCGCAGACCCAGCGCATGACCCGCATCGTCAAAGATCTCCTGTCGCTGTCGAAGATCGAAGAGCTCGAGCACAGCCCGCCCGCGGCCTACGCCGACATCGCCAAGACGCTGCAGACCACGCTCGATTCGCTGACGCTGGCCGCCAAGGCCAAAAACACGGCGCTGGACGTGCACATCGCCGACATCTTGCCGCCGGTGCGCGGCGACAGCGACCAGCTTGCCCAGGTGTTCCAGAACCTCCTCGACAACGCGATCAAATACGGCCGCAGCGGCGGTACTGTGCGCGTGCATGCGAAGGTGGCCGCCCGCCTGCCGGCGGGTTTCGCCCCGCGTGCCGAGGCCTATGTCGAGATCACGGTCGCCGACGACGGCGAGGGCATTGCGCGCGAACATCTGCCGCGCCTGACCGAGCGTTTCTACCGCGTGGATGCCGGCCGCTCGCGCGACATGGGCGGCACAGGGTTGGGCCTCGCGATCGTCAAACACATCGTCAACCGCCATCGCGGTGCCCTCGATATCGCAAGCGAGATCGGCAAGGGCACGACCTTCTCGGTCTATCTGCCGGTCGCCCCAGCCGTCGCCCAAAACGTCCGCGCGACCGGCGACTGACGGGCGAAACATCTACGCAACATCTGCGCGACATCGACGCGACCTGCGCACGACGTCTGCGCGACATAGACGCGACATTCTTCCACTCAAACCATTGATTTCGCTTAATACGTAGCGCAGATTTCGCAGAAATTCCGCGCGACCCTGCAAAGCGTCGGGCCAGGCAAAAACCTATTCACGATGTCAAACAGCGCATGAAAGGCTAAACATCCTTTCAATGCTTATAATCTAGCACAAGCTTGGCGCCGTGTCACCGATTCGATGCGTCGGCCGCAACACTTGGCACGCGCACGAACCCCTGGCCGTGCATGCAGCTTGCGCGGTCGTAGCCGGGTGCCACGAACCGGTCGGGGACGAACATCGTTTCCATGCGCCCGTCGCGCGTGCGCGTGAAGACCGGCACGGTCACATGCGTCGTGTGCCGCGCCTCGCGCGCGATGCACTCGGCGAGGGCGGCCTCGGTCGCGGCTGCGTCCCGCTCGGCGTGCGCCCAACGCTGCGCGCTGCAGGCCGCAAGTGCGGTCGCAGTCGCAAGACATATCGCAATCCGGATCAAGCGCCCTATCCGCATGACGCTGCAAGCTTAGCACGCATTGAGCGCCAGGGGAAAACGCGCTACGAATATCAGACAGGGGTGGTGCCAGATGTCGAGGCGCCTCGTTCGCAAGGGGCGTCGGCAGGTCAGCGACAACGATATGCTGGAGGGGCTGGGATGAGGCGGCTGGTTTATGCGGCGATGGCAGTTCTTCTCTGCGCGTTCGGCGCGTCAGGCGGCGCCGTTGCGCAAAGTTTTGATTGCAAGCGTGCGACGACAACGATCGAGAAGATCATCTGCGGCAATGAATTCTACAATTTCAGAGACATAGATGCAGATCTGGGCAAAGCGTTCTCGCGGCGGATCCAAGGGACGAGTGCAGCGGAGTCGCGCCGCCTTCTCTTGGAGCAACGCGCGTGGCTCGCCCGTCGTCTTGAAGCATGCCAAATCGGCCCGCAAGATCGGCCGGAAGAGCTGGCTGCGTATCAAACGATATGTCTCGACGAACTCTATGAAGAACGGATCGACGCGCTCAACCGAAAGCCAATCGATCTGCTCTATAGCGGCGACGAGCGCGTGTGCCGGCGCCTGCACAAGGCCTTGAATGCCTATCACGAGAGCAAACCAAGCCAATGGTCGTTTCGGTGGGCCTTACCGACCATCCTGGAGCTTTCTGGTTTCGAAGCTGTCCGTTGGTTGGACCCCGAGGATGCGGACGTGTTTTCAGGCGGGCGATACCCCCACCCGGCGATGATCTTCGAGGGCGATGTGTTCGGCGATGGAACAACTAGGTTTGTGAACATGCGATACAGCTGGGTTGGCGGATACGGCACCTATGGTTCTTCGGTCCTTCTGCTGAATGAACGCGTAACTAAAAAAGCTGCCGAAGGTTTAATGTCGAAGATTCGTGTCGCACGTGGAAAGCAATTTGCCGAAGATTATTGGCCACCAGCGGAAATCGTTTCCGTGTACTTAGATTTCGAAGGCGAAATTGGTGAAATTTATAAAGACACGAAGGATTACAGCAGAATTTTCTCGGATAGCCCAATGATTCGCCTTGCATCGGAAGTCGGCTTGAACGCGACAGCGAGGGAAATCTTCGGCAAGCGGGAATGGCGCTGGGGGCCGCATGATGCCTTCACGATCGACGGGCGCGTCTACTTCCTTGCAAGCGGAGAAGGGCCATTCGATGGCCCTCGCGGGGGCAGCCTTCTCTATAGACTGAAATCTGATCTGTCCGTTGAGGTTGTTTGTCTCACCCAAGGCAACACGATACGCTACGCAACAGTTAGGTAGGTTGGGGCTGAGAATTCCGGGAATTCCGGGGACACTATACTTAATTGAGTCGCAGATCCGAAGCTTGGCAGCTCTTCGTGGCCGCGCGTACGGCACGCCGCGTAATGCGATCAAGCCAGCGCGTGCCAAGCTCAGGCGGTTCAAGCTTGGCAAGCTTTGCCAAGCACGATAGATTTGGCACTCCAATCGGAGGCCGCACATGCCCACGCGCAACGTCAATCTGACCGACGAGCAGGATGCGTTCGTCGAGAAAATGCTGAAGGCCGGAAAGTACCAAAACGCCAGCGAAGCGATTCGCGATGCGGTGCGCGGGCTGCAGCAGCGCTGGAAAGAGGACGAACTCAAGCTTGCTTTGCTGCGCAAGCACGTCAAAGCGGGCCTCGACGATCTCGATCAAGGGCGGTACGTCGAAATCGACGAAAAAGATCTCGAAACGGAATTCGAAAAGTTCGCCGGCCTCGATCGACGCTGATCCGTGGCGCGGTTTCGCCTATCCGAGCGGGCGAAGGCCGACATCGCGTCGATTTTGCGCGCCAGTGCGGCACAGCATGGACGCGACGCGAGCCGACGGTACAACGGCCTGTTGGCCGCGACGTTCCGGCGCATCGCCGCCGATCCGCAGGGGCATCCGACTGTCGATCGCAGCGAACTCGGGGATTCGATGCGCAGTCTGCATGTTCGATTTTGTCGTAACGACAACCGCGAAGGCATCGTGAAGGCGCCCGTTCACTTGGTTCTCTACCGGATCGGCAGCGCAGCGCCCATCAACATAGTCGGCGTCGTTCACGAACGCATGGACCTCAGCCGATACATAAGGGGCGATTGAGACCGCCCCCGCCGCGCAGCCCTTACATCCCCGCGAACAGATCGCTCGGGTCGGCGACGCGTTTCACGACGGCTTCCTTGAGCTTGATCAGTGCTCTGTGTTCGATCTGGCGCACGCGTTCTTTGGAGATGCCGAGGCGGTCGCCGAGCGTCTCCAGCGTCACGTTGTCTTCGCCCAGGCGCCGTGCCTCGATGACCGCGCGTTCGCGCGCATTGAGGTCGCCCAAGGCGGCGCGCAGCAGGTTCTTGCGCGCGTCTTCGTCGTGCAGCGACATCGTGGTTTCTTCGGGCGTCGGGCGGTCGTCGGCAAGGGCCGAGACCCACGCGTTTTCGTTTTCGTCGCTGGCGGGCGCGTCGAGCGAGCGGTCGCCGGCGGAGAGGCGGCCTTCCATCGTTTCGACGTCCGACAGATCGACGCGCAACGACGTGGCGATCTGTTTGCGCTGCGCATCCGTCATGCGGTCGGCCGACGGATCGTCGAGCTTGGCGCGCAGGCGGCGCAGATTGAAGAACAAGGATTTGTGCGCGGCCGTGGTGCCCGTGCGCACGATCGACCAATTGCGCAGCACGAAATCCTGGATCGCCGCGCGGATCCACCATTGCGCATACGTGGCAAAGCGCACGTCGCGCGACGGCTCGAAGCGTTGGGCGGCCTGCATGAGGCCGATATTGCCTTCTTGGATCAGGTCGCCGACCGGCAGGCCGTAATGGCGGAACTTGAGCGCCATCGACACGACCATGCGCCCGTAAGCGCCGACGAGCTCGGCCAAGGCGGTTTGGTTGCCTGTCTCGCGCCAAGCTAGCGCCAGTTCCATCTCGCGCGCGCGCTCGAGCATCGGCGTTTTCATCGCGCGGCGAATCACGATCAGATTGTCGCGCTGGGTCTGGGCGTCGTCGAAATGGGCCATTCGAACGAACTTTCCGGCTGTGCCCAGGGTCCGTGCCCCAGGTCTTGCCCCGCCATCGAGGGGGCTTACCGGATTTTTACGCGCGAGGCCGAAAATCGGATCACAGGAATTCCAAAAAACCCGGTTCAGGCTTCTATTGTTTCGAGAATTTCGCCTTCCGGCCCGATACTTGCGGCCAAAAGCGGACCGCCGAAACCGCAGCCGCCGTCGAGCGTGAGGGTGAAGGGGCCCGCCGCACTGCCCGGATGGCTGGGGGCATAGCCGCGCACGATGCGGGCATAGGTCTCGAAGGCTGTGTCGCGTTTGTCGAAGCCGCGCCCGCCCCACCAGAGCGCATCGCCCTGCGCCTCGAGCGGGCGGTCGAAATCGAGGCCTGCACTCACGAACAGGCGCTTTCCGACCTCGTCGGTCGCGGCCCGGCGCATGGCAAGCGTGAGTTCGCGGTGGCCCGGTTTGGCATCGAGCCCGCGGCGCACGAGGCCGGTCCAGCGCGCCAAGGCGGTGGCACCCTCGCGCGCGGCGACGAGGCCCGCACGGATATCGGCGCCATAGGCTTCGAGTGTCGCGGCCAAGCCCTGCTCGAGCATCCAGGAAAACACCTCGCCGGGGTTCACGGCGAAATGCAGCTGAAGGCATTTCTGCAGCATCTCTTCTTGCATGCCGCGCAGGAACACGACGTCGGCCGCGAAAAAGCCGGGCAGGGCGATGATCTCGCGACGCATGCGCAGCATCTCGTCGATGGCAGGCGCAATGGCGGGCCCACGCCCGAGCCAATTGCCGAGATAGACCAGCCGGTCGCCGGCTTGCCAGCGCTCGGTCAAGGCCTCGTGCAGGCGCACGAGTTTTTCGTGCCCCCCATGGATGCTTGCGACCGCCCACACGCGCTTGGCCTTGCGCAGCACGGCGAAACGTTCGTTGCGGGCAGCGCTGGGTGTTTTTGCGGGCGGAGAAGCGGCCATCGCCGCAAAGCTAGCGTGCGCGCTCGCGCCGCCCCAAACAAAAAAGCCCCAAAACAAAAACCCCGCCGGTTTGACCCGGCGGGGTTTCTGCGTGGTCCCTTGAACTTGCGTTCGGACTTAAGCGGCCTTCAGCATCGCTTCGAGGCGCTGCACGGCCACTTCTTCCGTGATCTTTTCGACGGCCGCGAATTCGCGCACCAGACGGTCGAGGGCCGCCTGGTACATCTGGCGTTCGCTGAACGACTGGTCGGGCTGGCCTGCATTGCGATGCAGGTCGCGCACGACTTCGGCGATCGCCTTGGGGTCGCCCGAATTGATCTTGGCTTCGTATTCCTGTGCGCGGCGGCTCCACATGGTGCGGCGGATGCGCGCGCGCGCCTTCAGCGTGGCGAGCGCGTTCTGCATTTCCTTTTTCGTGCAAAGACGGCGCAGGCCCGAGGTTTTGGCCTTCATCATCGGCACGCGCAGCGTCATGCGATCCTTGTCGAATTGGATCACGAACAGACGCAGCTTGGTGCCCGCGATTTCCTGCGATTCGAGCCCGGTGATTTTGCCCACGCCATGGGTCGGGTACACGACGTGGTCGCCCACGGCAAAGCCCAGATCGTCGGTTTCGCGCACTGTCGTCTTGCGTAGCGTCATGGAAAAGCCGCTCCTTTCAGAACCGGCCGGAAAAACACCGACCGGAATGTGCCACTCGTAAAACGGCCGTCGGACCCCGCCATGCCCTTGGATCTGCCCCTCGGGACGGATTATTTCACCTATTCTCCGGGGAGAATCGGCGAAAACCCCGCCGTTCCGATGTGCCGGTTTGGCAAATCGGCCCTTGTCCATTTGAGCTAATCCCTTGTCCGGACAGCAAAAACGGCGATCGAGAAGCGGGCATCCTGGCCCGTTGGGATCCCCTGCCGGGGAGAAGGACTGCGACGAAATTGCCACAGTCCGATGATTATTAAGCTATCACAAAAACGACGAAAAAGCACGCTTTACCCGCGCGTTTTTTGCACGGCTAAGGTCCTTTTGAGAGATTATAGGTCTTGATTTTGGTCTGAACGCGACTTTTATGGGTTCCCAGAGCCGGGTTTAGGAGAAAAATACTTATCGAACTTTCCGTCAACGCCCTTCCAGGCATCGGCATCGGCGGGCGCATCTTTTTTGCGGCGCAGATTCGGCCATTTCTCGGCGTACTCGGTGTTGATGGCGATCCAGGGCTGGGCCGACGGGTCGGTGTCGGGGCGGATCGCTTCGGCCGGGCATTCGGGCTCGCACACGCCGCAATCGATGCACTCGTCGGCCTTGATGACGAGCATGTTCTCGCCTTCGTAGAAGCAATCGACCGGGCACACTTCCACGCAGTCGGTGTATTTGCACTTGATGCAGTTGTCGTTGACGATATAGGTCATCGCACTCTCTCAGGGCTCAGCGCACGAACCGGTTCCGACTGTTCGGGTAGCATAGCCGTTCGCCCTCGGCAACCCCGCGCCCAGAAGGGTCAAACCGCTTCGTAAAGATCGCGATAGAGCGCTTGCCCCTGGGCGGCGTTGCCGCGTTTGGGCGCGAAACCCAGGACCTCGATCGTGCGCAATTTGTCGCCTTGGGTGAAGGTGAGCACGTCGCCTTGTTTGACCGCGTCGCCCTTGTCGAGGATGCGGCCGCGGCAACGCACGCGGCCCGACTCGAGCACGTTTTGCGCCTGCGCCCGCGAGCGGAAGAAGCGCGCGATCCACAGGAATTTGTCGGCGCGCATGCGGTCGGGGGTTTCGCCCTGTGTTTCTTCGCCGTTCATTTGCGCGCGATCCCCGACAGTACCGAAAAGGGCGAGGCCGCATCGCCCGGTGCGGCGCGCGGACGCCGCCGCGCGGCCCCGCCGCGATGGGCTGCAAACAACGGCCCGTTCTCGCCTTGCTGCAGGCGATAGCCCATCGATGCGACGACCGCCGGCAGCGTTGCCGCCTCGCAATCGACGAGTTTGGCCCACGCCGGATCGAGTGCGAACGCGCCGCCGCTTCCGGCCTGCAGCAACGCTTGCGCAAGCTTCTCGAGCCGGTCGGCGCGCACGAACAAGGGGCCGGCCGGCAGATAGAGGCAGGCCGCCATCAGCCCCGGCGGCTGATCGCTGTTCGGCACGCTGAGCCTGCCCGAGGGCGGCGGCGCGCCCTCGATGCCGCGATGGACCTGCCACAGCAGGGCACGCAGTTTCGTCGCGGCATGGTCTTTGAGGGCGGGCACGTAGGCCGCGCGCACGCCCACATGCACGCCGATCGAGGCAAGGCTGCCGCGTGCCGTGCGGTCCAAGCTGTCGAGCGCGATCGTCGTGTCGGATGCGGCGATCGCACCCAGCGACGCCGCAAGCTCGAACGCCAGGCCGCGTGCGGCGGCGGGCAAGGGTGCGGTCTTGAGGCGCAGGAGCGGCGCCATATGCTGCTTGAGCCAGGCTTGCAGCCATTCGGCCAAGCGGCGCGACACGGCTTGGCGGTGCGCAGGCTCGAGCAGATCGGCGCGCGCCAATTGGATCTCGGGTGCGAGCGCTTCCGCACCCGCAACGAGTTTTGCCACTTGCTGGCCGTTCCACGCGATGCGCGCATCCGGCAACAGCGCGAACGCGGTGTCGTCGTCGGATACGAATTTCTGCACGCGGAGCCCCACATCGCGGCGCAAGGCGCGGTTGGCGGCCGCGCGCAAGGCGGCGACACCCATATCGCCCCCGCTTATCCCAAGCGACGGGTCGGGGCGGAACTCGAAGCCCTCGAGTTTGCCCGCCGGCATGCCTTCGACAAGCACGTCGCCCGAGGCCGTTACGGCCGCCAGCAATTCGCTGCCGTCGGCAAGCTTGCGCACGATGACGGCGTTGCGCCGGTCGACGAAACGCTGCGTGAGGCGTTCGTGCAAAGCGTCCGACAAACGGTCTTCGACGGCGCGGGCGCGCGCTTGCACGCCCTCGGCGTCGGCGATCCAGTCGGGCCGGTGCGACACGTAGGTCCAGGTGCGGATCGCTGCGATCTGCTGCAGCAATTTGTCGATGTCGCCGTCGGCCGAATCGATGCGCTCGATCTGGCGGTCGACCCAATCTTGCGGCAGGCGCCCCGCCGGTCCCGCAAGATGGCCGAAGATTTTGGCAAGCAGGCGCGGATGCGTGTCGGCCATCTGTTTGCGGAAATCCGGGATGCGCGCCACCTCCCACAGCAGGCCCACACGCCCGCGCGAAGCCGCACGAATGTCGGCATCGCGTGCCAGCGCCTGCAACGCCAGATGGTCGTCGGCATCGCGCACGCGCACGAGTTCGGCCATGGGCGCGCGCCGGTCGAGCGTTTCGAGCAAGCCGTCGAGCGTGCGGAAATCGAGATCGGAATTGCGCCAATAGCAATGGGTGAGCGGCGGGAAGCGATGCTCCTCGATCGCCTCGACGAGATCGGCATCAAGCGGCCCCACATCGGCCGTCGTGCCGAATGTGCCGTTGGTCATGTTGCGGCCCGCACGCCCGGCGATCTGGCCAAGCTCGGGCGCAAGGAGCCTTCGCATATGGCGGCCGTCGAACTTGGCCGTCGCCGCAAACGCAACATGGTCGATATCCATGTTGAGGCCCATGCCGATCGCGTCGGTCGCGATCAGATAGTCGACGTCGCCCGACTGGTACATGGCGACCTGCGCGTTGCGCGTGCGCGGGCTCAAAGCGCCGAACACAAGGGCCGCCCCGCCGCGCTGGCGGCGCACAAGCTCGGCGATCTCGTAGACCTCGGCGGCCGAAAACGCGACGATGGCGCTGCGCCTGGGCAGGCGCGTGATCTTGCGCGGCCCCGCATAGGTGAGCGTCGAGAGGCGCGGGCGCACGACGAATTCGGCCTCGGGCACCAGACGCCGGATCAAGGGCCGGGCGGACTCGGCCCCCATGAACATCGTCTCGTTGCGCCCGCGCGCATGCAGGAGCCGGTCGACGAAGACATGGCCGCGCTCGCGGTCGGCGATCATCTGGATTTCGTCGACCGCGAGGAACCCGACTTCGCGCTCGATCGGCATCGCCTCGACCGTGCACACGAACCAGCGCGCATACGGGGGCACGATGCGCTCTTCGCCCGTCACCAGTGCCACCTGGGAGGCACCCTTGGCGGCTGCGATGCGTTCGTAGTTTTCGCGTGCGAGCAGGCGCAGCGGAAAACCGATCATGCCGGTGCGATGGCCCAGCATGCGCTCGACCGCCAAAAAGGTCTTTCCCGTATTCGTCGGCCCCAAGACGGCCGTGATTTTGGTGTCGCCCATCGCGACCTTGACTCTTGCCCGCCTGCCGGGCGAATTCAAGCGATGCTGATCGCCCAAATCTCAGACCTGCATATCCAGACCGACGGCAAATTCGCCTACGGCAAGGTCGATACGGTTTCGTATCTGACCAAAGCCGTTTCCGTGCTGAACGAACTCGACCCGCAGCCCGACATCGTGCTCGCCACCGGCGATCTCGTCGAGCGCGGCTCGGCCGTCGAATACGGGCTCCTGCGCGAGATATTGGCGCCGCTTAAGTCCAAGCTGCTTGTCGTGCCCGGCAACCACGATGCGCGCGCGACATTGAAGGCGGCGTTCGGCCACGCGGGCGGCGACCTTGTGGAAGAGGGCGGCTTCTTCCACTACGCGCTCGACGACTATCCGGTGCGGCTTGTGGCGGTCGATACGTCCGAGCCCAAAAAGCCCTGGGGCACGTTCTGCGAAGAGCGTGCCGCCTGGCTCGAGGCGACCTTGGCGGCGGGTGGGGCCAAGCCCACGCTGATCTTCCAGCACCACCCGCCTTTTGCGACCGGTATAGGCCATATGGACAAGATGGGCCTGCGCGATGACGGACGCTTGGCCGCAATCGTCAAGCGCTACCCGAATGTCGAACGCGTCGTGTGCGGCCATGTGCATCGCGCGATCCAGGCGCGCTTTGCCGGCACCATCGCGTCCGTGTGCCCCTCGACCGCGCACCAGATCGCACTCGACCTGCGCGAAGATTCGACCGGCGGTTTCACCTTCGAGCCGCCGGGCCTGCAATTGCATCGCTGGACCGCCGCGACCGGTATCGTCAGCCACACGCTCGCGACGAGCGGCGACCGGGCGAAGATCCTGTTCCAGTGGGGCTGATGCGGGCTCTCTTGATTCGGCCGCAGAGCCCGACTAGATAGCCCGGCAAATCAGGAGACACCGGAGCCTTCGATGACCGAAAAACACGAATTCCAGGCGGAAGTGAGCCGCCTGCTCGAGATCGTCGCGCACTCGCTCTACAGCGAACGCCAGGTGTTTTTGCGCGAACTGATTTCGAACGCGTCCGACGCCTGCGACAAGCTGCGTTTCCTCGCCCAGCAGGACGCAAGCCTCGCCGGCGACGATTCCGACTTTGCCGTGATCCTGACGGCCGACGAATCCTCAAAAACGCTGACCATCGCCGACAACGGGATCGGCATGGACCGCGACGATCTCGTGGCCAATCTCGGCACCATCGCGCGCTCAGGGACTGCCGCCTTCGTGAAGGCGCTCGATGCGGGCCAGCGCAAAGACATGCCGCTGATCGGCCAGTTCGGCGTTGGCTTCTATTCGGCCTTCATGGTGGCCGACAAGGTCACGGTCGAATCGCGCAAAGCCGGCAGCGACGCAGGCTGGCGCTGGGAGTCCGACGGCAAGGGCAGCTACACGATCGACGCGGTCGATCTGCCCAAGCGGGGTACTTCGATCAAGCTGCATCTCAAAGACGCCGCCGCCGAGTTCCTCGATGCCGACAAGCTCGGCGAGATCGTGCGCCGCTATTCCGACCATATCGCGATCCCGATCAAGCTTGGGCAGCAGACGCTGAACCGCGCCTCGGCCTTGTGGACGCGGTCCAAATCCGAAGTCACGCAAGAGCAGCACACGGAATTCTACCGCCACCTCTCGCACGGGTTCGACGAACCCTGGGGCACGCTGCATTGGCGGGCCGAGGGCAAGATCGAATACACGGCCCTCCTCTATGTGCCGGGCATCCGGCCGTTCGATTTGTTTGCGCCCGAGCGCAAACACGGCGTGAAGCTCTATGTGCGGCGCGTTTTCGTGAACGAAGCGCCCGAGGGGCTGGTGCCGCGTTACCTGCGCTTCCTGCGCGGCGTGGTCGATTCGGAAGATCTGCCGCTCAATGTGAGCCGCGAGATGCTGCAGAACAATCCGGTCGTGCGCCTCATCCGCCAGGGCATCACGGCCCGCGTGCTGGGCGAGCTTGAAAAGCGCGCCAAGGACGATGCCGATTCCTACGGCACCTTCTGGGATTCGTTCGGCGAAGCGATGAAGGAGGGCATTTTCGAAGACGGCGAAAACGGCAGCCGCGTGCTGTCGCTGGCCCGCTTCCGCACCACGACGGCCCCCGACAAATGGGTGGGCTTGGCCGACTACGTTTCGCGCATGAAGCCGGGCCAGGAGACGATCTACTACATCGCCGGCGACGACGCGAAGACGGTCGCCAACAGCCCGCATCTCGAAGGTTTCGCCAAGCGCGGCATCGAGGTGCTGCTGCTGTCCGACCCGGTCGACGAATTCTGGATCGCGCAGACGGCCGATTTCGAAGGCAAAAAATTCGCGTCCGTGACGCGCGGGTCCGCCGACCTCGACAAGATCGCCGAAGCCGAAAAGCCCGAAGACGCCAAGAAAGACGACGCCACGCCGGACATCGCCCCCTTGGTGGCGTTGTTCCGGCTTGCCCTCGGCGACAGCGTCAAAGACGTGCGCGCGAGCCAGCGTCTGGCCGAAAGTGCCGTGTGCCTCGTGGCCGACGACAGCGACATGGATATCCATTTGGAGCGCATGCTGCGCCAGCACAAGCAGCTGCGCGCGGCAGCCAAGCGCATCCTCGAACTCAATCCCGAGCACGCGCTGATCCAGGCACTGGCGCGAAACCTGCGCGAGCAGGGCGACAACACGGCCGTGCAGGCGCGCGTGAGCGAGGTGGCAAAACTGCTGTTCGACCAGGCGCGCATCGTCGAAGGCGACAAGCTCGACGACCCGTCCGCCTTCGCCAAACGCCTTGCCAGCACGCTGGCCGCCGGATTCGCCGCCGCTTGAGCGGCAATGTCGCGCGGGCTCTTGTGTCTTGAAGCGGGGTAACCTTTGTGTTACCTTCGGGCGTGTTTGATCTGCGGTACTACGTCGATCGCAACGGTGCCAGCCCATTCGAGGATTGGTTCGCCGCTCTCGATGCGCAGGCGGCCGCCAAGATCGCGGTTGCGTTGGCGCGGGTCGAGCAGGGCAATCTTTCGAACGTCAAAGGCGTCGGTGCGGGCGTTCTCGAATATCGCATCGATTGGGGGCCTGGTTACCGGGTCTATTTCGGGCGCGACGGCGACGTCATGGTGATCTTGCTGACGGGCGGGACGAAGAAGCGCCAGCAGCGCGATATCCAAACGGCCCAGGAACTATGGATCGACTACAAAGCGCGGCGGCCCAAAGTGCTGTGAGCGGAGACGAGGCGATGGCGACGACAAAGAGCTTCAACGGGCTGGTGCAAGCCCGCATCGCGCGCGACGCGGATTTTGCCGTGGCGCTGCTGCGCGAAGGCATCGATGCGATGCTGGGCGGCGACGTCGATGCCGGGAAAGCCATCTTGCGCGACTACATCAAAGCGACGGTCGGCTTCGAGAAGCTGGGTGTTGCCACCGCAACGCCGGCCAAAAGCCTCATTCGCATGTTCGGCCCGCGCGGCAATCCGCAGGCGCGCAATCTCTTCGGCGTGATCGGCTATCTGCAGAAACAGGCGGGTGTTGCGCTGCGAGTCGCCGCCCGCGCGGCCTGAAACCGCCGCCGGATTCGCCGCCGCTTGACCTAGATCATATCGGACGGCACCGCCTTGGCGGATAATGCGCTTCGCTTCCGGCCCCTTTTCGCGAAACGGGCCGGGGCTTCGCGCATCGATCCCGAAGGAGGAAGGCCATGGATTTCAGGTCGCTGCCGCCCAATGCGCGCGGCGTTTCGGCGCACGCACCGGCCGCGCGCGATCCGTTTGCGGCCATGCGCCGCGAAATGGACCGCATGTTCGACGACTTTACGCGCGGTCTCTCGGCCCCGCCCGTTGGGGCGGCGGCCTTTTTGAGCCCGGCGGCCGAGGTCTGCGAGACCGACGCGGGCGTCGAGTTCCATTTCGATCTGCCCGGCATCGACCCCAAGGACGTCGCCGTCGAGATCCAAGACGGCGTGCTGACGGTTGCGGCCGAGCGCACGCTCGAAAAGGACGATCCGGCCGGCGGCAAGCGCACGCATCTGAGCGAACGCGCCTACGGCAAATTCGTGCGGCGCTTCGAACTGCCGTTCGACGTGGACCCGGCGCGCATCGAAGGGCATTTCGACAACGGCGTGCTGCGCGTGCTCGTACCCCGTCCTGTGGAAGCCGAGCGCCGGGCGGTCAAAGTCGCCGTCAAGAGCGGCTGAGAGCGCTCGACCGTCAAAGCTATTGAATCTGGCGCCCGAGCGAGGCTTTATTGACGCCATGCCGCAAGCCTCGCTCGACCGCCATTCGCCCTTCCCGCCTGAAGCGCCCACCCGCGCCGACGCCAAAGCCATGGACGCCAACGACCCGCTGGGCCGTGCGCGCGACCATTTCCTTTTGCCCGCAGGCCTTGTCTATCTCGACGGCAATTCGCTGGGCCCGCTGCCGCGCCTCGCCCCCAACCGCATCTTCGAAGCGATGCGCCAGGAATGGGGCGAAGACCTCATCGCGGGCTGGACGAAACACGGCTGGATGCAATTGCCGTTGACGCTCGGCGACAAGATCGGCCGCCTGATCGGCGCCCCTGAGGGCACGGTCGCGGCGTGCGACACGACCTCGCTCAATCTCTACAAGCTTTTGGCGACTTCCCTCGCCGAGCGGCCCAAGCGGCGCACGATCCTCTCCGATCGCGGCAATTTCCCGACCGATCTCTACATGGCCGACGGGCTCTTCAAGCAGCTCGGCCAGGGCCATCAGCTGAAGCTCTTCGACACGGTTGCCGAAATCGTCGAAGCGATCGACGACGACACGGTCGCCGTGATGCTGGGCCATGTCGATTATCGCACCGGCGAATTGCACGACATGGCGGCGATCACGCGTGCGGCCCACGCCAAGGGGGCGCTGGCGATCTGGGACTTGGCGCATTCGGCGGGCGCTCTGCCGGTGGACCTCACGGGCTGCGACGTCGATTACGCGGTCGGCTGCGGCTACAAATATCTGAACGGGGGGCCGGGGGCGCCGGCGTTCCTCTATGTCGCCAAGCGCCTGCAGGCGAGCTTCCGCCAGCCGCTGCAAGGCTGGCTCGGCCATGCGGCCCCGTTCAAATTCGAAACCGATTTCCGCCCGGCCGAGGGCATGCAGCGCGCGATCGTGTCGTCGCCCTCGATCCTGTCCCTGCGCACGCTCGAATGCGGCGTGGATGCGATGCTGCGCTGGAAGATGGAAGATATCCGCTCGAAATCCGAAGCGCTGACCGAGATTTTCCGCATCCTGATCGACTCGGTCGGCGAAAAACTCGGCCTTGCGCGCGTGAGCCCGCGCGATTTCGACAAGCGCGGCAGCCAGCTCTCCTACAGCCATCCCAAGGGCTACGAGATCGTGCAAGCGCTGATCGAGCGGCGCGTGATCGGCGATTTCCGCATGCCGGACATCATGCGCTTCGGCTTCGCCCCGCTCTATCTGCGCTATGTCGACGTGTGGGATGCCGCCGCCAATCTCGCCGACGTCATCGAAACGCGCGCCTTCGAGGATCCCAAATACGCGGTTCGCGCTGCGGTTACGTAATGGCCGACGATAGTCCAGACGCAGCCCACAAGGATTTCGCCGCGTCGATGAGCTACGGCGACTATTTGTCGCTCGATTCGTTGCTGGGCGCGCAGAAGCCTCTGTCGGGCGATCCCAACGAATTGCTGTTCATCGTGCAGCACCAGACGAGCGAGCTTTGGATGAAGCTCGTCATCGACGAAATGAAGCGCGCGCGCGCCTGCGTGGCCGCCGACGATCTCGGCCCCGCTTTCAAGGGGCTTGCGCGCGTGGCCCGCATCTTCGCCCAGCTCATCCAAGCGTGGGACGTGCTGGCGACGATGACGCCCAGCGAATACAGCGCGTTTCGCGCCTCCCTCGGCCATTCCTCGGGCTTCCAGAGCTACCAGTACCGGCTCATCGAATTCATGTGCGGCAACAAGGATGCGCGCTTTCTCGCCGCCCACCGCCACCGCGCCGACATTCTTTCGGCCCTCGAAAACGCATTGGCCGAACCCTCGCTCTACGACGAGGCGATTCGGCTGCTTGCCCGCCGCGGCTTTGCCCTCGATGCCGCTGCAACGTCCCGCGACTGGCGCCAGCCTTACGCGCCCAACGCCTCGGTCGAAGCGGCGTGGGCGGAAGTCTATCGCGACACCAAACGCCATTTCGATCTCTACGAACTCGCCGAAGAACTCGTCGACCTCGAAGACGGCTTGCGCCAATGGCGTTTCCGCCATGTGACGACGGTCGAACGCGTGATCGGCTTCAAGCGCGGGACGGGCGGGACGGCCGGCGTGGGCTATCTGAAAAAGCTGCTCGACATCCGCCTGTTCCCCGAATTGTGGGACGTGCGCACGGGGCTGTGAGGGAATAGCGCAAGCAAGTGCGGCGTTGTGCAGGCGAACCGACGGAGGGTTCGAGATGCGCGCCAAAGCCTTGCTGATTGCCGCCTTGCTGTTCGCCGTTCCCGCATCGGCCCAGCCGCAAAGCCCGAGCGAGGCCGTGCCGCCCGAGCAATTGGCGCGCGAGGCGATCGCAATGATGATCCAAGCGCTTGGCGCCATGATCGCGAACCTGCCGCAATATGCGGCACCGGAAATGGACGCCGACGGCAACATCACAATCCGCCGCCTCAACCCGCCGCGTCTGGCGCGGCCGGCGCCGTCGGCCCCGAGCTCGCAAGGCGGCATCCCGCTTTAGCCGAACAGATACGACGCCAGCAGCAGCGTGACGGCGACGACGAGGGCGAAGAAGGTCGCCATCATGCCGTAGATGCGGAAGCGGAAATTCTCGGCCACGTGCGATACGCCCCAGGCATGCAAGACGCGGCCTGCGACGAGGCCCGCACAGGCGAGGTGGAGCAGGCCTTCGGGCGCTTCGCGGATTTCGGCGAAGGCCAGCAGCAGCAACACGAAGGGCGCGTATTCGGCGAAATTCGCGTGCACGCGCACCCGCCGCTCGAGGGCGTCGTCATCCAGGGGGCCGATCGCTTTGCGGGCGGCGCGCCTGGCGCGGATCGCGCGTCCGCTCAGAACCAGATAGAGCAGGCCCAGCACCGCCGCGTAGATCGGGACAATTTCAAGCGCCATGGTCGCGGTATAGCTGCCGTTTTTGGCGGCTGCAAGTACAACACCAAAGAAAAAGCCCCGAACTCGCGTTCGGGGCTTTTGTCGTTCCGGCTTATGCCGCGGCGGTTACGCGGCTTTGAGCAGGCCGCGCAGCACGTACGGCAGAATGCCGCCGTGGCGGTAATATTCGACCTCGTCGAGCGTGTCGATGCGGCACAGAAGATCGACGTCGAACTTCTCGCCCGAGGCGCGCGTGACGGTCATCTTGATCGTCATGCGCGGTTGGATGCCGCCCGCAATGCCCGAGATGTCGACCGTTTCGGAGCCGTCGAGCTTGAGGGTCTGGCGCGTCGTCCCTTCCGGGAACTGCAGCGGCAGCACGCCCATGCCCACGAGGTTCGAGCGGTGGATGCGCTCGAAGCTCTCGACGACCACGGCTTTGACGCCGAGCAGCATCGTGCCCTTGGCCGCCCAGTCGCGCGACGAACCCGTACCGTATTCTTTGCCTGCGAAGATCACGAGGGGCGTGTTGCGCGCCTTGTATTCGACGGCCGCCTCGTAGATCGACGTGACCTTGCCTTCCGGCATCAGCCGCGCCATGCCGCCCGATGTGCCCGGTGCCGCCTCGTTCTTGAGGCGGATATTTGCGAACGTGCCGCGCATCATGATCTCGTGGTTGCCGCGGCGTGCGCCGAACGAGTTGAAATCGTCGGGCCGCACCTGGTGCTCGATCAGGTAGTTGCCGGCGGGGCCGTCCTTTTTGATCGATCCGGCCGGGCTGATATGGTCGGTCGTGATCGAATCGCCGAGGATGGCGAGCGGGCGCGCACCCTTGATGTCGGAGAAACCGCCCGCTTCCTTGGGCAGATCTTCGAAATAGGGGGCGTGCTTCACATAGGTCGAGCCCGGCTGCCATTTGTAGGTGAGGCCGGCCGACGTGCCCATGCTCTGCCAGTTCTTGTCCCCCTGGAAGACGTTCGCATAGCGGTCGCGGAACATCTTGGCCGTGAGATTGGCGCGCATCGTGTCGGCGACGTCCTGGTTCGAGGGCCACACGTCCTTCAGATAGACCGGGCCGTCCTTGCCCATGCCGAGCGGTTCGGTCGTGAGGTCCTTCAGCATCGAACCTGCCAGCGCATAGGCCACCACGAGCGGCGGCGAGGCGAGATAGTTCGCCTTCACCTGCGCATGCACGCGGCCTTCGAAATTGCGGTTGCCGGACAAAACGGCCGTGACCGTCAAGTCGCCCGCATCGATCGCGTCGGCGACTGCGTCGGGCAGCGGACCCGAATTGCCGATGCAGGTCGTGCAGCCGTAACCGGCAAGCGTGAAACCGAGCTGGTCGAGCGGGGCTTGCAGGCCGGCTGCGACCATATAGTCGGTCACGACTTGGCTGCCGGGTGCGAACGACGTTTTGACCCAGGGCTGCACTTTGAGGCCCTTGGCGACGGCGTTGCGCGCGAGCAGCCCTGCGGCCACGAGGACGGCCGGGTTCGAGGTGTTCGTGCACGAGGTGATGGCGGCGATGACGACGTCGCCGTTCTTGAGCGTGTAGTCGCCCGAGGCCACTTTGACGCCGTCCTTGGCGTTTTTGGGGCTCGTGAGTTCGGGCAGCGCCTTCTCGAAGCCGGCCTTGGCGGCCGACAGCAGCACGCGGTCTTGCGGGCGCTTGGGACCCGCGAGCGACGGCTCGACCGTGCTCATGTCGAGTTCCATCGTGTCGGTGAAGACGGGATCGGGCGAGTTTTCGTCGCGCCACATGCCCTGGGCTTTGGCGTAGGCTTCGACGAGCTTCACGCGTGCGGGATCGCGGCCGGTGAAGTTCAGATAGTTGATCGTTTCCTTGTCGACGGGGAAGAAGCCGCACGTAGCGCCGTATTCGGGCGCCATGTTGGCGATCGTCGCACGGTCGGCGAGCGACAGCGTGTCGAGGCCGGGGCCGTAGAATTCGACGAATTTGTTGACCACGCCCTTCTTGCGCAGCAGCTGCGTGACCACGAGCACGAGGTCGGTCGCGGTCATGCCTTCGCGCAGGCGGCCGGTGAGTTTGAAGCCGACCACTTCGGGGATCAGCATCGACACGGGCTGGCCCAGCATCGCGGCTTCGGCCTCGATGCCGCCCACGCCCCAGCCGAGCACGGCCATGCCGTTCACCATCGTGGTGTGGCTGTCGGTGCCGACGAGCGTGTCGGGATAGGCGTAGGTGGTGCCGTCGCCGTCCTGCGTCCAGACGGTCTGGGCGAGGTATTCGAGATTGACCTGGTGGCAGATGCCCGTGCCGGGCGGCACTACGCGGAAATTCGAGAAGGCGGCAGCCCCCCAGCGCAGAAAGGCGTAGCGCTCGCCGTTGCGTTCGTATTCGAGGGCGACGTTCTTGGCGAAGCTGTCGGCCTTGCCGAAATTGTCGATCATGACCGAGTGGTCGATCACGAGATCGACCGGCGAGAGCGGATTGATCTTCTTGGCGTCGCCGCCCATGTCGACCATCGCGTCGCGCATCGCGGCCAAATCGACCACGGCCGGCACGCCGGTGAAGTCCTGCATCAGCACGCGCGCCGGGCGGTAGGCGATTTCGCGCGAGGATTTGCGCGCCTCGAGCCAGCCCGCCATGGCTTTGACGTCGTCCGTCGTGACCGTGCGCCCGTCTTCCCAGCGCAACAGGTTTTCGAGCAGAACTTTGAGCGAATTGGGCAGCCGCTCGATGCCTTTGAGGCCGGCCGCTGCGGCCGCTTCAAGGCTGAAATAGCTGTAGTTTTTGCCGTCGACCGTCAAGGTGCGGCGTGTTTTGAGCGTATCTTGTCCGAAACTGGGCACGAGAAAACTCCCCCTTTTGCGAGCGGCGTCGCACCGGCGCTCCGGCGCGCGTCGATGGCATAGCACGGCTGGGCGCAGGATTGAAGCGGTGCGCCTTGGTTTCGTGCCCAGAGGTCAACGACCTGTTAACGAATTGGGCGCTATAATGATGACAATGTAAACGAGGCAGCGTCAGACTGTCGTCCGGCGCAACCGGAACTTGAGGAATTCGCAATTCCCATCGTGTCCGAAAACCCACCGACGCTGTCGACGGCACCCAAGTGGCCGGGCTTTGCGCGTGGGTTCAGCGCGCGGCGCCAACGCCGGATTCTCGGCGTTTTTGCGGTCCTCGTCGTCGCAGCGGCGGCGTGGTTCTTTTCCGACCTGACGGCGGGGACCTATGCGCGCGCGCAGGATGCTGCCCTGCGCCAAGCCGCGGCCGAAGCGCATGTGCTGCACGAAAATGCCGCCAAAACGCTCGATATTGCGACGTCGCTGCTGGTCAAAATCGGCGACGAGCTCGAGCGTCTGCCCGACGACGCGGCTGCGAACGCCGCCGTGGCCCAGGTGCTGGCGCAAGCCCACACCGTGCGCGCGGTCGTGCCGAGCCTGCGCGCCGTCCTGTTCCACCGGCTCGACGGGCAGATTTTCCGCGACGACGGCACAGCCCCTGCACACGCGGCCTTTCCTGCGTCGCTGCTTGCAAACCCGCCCGGCCGCATGCGGATTGCCGCGAGCGACGCCGTCGCGGCGGGAGCCGTCCCCATGATCGAGGTGACGCGGCGCGTGCGCGACGGCGCGCTTGTGGCGCGCGTGGACACCGATTTTCTGCGCGCTTACATGGCTGCATCGCCCGCAAGCCCGGCCGGCGCATTGTTGCTGGATATGGCCGGCAACGTGCTTGCTGCCTATCCGCAGAACCTCGCCGCCAACGCGATGCTCGACGAGGTGCGCCCGCCTGTCGAAAAATGGCTTGGCGCCGCCTTCGGGCTCAGCGGCGGCTATCTGCTGGCTTCCTACGATTTTGCGACATTGCCGCTGCGTGCGGCCGTCCTCGACCGGCACGAAAGCTATCTTGGCCCCTATCGCACGCTGATCGCGTTGCGCGCGACGGCTACGATCGCGGGTCTTGCCGCGCTGCTCGCCTTCGTTGCGTTCGTGCATCGCCAGATCGCGTGGCTCGGAAGGCTCGATGCTCTTCGCGTGCGCCAGCGCCGCCGCATGCTGGTCGCCCAGCGCCGCCTGCACACCGTGATCGACGCGATGCCGACCATCGTCAGCGCCAAGGACCTCGAAGGGCGCTACACGCTCTTCAACGAATACGCCGCGCGCATGTTCGGCGTGTCGAAGGCAGCTGCGATCGGCCACCGCATCGAGGATCTGGTCGGTTCGGAATTCGCCGCGCAAGTGCTGAAGCGCGACCGCAAATCCATCGCAGACGGCGTCGTCGACAGCCGCGAAGACACGTTTTTGATCGACGGTCGCCCGCATAGTTTCTACGCCAAGAAAGTGCCGCTGATCGGCCCCGATGGCAAAATCGAAGGAGTGGTCACGGTTGCCGTCGACATCACCGAACTCAAAGCCGTCGAGCGCAAGGCGATCGCAGCCGAAACGCTGCTGCGCGCCGCCCTCGATTCGATCCCCGAAGGCTTCGCCGTGTTCGATGACAACGACCGTCTGGTCGTTGCCAACCGCACCTATGCGCAGATTTTCACGACCGGCGACGATCCCAATGCCATCGTCGGGCTCACTTTCGCCGATCTCGTGCGTTCGTCGATGGCCAAGGGCGAACCGCCGGAGCCGGGCTTCGAGGGCGAAGCGTGGGTTGTCGAGCGCGTGCGCCGCCATCTTGCGGCCGACGGCGCGCCGCGCCTGCTGCAGGTCGCCGACGGGCGCTGGATCTCGACGTTCGAGCGGCGCGTGCCGGGCATCGGCATCGTGGGTTTCCGCGCCGACGTGACGGAGGCGATCGAAATCCAGATCGCCCTGCGCCAGGCGCGCGACGCGGCCGAATCCGCCAATCGCGCCAAATCGCAGTTCCTTGCGAATATGAGCCACGAGCTGCGCACGCCGCTCAACGCGATCATCGGTTTTTCCGAGGTCATCGAGGGCGAATTGTTCGGGCCCGTGGGCAACAAGCGCTATGCGAGCTATGCGCGCGACATTGCGGCCTCGGGCCGCCATCTCGTCGGCCTCATCGGCGACGTGCTCGACATGTCGAAGATCGAAGCGGGCGGCTACACGCTTTCGGAAGGCGAAATGTCGATCGGCGATTTCGCGCGCGAGATGCAGCGTTTGATGCGCGGCCATGCGCAAGTTGCCAATGTCGATCTGACGCTCGAAATCGAGCCTGCCGCCAACCTGTCGCTCTATGCCGACGGCCAAGCGCTGCGCCAGATCGCGATCAATCTGCTGTCGAACGCGATCAAATTCAGCCATGCCGACGGCCATGTGCGGATATCCGTGCGGCGCGCAGCCGACGGGCTCGAATTCGCGGTCGCCGACAACGGCATCGGCATCGACGAGGCGGCACTGGCACACGTGACGGAGCCGTTCCGCCAGGCCGACGGCATTGCCGTCAAATTCGGCGGTACGGGTCTTGGGCTTTCGATCAGCAAGCGCCTGGCGGAATTGCATGGCGGCGAGCTGCGCCTCCAAAGCACGCTGGGGGCCGGCACCGTTGCAGCCGTTTGGCTGCCCGAGTCGCGTCTGCGCGCGACGGCCGTACCCTTGCGCGCGGCGGCGCGCTGACTTAGGCCTCGCGCGGCGTCGCGCTGGCGAAGCTTCAAAGCGCCAGATCCGGGGCGTGCGGTTCGAGAAACGCCGCCAGCCGGGCCAGCATCGCTTCTGCCGCCTGGAATTGCGGCTGATGGGCGGCACCGGGCACTTCCCAGGTTTCGCAACTGCCGCCGACAGCACGACCGATGCGCCGCAATTGGTCGAGCGTGCCGTATTCGTCGTTCTCGCCCTGCACCGCCAGCACGGGTGCGACGAGCGGCTTCAAATCGGCCTCGATGTTCCAGGCCGCAAACGGCGCGGACAGCCACGTCTGGGCCCAGGCCGCGAACAGCGCATCGGTCTGCGCGCCATGGTAGCGCGCAAGGCGGCTGCGCAGATCGGTCGTTTTGTAGAGCGCGACGGCGGCACGGATGCCGGCGAGCGTCAGATCTTCGACACAGACATGGGCCGCGATCGTGACGACGGCGCCGAACCGATCGGGGGCGGCGGCCCCGGCCAGCAACGCGATCGACCCGCCGTCGGAATGGCCGACCAGATCGGCCTCGGCGATACCGAGCGCGTCGAGCAAGGCCAGCAACACCCGCGCTTCGTCGTGCAGATAATGCGGGGCGCGCGGCCCCGGCAACGGGTCGGATTGCCCGTGCCCGAGACGCTCGTAGACGATGCCGGGCCGCCCGATGCGCGCGCACAAGGAAGCCGGAAAGTCGCGCCACAGTGCTATCGATCCCAGGGCCTCGTGCAGGAACACGACCGGGCGGCCGGCGGCCGCTTCGTTGACGCGCTGCACGCGCACGGCTCCCGCACCGATGTTGCACGCGAAGATCGGGCTTTGCTTGACCAAGTTGCGGCTTTCGAATTAAGTGGCAGGAAGAAGACGGAAAAAACAATAGCCCGATTTGCCGCCAGGGAGCTACGCGCCTGATCCGCCATGCCCACATTGTTCGCCGCGTTTTGAAATGAGTTCGGCCCGCGATCCCCGGCTCGATACGTTTCCCAAGCTGCTTGCGCACAATGTGCGGGTGCGAGGGGTACGCCCGGCCATGCGCGAGAAGGATTTCGGCATCTGGCAAAGCTGGAGCTGGGCCGAGATGGCGACCGAGATAAGGCGCTTGGCCGCCGGTTTCGCTGCCCTGGGTGTCGCGCGCGGCGACAAGCTTGTGCTTGTCGGCGACAATCGCCCGCAGCTTTATTGGTCGATCTGTGCCGCCCAAATGCTCGGCGCCATTCCGGTCCCGGTCTATCAGGACGCGGTTGCCGACGAGATGGCCTACGTGATCGACCATGCCGAGGCATGGCTTGCGGTCGTCGAAGACCAGGAGCAGGTCGACAAGCTGCTCGCAATCCGCGCCAAGACCGGCCTGCCGCGCACCATCGCCTACAACGATCCGCGCGGCATGCGCGGCTACGGCGACGACGGGCTCGTGGCGCTGGCGGACGTGTCCAAGCAAGGCGATGCGCGCATTGCGGCCGACCCGGGTTTCCTCGACGCCGAAATCGCCAAGGGCCAGGGCAGCGACCATTCGGTGATGCTCTACACGTCCGGCACCACAGGCCAGCCCAAGGGCGTGCTGCTGAGCTACGACAACGTGATCAAGACCGCGCAAAGTGCGGTCGATTTCGATCGCCTCACCGAAACCGACGACATCCTCGCCTATCTGCCGATGGCGTGGGTCGGCGACCATGTGTTCTCGTACGCGCAAGCCTACGTCGCGGGTTTCTGCGTGAGCTGCCCCGAATCGGGGGCGACCGTGATGACCGACCTGCGCGAGATCGGGCCGAGCTTTTTCTTCGCACCCCCGCGCATTTTCGAAAACATCCTCACGCAAGTCTCGATCCGCATGGAAGATGCGAGTGCGCCCAAGCGCGCCATGTACCGCTATTTCATGCGGCTCGCCAAAACGGCCGGCATTGCGCTGATGGACAAAAAGCAAGTCGGCCTTGCCGACCGGCTGCTCTACGCGCTAGGCGAGCTGCTGGTCTACGGGCCGCTCAAGAACACGCTCGGCTTCACGAAGATGCGTGTCGGCTACACGGCCGGCGAAGCGATCGGCCCCGACATTTTCGATTTCTACCGCTCGCTCGGCCTCAATCTCAAACAGCTCTACGGCATGACCGAGGCCAGCGTCTTCGTGTGCATGCAGCCCGACGGGCAGATCAAGGCCGACACGGTGGGCGTGCCCGCCCCGGGCGTCGAAATCAAAATCGCCGAAAACGGCGAAGTGCTCGTGAAGTCGCCCGGCATTTTCCAGAGCTATTTCAAGAACGACACGGCGACTCTGTCGGCCAAAACGCCGGACGGCTACTACCTCACCGGCGATGCGGGCTTCTTCGACAAAGACGGCCATCTCAAAATCATCGACCGCGCCAAAGACGTCGGCCGCTTGAGCGACGGCACCTTGTTCGCGCCCAAATACATCGAGAACAAGCTCAAGTTCTTCAGCTACGTCAAAGAGGCCGTCGCCTTCGGCCACGGGCGCGACTACGCGTCGTGCATCCTGTGCATCGATCTCGACGCGGTCGGCAATTGGGCCGAGCGCAAGGGCATTGCCTACGCCTCGTACCAGGAGCTTGCGGCAAAGTCCGAGGTGCAGGCCCTTGCCCTCGAATGCGTCGAGCAGGTCAATCGCGATCTGGCCGAAGATGCCAATCTCGCGGGCAGCCAGATCAGGCGTTTCCTGCTGCTGCACAAAGAGCTCGACGCCGACGACGGCGAGCTCACGCGCACGCGCAAAGTGCGCCGCAGCTTCATCGCCGACCGCTACGCGCCGTTGATCGACGGGCTCTATTCGGGGGCCGAGCGCGCGTTCATTTCGAGCGTGGTCACGTTCGAAGACGGGCGCACCGGCAAGATCGAAGCCGACCTCGCCATTCGCGACGTGCCGCGCTTTGCCGCCCACCGCCCGGTGGCGGTGCCCGCACCGGCATTGCAGAAGGCGGGCTGAAAATGGGCCGCGCACATATCGCCCGCACGATCGGCGACACGCTGTTGAAGGTCGACAATGTCAGCCTCGGCTTCGGCGGCGTCAAAGCCTTGACCGACGTGTCGTTCGACATCCGCAAAGGCGAAATCCGCGCGATCATCGGACCGAACGGGGCGGGCAAATCGTCGATGCTGAACTGCATCAACGGTTTCTACCAGCCGAGCCAGGGCCGCATTTCCTACAAGGGCGTGGTGCGCGGGGCCATGCGCCCCTACGAGGCGGCGCGCGGCGGTATCGCGCGCACTTTCCAGAACATCGCCTTGTTCAAGGGCATGTCCACGCTCGACAACATCATGACGGGCCGTCTGCTCAAGATGAAGCGCGGCTTCTTTTGGCAGTGCCTGCATTGGGGGCCGGCACAGGCCGAAGAGATCGAACATCGCGAGAAGGTCGAGCGCGTGATCGACTTCCTCGAAATCCAGGCGATCCGCAAAACGCCGGTCGGCCGCTTGCCCTACGGCCTGCAAAAGCGCGTCGAGCTCGGGCGGGCCCTTGCCGCGGAGCCCGAATTGCTGCTGCTCGACGAGCCGATGGCCGGCATGAATCTCGAGGAGAAAGAGGATATGTGCCGCTTCATCCTCGACGTGAACGAACAGTTCGGCACCACGATCGCGCTCATCGAGCACGATATGGGCGTGGTGATGGACATTTCCGACCGCGTTGTCGTGCTCGAATACGGCCGCAAGATCGCCGACGGCACGCCCGACACGGTCAAAGCCGATCCCAAAGTGATCGCGGCCTATCTCGGCACCGGCCACGGTTGAAAGGTCCGCCATGGATTTCATGATCGATTTTCTGTTCGGGCCTTTGAAGGAGATTTGGGAATTCCCGATCTTCTTTATCGAGGTCGTGGTCGGCGGCATCTTGACCGGCGTCATGTACAGCCTTGTGGCGCTGGGCTTCGTGCTGATTTTCAAAGCCTCGGGCGTGTTCAATTTCGCGCAAGGGGCGATGGTGCTGTGCGCGGCCCTCACCTTCGTGGGCTTCCACGAATTGGGCGTGCCGCAATGGCTGTCGCTGATCTTGACGCTCGGCGTGATGGTTGCCCTTGCCTTCGCGATCGAGCGCATCGTGCTGCGCCCGCTCGTGAACCAAGCGCCGATCATCCTGTTCATGGCCACGATCGGCATCACGTTTTTCATCGACGGCTTCTTCCAGATGATCTGGGGCGAGGACGTGAAGCGCCTCGATATCGGCATCCCCAAAGATCCGCTCGAAATCGGCGGCGTGCTTGTGAACACGTTCGACATCGTGGCGGCCCTCGTGGCAGGCACGTTGGTGGGCGTGCTCGCGTTTTTCTTCCAGTCGACGCGCATCGGCCGCGCCCTGCGCGCCGTCGCCGACGACCATCAGGCAGCCCAATCCGTCGGCATTCCGTTGCAGACGATCTGGGTCATCGTGTGGTCGGTCGCAGGGATCGTGGCGCTGGTGGCCGGCATCATGTGGGGCTCGAAGCTCGGCGTGCAGTTCTCGCTCGCCCTCATTGCGCTCAAAGCGCTGCCGGTGCTGATCCTGGGCGGCTTCACCTCGATCCCGGGGGCGATCATCGGCGGGCTCATCATCGGCGTGGGCGAGAAGGTCGCCGAAGTTTTCTGGGCCGCCAAGATCGGCGGCGGCATCGAAGACTGGTTCGCCTACATCCTGGCGCTGTTTTTCCTGATGTTCCGGCCGCAAGGCCTGTTCGGCGAACGCATCATCGAGAGGGTTTGATCCCGTGCTCTACCGCGAAGCAGGCCAATTCAAGACGAGCTATTCGGCCGATCAGGGCATCTTCCCGATCCTGCAGGATCGCATCGGCATGGCGATCATTTTGGCGGTCGCGTTCGTGGTCGTACCGCTCACGGCGAGCGACTATTTCCTCTCCACCATCTTCATCCCGTTCCTGGTTTTCTCGGTCGCGGCGATCGGGCTCAATATCCTGACGGGCTATTGCGGCCAGTTGAGCCTTGGCACGGGCGGTTTCATGGCGTGCGGGGCCTATGCCGCCTACAAATTCGCGACCGCGTTCCCCGAACTCAATATCGTCATCGTGTTTTTGCTGTCGGGCGGCATTTCGGCGGCGGTGGGCGTGGTGTTCGGCGTGCCGTCTCTGCGCATCAAGGGTTTTTACCTTGCGGTTGCCACGCTTGCCTCGCAGTTCTTCTTGATCTGGCTGTTCACGAAGGTGCCGTGGTTCGTGAACTATTCGCCGTCGGGCGTGATTTCGGCCCCGCCGCGCGAAGTGTTCGGCTGGTACGTGACAGGCATCGAGGCCACGGCCGAGGCCAAATATCTGTTCTGCCTTACCTTCGTGGCCGTGCTCGCGTTGGTCGCCAAAAATCTCGTGCGCGGGCGCATCGGGCGCGCCTGGATGGCGATCCGCGACATGGATATCGCGGCCGAGATCATCGGCATCCGGCCGCTGCAGACCAAGCTTTTGGCGTTTGCCGTGTCGTCCTTCTACTGCGGCGTTGCCGGCGCTTTGTGGGCCTTCATCTACACAAGCTCGGTCGAAGCGCTCGCATTCGACATCAACCGCTCGTTCCAGATCCTGTTCATGATCATCATCGGCGGCCTCGGCTCGATTCTGGGCGCGTTTTTGGGCGCGGCCTTCATCGTGCTGCTGCCGATTTTCCTCAGCGCCGTGCCGCAGGCCATGGGCGTGCCGGTCACGACCTCGACGCTCGCCCATCTCGAATTCATGATTTTCGGCGGGCTCATCGTGTTTTTCCTGATCGTCGAGCCGCACGGGCTTGCCCGGCTCTGGCAATTGGGGAAGGAAAAACTGCGGCTATGGCCCTTCCCGCATTGACGAATCCTGCGACGAATTGCGCCACTTCGCGGCCTTGAATTGGCCGCAAACGCCCCCTAGTATCTCGGTAACTCAAACACAAATAAACGGCGGAGACGCGAGAATGTCGAAGACGAGCATGGCAGCCTTTCTTGGCGCAGTCGGTTTGCTGGCGATGTTGCCGTCCGGGGTCCAAGCGGCCGATGCGGCGGCCGGCGAAAACGTTTTCAAGCGCGTCTGCGCCACCTGCCACAACCCGACCGCCGAAGGCCCGCGCAAGCTCGGCCCCACGCTGCACGGGCTCGTCGGGCGCAAATCCGGCTCGGTCGAAGGCTTCCGCTATTCCAAGGCCAACAGCGAAGCCAACATCGTGTGGACGGCGGAAAAGCTCGATCCGTATCTCAAGAACCCGCGCGAAGTGGTGCCCGGCACGACGATGGCCTATGCGGGCCTGCGCAACGACGAAGATCGCGCCAATCTGATCGCGTATCTCGCGACCCTGAAATAACTTCTGGAAGAAGCCGACGCGCCCTGGGCGCGCTGTGCTTTGGCTTTATTTTACAGTCGGCTACTGGAGGACTGAAAGATGAAGGGTTTGGCAGCAGCTTTTGGCGTCGCCGTGTTCGGTCTGGCTCTGGCGGGTGTGTCGCAGGCGCAAGCGGCCGATGCGGCCGCGGGCGAAGGCGTGTTCAAGCGCGTCTGTTCGGTCTGCCACAACCCGACCGCCGAGGGGCCGCGCAAGCTTGGGCCCACTTTGGCGGGCATCGTCGGGCGCAAGTCGGGTTCGATCGAAGGCTTCAAATATTCGAAGGCGAACGCCGAGTCCGGCATCGTCTGGACCGCGGACAAGCTCGACCCCTACATCAAGGCGCCGCGCGAAGTGGTGCCGGGCACGGCCATGGCCTATGCGGGCCTGCGCAACGACGACGAGCGCGCCAATCTGATCGCGTATCTGGCGACGCTGAAATAGCGACTGCGTTCCGGGATATGAAACGGTCCTTTCACAGGACCGCAACAAGCGCGACTTAGGCTTCCGGCAAGATCGTCCGTCTTGCATGGAGAGTCCGATGTCGCTCGAGCCCAAGAACGTCCTGTTCCTCTGCACGCACAATTCGGCCCGCTCGATCATGGCCGAGGCCCTTCTCAATCGGCACGGCAACGGGCGCTTTCGTGCCTTCAGTGCGGGCAGCCAGCCCTCGGGTGCCCTCAACCCGTTTGTCGCGACCTTGCTCGCCAAGATGAATTTCAAGGTCGAAGATTTTCGCTCGAAGGACTGGTCGGAATTCGCAGCCCCCGGCGCACCGGTCATGAATTTCGTGTTCACCGTGTGCGACCAGACGGCGGCCGAAACCTGCCCGGTATGGCCGGGCAAGCCGATGACCGCGCATTGGGGCTTCGAAGATCCGTCGGCCGCCCAAGGCAGCGACGCGCTCAAAGCGGCGTTGGTGGCGCAGATCTACGGCCAGATCGAGCGGCGCATCCAGATTTTTGCCAATCTGCCGATGGCGACTTTGTCGCAGCTCGAAATCCAGCGCCAGTTGCATGCCATGGGCCGTGCTGCTTAAAGGGTGCCGCCTGAGGGCGGCGGTCGAACGGAAGCGGGCGAAAAGCGTTTGGCAAGGGGCCGGGTACTGGCGTAGGGTAAGGCTTCAAGGTCGGTCAACGATCTGCCGGGCCCAATATCCGGCGCCATTGCTGCAACAGGGAGAATGCCCCATGAATTTCGCCCGCATTGGGTCTGCACTTGCGCTTGCGGCGTTTGTCGCGGCACCGTTCGCACTGCCGACGGTCGCCAACGCGCAAGCCAACGAGCAGTTCATTCCGTCGCTGTCGTACCGCACGGGGCCGTTCGGGCCCAACGGCACGCCGTTCGCCGACGGCTTCCTCGACTATTTCAAGATGATCAACGCGCGCGACGGCGGCATCAACGGCGTGCGCATCACGTACGAAGAATGCGAAACCGCCTACAACACCGATCGCGGCGTGGAATGCTACGAGCGCCTGAAGGGCAAGGGCCCGACGGGTGCCACCGCCATCGTGCCGCTCTCGACCGGCATCACCTACGCGCTCATCGAGCGCACGGCGCAAGACAAGATCCCGATGTTGACCTCGGGCTACGGCCGCTCGGACGGCTCGGACGGGCGCGTCTTCCCGTGGATGTTCACGCTGCCCGCGACCTACCATTCGCAGATGGACGCGATCCTGCAGTTCGTGAAGTCGAAGGAAAAAGGCAGCCTCAAGGGCAAGAAGATTTCGTTCATCTACCACGACAGCGCGTTCGGCAAGGAACCGCTGCCGGTGATCCAGCGCTTGGCCCGCGAAGAAGGCTTCGAGCTCTCGGAATTCCCGGTGCCGAACCCCGGCGTGGAGCAGAAGGCGATTTGGCTGCGCATCGGCCGCCAGATCCGCCCGAACTACGTGATCATGTGGGGCTGGGGCGTGATGAACCCGACCGCCATCCAGGAAGCGGCGGCCGTGGGCTTCCCGCGCGACCGGTTCATCGGCGTGTGGTGGGCCGGCTCCGAGCAGGACGTGACCCCGCCCGGCGACGCGGCCAAGGGCTACATGGCCGCGAATTTCCACGGCACGGGCAAAGACTACAAATTCATGCGCGACATCGAGACGACCGTGATCAAGGCGGGCCAGGGTACGGGCGAAGCGCGCCATGTCGGCACGGTCCTCTACAATCGCGGTGCCATCAACGCCGCGATGGTGGTCGAAGCGGTGCGCACGGCCCAGGAGCGCTACGGCAACAAGCCGATGACGGGCGAGCAGGTGCGTTGGGGTTTCGAAAACCTGAACCTGTCGCCGCAGCGTCTGGCGGCAATGGGCTTCGAAGGCTTCATGCCGCCGCTGCGCACCTCGTGCGCCGACCATGAAGGCGGCGGCGTCGTCCGCATCCAGCAATGGGACGGCAAGGCCTGGAACTGGGTCTCGGACTGGATCGAGCCCAACCGTGCCGCCCTGCGCCAGGGCTACGAAGCCTCGTCGATGCAGTACGCACGCGAGAAGAACATCACGCCGCGCGATTGCGCCAATCAGTCGTGAGGACCAATCCTAAAGGCCCGCTCAAGTGGCCTAAGGCTTGACTGGGGGGCGGGCCGGCAACGGTCCGCCCTTTTTTCTTGTGTAGGACAGATGCGATGACAACCGACGCCGCCTTGCTCGAAAAGAAACTGCAGAACCCGCCGCCCGCACCGTTGCTGGCCGTGCGCAACATCGAAGTGATCTACGACCACGTGATCCTGGTGTTGAAGGGCGTGAGCCTCGAAGTGCCCAAGGGCGGCATTGTGGCCTTGCTGGGCGCCAACGGGGCCGGCAAATCGACGACGATCAAATCGATTTCCAACCTTCTGCGCGCCGAGCGCGGCGAGGTGACCAAGGGCAGCGTGGAATACAAAGGCCAGCGCATCGACGGGCTCACACCCAACGAGCTCGTGCGCCGCGGCGTGATCCAGGTCATGGAAGGCCGCCATTGTTTCGGCCATCTCACGGTCGAAGAAAATCTGCTCACGGGGGCCTATACGCGCCGCGACGGCCGTGCCGCGATCGCCGCCGACATGGAGATGGTCTACGGCTATTTCCCGCGTTTGAAAGAACGGCGCAAAAGCCAAGCGGGCTACACGTCGGGCGGCGAGCAGCAAATGGTCGCGATGGGCCGCGCCATGATGTCGAAGCCAGAGACGATCCTGCTCGACGAACCGTCGATGGGCCTCGCCCCGCAACTCGTCGAAGAAATTTTCGAAATCGTCGTGAAGCTCAACCGCGAGCAGAACGTTTCTTTTCTGTTGGCCGAGCAAAACACGTCGATCGCGCTGCGCCACGCCCACTACGGCTACATCCTCGAAAACGGCCGCGTGGTGCTGGACGGGACCGCCGAAGCCCTGCGCGGCAACGAAGACGTCAAAGAATTCTATCTCGGCGTCTCAGGCACAGGCCGCAAATCCTTCCGCGACATCAAACACTACAAACGCCGCAAGCGCTGGCTGGCGTAGCTCCGCCCCGCATGGCGGTGTGCTGCCGCCAGCATTTCTTCGATGAGGTCGCGCTGGGCCAAGCTGCCGCCGAAGCGTTCGTGCTCGGGCAGGACCGCACCCAAGGCGTCGATCGCGCGCGGCCAGTCTTGTTTGGCAAACGCCGAAAAGCCTTCGGCGGCGCGGGCGACCATCGGTTGGGCGGGGCCGCGTGTGCCGGCCCCGCGCGTCGCGCACTCGGCTTCGTCGCCGGCCATTGCGGCGGCAAGGGCCATGTGAAGGTCAACGAAGGCGAGGCCGGCGCGCGGGAATTCCGCTTTGCCGTAGGCGAGGACTTTGTCCCAGGCGCCCGACGGTGGCGTGGCGCCCTTTAGGGTCGCGCGCATCAGGAACGAGGCGGCGTCGGTCAGTACGTTGAGGGATGGGCCCCACAAGGCGCCAGGGGCGACGTTCGCGTCGTAGAGCGTCCACGCGTTTGCCGTGTCGCCCGCGGCGAGCGCCCACAAGGCGCGGTGCCATTGGATATGGCAATGCAGCAGCCCTTCGCGCGGATAAGCGGCGACGAAGCCAGCCAGATAGCGCTGGCCCTCGGTCGTTTCGCCCGCTTCGTAATGCACGTGTGCCCGGATATGGGCACCATGCGCGTCGCGCGGGTTGAGCGCAAGCGCGCGCAGGATTTTGCTGCGCGCAGAGTCGATGTTCCCGGTCTCGACGTGGGAAAAAGCTTGCATGGCGAGAAACCACCAATCTTCGCCATAGGCATTTTCGAGACCGTCGAGCAGTGCGCGAAGTTGCGCCGCACGGTCGTTTGCCCCGCTGAAACCGTAGAGCCCGAACACGCCCACGCATGGTGAAAGCGCCATCGCGTCGCGCGGCCAGTCCTTGAGATGCGTGTGAATGGCGGCGAGGGCGGCAGGTCCTTGGCCGTCGAGAACGAGGCCCATGGCCGCCACATGGCTTGCCTCGCGGCCCGCGAGGCGCGGCGCCATTTCGCGCGCGCGCGCCATTGCGGCTTTGGCGGCAGCACGATTGCCGAAAATCTGATGCGTGCGCGCGAGGCCCGCATAAGCGAGAGCGAAATCCGGATCGTGCGCCACGGCCGCTTCGAAGGCTTCGGCGGCCCCCACATCGGCGGCGAACAGCGCATCGACGCCGGCGATATAAAGCGCCGCCGCCGTTGCGTCGGTCGCCAGCGCATTGCCGTAGCGGTCGGTGGCCATGTTCAGATCCTTTCGGCGACCCAATCCTCGATCAGGCGGCGCGCGATCGAATCGGCGCGCGGCAGCCGAAATTTCTCGGGATCGTGCTCTTGGCGCAGGAAATCGCGCGTGACCCACATCGCATCGACGAGTTCTTCGCGGTCGATGACGAGATCGGTCGTCAAAGCCTCGCCGTAGAATCCCAGCATGATCGAGGCCGGGAACGGCCAGGGCTGCGAGGAATGGTAGCGCACCGCACCCACGCGCACGCCGGACTCTTCGAACGTCTCGCGGCGCACGCAATCTTCGAGGCTTTCGCCGGGTTCGACGAAGCCTGCGAGTGTCGAGTACATCGCAAACGGAAAGCGCGCCGAGCGGCCGAGCAGGCATTTGTCGCCCGCGACGATCAGCATGATCGTGGCGGGGTCGCTGCGCGGGAAATGGTCGGTAGCGCACGCCGCGTTCGTGCAGCTGCGCACATGGCCGGCCGCTTGGCTCTGCGTCGGCGCCCCGCACACGCCACAGAACAAATGGCGCTGGTTCCACCACGCAAGCCCGCGTGCATAGGCCATGAGCCCGCCTTGCGCATGCGGCAAGGTGGCGCCGATCCCGCGCAGATCGACGAAGCGCTCGGGCGGGGCGATGTGCGTGGCAAGCTCGGGCTCGTCGAGCCTGCTTGCGTCGACCGCGAAATAGGGGGCGCCGTCGAGTTCGCCCAGATACATCGTCGGCAATTCGAGATGGGCGATTTGGTGCAGGGCCAGGAAGCCGGGGCCGGTTTCGAGGACGAGGCTGCGCGTGCGCCAGACCGGTACGGCCAAAGCGGCCGCCTGGGCCAGGCGGTCGGCCAAAAAGGCGACATCGCGGCGTTTTTCGGCCTGTCTGTCGAGCGGTAGGCTCGCGTAGAAATTGGGTTTTTCCATGGTTGGCCCCATACATCGGGCGATTGCCGCGCCCCGTCAAGTGGGCTGGCAAGTGGGCTGGCAAGAGCGGCTTGGCGGCGGCGCCCAAGCGGGCTATATAGCAGGCGGGAGGTTGGCGGCGGACGAGCGCCTCGCCAACCCGGTCAGGTCCGGAAGGAAGCAGCCGTAACGAGTCTCCGCCCGGGTCGACGTCCAGCCTCCCACCCTTTTCCCTCCTGATCCAACCCTGATAGCGACAGCGATGGCCGACGCGCAAGCCGCCCCCTATCAGGTCCTGGCACGCAAATACCGGCCCACGCGGCTCTCCGACCTTGTCGGGCAAGAGGCGCTGGTGCGCACGCTGTCCAACGCGATCGAAACGGGGCGCATCGCGCACGCGTTCATGCTGACGGGCGTGCGCGGCGTGGGCAAAACCACGACCGCGCGCATCGTTGCCCGCGCGTTGAACTGCGTGGGTGCCGACGGCAAGGGCGGGCCGACGATCGATCCGTGCGGCGTGTGCGAACATTGCGTGGCGATCGCCGACGACAAACATCTCGACGTGATCGAGATCGACGCGGCGTCGAACAACGGCGTGCAGAATGTGCGCGAGCTCATCGAAGCCGTGCGCTATCGCCCGGTTTCGGCGCGCTATAAAATCTACATCGTGGACGAAGTCCACATGCTGTCGACGCAAGCGTGGAACGCGCTCTTGAAGACGCTCGAAGAGCCGCCAGCGCACGCCAAATTCCTGTTCGCGACGACCGAAATCCGCAAAGTGCCGGTGACGGTGCTCTCGCGCTGCCAGCGCTTCGACCTGCGCCGTTTCGACCAGGCGACGTTGGCACGGCACCTCTCGCATATCGCCGAACTCGAAGGCCGCCGAATCGCGACCGGCGCGGCGGCGTTGCTGGCGCGTGCGGCCGACGGTTCGGCGCGCGACGGTTTGTCGCTGCTCGACCGCGCTTTGGCCGCCGTCGAAGGCGAGGTCGGCGAAGCGCAAATCCAGACGCTGCTGGGCCTTGCCGACCGCGCGCAGATTTTCGATCTGTTCGAGGAGATCCTGAAGGGCGATGCGCCGGCAGCCCTTGCGCGCGCTGGCGATCTTTACGCGCGCGGTGCCGAGCCTTTGGTCGTCACGCAGGATCTTTTGGGCACCGCACACGCGCTGACGCGCTTCAAAGTCGCCCCTGCCTTGATCGACGAGGCGGGCCTGCCCGAGACCGAGCGCGTGCGCGGCCGCGCAATGGCCGAAGCGCTCGGCGTGCCGGCGCTCGCACGCGCTTGGCAGATTCTGCTCAAAGGCCTTGGCGAAGTGCAGACCGCCCCGCAGCCGCTTGCCGCCCTCGAGATGCTGATCGTGCGCTTGGCCTATGCGGCCAATCTGCCGAGCCCCGGCGACCTTGTCGAAAAACTCACCAAGGCCGGCGGCGATGGCGGTGCCGGTGCGCGCCCCGGCGGCGGCGGTGCAAACGGCGGGGGCCCGCGTGCGATCGC
>VYKU01000052.1_pt1 | contig 56256 bp, 41 predicted proteins | sample 5114491 | NCBI WGS metagenome assembly VYKU01 (sample SAMN12291796, study PRJNA351875) | freshwater metagenome | isolation source: freshwater lake | place: USA: Michigan, Gull Lake | collected 2011-07-05 | reverse complement strand
GTTGTGTCTGCATCATGCGCCTTTGACCCCCACTCTTTGCCCAACAAGCATCGGCCCGCCCACAGGGCGTCTGCCGACACCACTCCATACGCCCGGCACGGGCGTTCTGTTGCCCGCCCAACGCCGCATTCACAAAACCCTATCCGAACCCAAACAAATCCTAACGTCCAAACCCTGGCCCGGCAATAGACGAGCCAAAGTTCCCGCCACCACCTCCGCCCCCACCCCCACCACGCCCACCACTACCGGAAGGGACCGGGGCCATGCCGGGCATCCCCTGGGCCATCTGCGGCATCAGCTCGACCTTCAGAATCAGGTCCGTTACACGCTCGCGGATATTGTCCATCATCTCGCTGAACATCCGGGCACCCTCGCGCTTGTACTCGATCCGCGGGTCCTGCTGGCTAAACGAGCGGTACCCGATCGACTCTTTGAGCTGGTCCATCGCATACAGGTGCTCGCGCCAGATGCCGTCAAGCACTTGCAAGAGCACGGTCCGCTCGAAGGTTACCAGTTCCGTGCGCAGATTCCCCTCGACCTTTGACCGGATCGCGTCGTTCCGCTCGTCGGCATCGACGCGCCGGAGCGTCGCGGGCAACTCATCGCCGAAGCGGTTGGACCACCACTTGGCCAGTTCGTCGTCGGTCTTGCAAGCCTGCGCCTGGGCGACGGTCTTCTCGACGACGTTCTCCTGGACGAACCTTTCCTGTGCCTGCTGCAGATCCGCAAGCACCTGTGGCGGCAGCCGCTTCATCACTGCCTCGGGCGTCCACCCCAGGCCGAAGCGTGCGTTGGCAAACCGGGTCAACTCCCCCATCGCCTGGCGGGCGTCGGCGCGCATCATCTGCTGCGTCATGGCCATGCGGAACTTGATGGGATACTCGCGTTCACGCTGGGTGTACTTGGCCTGGGCTTTATCGACGATCAACTTCACCGCCGCGGTCGCCCCACCCTCGGCACGGGCCTTAGCGATGTCATCGAGGCCCAGCTCGATGTCAAACTTGCTCAGCGCCCAACGCCGCAACTCTTCGAGTGGATACTCCTTGTCCAGCAGCGGGATGACCCCGGCCAGGTCGGTCGATTCGATCTTCTCCTCGGCCGCGTGCAGGAGCCGCTCCTCGATCTTCTGTCGCGTTGCTGGTGTCGGGTCGGCCAGCTCGGCTGCGGAGAGCTCGACGCCAAAGCGTGTGCGTGCCCAGTGCGCCAAGCCCTGGGCATCAAACTCGACCTCGCTGGTAACGACGTCCCCGTGCAAACTCTTGCTCTCGAAGAACTCGGGCCAATACTCGCCGAGCGTTACGGTGATGTTGTTTTTGCTCTCGCCGATCGCCTCATCGCGGACCTTGCGGACGAGGTCCTCCGGCTCCATCCGGCGCAGGCGTGAGGAGGCCACAACCAGGTCGAGTTTTTGGCGGACCAGTTCGCTGGCGCACACAGCCGAGTAGTCCGGGTGCAGGAACGAGCTGCACGCGTCTTTGCTGGCGTCGGCGATGAACTCGAAGATCAACCCGCGCAGGTCGCGTCCCTCGATGACGCGTTGGCGCATGCCGTAGAACCGCCGGCGCTGGTACTCCATCACCTCGTCATACTCAAGGATGTTCTTACGCCATTGGAAGTTGCGTTCCTCGACCTTGCGCTGTGCGGCCTCAAGGCGTTTGCTCAAGAACGCACTCTCGAGTGGGACGCCCTCGCGCATCCCTGCCATGGCCAGGAACTTCTGCGTCGTCTCGCCGCCGAAGTTTTTCATCAGGTCGTCCTCGAGGCTGATGAAGAACCGGCTGGTGCCTTTATCCCCCTGCCGGCCCGAGCGCCCGCGCAGCTGGTTGTCGATGCGCCGGCTCTCGTGCCGCTCGGTGCCCATGACGTGCAGGCCGCCGAGGTCCTCGGTGCTGGTGAACCAGCGCAGGCGGTGGATGAGAATCTTGCCCGTCTTGTCGAGTTCCTCACGCAGGCGGTCGGGGGGCATCTTGTTGATGGCCCCCTGGCTTAGCGTGGTGTGCTTGAAGGCCCAGTGCTGGAGCAGCTTGAGCTCTAGCTCTGCAAACGGCATCGCCTCGGCGTCGCGCTTGTTGATCTCCAAGACCGCCGGGGCGATCTTGCGATAGGCCGACTCGCGCAGCTGCTCCTCAGTGCTCTCGACTGTCGCGTCGCGCCCGATGATCCCCCGGCGGAGCCAGTGGTCCAAGAGCGCCGCCCGCGAGATCGGCGTCAGCTTGATGTCCGTGCCACGCCCAGCCATGTTCGTCGCGATCATCACCGCGCCGAGCTGCCCGGCGTTCTCGACGATGTGCCCCTCACGCTCGTGCTGCTTGGCGTTGAGCACCTCGTGCTTGATCTGGTGCTTCTGCGTCAGCATCGCGCCGAGCTTCTCGCTCTTCTCGACGCTCGTCGTCCCCACCAGCACGGGGCGCCCGACGTCGTGGAAGTTCTTGATCTCGTCGGTGATAAAGTCCCACTTGTCTTTCTGCCGCAGCAGCACCAGGTCGGGCATGTCGGCACGGACGACCTGCTTGTTCGTCGGGATCGCCACCACGTCGAGCTTGTAGATGTCGTGGAACTCCTGCGCCTCGGTGTCGGCCGTGCCCGTCATGCCCGAGAGGCGCTTGTACATCTTAAAGAAGTTCTGGATCGTGATCGTCGCCACCGTCTGCGTCTCGTTCTTGATCGGCACCTGCTCCTTGGCCTCCACCGCCTGGTGCAGCCCGTCGCTCCACTGCCGGCCGACCATCGCACGCCCGGTGTTGACGTCCACGATCACCACCGAGGGCACCTCGCGACCCGTCTCAGGGTCGGGCATCGGCATGATCACATAATCCCGGTCGCGCTCATAGACAACGTGCGCACGCAGGCTCTGCTCGAGCAGGTGCGGCAGGTCCATGTTCTCGCCGACGTAGAACGAACCAACCCCCGCCGAACGCTGCGCCTCGGCGATCCCGTCGTGCGTCAGGTGGCACGCCTTGCGGTCCAGCTGTACCTCATAGAACTGCACGTGCTTCTTCTTGGCCTGCTCCAGCCCCGGCAGCGCGGCCTTGGCCAAACGGAGCTCCTCGGTCAACTTGGGCACCTGCCCGCGGTCGGCCACCGAGCGGATGTCCCCCTCCAGCCCCTTGATCCGCAGCTTGCAACGCTCCAGCTCGTCCTCCGCCTCCTGCCACGGGCGCTGCTTCCGCACCAGGTGCAAGGCCAGCTTGTCCGCAAGCTCATACCGCGGCCGCTCCTGATGCGCCGGGCCGCTGATGATCAGCGGCGTGCGGGCCTCGTCGATCAGCGTGCTGTCCACCTCGTCGACGATCGCAAAGTCTCGCCGCTTCTGCACCTGCTGCTCGGCCGAGGTCTTCATGTTGTCGCGCAGATAATCAAAGCCAAACTCCGACGTCGTGCCATAAACCACGTCGCACCGGTAGTGCAGACGCTTGAGGTCCTCCCCTTGCATGTGCTGCGGGTGGATCGCCCCGACGGTCAGCCCCAACGCGTGGAAGAACGGGAACGTCCAGTCGCGGTCGCGCTGCACCAGGTAATCGTTGACCGTAACAACGTGCACCTTCCGCCGCTGCACGCACGCCAAATACGTTGCCAACGGGGCGACGATCGTCTTGCCCTCGCCCGTGCGCATCTCGGCGATCTTCCCCTGCGCCAGCACCATCGCCCCGACGAGCTGCACGTCAAAGGGCCTGGCGCGGAACGGGGGCCGGCTGTCGGGGTACGCCAGCCGCACGGCGTCGTAGAACGTCGGGGGTATCTCCACACGAAGCCACCCAGGAACCAGCTCGGTGTGCCCGCTGAACTCGCCGGCGTGGTCATACCCCGCGTCGGGCGGCGGTGGCGGCGCGTTCCGGGCAGCCTGGTACGTCTGCGGGATCACCACCGGCAGCGCCGCCGCCTCGGCCTTGAGGCGGTCGTACGTCAAACGGTGCTCACCACCAAGCCGCTCAGGGTCAAACTTGTGCGCAGGGTTGAGCACCTGCCGCAGCCCCACGGCACGGTCCATCGCCTCCCGGGCCGTGGCAAAGACCTCGGGGATCAACGATTCCTCGCTCTCACCCTTGTCGTGCCGGTCGCGGAAGGAGTCCAGGCGGGCCTTGATCTGCGCGTCCGTCAGCACGCGCACCCCAGGCTCGAGGGTGTTGATCTGCATCACCTTGGCAAGGTAACGCTTGACAAATCGCTCATTACGCGAGCCGACAAAGCGGGCAATGATCGGGCCGAGGATGGGGATGTCGTTGCTAGCCATGGTTGGTTATCCGAAAACAGCAGGCCCGCGAGCACGCCGTGCTCGCCAAGCCCAAAGTGGGCAATAGATAGTGCAATAAACTCAAAGTGAAAATGTTTAAATTCGCCGCCTCAGCGGCTGGGGCACGCACGAACCGGGCCAGAGGCCCCGTCTCACGCGCACGCCGGCGGGGGCGTTGACAGGTGCATCACCAGCACGCGACTGGCCGCGATGTGCACACGCGTGCGCGCAACGCCCGGCCCACAACCCACCCCACGCTCGCCCCCACTCTCAAACCCGGCTGCAACCCCAACGGGCCGCTCCTGCTGCCGACGCGCCACCTGCACCTGCCTGACAACAATCTGCGGGCACACGGCACGATCGCCGACGCCCGCACCCACACCCACACTCACCCCGAACAGCGCGTTCGACGGGATACCCGCCGAGACCGCCAGGGTCAACACCATCAGCAGCGAGAACCCCCCGAGCCACTGGTTGGCCGGGCGATACGCCGTGCTGTTGGGTGCTTGATCCATAGATTCGCCACCGACCCCCGCCGAGCCCGATCTACTAAACCCAATCCTCTACGTCAAAGTCTAGTCGATCGGATCGTTCCGGGCCTCCCGGCAGCAAATTTGCGGTTTTTTCTCCCCTTGGCCGATACCTCCATCCGCCGGGGTTATCCACCATCCCCGGGCACCCCCGGCGGCTCGACTGCCCACCAACGCAGAACAGACGCATATGCCCGACGAACCCGACAAGAAAGAGCCACCCATGGTTGCAACACGACAGGCCCTCCCCGCTACACGATCGTCGGTCACCCACAAGTTCGTCATCAACGGGCATGAGGGGTACCTCACCGTCGGCTTCCACGCCGACGGCCGCCCGGGGGAAATCTTCATCAAGATGAGCAAGGAAGGCTCAACCATCAGCGGCATGAGCCAAGCCTTCTGCCGGGCCTTCTCACTGGCCCTGCAGTTCGGCCTGACCATGGACGAGGCCGTCGTCCGCTTCAAGGGGATGCGCTTTGAGCCGATGGGCGCGACCAACAACCCCGACATCCCCGAGGCCCTGAGCATCGTCGATTACGTCGCCCGCTTCATGGAACTGCACTTCACCGGCCTGGGCCGGGGGTAAGCCCCACCCCCCACTGATCCCACCAGCCGCATCCCGTTGGCCCCAACCCGGTAGCATCTGGGCATGACCGTCGGACCTTCGACAGCACCACTACCCACCCCCGCCGCCGGGGCACCAAGCCGCAGCGGTGGCCGCTGGCTCTGGCTCGGCGCGACGATCCTCATCGCCGGCCTCCTTGTCGGCCTGGTCCTCTGGCTCGGCTCGCGCCCGCGGGCCTACTCGCAGGCCTCCCCGCAGGACGTTCTCCTCTCCATCAACGCGATGGTCAAAGACGGCAACGCCGAGCGCATCGGCGACCTCTTCCTAGCCGACAGCGTCGAGCAGCGTGCCACGCTCATCCGCCTGGGCTCACTGATGGGCACGCTGCAAGACCTGGGCAAGGCGGCACAGCGACGGTTCCCCAAAGAGGTCGCCGTCTTGCGTGAGCAGCTCAAACGCCAGGCTGCGGGCCAGGGCCAGGGCCAGTCGATCATCGACAAACTCGCCAAGGGTGGCGAAGACGCGCAAGCCGCCTTCTCACGCCCGGCAACTCCCCAAGAACGCAACCTCCGCCAGGACCAGTTCAAGGACGCCTCCCTCCAACTCCTCTCAGACCCCTTCGGCTGGCTGCAAGAAAACCAATCCCGCCTTGGAGTTACGGAGGTTGACGACGAGACCGCCGTGCTGACCTTTGACAAGCAGCCCCTGCTCGGCGGGGTCGCGCAGATGAAAATGAGCGGGGGTCGCTGGTGGCTGGTCCTGCCGCTGCAACTGCCGGGCGTTGCGCAGTTCGCCCCGCAGACGCGTAACGAGTGGAGCATCATCGCCAGCCTCATCCGTGTGGTGGACAAGGCTTTGCAGGAACTCACCGACGACATCGACTCGGGCAAGGCCGCACGCTTTGAGGATGTGCCCCGCCTGGCGGGCGAAAAAGCCTTCATCCCCGCCGCGATCGTCATGGTCATGTACGGCAAGGAGATGGACGCCCGCGCCCGCCGCGAACGCACCGTCGCCCAGTTCCGCAAACGCTGGAACAAGTTCATGGACGACCGCGCCGACCCGGACGACCTCCGCAAGGCCCTGACCGAGACGGTCAACAAGGCGGCGATCGAAGAGCTCGACGCCCTCGTCCGCGCCCGCGCTGCCGACCGCAACACCGTCGAACTACCCAAGATCGCCGAGATGCAGGACACCGACCTGATCAACCTCGTCGAGGGTTGGCTGACCAAACGTGGCGGCCCACTCCGCCTCGCCCAGCCGTTGACCATCGATCAGATCAACGCCGCGAGCGCAGCCATCGACGCCAAAGCCAAGTCAGGCATCCGCACCCGCCCCACACCCATCGCCGGCAAATAAATCCAGGTGGGGCGGGCTCTAGGTGGGGCAAATCCTGGTGGGGCGGGCTTCCAGCCCGCCTGCCCCGTGCTTCCGGTGGGGCGGGCTTCCCAGCCCGCCTCTCCCTAATCAACCAGCCCCCTCACCCCACCCCAACCACCCTCACCCCCGGCACCGGTTGCCCCAACGGGTTCTCAATCCCCCGCACACACCGCGTCGGCAAATCCGTCCGGCTCCAACGCTTGTACCCCGGCGCATCCTTGAGCCTCTCAGGCGCACGCACGGCGTGCCACAGGTGGAATGCCTCAATCTCCTTGACAGCAATCGCCGTGCGCACCCGCGCCGACCGCAGCCGGCGCGACAGATCATCATCGTTGAACCGGTACCCGATGTACTCCTCATCAAACCCATTGACTTCTAACAGCCTCGCAAACTGCACCGCATGGTGCCCCCCGATCAACTTCGGCTTGTGCCCCTTGCCCAGCCCAAGCCTGCTCAGCAATAGGTGCCGACGGTACCGCCTGTGCCGCTTGAGCAGGTCGGCCTGCATCGCCGAGTCGATCAGCCCCTCCCGCGCAACCCCCTCGGCAAGCACAACCTCCGCATCCACACCCTTGCTCACATCCTCACCGATCATGTAGCGATACGGGATCACGAGCTCCACACCCCGCGCCGCCAGCGCCTGGTGCTTCTCCACCGCGTCGCTCGCCAGCATCGTGTCCCCATCAAGCACCACCACCAAGTCCCCCGGCATGATCCCCGCATGGTCGCGCAGCGCCCGCAACCCGTTGTTACGCACCTGGTTCAACTGCGCCTGCCCCTGATGCGGCCGAAACGTGTGCACCAGGCTCACCCCCTTGCCCGTCCGCCCGGCCAACCTCCCAGCAACACGTGGCCACCACGCATCGAGCAACGCCCCGATCGATGAATCATCGGTATCGCACGTAACGACCACCCCCGCCGGGGGAAGGCTCTGGTGCGCCAGGGAGGCCAGGCAGCACGCCAGGTGCCGGGTGGTGTGCGTCGGGATCAGGATGAAAACGCGGGGCGTGCTCTCGGGCATGATCTATCCGCCTGCTGTGCGTGCCGACTCCCTAGCGAGCCGGGGCTTGATCGGGTACAGGCACGCCGCGGGCACACACTGCCCCGACGCGCGTCTGGATCATACACAAACGCACCGCCCCCACGCTACGCTCGCGGCGTGTTCGGCCCGTTGTCCCTCTCCCCGATCGACCTGCTCGGCCTCGCCCAGCTCCTCCTGCTCGGGTTCCTGTTCGTCTACGCCCTCGGCGTCGCCTCCATCGCCTGGTCCCTGGCCCACCCACCGCGCCGACGCGCCGGCTGGGCCGTCGCGCGTGGCCTCGCCAGCGACCCCAGCGAACTCGACCACGCCCGCTACGGCCTCACCCCACGACCCTTCCGCAACGCCCCCTTCACCCACGCCGGCGCAACCTACCCCACCTGGGAGATCGACGGCGATGCCCCAACCGGCCCAACCGCCATCCTCACCCACGGCTGGAACGACGGCAAAGTAAACGCCCTCACCCGCCTTGAACCCTTCATCAAGCACTGCTCGATGGTCATCGCCTGGGACACCCCAGGCCACGGCGACGCCCCAGGCCACTCCAACCTCGGCCGAACCGAAGCCACCCTCCTAGACGCCCTTATCGCCCGCACCACCGGCCCCGTCGTGCTCATGGGCTGGTCGATGGGCGCGGGTATCTCCCTCGCCTCGGCGGCCCAATCCGACCGCGTCCTAGGCCTCGTTTGCGAGGCACCTTACTCGCTGCCGCAAACACCCGCCAGCAAAGTCCTGGCCGCACGAGGTATGCCCGGGCTTGGGATGCTCCAACTCGCCCTCACCCTGCTCGGCGGGCTCGCCTGGCAACGCCCAGCAGGCCCCTTCGACCGCACACTCCTTGCGCAAAGATTGGCCCATCGCGTGCCCGTGCTGGTGCTCCATGGCAGCGACGACCCCGTCTGTCCAGCCGACGATGCCCGCGCAATTGCGCACGCCAGCGGAGGTCAGATCATCGAAATCCCCAACGCCCGGCACAACGACCTCTGGACCACCCCGACCTCACGCCCCCTTGCGGTCCTGGGTGTCGATGCCTTCCTGGCCCGCGTTGCGGCTGGCGGTCTCGTCCATCGCTCGCACGCCGATCTGGAACGCCGAGATGATCTGGTGCCCACCAGCCGCCAGCAGGCCGATGCCCAGGACCAATAGCAACGCATAACCGGCAAACTCAAAGCCCATCCCCCCCTTGCCCAGCAGCGTCGCGATCGCACCGCCACGGGCAAGTACAAGCAGCACCCCCAGAGGCAGCAGGATCGCCACCCCGATCAGGAACCTGGGCCAACTCTGCCAGGGCCTGCGCATGAGCACCTCAAGGGCGGCCAGCAGCACCAGCACCCCGGCCAGGCCAAGACCGGCCAGTGTCCACCAATCACCCCGGATCGCGCCCAACGGCCTCCCCGCCGAGAGCACGGCAAAGACCGGACCAACACCCGTCGCCCCCGCCACGCACAGCAGCGTGATGGCCTGCCCACGCCGCACCAGGCCAAGCGCCAGCATCCCCAAAAAGACCGACGCCACCACCACGACCACCCCAAAGCTCAGCGCGATCCACTGCCTTGGCTGGTCAATCAACGCCATCACCGCGATGCGCCCACCCAAGAGCGCTGCCACGCACACCAGCACGGTCAGCACGCCCCGGATTAGTCGAGATTGAACCATTGCTCCTCTGGCAGCAACACCACAAACACTCCGCACGCGAGAATCTTGCCTTAGATGCTAGATCGACTACCCGTCCAACAGAGAACACCCCCCGCCCCAAACCGGGAACACCCCTTGGGTGCCCGGCGGCGGCGCGCAACCAGGTGGATATCGGCCAAATCTGCCCGCTCGGGTGGTGCTAATGGCCTCCTGAGGCGCCAAACTAGGCGCAAGTGTTGCCTGAGGGGGGAAGTTGGTCCGGGTAACTTGGTCTGCTTGAGGGGGTGGGTGGATTGAGCCGATCCTGAGGGTGTGGGAATAGGAGTCGGCAATGGACATGGATAACAACGCCCAGCAGTGCAAGAGCCTTCTGGAGCGCGTCTCGTGGGCGCAGCAGGCGTATCGCCGGGTGCTGGGGGGATGGGCACAGGATGTGCTGCTGCTGCGTGCGCGGGGTCTGAGCAGGCCGGGATGGCCGGCCGGGCCTGTTGTTGAGCAGGCGCTGACACCCCCATCAGCGCAGGCGCGGGTTCGGCATGTGAGCACCACTGGCCGGGGGCGCTCGGCGGCGTAGCCCGGCGTTGGCAATCGGTCAGGCTCTCGGCTTGTTCAGGCAAGGAAGCACCTATGAGCGGCATCTCCTCTGGCGTGGGCCTCTTCAGCGGCATCGATCGCAACTCGATTATTACCCAGCTCCTGGCCCCCAAGGCCAGGTCCAAGGGCACCTTTCAGAAACGCATCGCCCAGCTCCAGGGCGTCTCGGCGGCGTACCTGGACGTGTCGAGCAAGATCAGCAACCTCAAGTCCATTGCCGCCAGTTTCCGCACCGACCGCATCTTCGAGTCGGCACAGGCCAGCAGCAGCAACGAGGACGCCCTCAAAGCCACCGCCACCATCGGCGCGCCGACGGGTGAGTACCGCGTAACCGTCGGCCGGCTGGCGACGACGCAGCAGGTGCTCTCGCGCGGCTTTGCCAGCACCAGCACGGGCGTGGGCCTGACCTCTCTTGTCGTCGAGGGTGCCCAGGGCCAGGTCAACCCGGCCACACGCCTGGCCCAGCTCAACGGCGGCACCGGCGTGCAGCGCGGGAGCATCCAGGTGACGGACAGTTCCGGTGCCACCGCTACCATCGACATCTCTAAGGCCAGCACCCTCACCGACGTCATCGACACGATCAACAACACCACCGGCGTGCGCATCCGCGCACGCCTGGACAACACAGGCTCAACGGCCAACAACGGCAACGGCCTGCTCATCGAGGATCTCGCCGGGGGCACATCCAACCTGACCATCTCAAACATCGGCGGCAGCACTACTGCCACCGACCTGGGCATCGCGGGCACCGTCGCACGCAACCTGCGCCTGGACGTCAACGACGCAACAACAAGCGCCATCACCGGTGCGCAAATCCGCGGGCGGCGCATCAACACCATCAGCAGCAGCACCGCGCTGACGACCCTCAACGACGGTCTGGGCGTCGGGATCAACCAGGCCTCCGGTACAGGCCCCACACCCGACATCAAGTTCACACTCCGCGACGGCAGCCAGATCAACGTCGACATCGGTGCCGTCTACGACAACAACGGCAAGCAGACCGCAGGCCCCGCCAACACCCTCGGCGAGGTCATCACCAGGATCAACAGCTCCGGCGGGGGCAAACTCGTTGCCACCGTCGGCAGCGACGGCTCAAGCCTGCGCATCGACGACACCACCACCGGCTCGGGCAGCACCGTCGTTGAAAACTTTACCCAGCGCACGGCCTCGGACCCCACGGCGGCACAGGCCGCCAGCGACTTGGGCATCGCGGGCACCTTCGCCGGGGGCGTCATCCAGGGGACAAGGCTCATCGGCAAGATCAACAGCGTGCAGGTGGCGCGCCTCGGCGGCGGGGGGGGCCTTCCCGACAACCAGTTGAGCGTCGAATACCGCGACGGCACCACCGCCACGCTCACGCTGGAGACCGGCCAGTCGCTCAGCGACCTGATCGCCAGCGTCAGCAGCGCCTCGGGCGGGAAACTCACCGCCGCGCTCGACCAGTCGGGCAACCGCATCACCTTTACTGACACCACCGGGGGCACCGGTGCGCTCAAGTTCAGCGGGGGCCTGGCCGGGAGCCTTGGGATCGACGCCTCGTACAACTCCAGCACCGCCTCTAGCCAGCGCTTGCAGCGGCAGTACATCGGGCTCAACACGCCCCTTTCGCAACTGAACTACGGGCGGGGGATCGGGCAGGGTACCTTCAGCATCGTCAGTTCCGACGGCACACGCGGCACCGTCAACATCGGGTCGGGGAGCACGACCGTTACGGACCTGATCAGGGCGATCAACTCAGCCGGGAACATCTCGACAAAAGTCGGCAGCGTCAACACCACGCGCTCGATCTTCAACGCCACGATCAACAGCACCGGCGACGGGATCATCATCAACGACACCGCCGGGGGGAACAACAAACTGACGATCACCGACACCAACGGCGGCGTCGCCCGCGCGCTGTTCATCGCTGGCACCGCCAGCACCGACACCCCCACACAGATCATCGGCTCTTACGAGCGCACCATCACCGTCAACCCCAGCGACGGGCTGGCCTCGATCGCCTCGGCCATCAACGGCGCGGGGCTGAACGTCCGCGCCTCGACGCTCCAGGACGGCTCGGCCAACCCCTACCGGATTTCCCTCTCCTCCCGCAGCACGGGCGTTGCAGGCTCCTTCTCGATCGACCCCGTCGGCGCGGACCTGGGCCTGACGACCAGCACCCAGGGGCGCGACTCGCTGGTCTTCTACGGCAGCGACAACGTCAACGCCGCCCTGGCCGTCGAAGGTTCGACCAACACCATCAGCGGCGCGATCCCCGGCGTATCGCTGGAACTGCGCCAGACAACCACCACCCCGGCGACCATCAGCGTCTCGACGGATATCGAGGCGATCTCCAAGCGGGCCTCCGAATTTGTCGACGCCTACAACGCGCTGATCGACAGCATCACCTCACGCTCGAAGTACGACACCGAGACCGAAAAACGCGGCGTCCTGCTGGGCGACTCTGTAACGGCCGAGCTCCGCGCCGGGCTGCAAACACTGGTCCAGCGCCCCGCCCAGGGCGTCTCCAGCGAGTTTAAGTTCCTCTTTGACGTCGGGCTTAAGCCCGCCAGCGGCGGCAAACTCAAGCTCGACGAAACCCGCCTCAAGGAGGCCATCGAGCGGGACCCCCGCGGCGTTGTTGACCTCTTTGCCGCCCGCGTGCAGCAGCCCAACAGCCCCACACGCCAGATCGCCCCGGGCATCACCGTCAGCGAGAGCGTGGCCGGCGCGGTAACGAGCAAGGGGATCATGGAGGTCATCAACGACGAGCTGGACCGGTACGTCCGCTCCACCACCGGCGTGCTGACCCGCCAGAGCAAGGTCGTCGACGACCAGATCAAGGCCCAGAACACCCGCATCACCTCGATCGACGCGCAGATCGAGAGGCGTAGGCAGCTGCTCGAAACCCAGTTTATCCAGATGGAATCAAACATCGGCAGACTGCAGTCGCAGTCCAGTTCAATCGGCAACATCAGGGCCGTCAGCGGTACTCGCTAAACCTAACACGCCCGCCCGACCTGGGGGTGCCGGGGGTCATGCCGGGCAATTTTCATCGCCGATTTCCGCCCACACGGCTCAACTCGCAGGCGTAAATGTTCGATCCTCTCCCCCATGACCGCAACGAAAGCACAAGCCGAATCGTACCTGGCGACCAAGGTCCTGACCGCCTCCCCGGCCGAACTTCGGCTGATGCTCCTAGACGGGGCAATCAAGTTCGCGCGCCAAGGCCGCGATGCGCTGGCGGCCAAGGACTATGAGGGGATGTTCAAGGGGTTCACACGCACACGTGAGATCCTCGTAGAACTCTCTACGACCATGCGCCGCGACGTCGGCGACCCGACGCTCGTCGAGCGCACGCAGGCCCTCTACACCTTCATGATGACACGCCTGCTCGACGCGAGCCACGACAAAGACGTCGCCCCCGCCGACGAGGTCATCAAGCTCATCGAGTATGACCGCGAGACCTGGGCCTTGCTCATGGACCAGCTCGCCAACGAGCAGCGCCCCGGCACCGGCAGCTACCAGCCCCAGCCCAACGCCCAAGCCAACTCATACACACCCTTTACCGCGCATGGGTAATCGCACGCGGTGCCTATCCCCTCTAGCATCCGCACATGCCCGAGCCACGCACGCGCATCGTCGTCGGCATCACCTGCGACCTGCTGGACGTGCCGCAGCCCGCGCCGATCCGCCAGCGTGCCGCCGCGGGAACGACGTACTCGCAAGCGGTCATCAACGCCGGGGGCGTGCCGCTGCTGCTTGTGCCCGAACCGGCACTGGCGCACGCATACGCACACCTCATCGACGCGCTGGTCATCACCGGCGGGCACGATATCGACACACGCCCGTGGGGCACGCCCCTGCACCCCAAGGCAACCATCATGCACCCGCAGCGTCAGGCCTTTGAGCTTGCCCTGCTGGCCGCGATGGACCAGCGGCCACACGTCCCCGTCCTGGGCGTCTGCCTGGGGATGCAGCTCATCGGCGTCCACCACGGCGGCAGCATGATCCAGCACCTGCACGACCACCTCCCCACCGCCAACGACCACCAGGACGACCGCGCACACCCCATCACTCCGACCGTCGCGTGGGCCACCTCCGCCATCGCCAAGCTCGACGCCAACTCGCTCGTCGCCAGCAACCACCATCAGGCCCTCGATCCTCTCCCGGCCGGCACACCGCTCCGAGTCCTCGCCCACAGCGCCGACGGCGTCATCGAAGCCCTCGACGACCCACGCAAACCCTTCTACGTCGGCGTGCAGTGGCACCCCGAGCGCACCGCCGAGGCCGCGCTCGGCCAGAGACTCTTTGACGCCCTCATCAACGCGGCAAAAGCAACCCCGCAGGCGTGACCCAAAACCCCGGCCAAACCCGGTGCGGCCAAACCACCGCGGCTCTACCCTTGCGGCATGTCCGCCAAGCCTGTGGTCATTCTCCTGCTGCTCACCCTTGCACTCGCGCTGGCCACGTTCCTGGTCGTCAAACCACCAAGCGCCAGCAACTCGCCTGGCACCACCATCAACACGGGCGATAAACTCCTTGAGCTCGACGCCGCCAAGGTCAGCACACTGACGATTCAGAACACGACCCAGACCCACACCCTCACGCGCGTCGGCGACGGGTGGACCTGGGCCTTTACCGACACTCCATCTGCACCCCTTGCACTCCGCCCACTTGACCCCACCCGCGTCGCCGCGTTCCTGCGCATGCTCGCCGATGCCCGCGCCGCCGGAACCGTCCCGCCGGGGGAAACTATCCCCGATGCACCCGCGCCGATCGTGCTGACGATTAACAACCCCGAGGGCCAGCGCACGCTCCGCTTCGCCCGCCGGGCTCTCGGCGGCCTGGTGCTGGTCGATACCGGCGCGGGCCTGGCACTCGTCAGCGACGACCTCCTGGCCGCCATGACGAACCCCGGCCCGAGCGCCTGGCGCCCCACACGCCTGCTGGGCGAGGCGGCCCTGAACGCCACGCAGATCACCATCGCCGCACAAGGTGAGCCGATCACACTCCGCCGAAACGGGCAACGCTGGGTGCTCGATACGCCCGTCCGCGAGCAGGCCGATGCGACGGTGGTCTCCAAACTCCTCGGCGCGCTCGAGAGCCTCGAAATCGCCCGCTACATCCACCAACCGATCACGCCGGCGCAGGCAGGCCTCGACCAACCCTCGGCACGTATCACCCTGCAGCGCCAAGCCCGCGGCGATGCCGCCGCGCAGACCACCGAGCTCCTCCTGGGCGGCCCGGCCGACGCCTCGGGCACAAACCTCTACGCCAGCACCGACGGCGGGCAGAGCGTCGTCGCCGTCGACGCCAGCAAACTCGCCAACCTTAAGATCGACGCCAAGGACCTCGTCTTCCGCGGCATCAGCACGCACGCGCTGGCCGATGTCGCTGGCCTGCGCATCACAGCGGGCAAGCGGCATGTAACCCTCCTTCGCCAGGGCGAACGCTGGACCGAGCAAGTCGACGACGCCGCACCGATCACGCAAGACCCCACCCGCGCCGCCGCGTCGCTGGACGTGCTGACAACAATCCTGGGCGTCGGCGCCGACGCCGTGGACCTCCGCCGGCAACCCTCGGCACCCGTTCAGGCCGTCATCGCGCTCCTTGAGCCGCAGGGGAACACGATGCAGAGCATCGAGGTCCTCGAACGAGCACCGGGGGCAAAGGCACCCCGCATCTTCCGTACGGGCTCGACCGAGCGTGCCTTCAACCGCCCCCCGGCTGAACTCGAACGCTGGCTGGGCACCCTCGCCGCCGAGCCCGCACGCTGACGGCTTTGCCCTGACCCAACAGGCACGCACAGGCGGGCTATCTTGCACCCATGAGTGTAACGCAACCCCTCGGCTTCCGCGCCGCCGGCCTTGCTGCGGGGATCAAACCCTCGGGCAAGCCCGACCTGTGCCTCATCGCCCGCGACCAACCCGCCCCCGGATCGGCTGCACCCCACACCGCTGGCTCGGCGATGAGTTTTACCACCAACGCCGTCGTGGGTGCGCCCATTATCATCGGCCAGCGCACCCGCGCCGATGTGCTCAGCGCACGCCAGAAGCCCATCGCCGCGATCCTCATCAACGCCGGCAACAGCAACGCCGCCACAGGCCAGCAGGGCGTGCTCGACGCCCTGGCCTGCTGCCAGGCCCTTGCCCCACTGCTCGGCATCACGCCCGAGGAGGTCCTGCCCAGCAGCACGGGCGTCATCGGCCGCCCCTTGCCCGTGGCCAAGATGCTCTTGGCGATCCCCACCCTCGCCCGGCAACTCGCCCGGGGCAGCGCCGCCGATGCCGCCGCCGCCGGAGCGATCATGACCACCGACCTGGCCCCCAAGTCGGCCCTTGCCCGTGTACACATCGCCGGGCGCGAGATCACCATCGGCGCCATCGCCAAGGGGAGCGGGATGATCGCCCCGCGCCTGGACACCTCCGCCGACCGCCCGCCGGTGCCGAGCGCAACGATGCTGGCCTTTATCACGACCGACGCGCCGATCGACAGCACCAACCTGCAAGCCGCGCTGGACGCCTGCTGCCAAGACTCCTTCAACCGCATCAGCGTCGATAACCACCCGAGTTGCTCGGACACCGTCGCCGTGCTCTCCAGCGGGCAGGCGGGGGGTGAACCAATCGTTGCGGGCACGGCAGCGTTCGCCCAGTTCACCGCCGCGCTGGCGACGCTCTGCCGCGACCTGGCCGAGCAGATCGTCGTCGACGGCGAGGGCGCAACGCGCATCTTCCAGGCCACCGTCCGCGGCGCGGCGACCGACGACGCCGCCACACGCATCGCACGCGAGATCATCAACAGCCCACTGGTCAAGTGCGCCATCCACGGCCAAGACCCCAACTGGGGACGCATCGTTACCGCAGGGGGCAACGCGGGCGTGCGCTTTGACCCCGCCCACGCGAGCCTCTCGATCGGCCCCGTCGAGGTCTACCGCGCCGGCGTGCCCGTTGTCGCGGCCCTGACCGACCCACGCCTCAAGCACGCCATGGCCGGTAAACGCGTCGAGGTCGTTATGACCGTCGGCACCGGCCCGGGCCAGGCCTGGATGCTCGGGTGCGACCTGAGCAAGCAGTACGTCTCCATCAACGCCGAGTACACCACCTGATGCCCACCCACGTCCGCATCACCGACGTCTCCCCACGCGACGGCCTCCAGAACGAGCCGGGCGTAATCGCTACGGCTGACAAGGCACGCCTCATCCAACTTCTCTGCAACACCGGCGTAGACGAGATCGAAGTCGCCAGTTTCGTCAGCCCCAAGTGGGTCCCACAACTCGCCGACGCGGCGGAACTGCTCCGGCTCATCAGCGCTGGCCCATCCCCGCCCGCCTTCTCCGTCCTGATCCCCAACGAAAAAGGCCTCGCCGCCGCGCTGGCGTGCATCGATGCCGGCGCTCGCATCGACAAGGCCTCGGTTTTCACCGCCGCCAGCGAATCGTTCAACCAGAGGAACACCAACGCCACCATCGCCCAGAGCATCGACCGCTTCAGGCCCGTCGTCGAACAGGCCCACGCACGCGGCCTGCCCGTGCGGGCCTATATCTCCTGCGCCATCGCCTGCCCCTTGCAAGGCCCGATTGCGCCCGCACAGGTCGCCCGCGTCGCACGCATGCTCGTCGAGCTCGGCGTCGATGAACTCGACCTGGCCGACACCATCGGCGCGGCCACGCCCGAAACAACCCGGCTCATGCTCAACGCCGTCCTCGCTGAGATTGGCCACGAATGGCTCGACACCGAGAGCCTCACGCTCCATCTCCACGACACCCTCGGCCACGCCGACGACTCCGTCCGCGCCGCCCTCGACCTGGGCCTCCGCTCCTTCGACGGCTCCGCCGCGGGCCTCGGCGGGTGCCCCTACGCCAGCACGCCCGGCAAACGCGCACCCGGAAACATCAGCACCGACCTGCTCGTCCGCACCATCACCTCCGCCGGCTACACCACGCGCGTCAACCTCGACACACTGGCAATCGCCGGCCAGTTCGCCACACGCATCGTCAACCAGTCGCGCACAGCCACACCGGGCAACACCCCATGACCACGCCCACCCCCAACCCCGCCGAAGAGGTCTATGCCCACATCGACGCCCACACCGGCTACATCGTCCTCAACCGCCCCGACAAGCGCAACGCCCTCACACCCGCAATGCTCGACCTGGCACTCGCGCACCTGCACACGCTGCTGACACCACCTCCAACCGGCCAGCCCGCTTGCCGAGCGATCATCCTCTGCGGCCAAGGCGCGGTCTTCTGCGCCGGCTTTGACATGCAACTCGTCCACAACGATCCTGCCACGCTCCCCGCGCTGCTCACAGGCCTGAGCAAACTCGTCCGCGCACTCCGCCGAGCACCGTTACCCGTCATCATCGCCGCCCACGGCGGTGCCGTCGCCGGCGGCTGCGCCCTCCTCGGCGGCGGGGACATCATCGTCACCGACCGCGACGGCAAACTCGGCTACCCCGTCCTCAAACTCGGCATCTCACCGGCCGTAACCATCCCCGCACTCCGCCAGGCCCTTACCGACGGCCAGACCCGCGAGCGCGTCCTGGACACCGACCTCATCACCGGCCAGCACGCCTACGACCTCGGCCTCGCCCACGTCTGCTGCGATATTCGCGAGGACGTCCTGCCCGCGGCTCAACGCATCGCCAAAAACCTTGCCAGCAAACCACCCCACGCCCTCGCCGCCACTAAGCAACTCCTCAACCACCTCGAAGGGACCGACGCCGATGAACCCTTCGACCGCGCCCTGGCCGCCTCACTCTCGCTGGCCGGCTCACCGGACCAACGCGCCCGCGTCGCCGCACTCTGGAACTGATCCGCTTACTTTGACCACCCCCACCACCGTCGAGCCAACCATGAGCCTTGCCACACTCCACATCACCGGCCCACTGGCAACCATCACACTCAACCGCCCCGACAGCCGCAACGCCCTCTCCCCCGACCTGCTGGCGTCCCTGCACGCACGCATCGATGAGCTGGCCGACCGCTGCACACCCAAGCCCGAGCGAACAGACTCTGGCCCGCACGTCTGCATCCTCACCGGCGCGGGGCGTGCCTTCTGCGCGGGCATGGACCTCAAGGCCGTCCTCGGCGACTCCGACACCGCCCGCTCGCTCCTGCTCAGCCTGGCCGAGTTTACCTACAAACTCCGCCAACTACCCTGCGTAACCGTCGCGGTCGTCAACGGCCCGGCCATCGGAGGCGGCTGCGGGCTTGTTGCCGTCTGCGACCTCGCCCTCACCTACACCGACAACAAAATGGGCTTCCCCGAGGTAGACATGGGCGTCTGCCCCGCCGTCGTCGCACCCTGGCTCGTCCGCAAAATCGGCCCCGGCCGCGCACGCCAAGTCCTCCTCACCGGCGGCCTCCTCTCGGGCCTACAGGCCCACGCCCTGGGCATCGTAACCACCTGCGTCCCCACACCCGCCGACCTTCCTGCCGCGGCAGAAACCCTCACCACACGCCTGGCCGCCGGCTCGCCGCACGCACTCCGCGCAACGAAAAACCTCCTCAACGACCTCGACGGCTCAACCGACTGGCCCCTGCTCGAAGCCGCAGCCAACCTCTCGGCCAACGTCCTGAACTGCCCCGAATCCCAGGCCATGCTCCGCAGCAAACTCGAACCCTCCGCCCGGCAATAGCCCGCCTGCCAAAACAATTCTTATAAGTAACCCCTCCCCCGAGGGAAGGGGCAAGGGTGGGGTTAGCTCTCGTCAATCGCACGATTCAAGAGGTTCGCGGAGGGAGCGGAAGTTGGCGGAGGGATGCAGAGTTCGATCCATGAATGTCGGCAGCGGGCGCCAAGGTTGCCCGCTGGCACAACCCAAAGAACCACTCTGAAAACCTCTGTAACTAAGTCCTCTGAGTGAATACCTCTGGGCCCTCTGGGGCTCTGGAGTAAAACCAATCTTTAAATCCGCACCGTGCTCGGGACTGTCGGCTCGGAGAGCCGAACTATCCCAGCAGCACCCGCCCGGATTCCACCCGCCGCTGCCCTCCCCCATCTGTTACGCAGCAAGAAAACCCAACCCGCAGCGAAGCGCACGCACATACCCCAGCGCAAGCGGCCACGCAACCCGAGCAAACACCCTCAATCCCCCGTGTCGTGCTCCACACCACCCGCCGTCGGATCATGCGGCATGATCGCACGCGTAGCCGTGCGCACAAACTCCGCCATCTCCTGCACCGGCGGGCAATCCACCCCGAGTTCCGCCAGCCTCTGGATCATCGCCGGGCGCGTCAGCGACTGGCGAAACACCTCCCGGTACGCCTGCCTCGTCCGCGTGATCTGCTCACGCGTGAACCCCGCACGACGCATCCCCACGGCGTTGATCCCCACCATCCTGTTCCGCCCATACCCCATGCAATACGGCGGGAAGTCCGTCGATGCCGCCGACAAACCTGAGAGCATCGCAAACTTCCCGATCCGAATAAACTGGTGCACAGCCGTGTTGCCTGAGATCGTCGCGCGATCGTGCACCTGCGCATGCCCCGCCAGCAGCACCCCGTTGACAATAACCACGTCGTTGCCGATCTGCACATCGTGCCCGGCGTGGCTGCCGACCATCATAAACACACGGTCCCCCACACGCGTCGGCACGTCCACCTTGCTCGCCGAGTGCACCGTAACGTTCTCGCGCACCAGGCAGTCCGCACCGATCACCACACCGGCCGTCGGAAACCCCGGCTTCACCTTATAGTCCTGCGGCTCGCACCCCAGCACCGCGCCCGGCCACACACGCGTCCGCGCGCCGATCGTCAACGGCCCCTGCAAATAGACCCGTGCGACCAACTCCACACCCTCGCCCAGCACCACCGCACCCGTGATAATGCACCCCGGGCCGATCTTCACACCATCACCCAGCACCGCACGCGCATCGACGATCGCCGATGGGTGAATCTCACGCCTGCCCAGCCCACCACCAGCCCCCCCGGCAACTCCGCTAGCCACCGAAACCTCAGCATTCTCCATGCCCGCAGTATACTCGCCCATGCCCAGGCCAACAGACAACCAAGGCCAATCCACACCCACCGTGACCCCCGCCCCCGGCCCATTCGTCCAGGCCCACCTCACCACCCGCAACCTTGGCCGAATCAACTACACCGACGCCCTCGCCCAGCAAGAACTCGAGCACGCACGCATCCTCGCCGCTCGCGAAACACCCACCCCCCACACCCTCGGCACCATCCTTATCGTCGAGCACGAACCCGTTATCACCGTCAGCCAGCGACCCAACGCGCAATCACACCTGCTCGCCTCACGCGAATCCCTCGCCCACCTCGGCATCGACGTGCAACCGACCGACCGCGGCGGGGACATCACCTACCACGGCCCGGGCCAGATCGTCCTCTACCCCATCATCGACCTCAACGCCTTCAACCTCCGACTGCACGACTACATGCGCCTGCTCGAACAAGCCATCATCGACACACTCGAACACTTCCACATCCCCGCCCAGCGCGAACAAGGTGCCACAGGCGTCTGGGTACCACGCCCCAATCAACCCCCCGCCAAAGTCGCCGCCCTGGGCGTCCGCGTACGCCGATGGATCACCACCCACGGCTTGGCACTCAACGTCGCCGTTAACCTCAAACACTTCGACCTCATCGTCCCCTGCGGCCTCACCGGCCGCGAGGTTACCAGTATGGACAAACTCTTGCCGCCCCCCGCACCAACCTTCGACCAGGTCCACCCCATCCTCGTCAACAACCTCGCCGCCGCGCTGGCACAACGCCTTTAGGAACCCCTGCCCAAAGCGGGCTCTCGGCTGTGCAGGCTTCCGGCCTGCACAGCAAACAGATTTCACCACCGAGGCATAGAGGCATCGAGAAGACAGGGAGTTCGATTCTCTGTTTCCTGCCCAATCCCTCTCTTCTCTGTGCCTGGGCGTCTCTGTGGTGAACTCTCTGCCCGCACAGGTTCGCCCGCCCAAAGTGCCCACGCAAAAACCAACCCGCTCGGCTCGGAGAGCCGACCTACGCACTAGACCCTCTTACCCGCATCCTTCACATCCCTCAGCAGCGCCAGTACCGAGTTGGCCTGCTGCTCCTGCGCTGCCGCCTTGACATAGATCGCCGCCTGTTCCAGTGTCTGGCTCCGCACCAGTTTGGCCGCCTCCTCGGCGATGTCCGTATCTTCGATCGCCGAGCGTGCGCTGTCCAGGTTTGTCAGTTCCGTGCTCAGCACGCCGCGCTCCGCGTCGATAGCCCGCAGCCGCACACCGACTGTCGCCCGGTCCCCGCTGACGAACGATGTTGCCCCACCCAGCAGTTTGTCGGCCGCTTCCATATCCCCCGTCCGCAGGTTCAGCCTCCCCCCGGTCTTGAGGTCGTTGAGCGTGTACGCGGACCCATCCGCCGCCTTGGCAGACCCGGCACCGATCGTCGCGCTGTTAAACCCCCCGATGATCTGCACACCCTTAAACCTCGACGTGTTGCTCACATAATCAATCGCCCCGACGATGCTGTTAACCTGCAACTGCAGCGCGTCGAGCTCATCGGGCGTGCGTGTCGAGCGGTCCGCCGCCGAGACGATCAGCCCCCGCAACTCGTTGGTCAGGTCTGACAGTGTGCTCGTGGCACCCTCGCGTGCGCCCAGCCACGCCTCCTCCTGGTCAAAGTTGCTCAGTTGCGCGCTGATCTCCGTGATCCTGCTCTTGAAATCGTTCGTCGTAATCAACCCGGCCGGGTTGTCCGCCGCCCGGTTGATCTTTTTGCCCGTTGACAACCGCTCCAGCGACGTGGCCACCTCGCGCTGCGACCGGCCGATTGCCATCGTTGCGCGCAGAACGCCGGTGTTGTTCAATGCTGAGATCACAACACGGCTTATCGAACCCAAATCAGGGCCTGTAGAGTCCACACCGGGTTATCAGCCGACAATCTCTGCCCCAGCAGGCGAGTTGCTGTTTCATTGGCCCAGAACCGCCGATAATCCCCGTGCGAACAGACCTGCACGTACCGCCACACACCTCTTGGGGAGCCACACATGCGCAGCAGCCGTTTACCCGTCCTCCTCCTGGCCATCACGACGGCGTCCCAATCCGCCCTCGCCCAGCCGGCCACCAAGCCCGTTATCCACCGCGACAAGGCACCCGCCGACCAGCCGGGGGATAAGGGCACCGTCGACCTCCGCCCCCGCTGGGAGCGTGGCCAGACCATCCGCTACCGCATGGCACAGACCTCCACCAGCCAGGTGCCCGACCCGCAAGACCCCAAAAACCCAACCAAGATCACCAACAAGCAAGACATCCAGTTCTCGCTGCGCGTCAAGGACATCAACTCCGAGACCGGCGTTGCCACCGTTGACATGGTCTACGACTCGCTCAAAATCAAGCTCGACGGCTCGGGCATCGTCATCGACTTTGACAGCACCAAGCCCCAGCCAACCAAGCCCGCCCCAGGCAAGCCCGCCCCCAACAACCCCGCCACGCCACCCGCATCGAGCGACCCACTCGACGCCCTCAAAGGCCTCGACCTCGACAAAATGATCAACGACCAACTCCGTAAAATGGTCGGCACCACACTCACACTCACCATCGACCGCTCAGGCCAGATCACCAACATCTCCGGCGGCTCCGAACTCGACCCCACCGGCATGCTCGGCGCACTCGGCGGCCAAGGCGCAGGCCCCGCCGGCGCACCTCAAACCGGCGGCTCACTCTTCGGCCCACTCCCCCCGGCCAACGGCAACTACTCCGGCCTTGTCCGCGTCGGCCAAAAGTGGTCCCACGCCGATGCACTCGCCGTCGGCCCACTCGGGGCCATCAAGATGATCACCGAGCACACCCTCCGCTCCGCCTCGGCAGGCACCGCCGAGGTCCTCTTCACAGGCCGCATCGACCCCGCAAGCGCCGCATCCAACGCCCAGGCCCAGATCAAAGCCTCCTCCCACTCCGGCCGCTACACCTGGGACACCGCCAAGGGCCAACTCGTCTCACTGAACATGGACCAAAAAGTCGTCCAGCAAGCCCCGGGCCAGGCCGGCGACGCCACCAGCACCACCTCCATGACCGTCGAACGCCTCCGCTAACGCCCCCCACCACCACCCCGCATCTTCCACGCCGCTGCCTGCGCGACGATCGCCTCCGACTGCGCACGCGTCAACACAGGCAGACTCGTCCGCCCCGTCGCCACGACCACTTTCACATACGGCTCGCACATCCCGCACCCCCGGCAGCAACCCGTATCCGCCGAGATCACCTCGAACGACTCCCCCAACTTCGCCCGCCGGGCAATCTCAACAAAAGGCACGGCAAAACAAATACATCGGTCAACCATAAAACCTCTGCATCCTAACCCCTCCCCCGATCGGCTCGGCAGCGATGGGGTTGTCTCTTCTGAACCCCTCCCCCGAGGGGAGGGGCAGGGGTGGGGTTCGCTTACTCAATCGCCCATGCACAGACCAAGACTGTCGGCTCGGAGAGCCGACCTACCCATATTCTCCCCACATTATCCACCAAAGTTCCTCCCCATCACCCCATACCCTCACCCATGCACGACCGGTCAACATGGTCCAACCGCCTATTGGCCGTCGCCCAGCAAACCCTCGGCAGCGCACCGGCCCACCCCCAGCCGGGCAACTTTGTCGATGACATGGGCAACCGCCTGCCCATCGACGAACCCTTTTTCGCCACCCTCGCCAATCGCGCGCCGTTGCTGGACACCCACCGATCCCTCGGCACCGACGAGCACCTCTGGCTCCACGCCGGGGGCTTTGGCCACCTCGCCCCCCCACTGGCCCAACTCCTCGGCCCCATGCCCACCACGGCCCATCCCCTGCTCACCCAGACCCCCGGCCAGGAGATGGCCATCGAGGTCTACACCGAACGCCTCCTGTGCGCCCTGCACGCCCTCTGGCGCCTGGGGCGCGTAACCGGGAACCCCGAGTATCCCCGCCGATGTGCGCAATCCTGCGCCTGGATTGTTGAAAATCTTCAACCCGACAACGCCACCAACTACCCCTGGGGCGTGCATGTGATGCTGGCAACCTCCCCCCAGGTTGGCCAAGACGCAAGGCTCTACGCCGAGACGCTGCTGCACAACTGCCAGGTAACCCTCGGCCGAGCCGACCGCCGAAGCGCGTGGATATTGCTCGACGCAGGCCAGGAACTCGCATTGCCCGACTCGCAACAAGGCCAGTGACATATCAGAACCGCTCCCCCGAGGGGAGGGGCAGGGGTGGGGTTGGCCCACCCCTTGTCGCACAAATACATGGAGATCGAAGCAAAAAGAACGCGTTCTCTCATGCACAAACTCCGCCCGGTTGCGCACGATCGCGCCCCCTGCCCCCCAGATAGACCACGACAGCAATAGACTCACACCCTCCCGCCCTTACCCTCGTTGTGCCGATACCGTTGCACCCGGTCGGCTGACCCCGATCGTTTGCACCTGTCTACAAAGGACCTGCCGAATGAACCGACGCTCGACTTCACCCCTGCTGTTGGCAACCCTCGCGGCCTTGTCGGTGCTGGCCTCCTGCGCCGCCCCCAAGCCCCAGGCCGCGCCCGAAGCCAGCATCCACGCCGCGGACGCCGTCAAACTCCAGGTCTTTGCCGCACGCGACCGCGTCTTCCCCGCGCTGGCGAACATACGCGTAACCACCGTCAGTTATTGGGGTGGCAAGGAGCAAAAAGATGGCTCCAACGGCTCGGGCACCATCATCACCGAGCAGGGGCACATCATCACCAACCACCACGTCGTCGACCGTGGCGTCAAGTTCAAGGTAACGCTCGCCGACAAGACCGAGATCGACGCCGACCTGGTCGGCGAAGACCCGCTGACGGACCTGGCCGTCATCAAGATCCGCACCGACCTGTTGCCCAAGGGGCAGGTACTGCCCATCGCGCAGTGGGGCGACAGCACGCAACTGGCCGTGGGCGACACCGTCCTGGCGATGGGCTCGCCGTTCTCCTTAAGCCGGAGCGTAACGCTGGGCATCGTTTCCAACGTCGAGCGCGTCTTCTACAACACCTGGACCAACGACCGCGAGATGCAGCCCGACGAGATCGACGGGCAGACCACCGGCATATTCACACGCTGGATTCAGCACGACGCGCTGATCAACCCCGGCAACTCCGGCGGCCCGCTGGTCAACCTCCAGGGCCAGATCATCGGGATCAACACCCGCGGCGGCGCGGGGATGGGCTTTGCCACGCCCTCATCCCTCGCGCGGGACGTTGCCAATCAACTCATCGAAAAAGGTCAGGTCGTCCGCTCGGACATCGGGCTCTCGCTCAAGCCGATCGAAAAGACCGGCCTGACCGCGGGCGTCCTGGTCAACTCCGTCGCCCAGACCCCACCCGGCCCCGCCGCCAGCGCGGGTATCCAGGCGGGGGACGTCATCACGGCCATCGACGGGCAGCCCGTAACCGTCCGCTTCGTCGAGGAGGTCCCGCCCCTGCTGCGGATGATCGCCGACAAGCCCGTCGGCACCACGCTGACGGTCAACTACACACGCAACGGCCAGGCCGGCACGGCGATGGTTACCACCGAGCGCCTCCTCCGCGAGCGTGGCGACGAGACCGCCCTGCGCGCATGGGGCATCAGCGTCGCCCAGATCACCGAACGAATGGCACGCGAACGCAGGCTGCCGAGCCGCGAGGGCGTGGTCGTCTCGGGCGTGCGGGGCGGCTCACCGGCCGCGACGGCCGAGCCGCCCATCACCTGGGGGGACATCATCACCAGCATCGACGGGCAGCCCGTCAAGGACCTGCCGGCGATCATCCAGCGGTACAAGGGGATGATGGACAAAGGTGCCGAGCAGATACCCGAGACGATGCTCGTGCAGTTTGACCGCCGGGGGAAGAACAACGTAACGATCCTCAAGCCCCGCCCGAGGGCCAAGGAGGACCCGCCGCGCGAGGTGCCCAAGGCGTGGCTCGGCGTGGCCGTGCAGCCGGTGCTGCGCGAGCTGGCCAAAGGGCTTGGCTTTGAGGGGACGACGGGCTTTCGCATCACGCGCGTCTACCCGCGCACGCTCGCGGCGGGGACTGACCTGCGCGTCGGCGACGTGATCACGGCCATCAACGGCGAGAGCCTCTCGCCGCGCACGCTGCAGGACGCCGGGCAGTTCTCCCGCAAGATCCGCCAGATGAAGATCGAGGATCAGCCGACGCTGACGGTCCTGCGCGACGGCAAGCCGCTGGAACTGAAGGTGCCCTTGGAGCGCACACGCATCGGCCCCGACGAGGCACGCAAGGATGAGAACAAGGACTTCGAGCTCTCCGTGCGCGAGCTCACGTTCTTTGACCGCGACGACAACAACTGGGATGAGTCGATCACCGGCGTGCTCGTCGAGAGCGCCGAGGCGGCGGGGTGGGCCGGGCAGGGTGGCCTGGCGCCGGGGGACCTGATCATCCGCATCGACCAGACGGACATCACCGACATCGGCACCTATCGCAAGGCGATCGAGGAGGTTACCAAGAGGCAGCCCGAGCGTGTGGTCTTTGTGGTGCTTCGCGGCGTGAACACGGGGTTCAAGTTTGTTGAGCCGGAGTGGAAGCCGAGCGTCGCGCCGGGGCGGTGAGGCACCGCCAACCATGGGCGCGGGCTCAGGATTGCAAACTGTGCCAAGAGCCTCTCATCTGGATCGCTGTGCATGTTGGCGTACAAAGTGGTCAACCCCATCCCTGCCCCTCCCCTCGGGGGAGGAGTTACTCTGCTGGCACTCGGCTGGCGGCCATGACTTCGTCTCCTTCGTTGAGGGAGACGACGCGGACGCCCTTGGTGCCTCGTGAGGTCTGGCGGATCTCGGCTGCGCCCATGCGCACGATCTGGCCGTGCTTGGTCATGACGACGATGCCGTCTTTGTCGCCGACGTGCAGCGCGGCGACGGATCGCCCGTTGCGGGCATCGGTCTCGATATCGACGCGGCCCTTGCCCCCTCGGCTCTGGCTGCGGGGCTTGCCGAGTTCGGGCTGGACGCGGTATTCATCGACGGGGGTGCGTTTGCCGTAGCCGCGCTGGGTGATTGTCAGCAGTGCCTGCTCGGGATTGACGGTCATGGGGTGCCCGTCGGCGTCGGGGGCCATGGGGATGTTGATGAGGCCGATGGCCTCGTCGTCGTCGGCCAGGTCGATCGCCTTGACGCCCCCGGCCTGTCGGCCCATGTCGCGTGCGTCGGTCTCGGTAAAGCGGATGGCCAGGCCATTGGCAGTGGCGATGAGCACGTCGTCGCTGCCGCTGGTGAGTTGGACATCCAGGAGGTGGTCGCCGGGGCGGATGTCGATGGCGATGAGGCCACCCTTGTGCACGTTCATGAAGGCCTTGAGGGCGGTGCGTTTGATGACGCCCTTGGCGGTAACGAAGGTGAGGTAGTTGCTGCCGGCCTCGAAGTTTTTGACGGCTAGGAAAGCGCGGGTGTGCTCGCCGGTGCGGAGTTCGAGGAGGTTGACGATCGGGCGGCCCTTGGCGGTGCGGTCCATCTCGGGCAGTTCGTAGACCTTCAGGCGGAAGACGCGGCCGGTGTCGGTGAAGCAGAGCATGTCGTCGTGCGTGCTGGCGACGAAGAGGTGCTCGACGAAGTCGTCGTCCTTGGCCGTGCCGCCGATGATCCCCTTGCCGCCTCGGGCCTGCTGGCGGTAGGTTTCCAGTGGCACGCGCTTGGCGTAGCCGGCGCGGCTGATGGTTACCGCCATGTCCTGCACGGGGATCAGTGCGCCCATGCTCAGGTCGTCGCCCGAGGCCTCCAGCACCTCCGTCAAGCGCGGGCGGTTGTAGCGCTCGCGCATGAGCCGGCAGTCGTGCTTGATCATGTCGAGGACGATCTGCGGCGTGGCAAGGATTTTTTCATAGTTCTCGATCTGCTCGGCGAGGGCGCGATAGTCGCCCACAAGTTTCTCGATCTCCAGGCCCACGAGTTGGATCAGGCGCATGTTCCCGATCGTCTCGGCCTGGATGCGCGAGAGGACCACGCCCCCCAGCGCGTCAAAGGCGCGGACGTGATCGAGCAGGCGGGCGGGGATGATCGGGGCGAACCTGTGGTCGCCGGCGATATGGAAGCGGCGGTCGGTGAGTTTCTCGATCGCCTCCTGGCGCGTCCGGCTGGCGCGGATGAGGGCGATGACCTCGTCGATGTCGCAGACGGCCAGGATCATCCCTTCGAGCACGTGGGCCTTGCGGCGGGCCTCGTTGAGCAGGTGCTGCGTACGCCGGCGGATCACGTCGCCGCGGTGGTCGATGTAGTGGCCGATGAGTTCGCGCAGGCTCAGCGTCCGCGGCTGGCGGTTGACCAGTGCGATGGAGTACATGCTGAAACTCTGCTGCAGCGGGGTCTGGGCGTAGAGCTGTTTTTCGACGACGCCGGGGTCGGCACCGCGCTTGAGTTCGATGACGATGCGGACGGACTCCTCACGCCCCGACTCGTTGCGGACGTCGGAGATATCGGTAAGGATGTCCTCCTTGACGGCCTCGACGATGCGCTCGGTGAGGGTTTTGAGGGCGAGGTTGAAGGGGATGGCCTTGATGACGAGTTGCTGGCGGTCCTTGCTGCCCGGGACGTTCTCGACGTGGACGATGCCGCGCATGACGACGCGGCCCCGCCCGGACTCGTAGCCGTCGATGAGGCCGCGGCGGCCGAGGATGATGCCGCCGGTGGGGAAGTCCGGCCCTTTGATGCCGCGGTGCTTGATGATGGGCGTGCCGTCGGGGCCTGGTTCGACGACATCCTGCATGAGCTCGGCAAGTGTGATGGAGGGGTTGTCGATGGTGCGGATGATCGAGTCGAGGACCTCGACGGGGTTGTTGGGCGCAAGGCTGGTGGCCATGCCCACGGCGATACCGACGCCGCCGTTGACAAGGAGGTTGGGGAATCGGCCCGGCAGCACGGTCGGTTCATCGAGGCGGTCGTCGTAGTTGCGGACCATGTCGACGGTGTCGAGGTGCATGTCTTCGAGCAGATCGACGGCGGCCTGCGTCAGGCGGGCCTCGGTATACCGCGCGGCGGCGGGTGGGTCAGGGTCAATAGAGCCGAAGTTACCTTGCGGGTCGATGAGCGTGGTGCGCATGCGCCAGTCCTGGCCCATATTGACGAGTGCGGAGTAGACGGACTGGTCGCCGTGGGGGTGGTAGTTGCCGGTGGTGTCGCCGACGATTTTGGCGCACTTGTAGTGCTTTTTGCCCGGGTAGAGCTTGAGGTCGTTCATCGCCACGAGGATGCGGCGTTGGCTGGGCTTGAGGCCGTCGCGGACGTCGGGCAAGGCCCGATCCATGATGGTGCTCATGGCATAGGTGAGGTAGGAGTCTTGCAGCTCGCGCTCGATCTGCGTCTCGACGATGTTCCCGCCGTGCCAAGGCACGGGAACGATCGCTTTGGACAGGTCGTCCGGGAGCGTTGGGGTGCCGCCTTGGGGGTTCTCTGACGGGGGTTGGTCGGGCATCTTCGTGCGCCTCCGTGCGGGGATTTTGGCCGGGTGATCCGGGGTGGATGAGGGGTGTTGTATCCGGTGACGATGATAGGAAAGCGGGCAGGACAAAGCGCAGAAATCACGATCCCTGCAGGAGCCTTGGAACCATCTTTGCACGAACCTGTGTGGGTGTTGGTTTGCTCTTGGCCAGCACCCAGTCGGCGTTGGTATGCCTGGCCCAGGGCGTGGTATACGAGAAATAAACGCTCGGCAACGGGCTGACAGTCATCCTGCACGAGGACCAAATCCTGCCGATGGCGACGGTGTACCTCTGGTACCGCGTCGGCACGAAGGAAGAGCAGGCGGGGAGCTCGGGCTTTGCGCACCTCTTCGAGCATCTGATGTTCATCGCGCGCACGGCCGTGAAGGCCGATGTAATCGGGCCCGCACTCAAGGAGTTCCTCGCCGAGATCAACCGCATCCGCACCGGGGATATCAAGGCCGCTGAGGCGGCAAGGCGACGCATACCGTACGGACCGAGGTGATCCTGGGGCTGGGGGGCATCGCCTTTGAGGCCGTGCAGGCAGACCTCTCGGCAACCATGCGGCTCGATGAAGGTGCGCTCAACACGCTGGCCAAGAGGGCCTTCCCCCTCGACGCCGGCGTGCTGGTGCTCGTCGGGGACAAGGGGGTGATCCTCAAACAGATGCAGGGCCTGGGGCTGCCCGAGGCGGTCGAACTCTCTGCTATAGGTGAGGCACCCGAGCGGGCGCGATGTAGAGAGTGTTTCAGAAATGCAACAACCACACACTGCAAGCCCGTGCCACCGGGTGACGAAGTGGTCGCTGCGTTGGGCAGCCGACTTGAGGTTGCTGTTGGTTTTCTCCACCGAGGTGCCGGGGTTCTCTATAGTTTGTTGCCGACGACGCACCAAGGCCTTGCACAAGGAGCCTGCGATGAGCATGTGGGAGAACCTCAAGAACCGCCTGAGCAACGAGTTTATCGACATCGTCGAGTTCATCGACGACACGAACAACACGCTGGTCTATCGATTCGACCGCTACCGCAACGAGATCAAGAACGGGGCGAAGTTGATCGTGCGCGAGGGGCAGGCTGCGTGCTTTGTGCGCGAGGGGCAACTGGCCGACGTGCTCGGGCCGGGCACGCACACGCTGGATACCAAAAACCTGCCGATCCTCGGCACGCTGCTCGGCTGGAAGTACGGCTTTGAAAGCCCCTTCAAGGCCGAGGTTTACTTTGTCAGCACGCGCACCTTCACCGATCAGAAATGGGGCACGATGAACCCGGTGATGATGCGCGACCCGGAGTTTGGGCCCGTGCGCCTGCGGGCCTTTGGCACCTACGCCCTGCGCGTGGCCGACCCGGGGACGTTCCTGAAGAAAATCGTCGGCACCGACGGACGCTTGACCACCGAGGAGATCACAGCCCAGCTGCGCAACCTGATCGTCTCGCGCTTTACGGACATCCTGGGCGAGAGCAAGATCCCTGTGCTGGACCTGGCCAGCAAGTATGACGAGTTGGGCGCCTTCATGGCCGGGAAGATGAAAGGTGAGTTTTCCGACTTCGGCATCGAGGTCGTCAACCTGCTCATCGAAAATCTCTCGCTGCCGCCCGAAGTCGAGCAGGCGCTGGACAAGCGGACGAGCATGGGCGTCATCGGGGATCTGAACCGCTACACGCAGTTCCAGACGGCCGAGGCGATCCGCGACGCGGCCAAGAACCCAGGCACCGCCGGGCAGTTCGTCGGCATCGGGCTGGGGCAGAACCTGGGCGGGATGATGGGAGGTGCGATGGCCGCGGGGCAGCAGGCATCATCGGTGCCGCCGGCGATCCCGGGGCAGGTGCGGTACTACTTCGCCCGCGACGGGCAGCCCGCCGGGCCGTTTGATGCACTCTCGCTGCGAACGCAGATCGCCTCGGGCGCGGTAACGCGCGAAACGCTGGTGTGGAAAGAAGGCGCACCGGCGTGGGCCCCGGCATCAACTCTTGTCGATGTTGCGGTGATGTTCGGCCCACCGCCCATGCCCGGCAGCAGCGCCGGCGGCAGCGACGCACCCAAGCCGTGAGTCTCTCACATGGCACCTGACCGATCGGCGAGCACCGGCGAAAAGCAGCCTGTGAGCGGCACACCCGTCAAGGGCAAGCAGACCGTCAGCCGGTACCCGTGCGCGCGTTGCGGGGCCAAGCTCGAGTTTGCCCCCGGCACGATGTCGCTGGTCTGCCGGTATTGCGGGCAGGTCAACGAGATCGCTGGCGCTCGCCCCGAGCTGGTCGAGGAGCTCGACTACAAGACCTACGCCCAGGCCCGCCAGGATGAGTCGGCGGCCGAGGCCGTCGCGACGATCCACTGCAACACCTGCGCGGCAAGCGTGCAGCAGCCGGCGCACATCACCAGCCTCTCGTGCCCCTACTGCGGCAGCAACATCGTCTCGACCGGGGCGAGCGAGCGGTTGATCAAGCCCAACGCGGTGCTGCCCTTTGTGCTCACGCGCGAGCGGGTGATCACGTCCTTCCGCGCGTGGCTGGCGAGCCGGTGGTTTGCGCCAAATGCGCTCAAGAAGCAGGGCAAGCTCGACGCCGCGCTGACGGGCCTCTACGTGCCACACTGGACGTACGACGCATCAACACACTCGCGATACACCGGCTCACGCGGCGACGCCTACTACGTAACGGTCAAGACCGGCAAGACGACCACGCAGGTGCGCAAGGTCCGCTGGACCCGCGTCAGCGGCGTTGTGAACAACAAGTTTGATGACGTGCTTGTGTGCGCCAGCCGGTCGCTGACGGCGGACCAGGCCCGGGGGCTAGAGCCGTGGGACCTCAAGGCCGCGGTGCCGTACAGCGATGATTACCTGCCCGGGATGGTTGCCGAGAGTTACCAGATAACGCTCCCCGAGGGTTTCGAGCACGCCCGGCAGATCATGCAAGAGCGGATCGAGGCCGCCGTGTGTGCAGACATCGGCGGCGACGAGCAGCAGATCGACAACATCGACACCGCCTACGGCAACATCACCTTCAAGCTCCTGCTTGCCCCGGTCTGGATCACCGCTTATCGCTACATGAACAGGGTCTACAACGTGCTCGTCAACGCACGCACCGGCGAGGTCATCGGCCAGCGGCCCTACTCGGCGTGGAAGATCACGCTCTTTACCATCATGTGCGTGATCATCGCGGGGGTGCTGCTGATGATCGTGCTGGCGATGAACAACGGAGGCTGATACAGATCGCTAAAGAAAGTTACGGGTACCAAGTGGCGAACCCCACACCTGCCCCTCCGGGCCAGAACGATCTGGGGCAGGGGTTCTGGGTACCCCGGATCTCCGAGCCGGGCGTCTTGGTCTATTGGTCACCAACAGCGTTGACCAACCCCACCCCTGCCCCTCCCCTCGGGGGAGGGATTATGCATATGACAAAAGGTGAATCCGTAGACGCAACCCACACCGCTACGACCGTTTACCGGCGCAGCCCCGCGCTCGCCCCGGCCATGGCGTTCGCAGGCTGCGCCTCGTGCTCGCCCACGGCGTGGTCCAGCGTCGCCAGACGCAGGATGTTCTCTTGCGTCATCTCCGCCCCGGCCAGTTCACCCGTCAGGCGGCCCTGGCACATGACCACCACCCGGTCAGAGAGGGCCAGCAGTTCGGGCATCTCAGAACTGACCAGCAGCACGGCAAGCCCCGCGTCTGCCGCGCTGCGGATGAGTTTGTAAATCTCGTGCTTGGTCCCCACGTCGATCCCGCGCGTCGGTTCGTCCAAGAGCAGAACCTTGGTCCGGCTGGCAAGCCAGCGGGCGATGAGCACCTTCTGCTGGTTACCACCCGAGAGCTCGCCGGGCAGGCTCCGCGCCGACGCCGACTTGACGTGCAGGCGCTGCATCTGCTGGCGCACAAACCGCGACTCAGCGATCGGGCTGCGCACACCCAGGCGTGCGAGCAGGGGCATGGTGGGCATCAGGATGTTCTCATCGATGCCCAGCTGGAAGAAGAGGCCCTGCAGCCGGCGGTCCTCGGGCACATACCCCACCCCCAGCGCGATCGCCTTGCGCGCGTTGCCGGCCTGCATCGGCCGGCCCGCGACGCGCACCTCACCGCGTGCCCGCCGGTCCAGCCCGAAGATCGCGTCGAGCAGCTCGCTGCGGCCTGCGCCAACCAGCCCGCCGACGCCCACGACCTCCCCGGCACGGATGCTCAGCGTCGCGTCGTGCACCTTCCCAGGGCTGCTCAGGTGCTGCACCTCCAGCACGGGCAATGCCTCGGGCTTGACGCGGTGCTGCCGGGCCAGGCGCGATGCCGGGTCGATCGTCCGCCCGATCATCTGGCTGACCAGCACGTTCTCGTCGATCTTGCTGATCACGCTCGTGGCCACAAACTTCCCATCCCGCAGCACGCTGACGCGGTCGCAACACAGGAAAATCTCGTTCATCCGGTGCGAGACGTAGATCGCCAGCAGCCCCTGCGAGGCCAAGCCGCGCACGATCGTCATCAGCCGGTCGGCCTCGGCAACCGAGAGCGAGCTCGTCGGCTCGTCGAAGATGATCACCCGCGCCTTACGGCTGCCAGGCTCGCCACGCCCCGCGTCGCTGCCGTCGTCGAGCGAGCTGGCGATCTGCACGATCTGCCGACGCCCCGGCGCGAGTTGCCCGAGGGGCCCTTGCACGTCGATCTCCGGCGCAAGGTGCTTGAGCAAGCGCTCGGCACGGTCGAACATTCCCCGATAATCCACACAACCCAGCCGCGTCGGCATCTCGTGCAAACACAGGTTCTCGGCCACCGAAAGGTTCGGGCACTGGGCAAGCTCCTGGTGGACGATGCGTATCCCCCCCTCCGCCGCGTCCTTGACCGAGCCGAGCACCAACTGTCGGCCGCCGATACTGATCGACCCGCTGTCGGGCTTGTGCAGCCCGGCGATCGCCTTGCCGAGTGTGGACTTGCCCGCTCCGTTCTCACCCATTAATGCGTGCACCTCCCCGGCGTGCATCGAGAGAGATACATCACGCAGCGCAACCGTCTGCCCAAAACGCTTGGTAACATGGTCAACAACAAGGAACGGCTCGGCACCCATGCACACAACGGTAGCGGTTGCCCACCGCCAGATGGAGTAGTTCGCAACCCAACCCATGGCCGAGAACCACCGACCAACCACCACTCACCCACCCCACAACGCGTCCCTGCCCCACCCTCCGCACCCGCCGCGAACGTCTTCTATTCTCACATCAGCGCAACTTCAGCCGACAGACCACACCCTAAGGGAAGCCCGACAAACAGGCAACACCAACCCTCGAACCTGCCCCTTTGGCAGGGCAAACAGCGCACAACCCTCCAAGAACACCGGCCTTTGCCTCACGACCCAGGCACGCCGATTGCCGATCAAGTCCCAGTCAACGATCCCTCGGCCTCCAACCCCACCTACCCCTCCCACTCGGCCCTCACCCCTCTCCCCTTCCCTCCCCCACCCCACCGCCGGCAAAGGAAACCCCACCGTGTCCATCGCCTACCAACGCACACGCGAGATGACCATCGACGAGTTGCTTCTCGAGAACCGGGTCGTCTTCCTGATCGGTGAGATCACCCCCTCTTCTGCCGCCCGTGTAACGATGCAGATGCTCTACCTTGAAAACCAAGGCCGGGGCAAGGAGATCCACTTCTACATCAACTCCCCGGGTGGGGTCGTCGACGACACCTTGGCGATCTACGACACTATGCGGTTTATGAGCAGCCCCGTGAGCACCTACTGCATCGGGCGGGCGTATTCCGGTGCCGCGCTCCTGCTGGCTGCGGGCGATAAAGGCAAACGCTACATCCTCCCGCACGCCAAGGTGATGATCCACCAGCCCTCGGGCGGCGTGGGAGGCCAGGCCGAGGACATCCGCATCCAGGCCGAGCAGATCATCAAGATGAAGACCGCCCTGATCAACATCATCGCGGCGCACACCGGGCAGACCCCAGAGGTCATCCGCGCCGACAGCGAACGCGACAAGTATTTCTCAGCCGAGGAAGCCAAGGCCTACGGCCTCGTCGACCAGATCAGCCAACCCCAAAAGAAATAACCCCCACTCTGCCACTTTGCTGCTTTGTCTCTCCGCCACTCTGCCCCTTGTGTCTACGCCACTCACCACTAAGGAACGCCCATGTCCGGATACCTCGTCCCCATCGTCATCGAAAAAACCGGCCGCGGCGAGCGCTCCTATGACATCTACTCGCGCCTGCTCAAAGACCGCATCATCTTCGTCGGCTCCCCGATCGGCGATGAGGTCGCATCCCTCATCGTTGCACAACTCCTCTTCCTGGCCAACGAGGACAACAAAAGCGACATCCATATCTACGTCAACAGCCCCGGCGGCTCGGTTACCGCAGGCCTGGGCATCATCGACACCATGAAGTTCATCGAGTGCGACGTCGCCACCTACATCATCGGGCAGGCCGCCAGCATGGGCAGTCTTATCGCCGTCAGCGGCACCAAGGGCAAACGCTTCTCCCTGCCCAACAGCCGAAACCTCATGCACCAGCCCCTCATCGGCGGCGTCATCGAGGGCCAGGCCACCGACCTGGAGATCGAGGCACGCGAGATGCTCCGACTCCGCGAACGCCTCTACAAAATCTACAGCGACGCCACCGGCCAGACCGAGCACAAAATCAAGGCCGACTGCGACCGAAACAAGTGGCTCGACGAGAAAGAAATGCTCGAATACGGCCTCATCGACCAGGTCCTCACACGCATGCCACACGTCGCCAAAGACCCCAACAAAGCCAAAGACGAATAACCCCTCCCCCAGGGGAGGTTCTGAGTAGGTCGGCTCTCCGAGCCGACCGTGCTGGGCTGTTAGAGGAAGTATTTAGGGGGCTATTTGGGTTGATCCAACCCCCCGCCCCCGCGCGCCATCCGCATAAACTCCCCACCTATGCCCACTCCCCCACCGAACATCGCGATCGTCGGCGCCACCGGCGCCGTCGGCCGTGAGATGCTCGCCGTCCTCGAGCAACGCAACTTCAAGCACCGCGCCATCCGCGCCTTCGCCTCCCCGCGCTCGGCCGGTCAAAAACTCCCCTACCGCGGCACCACCATCACCGTCGAGGCTCTCACCGATGCGTGGCCCAGCGGCATCGACTGTGCGCTGCTCAGCGCGGGCTCGGGCATCAGCAAGGCCGTCGCCCCCAAGGCCGTCGCCTCGGGCACCGTCGTCATCGACAACTCCTCCGCCTTCCGCATGACGCCCGGCGTGCCGCTGATCGTCCCCGAGATCAACATGCACGCCGACACCGACACCGGCGGGCGCATCATCGCCAACCCCAACTGCTCGACGATCATCCTGCTCATGGCCGCAACGCCCCTGCACCGCGCCCTCGGCGTCGATCGCATGGTCGTGAGCACCTACCAGGCCGCCAGCGGCGCAGGGTGGCAAGCAATGGAAGCACTCGAAAACGAGTCCCGCGCCGTCCTGGCCGGCCAGCCCCACCACGCCTCGATCTTCCACGAGCCGTACGCCTTCAACCTCTTCTGCCACAACTCGGCCATGGACCCCACCACGGGCCTCAACGCCGAGGAACAAAAGATGATCTCCGAGACCCGTAAAATCTGGGGCGACGAGACCGTCCGCATCTCCGCCACCTGCGTCCGCGTCCCCGTGCTGCGCGCCCACTGCGAGAGCGTCAACATCACGCTGAAAAAACCCGCCACGCTCGCGCAGGTCCGCGCCGCCCTCGCCCAAGCCCCCGGCGTGCAGATCATCGACGACCGCGCCAGCAACACCTTCCCCACACCCCTCAAAGCCACAGGCGGCGACGACGTGCTCATCGGCCGCCTCCGCCCAGACCCCAGCCAACTCCCCCCAAACGCCAACCCCGACGGCTCAACACCCACCCTCGGCTTTGACCTCTTCATCGCCGGCGACCAACTCCGCAAAGGCGCGGCACTCAACGCCGTGCAAATCGCCGAACGCATCTTCAACTAAACCCCTCCCCCAAAACGTTCTGGCGGGGAGGGGCAGGGGTGGGGTTAGCGAGCACAACCAACCTCAATCAACAACGCCATCTAGGCCCACGATGGTCGGCTCGGAGAGCCGACCTACCCAAAGCCCTCGGCCCTCACACCTCGGCCCTTCCTTCTTAGCACCCGGCAAAGAACCCGTTCAAGAACACAATGATGTCATCGGCCGTCAAGGCCCCATCCACCGTCGTGCTCTGCCCAGGCCCGGCCACGTCCGCACGCAGGTTGCCCGCAAAGAAGTAGTTCAAGAACACAATGATGTCATCAGCCGTCAGGTCCCCATCAGGCCCGACGCTCTGACCAGCCCCGGCGACATCGGCATTGCACCATGTGCGCCGGAACAGCGACGAGCGGCTGTTCGGATCAAGGTCCGTGCCCACCAGCGTGGCCTTCACACGTGCGGCAAAGTAAACCTGATAGTCGTTGCCGAAGGTAAACCGCCCCGTCGACCAGCCCAGGATGAACCGGTTGGACTCGGCCACGCCGTCATTATCAAAGTCGATCGCATCGTTCGCCGAGGCAATCACACGCTTGCCGTTGACCACAATCACCACCCGCGCCGGCGACCCGGCCGTCCCCTGGATCGCGTAATCCCCACGCGCGTTCCCGCGCACGTCGGCAAACGACACCCAGTTCTCCGTGCTCCCGGCAAAGATCGGCTGCCCCACAGCCGCCAGCAACTGGCCGTCGCGCACAACCCAGTTCTGCGTCCCCGTCCCCTGAGCCCCCGTCCCGCGCGCATACCACGACCCGTTGCTATCGACATACGCATCGCTGATCCCAGTTACCGTTACCCCCGCCAGCCCCGGCACCGGCTGGCCTTGCAGTAGCACCACACCGCCGTCGTAGACAAAGACCTTCGGCCCTGCCGAGTTCGTCGTCAACTCACCGAGCACGCCCCAGTGCGCGCCGTCGGCACTCACGCTGAAGGCATCGTTGTCGATATCCGCCAGCAACTCCGTCCCTCCGCCCGGCTGCCCGCTGGGCACAAACGTGTTCACTAGCGCCACCGCGCTGGAACCGTTGGCCAAAAACCCCGCCTCCGTTGCCGAGAAGAAAATATTGTCAGTCAACCCGGCCCGGAACGCCACACCCGCGCTCGTCGGGTACGCCTGCGAGAAACTACCCGTGTACGAATACCCCGGCAACGCCGTCTGCGCGATGCTCGTCCCGTTGGCCACCAGCGAGATCGCACCGCCGACGGACTGGATCACAACCTCTGTGCTCCCACTCGCCCCAGCCGGGCGGAAGGCCATCGCCCAGTCCCCGTTGTCGCGCACGCGCGGGCTGTTCCCATTCGAGAAGTTGATAAACCGCGACGCGTCAATAGCCGTAACGCCCTCCCGCGCAACAAGCGTCCCGACCAGCCCCTGCCCACCGATATACACCTGGTCGGCAGTCGCCGGCGTCGCCGTTGTCGTCCCTACCACGCCCCAGCGACCATTTGTCGGTGCCCGAAACGGCTGCGCAAAGTTCGTGAACGTGATCCCGCTCAACCCCGGCACCTGCGTCTTAGCCGAACCCGCCGGCACGTGCGTGTTGATCGCATAGACCAGTTCCGCAGGCCCGGCCATCGCCGACCCTGCCACCATCACCAACGCCGCGACCATCGAAAAGGTGCTCGTCCGCATTTTGAATCTCCCTGAAAAATAAAGGATACGGGCGTTCCGCTGCCAACTAGTCGCGTCCCGCCCTGCAAAGCTTCGGCACAGCGACTCAAGTATGCTCGACAGAAACGTTGCAGGGTGGAAAATTTTGGAGTAAGGGTGCAAAAGCATCGCTTTTACTGACCCATTTCTGATTTATACGTTTTTTGTTTGGTTTCTTCTATCCACATCAAGGGCCAACCGACCGAAAGTTTCACACCCCTGCACCGATCTGACATACCAGATCAAAGACCAAACACAACGCAAAGAAACCCCCCATTTATACGCCCAACCCCCAAAATCCTGATCCTTTTGCAGCCACACGCCGAAATCCCCGGCACGCCAAGGCCTAGCCTTGCAGTCCGGCCCGGTTTTTGGTCAGGAAACGAAAGGTAGACGCACCACCCATGGCCAAACGGGCAGCACCACCATCCAAAGCCCATCCTAGCCGGGTTACCAAAGAAACCCCCGGCACACGCAAGCCCAAGGCCCCGCCTGCACCATTTGACGCCACCACCCCCACACAGACCGACACCCCTTCCCCCCACGCCGGCACCTCTCTGGTCATCGTCGAGTCCCCGGCCAAGGCCAAGACGATCAACAAGTACCTCGGCCCGGGCTACAAGGTCATGGCCAGCATCGGGCACGTCCGCGACTTGCCGAGCAAAAACCCCAAGGGCCTCAAAAGCCCCGTCCCGGGCGTGGACCTCGAGCACGATTTTGCCACCACCTACACCATCCTTGAAAAGAAGGACAAGGTCATCGGCGAGCTCAAGCGTGCCGCCCGCACGGCACGCACCGTTTACTTCGCCACCGACCCCGACCGCGAGGGCGAAGCCATCGCCTGGCACCTCGCCGACGAGCTCGGCATTAAGCCCGCCGTCGCCAAGCGCGTTACCTTCAACGCCATCACCAAGGCCGAGGTCCAGCGCGGCCTGACCGAAGCCCGCCCCATCGACATGGACCGCGTCAACGCGCAGCAGGCCCGCCGGGTCCTCGACCGCATCGTCGGCTACCAGGTCTCGCCGTTCCTGTGGAAGAAAGTCGCCCGCGGCCTCTCAGCCGGTCGCGTCCAGAGCGTTGCCACGCGGCTGATCGTCCAGCGCGAGCGTGCGATCCGCGCGTTCATCCCCGATGAGTACTACGACATCTCCGCCTCCTTCACCGCCGAGCTCGCCAAGGCCGCGGGCCTGGCCGAGGCACTAGGCAAGGAACTCGCCAAACGCGACGAGAAGGGGAACCCGCCCACTCAAAAGGACATCGCCGCGTGGATGAACCAGCACGCCGGGATCCGCGCCGAGTTGGTCGAGGTCGGCGGGAGCAAGTTCGAGCTCACCGTCGCGGGCAGCAGCGACTATCAGCCCGCCCAGTCCGAGGCCATCGCCAAGCGCGCCGCCGAGATTGCCGCCCTAGCCGGGATAAAGAGTATCCAACTCACCTCGCGCCCCGAAGAGCTCGGCAAAGGCCCCGCCCAGTTCACACGCACCATCCTCGGGCAGATCGACCCGGCCACCCCCTACCGCGTCGCCGGCATCGAGACCAAACGCACCACCACGCGCCCGCCCCCGCCGTTTATCACCAGCACCCTCCAGCAGGCTGGTGCCAACCGCCTGGGCTTTGGCGCCCAGCGCACGATGATCGCCGCGCAGCAACTCTACCAAGGCGTCGATATCCCCGGCGAGGGCCCCGTCGCCCTTATCACCTACATGCGCACCGACAGCACGCGCATCTCCCCCGAGGCCATCTCCATGGCCCGCGAGTTCATACCCAACGCCTACGGCCCGCAGTACCTGCCCGAGAAACCCAACTTCTTCGGCAGCAGCAACAAAGACGCTCAAGACGCCCACGAAGCCATCCGCCCCACCAGCATGGCCTATCCACCAGGCCCCAAACTCCGCAGCGTCCTCAAGCCCGAACTCTTCCGCATCTATGAACTGATCTGGCAACGCTTCATCGCCAGCCAGATGACCAGCGCCCAGTGGGACAGCACCGCCATCAACATCACCGGCGGCACCGACCCGCGCACACCACTGACCTTCCGCGCCACAGGGCGTGTGCTCGTCTTTGACGGCTTCTACCGCGTTCTCGGCGTGCCCGGCGGCGGTGAGGAACAAATCCTCCCGCCCATCAAGGCCCAGCAGCCACTGGCACCCTTCCACCTCGACGCCAAGCAAAAGTTCACCAGCCCCCCGCCACGCTTCACCGAGGCGAGCCTCATCAAAACCCTCGAATCCGAGGGCATCGGCCGGCCGAGCACCTACGCCAGCATCATCGGCGTCATCCAAGAGCGCAAGTACGTCGAGCAGCTCGAACGCCGCTTCTACGCCACCGACATCGGCGAGGTCGTTACCGACATGCTCGTCGAGGCCTTCCCCGACCTGCTTGACCTTGGCTACACCCGCGACATGGAAGCACAGCTCGACAAGGTCGCCGACGACCACCTCGACTGGGTCGACATGCTCCACAAGTTCTACACACCTTTCAAGAAACGCCTCGGGCAGGTCGACGCGGAGTTCAAGCACGCCAAGGCCGAGACCACGCCCGCGCCCTTCACCTGCCCCAAGTGCGCCGGCCGCCGCGCCGCCGAGGGCAAGCCACCCGCTGGAACCGTCTACCGCCTGGGCAAGAACGGCAAGTTCCTCTCCTGCGCAACCTACCCCGACTGCGACTACGCCGCGCCCGTCGACCGCGAGGGCAAACCCAAACTCATCGAGACCTCCGGCGTCGCCTGCCACAAGTGCGGCCGGGCCCTCATCCTCCGCCAAGGAAAGTTTGGCGCGTTCCTCGGCTGTCCTGGCTACTCCGACAAGGCCAACCCCTGCGACGGCATCCTCAAGATCGACAAAAAAGGCCACGTCGTCGCCCCCACCGCGCCGCCCTTCTCACCCGACCCACCCATCCCCTGTCCCAAGTGCCAGTCCAACTGCTACCTCCGCCCAGGCAAATACGGCCCGTGGCTCGGGTGCTCAAAGTTCCCCAAGTGCCGGGGCCGTGGCGACTTCAAGAAACTATCCGAGCCAGTCCAGGCGACACTCCTGGCCGCACTTGAAAAACACCAGGCCGCACACCCGAGCATCATCATCAAAGGAACCGACGGCAAGCCGATGACCGGCCCCGACGGCAAACCACTCCCCACCGCACCCCGCGTCGACGGCAAAGAGGCCGACGGCCAAAGCACCGACAAACCAACACCCGTCCAAGTCCTCGAAGCCGGCATCGAAGCGTAATCACGCCTCCCCATACCGCACCCACTCCAAGCACAACCCCATCGCCGGCAGCGTCGGCCCCGCCGCAGAGCGTTCCTTGCCCGCCAGCACCCCCTGCACCTCCCCCGGCGTGCGTTGACCAATCCCCACCTGCAATAGCGTCCCGGCGATGATCCGCACCATGTTCCACAAAAACCCCGACCCGCTGATATCGATACGCACACGCACACCCGCCTCACAGCCCGCGTGCTCCCCCACATCGCGCACACTCAGGTCATAGATCGTCCGCACCGTCGTCAGCCGACCATGCCCCGCCGCGGCGAAGGCCGCATAGTCATGCTCACCAATTAGCACCTGCGCCGCTGAGTTCATCGCGGCTACATCAAGCCCACCCTCGCGCCAGATGTGGTGTACGTACTGCCGGTCCCACAACGGCCTGTGCCGGCCGACATGGAACGTGTACGAATACCCCTTGCCCACGCAATCGCCGATCGGATCAAACCCCGCACGCACGCGCTCAGCGCCCGTTACCAGCACGTCCCCAGGCAGCCGGCTGTTCAGCGCGGCCAGCAACCGATCGGCCCCTCGCTCGCCCGGCCAACCCATCCCGCGCCCATCCGGGCGCGAGGTGAACGCCGCAACCTGCCCACGCGCGTGTACGCCGCTGTCTGTCCGCGATGCGCCGATCAACTCAATCCCAGGCTCCCGGCACACCCCACGCACCGCCTGCTCCAGCACGCCCTGCACCGTCCGCAACGCCACACGCCCGGCACGCGTGCTCTCCATCATCGGCGTCCCCTCGCTGAACGCCCGCGCCGCCACGCCCTGATCGTCAACTGGCTGCAACGGCTCCTGTTTCTGCCAGCCGCAAAAATCCGTTCCGTCATACGCCACCGTCAAGCGATACCGCACAGGCTCAAGCCCGCCGCCGCCAACAACCTCATCGCCCACATCAAGCACCACAAAGCCTAGTCGGCAACCTCCTGACAACCCCGGGCCTGCCCGCAAGGGCCATATAATCGACCGTGAAAACCGACGACCACGACACCCCCCTGTCGGTCTTCCACCCGAAGGTGCAACTGACCAGCGCACTGCTGGCCGGGGTGCTGCTGCTGGCCGCCTTCATCTGGAAACTCGCTGCCCCCGCCGCCGAGACCACCCCGGGCGTGCACGCCTGGCACCCCGCGGTCATCTTGCAATACATCTCCCTGGCCCTTGGCCTCTTCTACGGCATCGAGGCGGCGATCAAGGCCACCAAGGTCAACTGGGTCGACATCGACCTGCTCATGGTCGTCGCCGCCGTGCTCGCCGCGTGGATCGGCGCACCGGCCGAGGGTGCGCTGCTGCTCTTCCTCTTCGTCCTCGCTGGCGCGCTCGAAGAGCTTGCCATGGCCCGCACCAAGCGCGCCGTCGCGGCCCTGCACAAGCTCATGCCCACCAGTTCGCAGGTCCTGGACAACGGGCAGTGGGTCAGCCGTGTGCCCGAACTGCTCAAGATCGGCGACCGTGTCCGCATCCTCCCCGGCGAGCAGGTCCCCACCGATACCCGCCTGGCCCTGGGCACCACCAGCATCGACCAGTCCACCATCACAGGCGAGAGCCAGCCCCGCGACGTCCAGCCAGGCGACGAACTCTTCGCCGGCACCCTCAACGTCGGCAACCCCATCGAGGCCATCGTTACCCGCCCCAGCAGCGAGAGCAGCCTCCAAAAAGTCCTCAAACTCGTAACCGAGGCCCAGGCCCAGCGCCAACCTATTCAGCAGACCATCGACCGCCTGAGCCAACCCTTCGCCATCGCCGTATTTGCCATCTCGCTGTCGGTCTTCCTGATCTGGTACCTCGCGCGTGGCGAGGCGCCCAAAGACGCCGCTTATACCGCCATCGCCCTGCTCATCGTCATGAGCCCTTGCGCGCTGGTGATCTCCACCCCCACGGCCACGCTCGCGTCGATCAGCCGAGCCGCACGCGGCGGCGTGCTCTTTAAAGGTGGCCACGCCATCGAACGCCTCGCCCGCCTGCGCGCCATCGCCTTTGACAAAACCGGCACCCTCACGGTCGGCCGGCCCACACTCCGCGAGGTCAAGCCGATCGCATGGAGCGACCAGACCAAGCTCCTCGCCATCGCCGCCGCACTCGAGGCCACCAGCACACACCCCATCGCACAAGCCATCGTCAAAGGCGCCGCTGATGCCAACGTGCAGCCCGCGCTGGTCGCTGACCTGCGTGCCGTAACCGGCCGTGGCGTCTCGGGCAGCGTCGAGGGCATCGAGGCCCGCCTGGGCAGCATGGCGCACGTCGGCGATCTCGTCCCGACCTGCCTGCGGGCCCACCTGGCCGAGGTCCTCGCCAGCGTTCAGCACCAGGGCAAAATCGCCGTCGTCTGCGTTTATGACCAGCAGGCCGCGGTCTTCATCCTCGCCGACGCCGCACGCCCCGGCGCCGACTGCCTCGTCCAGCGCCTGCACGCTCAGGGCGTCGCCCCCGTCGTCATGCTCACCGGCGACAACGCCCTGACCGCCGCCAACATCGCCACGCAACTAGCCCTCGACGAGTTCCACGCCGAGCTGCTCCCGCAGGACAAAGTAGCCCACGTCGCCGGGATGAAAGAGGCCCTTGCCGCCGTGGCCCAGGCCAAGTCGCACAAGCCCGGCGCAGTCGGCGTCATCGGCGACGGGGTCAACGACGCGCCCGCGCTCGCCATGGCCGACGTCGCCATCGGCATCGGCTCGATCGGCTCTGACGCCGCGCTCGAAAACGCCGACATCGTCCTGCTCTCCGACGACCTCTCGGCCGTCCCCTGGGCCGTCGGCCTCGCACGCCGAACAAGGCGAACGATCAACATCAACCTCTCCTTCGCGCTCACCGCCATGGCCCTCATGGCCATCGCCGTCATCGTCGGCAGCCTCCTGGGCTGGCGCATGCCCCTCTGGCTCGGCGTCATCGGGCATGAAGGTGGCACGCTCCTGGTCGTCGCACACTCCCTCCTCCTGCTCGCCTACCCAGCCGTCCCCATCTGCACCTGCGAACGCGATGAACAGCACACCACACCCATGACCATCGACGGCAACCAAACCCCGCGCATGCAACCCGCCTAAACCAACACCCACCATGCACACCGCACGCTGCACGCCGCTCCTGCTGACGCTCACGCTCTGCGCACCCTCAGCCATCGCACAAACCACCGCCCAGCCCCCCTCGCTAGCACCAACTCCACCCGCACCGGCACCACCAGAGCCGATCTCGACCGTCTTCCCCCCACTGCCCGATTTCATCGACGACCCGTTCTTCCAACCACTCTCGGTGCGCGACGCGATCAACAGGTCGCGCAACGAGGGACGCGTGTTGGTCGTCGTTACGCGCTTCATGCGCCCGCCACAGGGGAGGCTCCCCTGGTGGGCCAGCCCCTCGCTGCGCGACTGGCTCACCGCCGAGGCCATCGTCATCCGCACCAACATCGACAACACTTCACTCAACACCGCCATCGGCAACTCACCCCAAGGCCGGCTCTCGCTCATGGGCGGCATCGAGCTCTTCATTGACGGGCAATACATCGCCAACGCCGGCGGAGCCGTAGCACGCACCGAAGAGCTCCCCGACTTCACCCACCAGGCCCACGGCCCGGCCGACATCACACCTCTGCCCGAGGGGCAGCCAGGCATCACCGCCGAGTGGGTCCTGGGCACCATCGACGCGCACCGCGAGCTGGCCGAGGCCGGCAGCCCGGTCCTCCCCTTCCGCGCCGCCAGACGACGCGCCGCCGCTGGCGTGCGTGTAGTCTTTCCCTTACCCGCGCCAGGCTCCAAAGAACTCCCGGCGATCAAAGAGCCAACCATCGACCCCGCCGCCCCCTGGCACGCCGTCGTCGAGCAGCTCACCCTTGCGCAGCAGGCGCAGGAGGCGGGCGACCCCTTCCTGACCATCGCCCGCTACACCTGGGTGTGGAAGCGGGCCGAGCAGACCGACCCTGCCTGCGCGTTCCTCGTACACACCCACGCGCTGCCGAGGCTGCTCAAACTCCGCGATCAGACGCAACTCGCCCGAACGCGCCTAGCCGAACTCCTCGACGCCAACCCCGGCGATCCGGACCTCCCCCCCGGCGCACTGCTGGCATCCGCCGAGCTCGCCCGTGCCGTCGGCGTCCCACCCGCCCCGGTCCAAACGGCCGGCCTGAGCCGCGATCAGCGCACAGTCCACTCAGCCATCTCCGTGCGTGCCGTGCTGGACATAGCCCTGCGCGATCGTGCCACACACGAGGGTGGCTCCACCTCACCCACCGGCGCGCTCAATGAAACGCTCGTGCGTGCAATGCTCTCGCAACTCCGCCTGGATCGCCCGACCAGCAGTGCCGAGCCTGCCTGGCAGCGCCTCTGTGCCCTTCGCCGGGCGGTGATTATTCAAGAGATGACCCGCGCCTTCCTCGCCTCGTGCGCCCAAGGCCGCGACCCGCAGGCCAACGCCATCGCCCGCAGGCTGCTCGCCTCGGCCCGCACCTGGCCCGACGCCGACCGCGCAACCTCGGCCCGGGCGCTCGCGCTGGCCACCATCGTCGCCGCGCGCGTGCCCAGGGGCCTGCGCCCGGACCTGGCCAACGCGCTCACCGAGGCCAACACCCTCGCGCCAACCTACCCGACGGTCGACCTCGCCGGTCAGATCGCGAACCTCACCGACGAGCCCCCGGCGCAGCGTTGACGGCCGCCGCGCGTATCCAACCTCTGCTATATTCGCACGCCCCGCACCCGCACCTGCCATGGAGGGCAGCCGATGGCCCCGACGACACCCGTGAAACAGACCAAACCCAAAGCTCCCCCGGCCGCGCATGAAGCCCGCGCCACCGCCGAGAGCATGGCCACCCGTCAGCGCGATATCTCCGTCTCGGAGTTCTTCGCCAAAAACCGCCACCTGCTCGGGTTTGACAACCCGCGCAAGGCCCTGCTCACGACCGTCAAAGAGGCCGTCGACAACAGCTTGGACGCCTGCGAAGAGGCCGGCATCCTCCCGGACATCACCGTCGTCATCGAGGACCTCCAGCCCGACCGCCCCGCCAGCGCCAAAAGCTCACGCTACCGCATCACCTCCATCGACAACGGCCCGGGGATCGTCCGCAAGCAGGTCGAGAACGTCTTCGGGCGGCTGCTCTTCGGCTCCAAGTTCCACCGCCTGAAGATGTCCCGCGGCCAGCAGGGCATCGGCATCTCCGCCGCCGGGATGTACGGGCTGATCACCACCGGCAAGCCGATGATGATCCAAACCCGCCCCGACGCACGCAAGCCAGCTCACCACATCGAGCTGGCGATGAACACCAAAACCAACCGCGCCGAAGTAACCGTCGATGAAGAGACCGACGACTTCCCCCTCGCACGACTCCGCAACCTCAACAGCGCTACACGCGAGCTCGCCCAGACCAGCAACTTCCTCGGCAGCTCCGCCTACCCCACAGGCACAAGCGTAACCATCGAGCTCGAAGGCAAATACCAGCGCGGCCGCGGCTCCATCGACGAGTTCCTCGAACTCACGGCCATCGCCAACCCGCACGCACGCTTCACACTCGTACGCCCAACGCGGGTGACCGAGGAAGAGGACGACACGCTGCCGCTCAAGAAAGGGCCGAGGGATGAGGGCCAAGGGCCGAGTGAAAAGACAAGTGCCGCCGGAGATGCTTCTTCCCCCTCGGCCCTCGGCCCTAACACCTCGGCCCTTCCCCCCGCCCTTGCGCCAGAAATCACCCAAGACCTCGGCCCGCTCGTCGTCTTCCCGCGCGGCATCAACGAACTCCCACCCGAGACCAAGGAAATCCAGCCCCACCCGCGCGGCGTCGAACTCGGCACGCTCTTACAGATGCTCAAGGACTATGAAGCAGCCGAGAATAACGGCACGCTCTACGGCTTCCTGCAAGAAAAGTTCTGCCGAATCTCACCGGCGACCGCCTCGGGCTTCTGTGAAAAAATCGGCGTAACAAGCCGGACCAAGGCCAGCGCCATCGAGCCGCAGCAGGTCGAGAAACTCTTCCAGGAGTTCATGGAGAGCAAACTCGCGCCGCCGCCAACGGACTGCCTCGCCCCCGTCGGCGTGCACCAACTTCTCCGCGGCATGCACAAGGGCGTGCGCGCTGAGTTCTACGCCGCGTCCTCGCGCGAGCCCGCCGTCTACCGCGGCCGGCCCTTCCTGATCGAGGCCGCGATCGCCTTCGGCGGCGAGCTGCCCGGCGACGACACCGCCCGCGTCATCCGCTTTGCCAACCGCGTCCCGCTGCTCTTCCAGCAGAGCGCGTGCTCGAGCTTCAAGGCCGTCAACGAGTGCAACTGGCGCAACTACGACCTCCAGCAACCCCGCGGCGGGCTGCCCATAGGCCCCCTGGTCATCATGATCCACATGGCCAGCGTCTGGGTCCCCTTCACCAGCGAGAGCAAGGAGGCCATCGCCGACTATGACGAGATCCGCAAGGAGATGAAACTCGCCCTCATGGAGTGCGGCCGCAAGCTCGGCACCTACCTCCGCCGGCGCCAAAAGATGAAAGCGCAGTCCGACCGCCGCGACATCTTCCAACGCTACATCGGCGAGGTCGCCACGGCCTGCGCCAAGATCACCGGCGAGGACGCCAAGAAAATCTACACCGCCCTGCTCGAACAAGCCCGCAAGAAAACCGCCGAGGCCGACCAACTCCTTGATGACGAAGGAAAGGTCATCAAAGACGACCCCGCCGACCTCGATGGCGTGATCATCGTCGAATCGGGTACGTCGGCTCTCCAAGCCGACAGCCCAGGTGGGGCGGCCCTCCCAGGTGGGGCGGCCCTCCGGGCCGCCCAGTCCACACCAGAACCTCCCACACCAAAGCCCCAACCCAAAGCACCCAAACCCAAAGTCCAAAGCGAGCAGAAGCTCGGCTCGGAGAGCCGACCTGCCCGCAAGCCTGAACCCAAAAAACCCAAGCCCAAGATGCGCCTGGTCAACGGCAAACTCGTACCCATCGACGACGGCCCCGGCCTCTTTTGACACGGGTAGGTCGGCTCTCCGAGCCGACCAGGCTGCTTCGGAAATCGCCCCATCGAAACAACAGCCAAGCGGGTCGGCTCGGAGAGCCGACCTACCCGCCCACCTACTCGCTGACCTACCCGCTGACCTACCCGATCGCATCTACCCTGCACCATGCACAACGCCCAGGCGGAGGGGAATGCGTTCTTTGTCTGTGATTTCTGCCACAATCACTTCGCCGACGACCGCCCGATGGTCGAGGGGCACAAGGGTGCGTTGATCTGCGGGCAGTGCCTGACGCCGGCGTACACATCGTTGATCCACCTGGGCCAGGGCAGCGAGCACGCCGGGGCACACTGCACGATGTGCCTAGAGGACCGTGCCGAGGCGCAGTGGGCCAGCCCGGCGTATCCCGACGCGCACATCTGCGTGCGCTGCGTCAAGCAGGGCGCTGGCGTGCTGAGCAAGGACCCGGACTTCAACTGGTCCAAGCCCCTAGCACCGGCGGAGGGGAGCCGGGTTGTTGATGATGAGGATCTCGACCCGGATGTTGTTTAGCGGCGGGCCGTCGTGCGGGTTTCAAACTGTGCTCTAAGGAAGTTCACCACAGAGACGCCGAGGCACAGAGAATGCATTGATTAGAATGAAGCAAAAGAGCATCTGGCCGCTTCTCGGTGCCTCTGTGCCTCGGTGGTGGAATCTATTTGCTTTATAGGTTGGAAGCCTGCACCTCCGACAATAAACCTCACCCCTGCCCCTCCCCTCGGGGGAGGGGTTCTCATCTCAGTGCTGCTCGCGCTTTTTGATGTCTTCGCTCATCGGCGGGCTGGGTGGCACGCCGAGGTATGCCAAGGCCCGTTCCATCGTTCGGCGTACGACCGGCCCAGCCACCGCCGCGCCACGGTGGTTCTTCTGGCGGACGAGTTCAGGACCCGGATCATCGATGACCACGATCATTACCACGCGGGGTTCATCGACAGGCCCGCCGGCGATGAAACTGGAGTTGTACTGCCCGCTGAAGTACCCGTCGCTGCCCTTGGGGCGGCGCATCCCTTTGGGCGGTTGGCCCAGCGGGATCTCGGCGGTGCCCGACTTGCCGAAGAGTTCGTACTGCCAGCCCGTCTCTGGGTCCTCGCGTGCAGCGAGCTTGCGGTCGAGCGATGCCGTTACGCCGCGGAGGGTTTCGCGTGTAAGGTCGGCCACTTCCCTGGGCAGGACGCGGTTGGTGATGTCGAGTGCCGAGGCTTCGAGGGCAGGGTCCCAGGCCGTCATGCGGACTTTGGGGAGCGTGCCGTTGGCGGGGCCGCGTCGGGCCAGGCTGCTGAAGGCTCGCACGACCTGCACGGGCGTAACAGCGACTTCATACCCGCTGGCGCAGGAGGTTTGTGTGTAGTTGCTCCAGCGGCTCATGGGCGTGACGAGGCCGGGCGTCTCTCCGGGCAGGCCGGTGCCGGGGCGCGAGCCGAAGCCAAACTTGACGACCGCATCGTGCATCTGCTGGAAGGTCATGCGTGCGGTGCCTTGGGTCATGCCGATGTTGGAGGAGTTGATGAGCACCTCCTGCCACGTCAGGCTGGGGCGGCGTAGCACGTCGGTTACGATGCGCCCGTAGGGTGTGCGGTAGATGCCGTTGTGCGTGTTGAATATCTCGGTGGGCTGTGCGAAGCCGAGCTCGACGACGCTGGACCACATGAAGGGCTTGAAGGTTGAGCCGGGTTCGTAGATGTCCTCGACGCAGCGGTTGCGCCCAAGGGCGGCGTGCTGTGCGCGTGCCGGGTCTTTGCGGATAGTGCGGTAGCGTGTGCCGCCGGATTGGTTGTCCTTGGCGATGACGGTCTTCCAGTCGTAATCGACGAGGTGGGGCAAATCGCGGACGATGTCGGCCAGGGCGAGGATCTCGCCGGTGTTGGGGTCCATCATCACGGCACGGCCACCCGCGGCGTCGGCCTCGGTGACGCCACGCTCGAGCTCTTCGAGGACGATGCGTTGCAACTCCAGGTCGAGTGAGAGTTTGATATCCTGCCCGTCTTGTGCGGGGACGTAACTGTTGGGACTGGTCCAGAGGGGCCGGCCGCGCGAGTCGCGGACATAGGCGAGCGAGCCGGCCCTGGGCTGGAGTTTGTCGTCGAGCTTCATCTCGGTGCCCATGAGGCCGTGGTCCTCGGTGCCGACGGTGCCGAGGAGGGATGCGGTGAGGTCCTCTGCAACGACCTCGCGGACCTGCTTGGTTTCGAGGTTGACGCCCGGGATTTTGAGTTTGCGCACGATGTCCACCCGGCGGTCGTCGAGCACGCCGGTGATGGGGAGGTAGCGGACGGGGTTGGGGAGTTTGGGGTCCTCGGCAGCGGTCGACACGACCTCGGCCAGTTCGGGGGCAATGGGGGATGGCGCATCGGCCTGCTCGACGGGTGAGCCGATGGCAGGGTCGGCGGCGGCATTCGTCTGGGTATCTGCTTGGGTTGGTGCCAAGGGAGATGTGCCTGCCGAGGCGAGTTTTTTACGCTCGGCTATCTCCTTGGCCTTGCGTGCGGCCTCTTGGGCGTCGATCGCGGCCTGACGCTGGTCACCCTGGATCATCGTTGCGATGAGTTTGGGTGCAAACTCGCTAGCGCTGACGCCCGTTGCGGCGGCGAGCTGCACGATTGCCTCGTCGGTCTTCTGACGGGGGAAGAGCGTCGGATCGATGAACACGCGCATGCCGAAGCGCGTTGCGGCCAGCGGACGCCCACGCCGATCGGTCAGGTCGCCACGGCGGGCGACCTCGGTCACTCGGCTGAGGCGCTCACCCATGTGCGATTGGAGATCAAGGCTGGGGTTGGCTTGTAAACTCCAGACGCGCCAGAGCATCACGCCAAGGCCGAGCGTGATGGTGAAGGAGGTTATGAAGGCGACGGTGTTGGTGCGGTCAAGGGAGTTGTACCAGGTGCATAGGGAGGCCCAGGGTGTGCGGGTCGCGGGCGGGGACGCCCGCGCCACCGGGGACGCCCGCGCCACCGGGGACGCGCCCGCCGCCGGGGATTGGGGGGGTGCTGAGGCTTCCTGCGGCCCATCACTAAAGGGCAGGGTCTGTTGTTCTGGAGTGTGCATGGTTCGCGGCCCCTCCTTGGGCTGCTGTTTGTCGGCTGCCCGGCCCTCCGGCCGGGGTTTGGATCGGGGCCGCTGGGGGTTCTTAGCGGGCCTGTGTAGGCTTGGTGATGCTCTTGGCCTGGACGATCGTTGTCCCGTTGGGCGCAATCGGCGAGGCGGGTGAATCAGTTTGCACGTTGATGGCCATGAGGGGGCCGAAGCGTGTAGCGGCGGCGAGTTCGATCTTCTCCGGCGTGCTCATGGCGGCGATGTCGGTGCGGAGTTTGGCCAGGTCCCGGCTGTGCAGCAAGATGTTGCGCTGCGCGACCGTCGCCTGATGGACCGCCTCGAGCCGCTGCTGCCGCAGGCCGAGCATGCAGCAGCCGATGACCCCGAACGTAATGACCAGCAGGCAGAGTTTGTAGAACACGGCGTGAGGCTCCGGGGTTGAAGCAGATTGGGTTGGCCAGTAGGAACAGGCCAATCGGATTAGTTGCGTGGTGTAGCGTCGGTAATGGGCTTGGAGGGGAGCTTGATCTTCATGCCGATCTTGAGATTGTCTTCCCGGAGGCCGGGGTTGAGCTTCATGATGTCCTTCCACCGCTTGGTGGTGCCGAAGGCTTCGCGGCTGATGCCCATGGGGGTGTCGCCGGCTTTGATGGTGTAGATGCGGGGCTGGGCGGGATCGCCTACGGTGCCCGTTGAGGGTGTGCTCGTCTTGGTGCCCGTGGCTGTCACCGGGATGGTGGGCGTGGTCGGTTCGGGGGTGTTGATCTGCCCGGCATTGGCGAAGGCGGCGAGTTCCTCCCGGCGTGGGATGCGGATGGTTACGCCCTCGCGGAGTTTGCCGTTGGCGGGGGCCATCTTGATGTTGTACTGCTGGAGTGCGGCTGCGAGTTTGTCGTTGCCGTAGTGCTTGGTGGCGATGGAGCGGAAGGTCTCACTGCGCTGCACCGGGTGCATGGCATCGTCGGACCGGCTGATGCCCGGCGGTGTGGGCACCGGTGCCGGCTCGGGCACGATGACCAGGGTCGGGGCTTCGACGACATCCCCGGCGGTCAATGGCGGAACACCCTGGCCGCCCAGCACGGGCGGCGCACCGCCAGCGAGGTTGAGTTGTGGCGGGGCGACGGGTGGGACGTTGGCGGGTGTGTTGGGGTCGGTGCGGAAGCGGTTGGGGAGCGTGTCGTCCCCAAGCCGGGAGACGGTTACACCCTGGCCGATGGTCCCGATGGTCTGATCGGGCTGCTCCAGGCGGGCCTTGGAGCGGTGGTCGCCCCACAAAAGCCCGAGAACCAGGATGACGACGAAGGAGATCAGGACGGCGACTTTGACTTCACTTTTCACGTTTTTGTCTTCCTTGACTGGCTTTAACGCGGACATCGCTATGGCCCCGCGAGGTCCCTGGGCTGATGCCGTGGGTGTGCTGGTGGGGCTGCCCGAATCCGTGGGCAGCACGTCAACACTCTCGATGGAATCCTGGGACATGCGGATGATATCGGCAGACTTGAGCAGAACCCCGCAACGGAGTTGAAAACGCTGTAAATCAAGCGCGGCACCTGCGCCCGGTGCCGGTCGGGTGGGCAAGTTTTCGGTTATCTGGAATCAGGGCAATCCCCCGCAGGGGGACGAGGGGCTTGAAAAGTGCCAACCGAGGCCCGCCGGTTGGCGTATGGTGTGGGTCATGGGCACGCTGCCGACGATTCCGAACTTGGTGGATACTGGCCGGGGGTACCTGGGTCGGCTTCGGCTGCGGGCGCTCGGGTGGTCGCTCGGGTTTGGCTTGGCGGCGTTTGCGGTGATCGCGTGGACGCCGATCGGGTGGGTGCCGGTGGTTTCGGTCGCGGTGGCCGCGGCGGTGATGACGATGTCGCGGATGGCCACGTCGCTGGATAAGCCGCTCTGTTATTCGTGCGGGGCGGACCTGGCCGGGGTGAGTGATAGCCCGCAGGGGATTGCGTGCCCGTCGTGCGGGGCGGTCTATCAGGGCCGCCGGCGGATGGCCAGTGGGCAGGTTGATCCGCGGGCAATGATCCAGGGGGAGTTGGGGGATGAGGCAGGGGCTGACAAGGCCTAGGGATGGCGGGCTGGAAGCCCGCCCCACCATGATTCAGCCCGCCCCACCTCAATACCGCCCGCCCCATCAATGTTGCGCCCGCCCCACTGGGGTTAGGGTTTGGGGGCCTCGGCCGGTGGCGGTGCGGGGATCGGTGCCGAGGGGACTGTTGGGGGGTTTAACTGAATGGATGGGGTTGCCAGCGATGGCTCGGTGGGCATTGGAGGAACGACCACCGGCGGGGGTGGGGCGAACGACTGCACTGCACTCTCGGGGACCAGGGCTGGCAGGGTTTTGAGTTCATCGACAGACGCCCCGCGCGATTTGGCGAAGGCCTGGATGGCGGGGAAGCCGGTGGAGGCGGCGAGTTGGCCGCTTTGTTCGTAGAGGGCCTTGGCCTGGTCCCATTGGGCGTTGCTCTCGGCAACGGCGGCGAGGCCGAAGATGGCGCGGAGGGAGAAGATCGCTTGCCTTCTGATGCCCTGGGTCTGGTCAAGGACCAGTTGGTATTGCTCTTTGGCCTTGGTGAGCAGTTGGGTTCTTTGCTCGGGTGTGAGGATGTCGTCCTTGTTTTTTACGGCGTTGGTGGCCGGGTCGCGCTCGGCGCCGGGGGCGAGGCCGAGGGAGGCGGAGAGCACCCACTGGTCGGCGGCGGTGAGGCGGGCGATGAGGGGGGCGGCACCTTGGCCGGCGGCGTCCTCGGCGATGCGGAGGAGGACATCGGGGCTGACCTGTCCACCCTGGCCGGCGGTGCGGAGTTGGGCCTCTAACTCGGTGAAGGCGGAGGCACGGGCCGTATCGCGCGCGGCCTTCCAGCGGCCGAAGCCCCAGTACCCGGCGACGATGGCGGCGACAATCAGGAGGACGGGTGTGGAGTATTTACGCAGCGCCTCGATGAACTCGACGTTGTAGCGCGACTCTTCCAGCCCGGCCCCGGTGCGGATTTCGCCGGCGCGGACATCGACGGGCCGTTTGGGTTCGGGGGGGGGAGTAGGGGTGGGGGTTTGGTCGGACATGAG